>Ga0315289_10010657_pt1 | contig 13134 bp, 12 predicted proteins | sample YL17G11_40_MG_FD_203452 | JGI IMG/M metagenome (GOLD analysis project Ga0315289, IMG submission 203452) | Sediment microbial communities from Yellowstone Lake, YNP, Wyoming, USA - YL17G11_40 | ecosystem: Environmental > Aquatic > Freshwater > Lake > Sediment | place: USA: Wyoming | collected...
ACATTCACCAGAGCAGTTTCAGGCTCCAGCGATCGCCGAAAGAGTCTTTTCGACGAAGGATTACAGCACGAATATCCCGCTGTGGACGGATGACTTTAACAACCTGTTCCAGATTTTGAGATAGAGGGGATAATCAGATATTCTCACATAAGGGCATGAAATTTGATAAGAATCACACAGGGTTGTAGTGTTTCTAATATCCTCCTGTAGTTGATATTATTTTCTGTAGATGTAAGTATGACTTGTCAACCGCTTGAATAAGTGTTTAATTTTTGGAGCCAATTATTGTCCACTGGGTTTCCAATATTCAATTGTGGTAAAATGTCACTCACTCCGCAAGTAACACAAGCGGAAAAAGGCATAAGCCCAAGTAGCTTTGGTTAATTTTGTGGGTTTCTCGTTCCCCCATCTGAGGGGGATGAACATTGAACCCTCACATGTGGCTTAATATATTGCGGGCGTGGCCAAGTGGTAAGGCATCAGCCTTCCAAGCTGATATTCGCGGGTCCGAATCCCGTCGCCCGCTCTATAAGTTCTGATACACTTGGAAGTTAGCACCTTAACCTGGGCCCATAGCTCAGCGGCAGAGCGGACGGCTCATAACCGTTTGGCCGTAGGTTCGATCCCTACTGGGCCCACCAATCAAAATAGCCCCTTATCGGGGCTATTTTTGTTTCCCATTCCGATCTCCAGCCTTAGCTTTCCAGAAGCTAGCTCAAAATAACTATATTTCGCTCAGGCGTAGGCTGCGGCTAATTGTACGCGAGTGGAGTTCAACCGACCCATAGCCGCTTCAGCCACACAGCGGATCATCAGGCACTCCAGGCGCGTGTCCTGTGTGAAGGCAGTTTTCAAATCCTCAACCATTAAGCGGATCACCCTGCTGACACCCGAGCTGCGTGCGGTTGAAGTTAATATATGTGGCTCGATGAGGGCAGAGATACTGAAAGGCTCACCCGGGTTGATCTCACATACTGGCACTTCCGTGGTGCTTCCTTCAGTCTGCGGGCTGGCAATCGGGTGATAAAGGACCACGCTACCTTCCACCAAGAAATAAAGGGCATCAGCAGGTTTACCCTCTTCAATCACCACCTGTTCATTTTCTAATTTAATTTCCTCAGCAATCATTGCCAGGGCTTTTAATTGCTCATAATCCAACCGACCAAAAAACGGATACCTTCTAAGCAGTTCAATAGAAATCATGCCTCGTCCTCCTTGAGCGAAGTCTGTTTACTCTGCCTGTTGCACCATCCCAACCTTTATCTCACCAGAAAAGTTAATACCACTGGGAGGTTGATACTGGCAGAATTAAAAATAAATCGGTCCCATATCACGACCGCTCGATTCTGGAAATTATAGCAGGATTAGCCAGATTGTCAAAGGAAAATCCTGGCAGCAAAGCCCGGCCCATGTTGAGGATAGCATAGGATCGATGGAAATGTGCCTTTGGATACCATGATAATCCCATTAAAATAGCTTCACCCCGGCATGTTCGACCGGGGTGCAGCAACTTTATCAAAATACTTAGTTTCTAAACACGATTGGCAAGAGCAACGGTCTTGTCAGGTACCTCACCGTTGTGGTGACTGGTTCCCCAAAGGCGATTACACCTTCATCACAGCGGACCGCGTAATTGTCATTAACGATTTTATTTCCACCTCGAACAGTCACCTGGAAGGTTATATCCAGTGTCTCACCAGGGTCGAGTACCGGCAAATTCCACTTGACCACATCGCCTGCCACTTGTCCGCCGGAGCTGGCACTCCCGAAAATATAAGTGGTATTCGCCGGGATGGTATCGGTGACCACCAGACGCGTCGCTTGCTGCCCTAAGTTGGTCACCTGGATTTGATACAGGAGTGAACTACCCACCAGCACCGGATCGGGTGTGGCGATTTTAGAGATACGTAATACAGGCTTATCAGTGATATACGCCACAGCCGTGATGTCCACAGGTTGCTTCAGGCTGGTATGGGTGATGGTGGCAGTGTTGGTCAGCACACCCTCGAAGAAATCATCCACCATAGTAGTGAACGTGATCAGCTGCTCGGAATATGGGGCGATATCACCAGTCCAATCAAGGCTGACGATATCGCTGCTAAGATTGCCTGCACTCGCCACCGCATCCCGCTGGTAAGTAGCATTCTGCCATGGGAATATATCATCCACCTGCACGCCGTCGAGATCGTTGGGACCTGAGTTCACCACATGTACCACATAAGTCAGAACCGTCTCTTCCCCTGGCAGAGCCCAGGTGGGAGTGACGGTCTTATACGAGTCGATCAATCCCACTTCGTGCACGGTTGTCGTGACGGGTTCGCCAAGGATCGATAGTGTGCTGGGTGTCCCATTTTCATACCATGTAGTACGGTAATCATCGTTGATGATCAACGTACCACTCACCAGGTCTGGGTCTGTCTGGACTTTAAATGAGCGATTGAGGGTATCTCCCGGGCTCATAGCTGGTAAAGTCCACAATATCACCGTACGCCCATCGATAATTTCTGACTTTCCTCCATCACTGATGCTATCTTCGTCCAAAGTTACATTGGCTGGGACGGTTTCAGTCAAGACCGGATATGGTGGTACAGAAGTACTCAAACCGCTGTTGAACACCTGGATAGTATAGGTCATGGTCTGCCCAGGTCCAATTTGGGGTGGGGCGGATTTGGTCGGGATCAGATGGGCTAAATGTGTAATATGCCCAACTGCCGTAGTGGTAATTGGCTCTGTGACGTAATCATTAAGCTCAAGCACATCCGTGACGACCACCGTGGCGGTATAAGGTGTCCATTCTGCACCGCCAATGGTGCTCTGACCCTCGATGGTGGTAATCGTAATCATATCGCCTACAGCCAGATCACCATACCAGACATAATTTTCACATTTAGCCCATATAGTGCAAGTTGGACCAGGGGCCAGTTCACCCGCTGGTTTACCCGCAGAAGGTATCACTACCAAAGCGTCCACCTGACTTATACTGATGCGTCCGAAGGTTAGCAGTGCAGTAGCATCCAGGGCATTTCCGGGACCCAAGTTGCGGATCGTCAAAGTGGGTGTCACAGTTGCAGTGCCGCCCCCGGGCTTGTGAGCAACCGGGGGGTCCAACGTGGCAGTCGCCTCAAAAGTCGGTCCGACGATCAAGCTCGGGACAGGGATTCCCGGGGCACAAATTCCTTCCGCGCTGCACACGGCATAATCGTCATTCAACACGATGATATCGGCAATATCGGCGATATAAACTGTGAAGGTCACCTGCGCAGATTCGCGCATATCCAGACTGGGCAGGTGCCAGGTGACTATTCCATCCTCATACGAATCACCACCCCGCAAATACTCGACATCGGCTGGGACGGTATCCGTGATCACCAGATCAGTCGCCATTGAGCCCAAATTGAAGACAGTTAAGGTGTAGGTCATCTCATTGTTTGAGCCGGGCGGGTCTGGGAAGATGCTCTTGGAAAGGATGAAGATCGGATCGATCACCGTGGTGGTATAAGGCTCGCCGGCGCTGATGTCCTCTGGGCCAGTCACAAGGTAAGTATCGTTATTTATGACTGTTCCGCTGGGCACATTTCCAACATCCACGCTGAAAGTAAATGTAGTTGTCTCACTAAACCCAAGATAAACTGATGGGGACCACGTGACCACATTATCAGTTGGATTGAAGGAGCCTTCCTGACCCGCATGGCGAAAAGTGGTACCTTCGGGGACAAAGTCGGTGACGATGATGGGTGTATCCACGGCTGCTTGCCCCACATTGGTGACCACCAATTCATAAGTTAGCGGCTTGTTCTTGCCGGGTAGAGCCGGGGTAGAGGTCTTAGCAATTTCGAATATGGGGTGGTCTGTGACGCGCGTCTCAGCCGTGACGGTAACCGGTTCAGATATCAACGGATCACTGATCACAGCGGTGTTGGAAACAATCCCCTCATATCCTGGCATGACAGTGACGCTGAAGGTGATGTTCACGGACGTGTCAAAACCAACCACACCATGCTCCCAATATATAGCCCCATCCCTGACCACTGGCTTAGGCAGTATGGACGACTGCACATCCCCTTTAAGGGTCGTATGATTGGGGATGGCATCCACCAGGGTCACATCTGAGGCAGGATATGCGCCGGTATTTAGGATCTCCAGGCTGTATTCCAATACCGCCCCTTCTATATTAGCAAGGGTAGGGGTGACCACCTTAGTTGACAGCGTCAGCTTTGGGTATCCTGCTGGAGGTGGAATGGGACCGTTGGCAAGTACACTGTCAGCAGACTTATGGGCGAAAACCACTACCGTCGCAACCATGAATATCCCGATCATGATTATAGCGATTAATTGGATCGCCTTTTTAAGTTTCATTCTCATAACTGCCTCCTAATCAAATAACGGCTGCATCAGGAATATTTACAGTTGTAAACCATCCCGATTGCATGGGAGCGCTGTGGAGAATGTTCATCCAAGCGACTGTAAAACTGTCTATACCAGTAATCATTCAACTAGTTGCAATTTTCAGTCCATTGTCCAACAAAAACCAAGAAAGCTTGTGGAAAATCAAACCAATGAAATGTGACCCAAGTTTCCCCGCTAGTGATGTATTGACAATATCAATGTTCATCAATAATATACCATAGAATTGGCAATTAAAATAAGTAAATTAGATTAATATGCAAATAATTTTGGTATTCCTTGTGAATATTTATACACGAAACCAAATCTCAAATCTTGATTCCAATCCAACCAGGAAGTTCAGATACAGTATACTTGGCAAACGGGCAACATTATTGCAACCAGGAGAAATATTCCTAGCAATAGAGTGCCAAATCGAGATACACCATTTATCATGATTCCAAGTGACCTATGAATTTCAGATTACTACTGCATGCTGGATTGATTCGATTTCTACCTCTGCTCAGCCTTATTTTTGGCTTGCTAGTACCAGTTTCCAGGTCCCCAGCAGCCCAAGCAGCTGAAGTGATCGTCGAAGATCCTCAGCTGCAGCCGTCATATTCCACCTGCTCGCAAACCTATTGGTATCCCTTTAATAACGACCGCAGTCATATCGCCTATCTCACCATGAATACCGATGACCCTCTACACTCCACCAACCACGGAGAATGGCATCCGATCATTCCGATGTCTGGATACTACCGGGTGGAAGCCTATATCGCGGGGCACGGCCCCATCACCTGGTGTACCGGTGGGGGACGTACAATCAATCATGATTCCACCGACGCCCGTTATTCCATCCATCATGCTTCCGGGGTTTCCACCCGTTCGCTAAGCCAATACCCACTCAGCAACCAGTGGTCAGACTTGGGGGAATATTATTTCACCACAGGGAGTAGCGGTTATGTGAGTCTTACCGATTTAAACGGCGAGATGGAATATAGCACCACCGTCTCGTTCAGCGCCATGCGTTTCACGTTCACGCGCCCCACCGGGTCATTAATTTATCTGCCCCTCGTCGGCTATGCCGACCCTTCCGGCAGACCACCACCCGATGCGGGGGTGGTCCAGGCGCAAGGGTTCGATGTTTGCGGGCTGCCCTCAATACCCAAAATGCAGACCTGGTGGAGTGAGAGCCCTTATACAGTATATGGTCTCTATCTAGGTGGAATTCAGCTGCCATCCACGTGTGCCGGGGTGGACGCTGCCTGGGTGAAGGCGGTTCACCAGCAGGGTTGGAGCTTCATCCCCACCTGGGTGGGTCCGCAGGCACCCTGCTCGCCGTGGTCTCAAAAAATGAGTTCTGATCCAGCTGTCTCTTATCTGCAAGGCCGCTCCGAAGCTGATGCTGCCTCAACCAGGGCTGCCTCTCTGGGTCTTACCAACTATGGCCTGGGAGGTACAGTCATCTATTACGATATGGAAGTCTTTGGAGGAGCAAGCACCGATTGCCGTCTCGCAGCCTCCTCTTTTATGAACGGTTGGGTGGAGCGTCTGCACGAGCTGGGCAATATAGCCGGGGGCTACGGCTCACATAATTCTTATGTTGAAGATTGGGCGAACCTGGCAAATATTCCTGATGATGTTTGGGCAGCTTCGTGGTATGCGGATACCTATGATCCGTATGCCTCTGTGCTTGGTATCCCTTGGCTTCAAGGCTTGTGGACTAACCACCAGCGCATCCGCCAGTATGCGGGTGACCATCATGAAAGTTGGGGAGGTATTGGGATCGCCATCGATAGCAATGTTGCAGACGGTATGGTGGCCATGCCACCTTCCAACCCGCTTTCCATCTCAACCGTCATTGCAGGGCCATCCATTGAGGATGCCGGCTGGCTATCATCCGATCAAGGCTGGCTGGTCTCTGGCAATCGCTTGTATTGGACTAATGATCGGGGTAAAAACTGGGCGGATATCTCACCTTCATCCATTCAGCTGGCTAATTTCCTGCCATCCGGACAGGCATGGGCACTCTCAACCCAAAATCAAGAGCAGGTGAGCCTGTATCATTCCTCCAACTGGGGTGCATCCTGGGAAAACCTTGCCCTGACCCTCCCATCCGATACCTGGCGGCCGCTCCAGCTCCAATTTACTTCACCCACCACGGGCTGGTTCGTGATGCAAAAGGTGACCAGTCAGGCGTTCGATGTCGGCATTCTTCTGAAAACCAATGATGGCGGACTCACCTGGCAATCCTCCGATCTGCCTACAGCCGATAAAATCAACTTTACTTCTCAAGCTGAGGGTTGGCTCCTGAATACCGTTAATGATGAGCTCTTCCAAACTATGGATGGCGGTCTCACCTGGCAGATTGCCCAACTCAATCAATATGCGCTTTCCCAGCCGCTCCTACCAGAAGATACTACTTTATCTGGATGGCAGGTGAACGGTCTTGGTTGGGCAGTGACCTCCAGTGGATCCTGTACTGGTGAAAAATCCTCCACCGACTTTAGCTGCCAGATAAACACTGTGCTCAGGCAGACCCAAGATGGTGGCAAGACGTGGGAAGAAGTTCATTTACCTATTGGATTGCCCACAAAGTATTAATCCCCCCATAATTAATTAATTTAGTGGTATAAGCACTAATCATCAGTCCCCTCGAAAGGTGCCACATGACCTTGCGCTCCTACTTGCAACAATTGACCAGTTCGGGTGATATCCTCATCCTGAATTCTCCAGTATCCAAGACGTACGAAATGGCTGGGATCCTTAAAAGAACCGAGCCACAACCGGTGCTGTTTGAAAATGTGAAAGAGAGCCCGTTTCACATTATTGGCAACCTGGTGTGCTCGAAAGCAGCCTTTGCAAATTACCTCGGAATCCAGCTAAAGGATATCATCCCCACCCTCATCCATTCCATCGAGTCACGTATTCCCTGCCCGGTCATCCCCTCAGCGCCCTGCCAGCAAGTGGTCATCGAACATCCTGATCTGGATGCTTTACCCATCCTGCGTCATTGTGCCCTGGATGGCGGCAACTATATCAGCTCGGGTATATTCATCGCCCGTCATCCTAAATATGGTCAAAACCTGGATTTCCATCGCGCCATGCAGTTCTCCAAGACCGAGATGGCCATCAGGGTGGTGCACGGCCGTCATTTCCATCGGTTCCTGGAGGAATTGGGCAGCCTGGATGTTGCAGTTTGTATTGGTTTGCCACCACATGTGCTAGTGGCTGCTGCCACATCCGTCGAGCTCGGCATCGATGAGCTGGAAATCGCCAATGCACTTTCGAGTCTTTATCTGAATGAGCCGCTCAACCTCGTGCATGCCAAAGCGGTCGATCTGTTTGTTCCTGCCGAAGCCGAGTTTGTGCTCGAAGGCACGGTCTATAGTGACCGGCGTCATGTTGAAGGGCCATTCGTCGATTTAACCGGGACGTATGATATCGTTCGCAATGAGCCAGTGTTTGAGATCAAAACCATCACCCACCGCAAGGATGCCATCTGGCATGCATTACTACCTGGGGCGCTTGAGCACAAGCTGCTGATGGGCATGCCGCGTGAGCCCACCATCTTCAAAAAAGTCAATGAGGTCGTCAGGTGTCTGGACGTCAATATCAATCCGGGTGGCTGCTCTTGGTTACATGCCATCGTGCAGATCGATAAGCAATCGGAGGATGATGGCAAAAGGGCCATTCAAGCAGCTTTTGCCGGGCATCGCTCCTGCAAGCATGTCTTCGTGGTCGATAAGGATATTGATATCTATAACCCACAGGAGGTGGAATGGGCTTTGGCAACGCGCTTCCAGGGCGAGGCTGACTTGGTGATCAAGCCCAAAGAACCGGGCTCGAGCCTCGACCCATCCAGTGAACGCAGTGAGGCCGGTACATACCTCACCACCAAGCTTGGTTTCGACCTGACCAAGCCCCTCGCCACCCACGGCAAGGACTTCGATAAAGCCCGTTTCCCTGTGGTGGATATCGACCAATATATCAAAGGATGAAAGAATGGGTTGGCTTTTGATAGGTATGGAGAATCAACCTGCTGTTCGGTGCGTTTAAGATGCAGCTGACTTTGGAAGAGATGGAAATGCTTGCTGGGTCACTGGGACGGGCAACACAGAAAGCCATGCAGATCCTGGTTGCCCTGGGCGATATTTACGGGGCTGTGCGCATGATCCCTGTTTCGTCGGTGCAAATTGCCGGGGTGAGTTATGACAACCTGGGGGAGACTGGCTTACAGTTCCTTTCGGAGATGGCAGAGGGGGGCGGCAGAGTGCGCGTGCTGACCACACTTAACCCAGCTGGAATGGACACCGAAAACTGGCATGCTTTGGGCATACCACCGGATTTTGCTGAAAAACAGATGCGAGTCCTCGAAGCGTTCACTCGCATGGGTGTAACCACCACCTGCACCTGCACTCCTTATCTCACCGGCAACCTTCCGCGTTACGCCGAGCACCTGGCCTGGTCTGAAAGCTCTGCAGTGTGTTATGCCAATTCAATCATGGGTGCACGGTCCAACCGTGAGGGAGGTCCATCCGCCCTGGCGGCTGCCCTTACTGGGCGCACACCTGAATACGGTTTGCATCTACCTGAGAACCGCGTTCCGACAGCCACAATCCAAGTCGATGCCCATCTGGTAGAGAATAGCGATTTTGGGGCTTTGGGAAAGGTGATCGGAGAAAAGATAGAAACATCGAAAGCCATCCCTTATATCCTCGGGGTGCAATCGGGCACACTAGAGAACCTTAAATCTTTTTGCGCCAGTCTTGCCACCTATGGTGGAGTTGCCCTCTTTCACATGCCGGGCATCACCCCTGAAGCAAATAATATTAATCCTCCAGGTGAACCGGTGACCATCACCCAATCTGATCTGGAGACTGCTATTCACTCCCTCAACGATGCAGCTGAAGCAGAGGTGGATTTCGTCAGCCTGGGATGCCCGCACCTGAGCCTGCCCGAAATTGCCCGGATTGCACGCCTGTTGGAAGGCAGGCAGGTAAATAAGGAGTTTTGGATCACTACTGCCCGCATAACCAAGCATTCTGCTGACCGAATGGGTAATACCCACATCATCGAAGAGGCGGGTGCCAAATTTGCGGCCGATACCTGCTGCGTCGTCGCCCCAATTCGTGGTCGCTTCTCTGCCATGGCAACGGACAGTGCCAAAGCGTGTTATTATGCCTACGCTAAGAATAAATTCAAGACGGTATTCCTGCCGTTTGATGAAGTGGTACGGTTGGCATTGAAATGAAACTTCAAGGTCGCATAATATTTTCCGGGACAGCACAGGGGGAAGCCCTGATCACTTCGCAGGCCATCTCGTTTTTCGGGGGCATCGACCCCGAGACGGGCGTCGTTGTTGAGCGCGGGCACGAGCTGGAAGGGCAGTGCATCGCCGGGAGGGTGTTGGTTTTCCCCACCGGGAAGGGCTCCACGGTTGGTTCCTACACCCTGTATCGCCTCAAGCATAACGGTCACGCCCCGCTCGCTATTCTGAATGCCGAATGTGAGACCATCACCGCAGTTGGCTGTATCATTGCCGAGATTGTATGTGTGGACCAGCTGCCCATTCATAATATCCTCCCCGGCAGCCTGGTGAGGATTGATAATAACCTGGTTAGTATTGAATTCCCGACGAATAATGATATTACTGGAGAACATGCATGAAAAACCGAACCTTACTTATGATCCCAGGTCCCGTTGAATTTGAGCCAACTGTGATGGCTGCAATGGGCGAACCCACCACCAGCCACCTGGCACCAGCTTTTATTGAAGCTTTCGGGCAATCCTTGCAGGATATGCGTCAGGTCTTTAAAAGCCCCACTGGACAACCACTCGTGCTGGCTGGCTCAGGCACCCTGGCAATGGACTGTGCCGGGACAAACCTGGTCGAACCCGGGGATAAAGCCCTGGTGGTTGACACGGGTTATTTCTCTGAGCGCTTCGCCGTTATCCTGCAGCGCTATGGCGCACAGGTGACCCGTATCTCCTCCTCACCTGGCAGCCGCCCTGATTTGGGATTAGTAAAATCCGCTTTGGAATCTGATTTATATAAATTGATGACCATCACGCACGTGGATACTTCAACGGCTGTGATTGCGGAGGTTAAGGAAATTGCTGCACTAGGCAGACAATATGGGGTGTTGGTTATCGTGGATGGGGTCTGTTCAGTGGCGGGTGAGGAGCTGGAGATGGATGCGTGGGGCGTCGACCTCTCTCTGACTGCTTCACAGAAGGCGATTGGTGTGCCACCGGGGCTGGCACTGGTGATGATCGGACCACGTGCCATGGAAGCCTTTCACAAGCGTGCCACTCCCGTGTTGAACTATTACGCCGATTGGTCGAATTGGTTGCCCATCATGCAAGCCTATGAAGCCCGCAAGACGAGCTATTTCGGCACCCCGCCCGTGAATCTGATCTTTGCGCTCAACGTCAGCCTCGGGCAAATCCTGGCTGAGGGGATGCCAGCACGGTTTGCCCGCCATATCACCATCAGCCAGGCATGCAAAGCGGGCCTGCAAGCGCTTGGACTGAGTCAGGTGCCTATACGACCGGAATATGCTGCCCACACCCTCACTGCACCACGCTACCCAATCGGGGTAAATGGAGCGGAATTCCTGGGGCTGGTCTTACAATCGGGCGTGACGCTGGCAGGTGGATTGCTACCAGCCATCCGCAACGAGTACTTCCGCATAGGTCATATGGGCGCGGTCACCCTTGGTGATGTGTTGGCGACGATCAGCGCCATCGAAAGTGCCCTGGCCGGGTGTGGGTATGTATTCAAGCCTAATGCGGGCGTCGAGGCCGCCCAGGCTGCAGGTAAGAAAATCCTTTAATTAGATCGCCATCAGCGGGATTTTCGTCTTTCTTTTCGTCCCGCTTTGGGTCACGTTTTGCGTTCCGCTTTGCGTTCCGCTTTGCGTTCCGCTTTGCGTTCCGCTTTGCGTTCCGCTTTGCGTTCCGCTTTGCGTTCCGCTTTGCGTTCCGCAAAATATTCCCGCATTGGGTCAAAGTAACTCTCCACCCAGCCTTGCTCATATTGCGTGCCATGGGGAGGAAGCCCGGTATGTCGCAAGGTGAGTTTCGTCTGGTCACCGACAGGCTCCAAAGTAATTTCTATGCGTGAGTCCGGCTCATCTTTGCTGAATTCTGACGTCCGCCAGGACTGCACAATGCGCTTGCCAAGTACCAACTCAAGATTTTTTCCATGAATGTAGCCATCCCAAGCATCGAATTTATCTCCCACCTTCGACGATGCGGATGCTGGGCTGCCCGTCATACCACTATGCCCTTCAGAGCTCAGCCAGGCAGTATAGATTTCCTCGGGTGTAGCTGGAAATATCGCTGATACAACAAATTCTATAGCCATATATTAGTTTCCTGTAATATAAAAAGACCCGGAAGTATTTTCCTTCCGGGTTGTGAGATTACTTGGTTATTTTCTCCTTTATGGCTTCTTCCACTTTCTTCTCGTCGAAGTTCACCAGGATAGTCCCCTCGATATCGAAAGTCGGGGTCGTGCGTGTGCCATTAGCCCACTTCTTCACCTGGTCTGCCGCGCCAGGTGTCACGTCAATATCCACCTCAGTGTATTCAATGTTATTTGCCTGAAACCAGGCCCGTGCTCTGCGGCAACCGGGGCACCAGCGTGTGCAGTACATCACCACGCCCCCGTGGGGCAAACGGATATCTTCCGGTTTGACTGGAGGAGGTGCCGGACTGCGCAATGCAGCTTCCGGGTCAATACGCCGCAACACCTCCAGCACGACGTCATTATCGGGCTGGTGGTCGATATCATGGATGTCAATATAGCGAATGTAGCCGCGCTTATCGATGACAAAAATGGCGCGCTCAGAATATCCATCCGGCTCACGGAATACTCCATACATTTTTGCCACCCTGCCGTGCGGCCAAAAATCACTCATTAATGGATAGTTTATCCCGCCCAAACTTTCTGCCCATGCTTTCAGGCAGGGAACATGATCAACGCTTACGCCCAGGACCTGGGCATCCAATCCCGCGAACTTGCCGGTGTCGGCTTCATACGACGGGATCTGGCCCGTTCAGACGGGTGTCCAGGCTTCAGGGAAAAACACCAGCACAACGTTCTTGCCAAGGTAATCACTTAGCTTAATATCCTTATCCAAATGGGATGGCAGAGTAAAATCTGGGGCTGCCTGCCCTACATATAGCTTCATAGTTTGCCTCCTTTCTGGTGTGCTATTTTACCCTAATTTTAATTGAAAAGTGGACAGTAAACACTGCCCACCGGGTGTAATTCGATTAATGTTATTTAATGTCTTTTGCCAGGAATGGCCCTCCGAACAAGGGTGCAAAGACACAAACATTAAAAATCCCACCCACCAGGGGTACCAACCCAACAATTGCCAGAATGATTCCACCGGTGCCGTGAACCGCGGCTAGGCCAATGATGATCAGTGCAATCCCTGCCACAATGCGGAGCAAACGACCAGACATTGAAAACATGAAGCGGGCGAAGCCCACAGTTATCTCCTTTTTAACACTCAATTGATTTTTTTCAATGCTTGCTTGTACGCTTAGCCTTTTAGATAGGCCGGTGCAAAAAAGGTTACATCCATGGCATTGGCAAACACCCTTGTTTTCAGATCCTCCTCCTGCAACCCAAACGGTTGCAGGATGGTGGCTGCAGCGCGCAGCAGCAACACTCGGTAGCGCTCCTGGTCGACGCTGCGCACGTCCGGAGGCTGCGGCAAGTCCCAGGCG
>Ga0315289_10010658_pt1 | contig 13134 bp, 6 predicted proteins | sample YL17G11_40_MG_FD_203452 | JGI IMG/M metagenome (GOLD analysis project Ga0315289, IMG submission 203452) | Sediment microbial communities from Yellowstone Lake, YNP, Wyoming, USA - YL17G11_40 | ecosystem: Environmental > Aquatic > Freshwater > Lake > Sediment | place: USA: Wyoming | collected...
GAAGATTCTGCTGCGCTGCCCCATGATCCCCCAGCACAATGCACGCCGGGAACACCTCGACGGCATCGTGGCCCTCAGCCGCGAGCTTCCCAAGCTTCAGGGTGTCGAGCTTCTCGCCTATTATGACCTGTGGCGCGCCAAGCTGAAGCGCTTCGGCCTGACATCACGACTTCCCGAGTCGGTCAAACCGCCCGACCGCGCCACCGTGAACGCTTGGACCGATTACCTGCGACAGCGAGGGGTGCGCGTGGTGACCTAAGGGGACTGTCCCAGTTTTCGCCCGAGCGAAAATGGGACTGTCCCCTTACGAATCGCCGTTGAGGAAAGGAGGCGAAAGATGCCGATTTTTGGCAGCCAACTCGGGCAGGTCGTCATCGCGGCGCTGCTGCTTTGGGCCCTGGCGGCATCGCCGGCGAGCTTTGCGGCTGAGGCGGCGACCATTCATCCTGCCGTAGCCAAGACACTCAAGCAAATCGGCATCGATCGCGGCATCTGCGCCATCATCGGCCTGCCGGAAGCGGGCGGCGCTGCGCTGGTCGTCGATCTGACACGTGGAAGCGAACTGACGATCTACTTTCAGTCCTCCAGTGCGGATGCGGTGGCCGCGGTACGGCAGGCGGCCGCCGCCGCCGGTCTGCTCGGCACGCGGGTCTTTGTCGATCAGGGCGAAAACCGCACCATCCACCTGGCCGACAATCTGGCGGACGCACTGCTGGTGGCCCCGGCCGCGGCCAAGGAGGTTGACGAAGCGGAGCTTGTGCGGGTTGTACATCCGGGGGCCGCAGCCGTTGTGGGCGGCCGACGTTTGATCGACCGTCAACCCAAAGGCGTGGACCATTGGAGCCACGTGTTTCACGGGCCGGACAACAATCCGCTTTCCACCGATCAGCTTGCTCGCGCACCTTATTTGACCCAATTCCTCGCCGATCCCAAGTTCTGCCCCATGCCGGAGGTCTCGGTGGCGGCCGGCGGCCGCGTGTTCCGCGCGTTCGGCCACCTGGCGCACCTGGCCAACCAGAATGCGCTGTTGAACACGCTGCTGTGCGTCAACGGCTACAACGGCACCATCCTCTGGCGCCGTCCGCTCAACGAGGGCTACATGATCCATCGCAACACGATGGTCGCCACGCCCGACGTGCTCTACCTGGCCGACGACGAGTCGTGCAAGCTCATCGACGCGCGGACCGGGCAAGTGAGAGATGAGATCGTCATCGCGCCGGGCGTCGCCGACGGCAAAGTGTGGAAATGGATGGCTTTGCAACCCGGCCCGGACGGCCACCCGATGCTCTACGCGCTGGTGGGAGGCCAGGAGATCAGGCCGAAGACCGTGCCATCCCAAAGGGATGGCCTGGGACACTGGCCCTGGGGCATGTGGGAAGGCAGCGACTACAAGGATCCCAAGACGAATTTCGGCTCCGGGCGGACGCTGGCGGCCATCGACCCGGCCACGAAGAAAATCCTCTGGACCCACTCGGAAGAAGACTACGTCGACGCGCGGGCCGTGTGCATGAAAAACGGCCGCATCTATTACTACAGTCCGGGCAAGTTTCTCGCCTGCGTCCATGCCGCGACCGGCCAGGTGGCGTGGAAGAACTCCGACGAGGACTTGCTGAAGGCCATCGGCCGCGACGGGCCGGCCCAGTTCTGGACGCTGGGTTACGCCAGCATGACCTATCTGAAGTGCAACGACCGCTATTTGTTCTTCGCCGGACCGCAGCGCGAGCGGCTGGTCGTGGCTTCCACCAACAACGGCAAGCTCGCCTGGCAGAAGGAGCCCGGCAATCTGCAACTGGTGCTCCGCGACGACGCGCTTTATTGCGGCGGCCCGGAGCGGCCGGCCTCCAGTTTCAAGGTGGTTTACGGGCCGGAGCGCGTGCAGGCGACCTGGTTCGATCAAAGCGGCACGGGGGCCAGCAGCTTCAAGCTGGCTTACGACACCGGCGAGCAGTTGGGCCTGCTGCCGGCCCGCCGGGCCTGCACGCGGGCGACGGGCACGGTCGATAGCCTCTTCTTCCGCGCCGCGGGCGGCACCCTGCGGATCGACCTAGCCAGCAACACGCCCAAGCAGATCGCGCCCATGCGCCCGCCCTGCCAGGACGGCGTGATCGTATCCGACGGCTACCTGTACTGGGGCCCTTGGATGTGCGGTTGCCAGTTGTCGTTTTACGGTCATATCTGCCTGGGGCCGGCCGGGAAATTCAATTCTCATCCCGTGCCCGACGGCTCGCGGCTGATCACCGCTGCCAGCGATCTGTCGGCGGTCAAGCCCTTTGACATCCCCAGCGGCGATTGGCCTACGTACCTGGGCGACAACCCCCGCAGCGCCGTGGTCAAGACGGACCTCCCCAAGCGCATCGCCCGGCAATGGAGTCACCAGGTTCCCGGCGCGGTGCGTCCCACTGCCCCGGTGGTCGCCGGCGATACCGTCTTTTTCGGAGATGAAAGCGGCGTGGTCCGCGCCCTGGACGCCCGCAGCGGATCCAGCCGCTGGCAGGCCTACACCGGCGGCGCGATCTTCTTCCCGCCGGCGCTGTGGCAAGGACGGCTCTACGTCGGTTCGGCCGACGGGCGAGTGTATGCGTTCGAGGCGGCCACGGGCCGGCCGTTGTGGTCCTTCCGGGCCGCACCGGCGGAGCGGTGGATTCCCGTCTACGGCAAGCTGATGTCGACCTGGCCGGTGGCCGGCGGCGTGGTCGTGGCCGACGGCGTCGTCTACGCGGCCGCGGGCATCGCCCATTATGACGGCACCTATGTCTGCGCGCTCGATGCCGTCACCGGCAAAGTGAAATGGTGCAACGATTCTTCCGGCAGACTTTCCGAAAAACTCGATTGTGGCGTGAGCCTGCAAGGTCCCCTGTCGCTGATCGATGGCCAACTGCGGTTCCTGGGCGGCACCAAGTATGAGACGGCCCGCTACGATCTGAAGACGGGCAAATGCCTCAACGAACCGGAAGATAGGCTAATCACTCCGTTCCGCACGGCCTTCTATCCGTACTATCCCGAGTATGGCCGGTACACGTGGCTTGACTACCATCTCGCCGACGGCAAGGAGTTGGTCTACGACGCCAGTTATGATGGCAGCACGCACTCGCCCTTGGCGCTGCTGACTCCGCTGCCGCCGGGTGCGCAGCGGGCCCCCAAGCGGGAATCGCGCTGGCCGCTGCTCCGGCAGGGAGGACCAGGGCCAAGGGCGCTTTGGGCCGAGAGGTCCGGGCACCGCTTCAACAGCTTTGTCGTTGCCCCGAACGCGCTGTTGGCCGCCGGACACTCGGGCTCCGGAGCATCGGAAGAGCCTTTCTTGGCGGCCATCGACATCGCCAGCGGTGCCGACATCTGGCGGCAGGCGCTGCCGGCGGCGGCCGTGAAGGCGGGCACGGCGGTCGACCGCCAAGGCCGGATTGTCGTTGCCCTGGAAAACGGGCAGATCGTGGCCTTCGCCAGCCCGTGAAGTTTAAAGTCTATTTGCCGCCGGTGATTTCCCCGTAAGGTTTCCCCTCGGTGATCTCTCGGTAGGTCGCCATCACCTGCGTGGGGAATCTCGAAGCCTGCCAAGGCTTGACCACCGTGCCGTGGAAAACGTAGACATCCATGATGCCTTTGGAAAGCCGGACGGAAGTGGCCACCGGCCTGCCGTTCTTCATGGTGACCAATTGATCCAACGTCTTTCCCTGCTTGACGGCCGCTTGGACCGCCCGGTTGAGCTCGTCGAAGAACTGGATTTGCCCCTCCAGCAGTTCCCGGCCGCCGGCACTGCCGTGGCCCGGCAGCACGTGCACAACATCCAGCTTCAACGTGGGACGAATCTCGTTGGCCCAGTTGCCCATGTAGGCATGCTTCGGATCGCTGTAAGGGCCGTTGACGACCACGTCGCCCGTACAGAGGACTTTTTCCTTGGGGAGATAGACGAAAACATCGCCGCGGGTGTGTCCCCAGCCGAAATGGTAGATTTCGATGCGCCGGGTCGAGTCGCTGATGACGTGCGGGCTGTCGGTGAAGGTCTGCTGGGGCCGTTCAGGGGTCGGGAGGTTCAGTTCGGCGACGTCTTTGCGCCATCCGGCCGTCTGTTGCCAGCTTTTCGGCTCGTAGCGGTTCATCTCCTCGACGGCGCCGGCGTGAGCCATGGTGACGGCGCCCAACTTGGTGAAGATCGGATTGCCGTAAACGTGATCTGCGTCTCCATGCGTATTGATCACGTACTTGATGGGCTTCGAGGAGACCTTCTTCACGTCGTTGATGACCGCGCGAGCGCCGCTGGGGTAGTTCGCATCGACGACGATCAGGTAATCTTTCATTTCGATGACGGCATTGTTCGAGTGACTGAGTTCTTGTTCGCCCTCGCGAAACCACACGCCGGGAACGATCTGTTTCAGCGTGCCAGGCTGGGCATCTGCGGTCACGCTAAGCCCGGCCAGCAAGAGCCAAGCAACCACCATAAGATGCGCGAATTTCATAACTTTCTCCTTGCACCGAAATTCCTTGATGATGAGGTCCAAAGCGGTTATTTCGTGAGCGACGTCCCAGCCTGATGGAACAATTCTGCATTCTTGGTGACATGTTTTCGCGAGCCGGGAAAAGGTGACAGGCACCTTTTGTGCGAAGCCGGGCACCGACCGAAAGGTTGGTCGTTGGTCGAGGGCCGTTCCGGCACAAGGTGCCTGTCACCTTTTCCCACCCGCAGCGGACACCCCAGCTTGATCCGGTGCTGCGCGGATGTCAATATGCCTGTGCCGCCGCGAAACGGCGCCGGGACGCCGACAAGAATGCCGACCCCCTTCGCGGCCCGGGAGAACGCCAGTTCGCGCATGGAGCCGGGGCACACCATGAGTTTGATGATGATCACTTGCCGAAACTTTATCTCGCCGATGGGGTTTAACTAGCCGGTACGTTCCGTTTTGCTAGTCCGCGACACTTTTTATGGAGGATCCAGTTATGAGGCACACGACTCTCACCATCACTGCATTCGCCGTGCTGGCCTTGGTCACCGCCGCAGCCTTGGGGCAGCGTCCGCAGCGGCCCGGCGGCCCGCCGGATCAAGGTCCGGGGCAGCCCCAGGCCGGTCGGGGCAATCCGCTGCTGCGGTGGTTCGATACCGACGGCGACGGCGAACTATCGGCAGAAGAAATCGCCAATGCCCCGAAAGCATTGCTTAAGCTCGACAAGAACAAAGACGGCAAGCTGAGCGCCGATGAGCTTCGGGAAGCCTTTGCGTTTGGCGGCGGGCGAGGCATGTTCGGCCCCGGCGGACCGCCGCCCGGACCTGGCGGACCGCCGTCCAGACCCGGCGGCGGGCGAGGTGGTCGCGGCAGCGGGGTGAGCGAGGGCGCGTTCAGTGCGCCGCCCGTGCCTAAAGATGATCAAGAGAAGAAGATCCTGGCCGCGTTGGAGGAAATGCGAAAAGGTTCCCGCTTCGCCAATGTCTCGCCCACCGATGGCCGGCTGCTGCGGCTGTTGACTGAGACCATCGGGGCCAAGCGGGTGGTCGAGATCGGCACTTCGACCGGCGAGTCGGGCGTGTGGTTTGCGCTGGCGCTGCGGTCGACCGGCGGCCGGTTGATCACGCACGAAATCGATGAAGGCCGAGCCAAGGTGGCGCAAGAGAACTTTAAGAAGGCGGGAGTGGACAACCTGATCACACTCATCTTGGGCGACGCCCACGAGATGGTCAAGCAACTGCAGGAGCCCATCGACATTCTGTTCCTGGATGCCGACAAAGAAGGCTACATCGACTATCTGAACAAACTGGTCCCGTTGATCCGTCCGGGCGGACTAATCATTGCCCACAACATGAACCCGCGCCAAGCCGACGCGAAGTACGTCGAAGCCATCACCAAGAATCCAGACTTTGAAACGTCGTTCCTGTTGATGGAAGGCTCAGGCGTCGGCGTGACCCTGAAAAAAAGGTGATTGCGGCGGCCGTGCAGGCCGGCCGTTCCGCGCGGCTTCGCCCGCACCGAGGCAGACCGAACCCTAGTAGTTCATCTCGACTGATTTGATACTTTGGGTGCCACTGCTGGCTTGCCCAGCAGTGCAGCACGCACGGTGGGACGAGCCAACCGTGGCACCCGTCATTCCAGCCCGGTCGGTCCATTAGCTTGGCGCGACCATCTTGCTCGCCCCACCTGTGATCAACAATGCGCGCCGTTTGCCATGCAACACTCTTTCCCAAATAGTAGTACATCTTGTAACAACCTATCTACCAGACCATTATGCGGTTGCATCCATCTGCGGGTATAATGCCTCCCCTCGTGATGGTGGATACCGTCGGCAACATGGCCTCCGTGGGGGCAATCCGCCGGGCCTTTTTCCCCAGTGGAGCGGGAATCTTACCCAAATGCCCTTGACCCAAATTGTCGCCCCAGGTATTTAACCGCTCCCTTCTCGCGAATTCTCGAAAAGGCTAGTCGAATGGCTGGTGGTCGCGGGCATTTCGCGGGCGACCTGCCCACGGAAGGACCCGTGAGAACCAAAGAAAACCGCGAAGACTCTGGAAAAATGCTTTTTCTCCACGAGCGAGCGTGTCGTCGCTGGATCGTTTTCGCCGCGGAGGGGAAGACTGCGCGTCGCCACAGGAGAAGCGTGTTGACAACGACCGCAAGAATACTTGCCGGCTGGATCGCAGTCGTGGCGAGTCTTTCGGCGGGCGTCGCTTTCGCCGGAGCGTTGCACAGCGCAACGGCCGTCGTGGCCGGCACGATGTGTGTCGGACAAGCGGAATCTTCAGACACTCCTCCGGAGGAAAGGAAGAACCAGGTTGGCAATCTGCTGCGCAGGGCTCGTCAGGCGCTGGCCGAAAACGATCTGGCGGCAGCAGACACCCTGATTTCCCAAGCCGAGGCTTTGAAAGTTCCCTACGGTCCCTTGTCCTTGGGCGACACACCGAAGAAGGCGCGCCGCGACTTGGAACAAAAGCGCGCCGCAGGCAAAGGTTCTCCGAAGCGTCCCAGCCAGCTTTTCTCGCCAAATTCGCCCGGTTACGACAGCAAAATTCCGTCGACCGATCCGTTTGCCCGTCGCAGCAGCAAGCAGCCGGACGAAGGGAAGCCGGATGCAATGGGCGTCGTCGCCGGCTCCGCAGGCCCACCGCGCAATGCTCCACGGCAGTCGATTGAGCCCTCCGGCGGGGTGCCGTCCCTGCCGCCTGCCGACTTATCGGAGGTTGCATCGCCGCTGGGACGCTCGACTGCGACCACCTCCGCTGGCCCACCGCGCAATGTTCCACGGCAGTCGATTGAGCCTTCCGGCGCGGTGCCATCCCTGCCGCCTGCCGACTTATCGGAGGTTGCTTCGCCGTTTGGACGCTCCATCGCGACCACGCCGCTTTTAGACGGTGAGTCCCCCGGCGAACTGCCCCCCGCGCTGGCGCAGGGAACATCCGTGGAACGGGCCGCATCCGCTGCGACCAGCGGCGGCAGCCACACCAACGATTTGCTGCGAGCGGCGCGCCGCGCTTTGGCGGTGGGCGACGTCCGCCGTGCCGCGTCGCTGGCCATCCAGGCCCGCAGTCAACAAGCCAGCTACGGACCGCTCGATGACAGTCCGGACAAGGTCGAGGCCGCGATCCGCAAGTACCAGGAGGTCACCGCCCAGCAAGGCAATAGCGAGGCGTATCGCCGGACCTACGCGCGGATGTTGCTGGAGCAGGCGGCCGCGTTGCTCCGCTCGGGCGATCACGACGAAGCCGAGCGTCTGGCGACCCAGGCCTCCCGGCAGCAGCTTACCTACGGTCCGTTCGAGGCGAAGCCGGAGGAGATGCTGGCTCGGATCGCCGCCGCGCGCCGGCAAGATCGCAAGTCGGCAACGCCGCCATCCTCCGAAACTCCCGCCGCCGAGTCGGCCGCGGCGCCGATGGTGTCGCCCACAGTCCAGGGGGAAGCCAAGGAACTAATCCGCCAAGCCCGCGATGCAGGCACGATCGCCCCCGCGGCGCGTGCTGCCGCGCCTGCGACAGAGATTACCGCCCTGGCGGGCAGTGCTGTCACCCCGGCCGGCAGTGCTGTAGCCTCGGCGATCGGCGTGGAAGAGCTTCCGCAGCCTTTATCATCCGCAGTCTCCAATCCGGCCAGCGATCCGACGCAGAACATGCTGGCCGCGGGCGAGCAGCCGGCGGTTCCGCTTGATCCGCGTGACCTGAATGCTGCCGAGCCGGTTCCGATTCCCGCCGAGCCGGTTCCGATTCCCGCCGAGCCGGTTCCTGCCGAGCGGGTTCCCACCCGCGCCGAGCAAGTTCCCGCTCCTGCCGAGCAAGTTCCCACTCCTGCCAAGCCGAAGAAGATGCCGGCGCCGCCGAGCAGCCTGTCACCCGGCGATGGGCCACCGCCGAGTGCAACGGGGCCGCGCGAGGGTGTGGCCCTGTCGCTGTTTAGGCAGGGAGAAGACGCCTTGAAGGCCCACCAGGTCGATCGTGCGATCCAGTTCTTCCGCCAGGCCGCGCTGTACATGAACGAATTGGACCCGGCCACCGCGCAGCGGCTGAAAGATTATCTGCAACTGCTTTCGGTGCCGGGGCCGAACCGGCAAGGCGTGGCGCCGCCGAAGTCGCTGGCCGAGGAGACAGCCAGTAAGCAGAGCATCCTCGCCCGCCAAATCTTCTCCGAGATCGCTCGCCAGGAAAGCGCGGCCAAGACCCTGCGCGAGACCGACGCCAAAGGTGCCCTGAACCTCCTGGAGGAAACGCGCAAGAAGGTGGAAGCGGCGGAGTTGGAGCCCGGCGCGCGGGAGGCGCTGCTGCGGCGCGTGGACCGCAGCCTGAGCGACCTGCGGCAATTCATCGAAGAGAATCGGCCGCGGATCGAGTTGGAGGAAAAGAACCAGCGCATCCGCCAGGAAGTGGACCGCGAGCAGCGCGTGAAGCTCGAGAACCAGCAGAAGATCGCGGCGATGGTCGACGAATTCCACCGCCTGATGGATGAGCAGCGCTGGGCCGAGGCCGAAGTCGTGGCGAAGCGCGCCGCGGAGCTGGACCCGAAAAACCCCGTCGTGCAGCATTTGCTCTGGGTGGGCAAATTCACCCGGCGCGTGATGAACAACAAGGACGTGGAAGGCGAAAAGGAAGAACTCTTCTGGAAAGCGATGGCCAACGTGGACAAGTCGTCGGTGCCCTTCGACGACCTCAATCCCTATCAGCACGGCGACGCGAAGAAGTGGCAGGAACTGACCAAGGGGCGATCGAAGATGCTCGCCGAGCGCGGCCGGCGACGCTCGGAGCGCGAGCTGGAAATCGAGCGGAAGCTGAAAACGCCCGTCTCGCTCCAGTTCCCAAACGCCGCCTTAAGCAAGGTGATCGAATACCTGGGCAAAGTCGCCGAGGTGAACATCTACCTCGATCCCCAAGGGCTGGCGCAAGAGGGCGTCAACAGCGACACGCCGGTGAGCATCGAGGTGCGCGACGCGATCATGCTCAAAAGCGTGCTGAATCTCCTGCTGCAGCCGCTGCACTTAAGCTACGTCATTAAGGACGAAGTGCTGAAGATCACCAGCGAGCAGTTGCGCGACGGGCAGGTGGAAACCCGCACGTACAACGTGGCCGACCTGATCGTGCCCATTCCGAACTTCGTCCCCAACCCGCACATGGGCCTGGAGGGGGCCTACCATAACGCCATGGCCAACGTCGGCTTTGGCGGGCCCGGTTCGTTCGGCGCCGCGAGCACGCCCTTGGCGGTGGTGGCCAGCAAAGAGGGCAACCCGAACAACACCACCATCAATCCGACCATCTTCGCCCAGATGGCGGGCACGCATTCGCAGACGGGCGCCTTGCAGCGAAGCACGCCGGCCGGTTCTGGGCCGGGCGGATTGGGCGGCGGGGCCCAGGCCGATTTCGACAGCCTCATCAATTTGATCACCTCCACCATCCAGCCCACGACGTGGCAGGAGACGGGCGGTCCAGGCTCGATCGAACCGTTCGACACGAACCTGAGCATCGTGGTCAGCAACACGCAGGAAGTACACGAGGAAATCGTCGACCTGCTGGAGCAGCTCCGGCGGATGCAGGATCTGCAGGTGACGATCGAAGTCCGCTTCGTCACGCTCAACGACGACTTCTTCGAGCGGATGGGCGTGAGCTTCGAATTCAACGTCGACAGCAACATCGACACCAAGGGGCCCGCCTTCCACTTCGGCCAAATTGTATCGCCAGGGGATCCTACCACGCAAACGGCCGCCCTCCGCGATACCCTCCACACCGACAACGACGCGGCGAAACGCGTCACCGTGGGCCTCAGCGCCGCGCCGAGAACATTCTCGGCCGACCTGGAGATTCCCTTCACGCAGAACACCTTCGCGTTGACCAACCCGCAGTTCGGCACCTTCAACCCGGGCGATGCGGCAAACCTCGGCTTTGCGATCCTCAGCGACATCGAGGCGTACTTCTTTATTCAAGCGTTGCAGAGAGACACCCGCAACAACGTGATGCAGGCCCCCAAGGTCACGCTGTTCAACGGCCAGCAGGCGATGGTTGCCGATCAATCGCAGCAACCCTTCGTGATGAGCGTGGTCCCGGTGGTCGGCGACTTCGCGGCCGCGCAGCAGCCGGTGATCGTGGTGCTCTCCGAAGGGACTTTTATGACCGTCCAGGCCGTGGTTTCCAACGATCGCCGCTTCGTGCGGCTGACGGTCGTGCCGTTCTTCAGCAAGATCGGCAAGGACGTGAATACCTTCCAATTCACCGGCTCGGAGACCACCACCACCGACACCTCGGCCGAAGGCTGGGTCAACGGCAGCGACCCCAACAACAGCCGCCGCAACAACAGCCGCAATGCCGCGACCACCACCCGCTCGGGCACGACGGTGCAATTGCCGACCTTCTCGTTTGTCACGGTCACCACCACCGTCAGCGTGCCCGACGGCGGCACGGTGTTGCTGGGCGGCATCAAACGGCTGAGCGAAGGCCGCGACGAGGCGGGCATCCCCATCCTCGACAAGCTGCCCTATCTGAACCGCTTGTTCAAGAATACCGGCATTTCCCGCACCACGCAAAGCCTGATGATGATGGTCACGCCGCACATCATCATCCAAGAGGAGGAAGAAGAGAAACTCGGCGTCTTGCCGCCGTAAAACCGCGGCTGCCAGGGCGCCAGAACAATCACCTCGTGTGTTGAGTGCCCTCCCGGGACCGTCGCCGGCTTGCCCCCCCAGCCGGCGATGGTCGTTTCTTGGAAGGCGGAGGGCGGACGGCAGAAGGATGAAGGCGGAGGACCGTTTAGCGGCCGGCGGCACGCCGGCCAGCCCGCCGCTTAGGCCAAAGCCAGGGTCTGCAATTCTCTCGCCAGGCGCTTTCGGGCGACGTGCAGTCGCCGTTTGATCGTGCCCACCGGCGAGTCGAACTGTTCGCTCATCTCGAGCAGGGAACGGCCGTCAAAGTAGAATGCCACCAGGGTCTGCCGATCCAACGCCCGCAGCCGCCTCAATCCGCTGCGCACCTGGTTCTCGCGCTCCTGGGCGAGGACGGCTCCCAGCGGCGTGCGGTGTTCGACGCATCGCGCGGTGAGCGCTTCCTGGTCGGCGGAGATCTGAGGCGCGCGGCGGACCGCCCGGTTAATCGCCATCCGATGGGTGATCGAGCGCAACCATCCGCCAAAGCAGCGGGGATCGCGCAGGCGGTCGATCTTCCGCATCGCCTGGAGGAACACCTCTTGGCACAGTTCGTGGGCCTCGGCCTGGTTGCCCAGCCGTCGAACGGCCGTGGCGTACACCGCGCGCTCGTAGCGCGTCGCCAGGTGCCCGAAGGCCTCCCGATCGCCGCGCTGCGCAGCCCGCACCACCTCGCAAAGCGCTGTGTCTTCCAAAACTGCTGGGGATGGCTCGAAGTTCATCGTTCTCTCCTGAAAACCGGCACACCAAAGAACACTCGCCGCGAAAAATCCGGGAACATGCGGCACGCTGAAGGTGGAATCGTCCTTCAACCGCGGGGCAGGCCCGGCAGAGCGACGGTCTGGGAGCGGATGGGATTCGGGCCTTTAATGAGGCCTTAGAATCCGCCGGATCCGGCTCCGGACCGCGGCTTCACCAGGCCCCATGCCGCATGCAGCCGCCGAGGATTCGAACCGGCATGTTCGAATGCTCTTGGCGCATGGGCCATGGCCGGTTGCACGCGGCGCAAACTGGCCACCTGCAAGCAGGCCGATGCCTGGCCGGCAAGCCGTACCGATAGAGTCCGCGCAAGCGCCAGGGTGCCCAAGCCATGCGTCGTCAGACCGACCACGACAATACCGCGGGCAAACGTGCCCAAGGCGGAGGTGATCGTGTCGAGAATCTGCGTAAGATAGCGACTCATGGCAAGCCCCTTTCGTTGCGCGGGGTGCGGTAATAGAGGGCAGAAAAAAAGCAAATCTCCCTCTCCCTTTGGGAGAGAGCCGGGGTGAGGGCGGATTGTTCGCCAATTCACCCCCTCACCCAACCTCTCGCTCACGGGGCAGAGGAGTCTTGTTAAAACGCCTAACTCACCATCAACCCGTTCTCCTTATCGGAGAGCGGGCTTAAATCCTTTCCTAATGCTAGTTTCTCACCGACGTCGGCCCATGTCAAGAGAGCGAACCGCCGCCGCAGACCTCGGCTGCCCTAAAGACACAGCCTAGCGCAGGAAGGTTCGCGGAAACAACGAAGTTTGTGCGATCCTGGATCAACCCCACTGCTGGAGATAGGGAAACCCCTCCATGCAAACGCGTCGTTGGGCTCGTTCACACAGTGATTCTGCGGCAAACCTGTGATTCTGCGGCAAACCTGTCTTGGTACGCCCTTCGCACAATCAATAGTGCCACGTTTGCACGTAGGCGGAGAAATTCGCGATCGCATGTGCCAGGCAAAGCGGCCAGAGTCGTCGGAAGATAACAAACGAAACCCCATAAACCAGTCCGGTCACCGTGGCCCCGATCACCCCAATGGTTCCTTGGTAAAGGTGATAGCTGGCAAATAGTGCGGTCGTGATGAGAAGGGCAGCCCACGTTGAACGCAGCAAACGTTCCAGCCGCGGTAAGAGGTAACCTCGCATCGCGAATTCCTCGGCAAAACTGCTTGCCACGCAAGCGACCAGAAACAGGCATAACGCTGTCATCCCTGCTGCCGTTACGCGATCCGCGACCTGCAGAGAGGCCGACTCCTCCCACATGGATACCGGCAACAAAGACATGACAAAGTAATAAG
>Ga0315289_10010659_pt1 | contig 13133 bp, 13 predicted proteins | sample YL17G11_40_MG_FD_203452 | JGI IMG/M metagenome (GOLD analysis project Ga0315289, IMG submission 203452) | Sediment microbial communities from Yellowstone Lake, YNP, Wyoming, USA - YL17G11_40 | ecosystem: Environmental > Aquatic > Freshwater > Lake > Sediment | place: USA: Wyoming | collected...
GTGATATCAATGGCATGGACGAGATCGTAGCCGCGCACACCTCCTCCTGCACCGCAGCACTGCATCTTCTTTTTGTACTGGATCGGTTCGGCCCCGAGGGCTGCAACAAGCTCCTCGATCCACATGGGGTTCTCGGTGTCACCAAAGTGCCGCTCCTTCTTGGGCTTCATCAGGTGGCACCCGTAGTGGACACCGATCCGGGTCCCGGTGAGGGGCCGGGTCACGCTCTCCCGGATCCGGTCTGGGCCGCAGATCTTCGGGTCAGAGTAGAGCTCGATGAGATGGAAGACATCGATTGTACCCTTGAACTCCATGGTGCCCTTTTTGGTGGGATCCATGGGATCGGGAACGGTCTTTAACACCTCGTTCACCATGTCCCTGAGCTCGTCGTGGTGCTTCAGCTTCTCGTTCACCTCGTAGATGGACTTGTAGCACCCGTTGCACTCGAGCGCGATGTCCATCCCCATCTTCTCGGCGATGACGACGTTCCTCGCCGCCATGGCGTACCAGACATTGAGATCGATAGAGCCGAATGCGCCTGGTGCCGGGCAGCAGCTCGCACCCTTCATGGGGTGGAGGTTGATCCCGAGCTTCTTGCTGCACGCAATCCCCGCGGACTCGCACCCCGGGTACCGGTTCGGGGCGATACACCCGAGGAAGAGGGCGTAGTCGTGTCCCTTGGCCTCAGCCATGCTTCTCAGCCTCCGCGACGATCCTGTCAGCCGTTTCCTTGACCTTCCAGTGATCTATGATCTGGCGGATGCCCGGGAGGAACTCAGGATAGGAGTGAGTCGTGGGCGGGTCCTTGGCGAGACCGAGGCGTACCCGTACCGCACGGTTCACGTCGTTGTTCGGCACACCGTGGCCGGACTGGTAGATGGCCTGCACGGTCTTCAGGAAGTTGACCGGAACGATGCCCCTCTGGTACGCGAAGTTGCGCATCGCCATGATGACATCGGTCGGGGCAATGTCCCGGGGGCAGCGGTCTGTGCAGCTGTAGCACGTGGTGCAGAGCCAGAGATCTGGGTCGGTAAGGATTTCATCATCAAGGCCCAGGACCTGTCGCCTCATGAAGAGCCTGATCCGGTAGGATGACCGCGGGGCCGAGACGCACGAGCCGGTGCATGTGCCGCACTGGAAACACATGTGGTTGACCGTGCGAGAAAGGTCATGCACCTTCTTCGTGAAATCAGGGTTGCTGTACTCCCGGTAGTAGTACCGGTCCTTGAGCTTCTCCTCCATTTTCGGGTCTGAATAACCTTTTGCCTTTGCCATGGTGATACCTCACGCCTTCCCGAGCATCTTCACCTGCACCTCGCCGGGCTGGACGTCCTCCTTCACCTTGGAGGTGCGCTTTGTGAAGAGCTTCTCCTCGATCTTCTTGAACAGGTCGGTCTCTGTGCCCTTGAACCGGATGCTCTTTCTCTGCAGCACGATGATATCCTCGCCCGGACATGCGGCCACGCAGGCCCCGCAGAACATGCAGAGGTCCTTGTTCACCGCGATCTTTGCCTCCTGCTTTCCCTTGAGCTGGGCCGCAGGCGGCGGGGTCGGGAGGTAGATGGCGTTGCACGGGCAGATCTCGACGCAGGTGGAGCAGCCTGACGGGCACTTCTCGGGGAAGAACTCGATCTCGCCGTCAAAGAGCTTCTCCACAGTGATGGCTTCGGTCGGACAGGTCCTGCTGCACCAGGTGCACGTGCAGCAGAGGTCGTTGTCGATCTCTACCTTGCCCTCGACCTTGTCGCTCTCCATGGTCCGCTCGACGGTGATGCACTCCTCGGGGCAGACCTCGACGCAGACCTTGCACGCGTCGCACTTAGTCTCATCCCAGGGGAGGCCGGTCTTGGGATCCTTCACGGCCTCCGCCTTTCCGGTCTCCGCGGTGAAGGCCTTCTTCTTCACGGTGATGGCCGGGCAGAGGTAGCCGCAGAGGCCGCAGACCGTGCACTTCTCCATGTCCACCTTGAACTCGGTCTTGGACTTGATAGCAAGCTGCCGCTCCTTGCCTTCCTTGGAGGCTCCTTCGTAGAGCGGGACATCCCTCTTGATGGCGTCTCTCGGGCAGATATCCTCGCAGAGCGTGCACTTGATGCACTTCTCGTCGTCTATCTTCGAGACCTGGTCGTACTGGGGGAATCCTTCCTTCTCGATGATGGTGTATCGCTCGACACCATCGACAGCGAGGGAGAGGGCCGAGAACGGGCACATCACCGGGCAGACACCGCAGTACGAGCACTTCACCTCGTCGATCTCGACAGGGGCCGCGTAGTCCACGGCACCCCGGCGCACGGCGCCGACCGGGCCCCACTTGATGGCCTCTTCAGGGCAGGCCTCGATGCAGATGCCACAGCCAGTACACCTGTCCACATTCAGGGTCAGGTTGTTTGTGGTCTGGAGGAGCTTCTGTTCCTGGATGACCTTCTTGCCATCCTTCTGGAACTCGATCCTCTTTGAAAACTTCGGGTACAGGGTCATTTCTCACTTCACTCCGTCACATACACAACGGTAGGCTTTGTTCCTTCCACCCAGTGTCCTTTCAACCGGATAACATCGTACGGGCATGCTTCCACGCAAACGCCGCATCCGGCGCAGAGCTCGGACTTGACGTCCAGAGTGATGGCCTTGCCATCCCTCACACTGTAGATCTTCTCCTTGGTGACAGGATCCACGGTATGAAGCTCCAATGCGTTCACGGGGCATGCAACCACACAGTTGTTACAGCCGGTACAACGGTCCAGATTCACGTGTACTGCGAATGCCATGTTTGCACGCACCAGCTCTATCGATTTGAAAATCGATCACCATCAGGTGGTCGAAGCCGGTAATTAAATCTTCTGAAAACTCGCAGGGAGCGTATTTTGCACAGGTTCCTGCAAAGGCCCCCAGAAGATCTATATTTTATTTTTAATTTTTTGAGCTTATTAAGTATATGCAACGATACTTTTTCCACTCCAACCTGCCGGGAAGCGATAGGGTTTTCCTTTTGATTCAGACCTGGAACAGATCAATGTCGAGATCATCGCGGAATTTTTCATGATGGTTTCGTTTTTTTTGCGCGGTTCAGAATAGAGTCGCGTATGAAAAAACTTCAGGTTTCCTCTACTAAGTCGAGAAACGATAACAAAACACACTTTTCTGATAAGATTCGTTTGTATCTCGTCCCCAAAATATTTCATGAATCTACGAGAAGAGGTTGTTAATGAACCTCAAATGAAAACATTCTTCTCTCGCCCCGGGCAATTTGTGGTGAAAAGGAGTGAGACATTTTGGAGATTAACGGCGTCATAATCGATGATACCTATGCAGAGGCGTTCCCGATCTTCATTTCCCGCGTTACTGTTACCGGTGCAACCAAGAGCTGGGCGCACAAGGCTTGCACCGAAGCCACGGGTTTTGCAACGTCCTGCATCGGTTGCACGGCAGAGGCAGGCATCGATTACTACCTGCCGCCCAATGAGACCCCCGATGAAAGGCATGGGTATTCGCTCCTCATCTGCAACCCCAAGAAGGATAAGCTGAAGGAGCAGCTCATCGAGCGGATCGGTGAGTGTATCCTCACCGCTCCCACAACCGCGGTATTCAACGGGCTTCCTGACGCGCCAGAGAAGCTTCCCGTGAAGCTCCACTTCTTTGGAGATGGCTATGAGTACCAGGTGAAGGTGGGGGACCGGTCCTGCTGGGCCATCCCCCTCATGGGAGGGGAGTTCATCACCGAAGAGGAGTTTGGCGTGGTGAAGGGAATTGCAGGAGGGAACTTCTTTATCATGGGCGAAAACCAGATGGCTGCCCTTACCGGGGCCGAGGCGGCTGCTGAAGCCATCGAATCGGTCCGCGATGCTATGCTCTCCTTCTCCGGTGGAATTGTGGGGAGCGGCTCCAAGGTTGGATCCAAGAAGTACCCCAAGTTCATGAAGGCATCGACGAATGAGCAATATTGCCCGACCATCCGGGATAAGGTACCTGACACCAAAGTCCCGCCAGGCATAAAAAGCATTTACGAGCTGGTTATCGATGGTATTGAGGCGGAAGACGTGAAGAAAGCGATGCGGGTCGGGATCCGGGCCGCCTGCAGGATTCCTGGTGTTAAAATGATCAGCGCCGGAAACTATGGCGGGAAGCTCGGCCCCTACCAGTTCAGGCTCCATGACCTCTTCTGAACCTCTTTCTCTCTTCTCTTTGATCCCAAATCGATGATCATATATATGGTTATGAACGATTATCTTGTTAACGATAATTTCGTTTACAAACTCCGGATCCATGTGCCCGGGAGCCCCCGTTCACCCGGGAGAAGCAGGGAGAGAGAGCGGATATGGAGCGGATCGCCGAACCCTACATCATCCACTATCCCCAGATCGTCGGGGTTGCGGACCCTTCCGGCACACGCGTCGAGGTCGTGGAGTTCTTCGACTGCACCGGCGGGGCGATGTGGGCGAGGCACCATTACCGGAAGAGCCCGCTCGTCGAATCGGCCCGGACCATAGGGGCCACCACCCGGTATGTCCTGCGGACCGGCTCGGCATCCCTGGAGCTCGCAGGATCCACCTTCGCCGCCGGCATCTCGGAAGTCCATGTCGATGGGAAGGAGATCGCGGTCACCTACATCGGCCTGGGGGGCGGCGGTGTCGGGGCCTCCATCTGCCGGTCTACGGCAAAGGGGGTGAACCGCTGCACCTGCGACCCGTCCGGCGGGGGCAAGGTCGCGGGTTCAACGGTCTGGCTCCCCCGCCGGGAGAGGCTCCTTATCGGTATCGATGATACGGATACCCCCGACGAGGGAGCCACGTGGACCCTTGCCCACAACATCGCAAAGGCGGTTGAGGACGACCATTCCCGGTACCTCTCCCATACCCTTGTCCAGCTCTTTCCGGTTCCCTACCGGACCAAGAACTGCGTTGCCACGGTCTGCGAGTTCGCCACCTCGGATGCAAAGCCCCTTGTCGAGAGGTTCCACGGGCTCCTCAGGAAGTACACGCTCTCGGAAAAGACCGGCATGGCAGTCTATCAGGGGTTCGATCCCTCGTCCCTCCTTGATTTTGGCCGGAAGGTCAAGCGGGGTGAGGTGACCGACGCGGATCTCGATGAGGCGATCCAGGGCTCGGTGGAGATCGTGATGGACGGGAGGGGGAAGATCGGTGCCGTGGCCGCCATCCCCTTCTACACGAATTATGACGAGGCGCTTCTCGCATGGACTGGAAACGGCTGAAGGCTGAACTCCTCGCGGCGAACACGGTGAGGCTGGAGGGTGAGCCATGCACCGGTTTCATCTCCCGCTCAACCGCCGGCCCAACCGCAGGAGGGGAGGGATCGGTCTTCTTCGCGAAAGACGGCCGGCGGGTCCGGCTCTCGGTAGCCCGTGAAGGACGGGTGCGGCTCCACCATCATGGGCAGGGCCGGGTGACCGTCCGACTCGGGGACCTGGAGATCAAGGGAAAACTCGAACCTGCGGGGCTCCACTGCCCAAGGCAGGCATACGTGAACGTGAGCGAGCGATGCATCTTCCATTGCCGCTACTGCACGGTTCCCCTCCTTGGCGGAGGAACCAAGGACCCGGCAGCCATCGAGGCGAGGGTCCGCGGGGTCCTCGACAGAGTCGATTCCATCGCCATCACATCGGGGGTATCGGACTCCCTTGAGGCCGAGGAATGCCGGGTCCGTACCCTTGTGAAGCGGCTCGTGCCTCTCGGGAAACCGGTGGGGGTCTCGATCTACCCGGCACCGGAGACCCCGCAGCGCCTCCATGACCTGGGCGTTGCTGAGGTGAAATGGAACCTGGAGGCCGCGACCCCGGCACTCTTTGCCCGGATGTGTCCCGGCCTGGATTACCATGCCATCCGGGCTGCCCTTGACCGGTCGGTGGAGATCTTCGGCGAGGGAGCGGTCTACTCCAATGTCCTCTTCGGCCTCGGGGAGAGCGATGAAAACCTGGAGAGATGCATCGAGGATCTCGCCTCTTCAGGCATCATTCCGGTCCTCCGGCCCCTGAACCCCGCTGCCGAGCTCTCAACCGTCCCCAGGCCCTCGGCAGAAAGGATCCTCGGGGTCTGCGAAATACATGAAAAGGGACTGCGCCGCCACGGGCTCGACACCAGAAAGGCGCAGACCATGTGCACCGCTTGCACAGGGTGCGACCTAGTCCCGGGGAGGGATACATGAAGGGTGAGGAAGTCCTTGCCGGGGCGATCCGCAACTCGGCTGACCGGGCCTATACCGTCCCGGGCTACCCGGTCACCGGTCTCGCGAGGCTTCTTTCGGCGGAGCTCGTGGTGAACGAGAAGGTAGCGCTCGAGTATGCCCTCGGGGAATCCCTGAAGGGCAGGAGGAGCGCCGTGGTGCTGAAGAACGTCGGGCTGAACGCCTGCGCCGACCCCCTGGTGAACGCAACCACCCAGGGGCTCCGGGCGGGGGTGGTGATGGTGGCAGGCGATGACCTGCAGGCGCAGGGTTCCCAGAATGTCCAGGACTCGCGCTACTACGGGGAGCTTGCCCAGGTCCCCGTCCTTGAGCCGGACAGGACAACATGCGCAGCAGCGGTGGAGGAGGCCTTCCAGGCATCGGAGCAGTTCTCCCGTGTGGCGATCCTGCGGGTCACCCCGCCACTTCTCGAGGAGGAATGTGATCCCGGGAAGGTTGAACGCAGAAATCTCAAGGGTTCACTCGCTGATCCGGACCTGACCATGCGAGGCAGGGCGATGGCTGCAGACCGGAGGACCCGGGACCTCTTCATCTGGTCGCTTGAGAACCCCCTGAACCGCATCGGCCAGGGAACAGGAGTATCGGTCGGAGGCGCAGCCGGTCGGAGTGAGAACCGGGTGGTGACCGTTTACCCGCCCCCTGTGCATCCGGGTCTTCTCACCAGAGTAACAGAGCTCGGCCGCCCCTTCCTCCGGGAGCACCGCTTTCTCGAGCCCCCCCCCGATCCCGGGGAGCCGGAGCGGTTCTCAACCCGGGGCCATTACCGCACCTTCTGCCCGCACTGCCCGTTCAAAGGGGTAATGGCAGTCCTCAAGGAGCGGGGGCTTCAGGCGGTCTGCGATATGGGCTGCTCCGTCCTTGCCATGAACCCGCCCTTCCAGGTGGGTGTCGCAGCCTATGGCCTCGGTTCGTCGGTGGCCGTGGCAGCAAGGTCGACGGGAATAGCTCTCTGCGGGGATTATGCCTTCCTGCACTCCGGGTTAAACGCCCTGGTGGATGCCTACGAGAAGCATCTCCCGCTCCTCTGTATCGTACTGAAGAACAACCGGCTCGGGATGACCGGGGGCCAGGCAGGGTATGATCCGGTGCCCTACCTCTCGTGGGCCAACCCCGTGGTCATCCCTGCCGATCATCCGGATCTCTCCCCACTTCTCATGACGGGAAGAGGGCCCCGGACCGTGGTTGTCGAAGGATTTTGTCCCGAGGGGGAATCGTATGAACGCGTGGCATGTTGAGATCTGTGACGTGACACTTCGGGATGGCGAGCAGACGCCTGGTGTCTCCTTCACCCGTGAAGAGAAGATGAACATCGCCCAGGTCCTTGACCAGGTCGGGGTCGAAGTCATCGAGGCGGGGTTCCCGATCATCTCGGCCTACGAGAAGGAGTGCGTGACCGCCATCTCGAACCTAGGCCTTTCAGCCCGGATCTGCTGCCTCGCCCGTGCAAGAAAGGAGGACGTCGAGGCAGCCATCGACTGTGGCGTGGACATGGTCTCCATCTTCATCGCGACCTCTGACCTGCACATCCGCACCAAATACCGGAAACCCCGGGATCAGGTCCTCGCCGGGGCGCTCTCTATGGTCGAGTTCGCCCGTGACCATGGCCTGCAGGTGAGGTTCGCTGCAGAGGACGCATCGCGGACTGATCCCGGCTTCCTGAGGGAGGTCTTTACCCGTGGTGCGGAACACGGGGCAGACCTCCTCTCCTTTGCAGATACCGTCGGCTACCTCACCCCCCTCCAGGTGCATGCCATCATATCCGAGATGGTCACATGGGCAGGAAAGCCCCTCTGCATCCACTGCCACAATGACCTTGGGTGCGCGACGGCGAACACCATCACGGCAGCCGAGGCAGGGGCCTTCCAGCTCCACACCACGGTAAATGGCATAGGCGAGCGGGCAGGGAATGCCGCGCTGGAGGAGGTCCTCGTTGCCTGCCGGCTGAAGGGAGGGGTGGAGCGGTATGACCTCACCCCGATCAAGCGCCTCTCCCAGCTCGTGGAGGCCTACTCCCGGATCCCCGTTTCAAAGACCAAGGCGGTCGTCGGGGAGAATGCATTTGCCCACGAGAGCGGCATCCACATCGCCGCGATCCTTGAGGACCCCCTCACCTACGAGTTCGTCCCTCCCGAGCTCGTGGGCAGGGAGCGGAAGTTCATCCTGGGCAAGCACTCCGGTCGCCACGCCCTGGAGCACGAGGTCGCGAGGATCGGATACAACCTCTCAGACGACCAGCTCTGCCGCGTGCTGGACCGGGTGAAGGTGTACAGCGAGCACAAGTGTACCATCACTGACGAGATCCTCCTCGAGCTGGTCAAGAACGTGCAGAAGGGATCGCCCTGATGGCCACCCTCTCAGAACGCATCCTGGGGGGCCCTGCCGGAACCTATGTGGACGTCCGCGTGGACCGTGCCTTTGCCCACGACGGTACGGGTGTCCTCGCCCGGGAGGCCTGGTGCGAGATGGGGTGCCAGGATCTCAGGAACCCCGGGGGCACGTATATCTTCTTCGACCATATCGCGCCTGCCAACAACGGGACCACCGCCACCCTCCAGGCAGAGCTCCGTTCCTTCGCGAAGGCCAGGGGCCTCCACTTCTCCGACGTGGGCGGGGGCATCTGCCACCAGCTCATGGCCGAGGGGATCGTGCTCCCCGGGGAGGTAGTGGTGGGGGCTGACTCCCATACCTGCACCCTCGGGGCCTTCGGGGCCTTTGCCACCGGCGTCGGGGCAACGGATATGGCCGCCATCTGGGCCTCGGGAGGGACATGGTTCCGGGTCCCTGAGACGATTGCCATCCGGCTCACGGGTGACCTCAGGGGTGCCGCCGAGCCAAAGGACCTCGCCCTCGCCTATGTCCGGGATCTCGGAATGGATGGCGCCAACTATCGCGCCATCGAGTTTGTCGGCGAAGGCGTGAACGGGATCCCCATGCCGGGGAGGCTTACCTGCTCCAACATGGCGGTGGAGGCCGGGGCGAAAGCCGGGCTCTTCTACGCCGATAACGAGACGGTCCGCTACCTGGCCGAATACGGCCTTTCAGCCGCCCCTCAGGTCCGGGAGGACTGCACGTACGTAGTGGTGCTGGACATCGACCTGTCGGAACTCCCCCCTCTCATCGCATCCGGTCACCGGGTGGATAAGGTCCAGGAGGTGGCCGCACTGGCAGGGACACCCGTCGACCAGGTCTTTGTCGGTACATGCACCAACGGGAGGATCGGAGACCTGGAGCGCCTCGCCGGGATCCTCCGCGGAAAGGAGGTCCGGGTGAGAACCATCGTCGTCCCGGCATCGCGGCGGACCCTCCAGGAAGCGACCCGGACGGGGGTGGTGGACGCCCTGCTCTCCGCCGGATGTGTCGTCGGGGTGCCCGGCTGCGGGCCGTGCCTGGGCGCCCACCTGGGTGTCCTCGGGGAGGGGGAGGTCTGCCTCTCCACGGCGAACCGCAACTTCACGAACCGGATGGGCGTCGGGGGCGAGATCCTCCTCTCCTCGGTTGCGACGGCGGGCGTCTCTGCGCTTCGCGGGGAGGTCACGGTTCCGGAGGCTGCAGATGTACGGTGAAGGGAGGGCCGTCTGCGTCGGCCGGGACATGGACACGGACCAGATCATCGCCGGCCGTTACCTCCGCACAAAGGACAGGAATCTCTGGGCAGCCCATGTCTTTGAGGACCTGGACCCCACCCTCGCCAGGCGCCTCAGCGGGACAGTGGTCATTGCCGGCTCGAACATGGGCTGCGGGTCCTCGCGGGAACAGGCGGCAATCGCCCTGAAAGCCGCAGGGGTGGTGGGGGTGATCGCGCCGAGCTTTGCCCGGATCTTCTTCAGGAACGCCATCAACATCGGGCTGCCTCTCGTGGAGTGCCCGATATCCTGCAAGGAAGGTGCCCGTGTGCGCTTCAACCTCGAGGAGGGGTGGGCAGAAGTGGACGGGCAACGGTGCACCGCGCGGCCCCTGTCACCGAAGATGCTCGAGATCCTGAGGGCAGGAGGGCTCGTGGCCTACTGGAGGAACCACCGGTGATCTTCCCCGGGCATTGTAAAGAGATCGGGGTCTTCACCGGGAAACCCTGCGGGGAGAAGGTGTATTTTCTCACCCGGTACCTGATACGGGAGAGTCCTGAAGGGACCGAAGTACTCGAGGTGGAACAGGAGCCGGGTGACAGAGGTATGATGCGGAGGGTTGCCTCACTGCGGACCCTGGCAGCGGGGGATGAGGTGGTGAGGCATCCGGATCCGGTGAACCTCCATGACAGGACCGCACTCCTTCACCTCGCCCTGGTATCAGGGCATCGATGCACCATCTTCCGGGGGCTTGACGAGCATACCACCTTCATCTGCGACCCTGATCCCTCCAGCCTTCTCACCCTTCACATATATGATATCCTGCCTCCCAGGCCCCACCTCTCGGCCACCATCCAGGAACTGGAGAGGGCCGGGCTTTTCGGCGAATTATCCGTGACCTTCGTCCACCATGTGAGGGATATCCGGGAGATCGGGGCGGATGTCTACCCGTGCAGGGCAGCAGGTTTCTCCCGGACCCTGGACTCGGATCCTGTCGGGGAAGGCGATACAGTGGCGGGCTGCATGACGGGCACCCAGATCCTAAGGGAGTGCGGGAGGACGGGCGTTTTTATGAAGGAGATATGCCCCCTTGAGTCAGTCGTGGAGGAGCCTTTCATCGCCCGGTGCTGCCGGAGCGAGCGGGAAGGAGTCAGAGAGTTCCAGGGAAGGTTTGGCGGCGTGGTCCACTGGGCAGCGACTCCAGGGACCATCGCGGATACGGTGAAGAACGTGGTTGAAGGATGGAGGAGCCATGCCAAGGATCGCAGTTGTTGAAGGGGACGGCATCGGCCGGGAGGTGATCCCGGTGGCCCAACAGATCCTCGCGGCAGTCCGCCCCGACCTCGAGTTCTTCCCTGTTGAGGTGGGCTACGGGAGGTGGGAGAGGACAGGGGAAGCCATCACCTCCGCCGATATCGGGACCCTGAAGAGGGCTGCCGCCATCCTCTTCGGAGCCGTCACCACCCCACCGGATCCCAACTACCGGAGTGTTGTGGTCAGGATGAGGAAAGACCTGGATCTTTACGCCAACGTGAGACCGGTGAAGGGGAATGCCGCTGATATCGTGATCGTCCGCGAGAACACCGAAGGCCTCTACTCCGGGGTCGAGGAGGTCGGGCCCGACCGTGCCACAACACTCCGAATCATCACCCGGAAAGGGAGCGAACGGATCGCCCGCTTTGCGAGCAACCTCGCGAAGGGCCGGAGGCACCTGACCATCGGCCACAAGGCCAATGTCATCAAGGCCGATACCCTCTTCCGGGATGTCTGCATCAGTGTTGCGGCGGAGGCGGGCGTCCCCTTCCGGGAGAAGTTCATCGACGCCCTCTGTCTCGATGTCCTCCAGCATCCCCGCGATTACGATGTCATCGTGACCGAGAACATGTTCGGGGATATCCTCTCCGACGTCGCCGCATACCTCGTCGGGGGGCTTGGCATGCTCCCCTCCGCAAATATCGGCGACCGGCACGCCCTCTTTGAGCCGGTCCACGGGAGCGCCCCGAAGCATGCGGGGAAGGATACCGCAAACCCCATCGCTGCGATCCGGAGCAGCGCCATGCTCCTCGAGTACCTCGATGACAGGGAGAATGCGGCTCTGATCGAGAAGGCAGTCGGACAGGCGCTGGCATCCGGGGTGAAGACCCGTGACCTGGGGGGCACGGCGGGGACGAGCGAGATGGGGAAGGCCGTTCTTGCCGCTCTGGAACAGTGAACCCGTCTGGTTCAAAGAGATGGAAACGTGCATCCCGGACTGCAGATTGCCCTGATCCCGGTCGGCGAGGTGGATCAGGCCATCCTGTCCCTGCTGAAGGTGGATCTCCTGGAGATCTTCTCTGCAGACATCGAGGTGTACCCGGCCCTCCCGCTCGGCCCGGATCATTTTGCGAAGGACCGCGGGCAGTACCTTGCAGACGGCCTTCTCGATGCGTTCTCCCGAGTTGTTCCCATGGCCGGAACCCTGCTGCTGGGCATCACGGAGACGGACCTCTTCTCGCCAGGAATGAACTGTGTCTTCGGCATCGCGAACAGGGGGAGAGCCCTGATCTCCACCTTCCGGCTCCGGCCGGAGTTCTTCGGGCAGGGACCGAATCCAAAGGTCTTCCAGAGGCGGGTACTCACCGAAGCGGTTCATGAGCTGGGGCATGCCCTGGGCCTCCCCCATTGCGAATACCCGGGCTGCGTGATGTACTTCTCCAACTGGATCGGGGATACGGACCGGAAAGGGCCCGGGTTCTGCTTCATGTGCGCGAGGACGCTGGAGCGGATGATGGTGACGAGGGACGGTCACGCAGGAAAAAAAATGGAAAGGTGAAGCAATCCGGGTTACCCATCACGGCGGGTTGCATGCAGGATCCCCATGACCCCCATCACATCATGGCCTGGCCTGCGCTCGATCTCGAAATCATAGTGCCGGCTGAGGTACTCGAGGAGCGCCTGGCTGGGCGGCCCGCTGATGGGGGGAATGTGGAGTTCCATCTCGATCCTCCGGATGCCGGCCAGATCCTCCGGCCTGATCAGCCATTCGCCTCCCTCGCAGTCGCATTTCAGGAAGTCGCAGCCGCCAGACATCCCGATGATCTGGCGCAGGGTATAGGTGGGCACAGTTACCCTGGCCTCATCCCAGGAGATCTCCGAGGGACTTCCATCCCCAAGCGCTCCCTCGATGACCTTCACCCGGACTTGGTTCAACCGGATATTCTCACGCAAAATATCCGAGGACACAGGTTCGACAGCTGTGACATGGTCCGAATACCGTGCTGCACGGATGCAGAATGCTCCCACGTTCGCCCCGATGTCCAGGACAGTATCCTCTGGTTGTATATCATCGAACCGGTACTCATCGATGTCCGTGATCTGGCGGTAGGGAAGATCCCG
>Ga0315289_10010660_pt1 | contig 13133 bp, 15 predicted proteins | sample YL17G11_40_MG_FD_203452 | JGI IMG/M metagenome (GOLD analysis project Ga0315289, IMG submission 203452) | Sediment microbial communities from Yellowstone Lake, YNP, Wyoming, USA - YL17G11_40 | ecosystem: Environmental > Aquatic > Freshwater > Lake > Sediment | place: USA: Wyoming | collected...
AGCGCACACTTTGCTTCTCCGCTTTCTGCGTATCTTCTTCCAAGCGCACCTTTATCGTCTTTTTCATAGAACGCAAGAGAGAGAAGTATTTCGAGAACTTGACAGAACTAATCGAGCAATGCTCTATTGACTTCGGTTATCTGCTGTTGGAGAACTTGGTTTGCGAACTTTCGCTCACGCTCAACGCTCAAGAACTCAACGCTTGTGCACTGTCACGTTCCTCATTTGCCAGTGATCTCTATTTTACCATCCGCTGAGACCCTTGCGACCTGCCAGTTGTAGTTCTTCTGCTCAACTACGCTCTGCACAGAATTGCGTAGCCTGTTCAACCAGTCATTGTCAACGCTTTTGGAAAGAAAGACGACGAAAAATTGCTCTTCCTTGACGCCGGGAAAGCATGACTTATCATCTCTCTCTCGGCGCCCTGCCAGACTGTCCATCTGAGCGGGTTTCGAGCTTAACGGCCGCTCAATTCCAGCTCATTCTCAGCTTCCATTCAGCTGAAAGCCAGCTTACTTGACAGTTTTAAACGCGGGTTTCGAGCTAACCCCCGGCGCTTGTATGTAACCCACCGGAAGAGCTCTTCCGACACGCTTGAGTTCATTCCACTTGGTCCAGATGATTGTATCGGTCCCTCCCAGTATCGTGGAGAGCGTGATCGGGTTCGCCGGTGTCAATATCATTGCTTGAAGGAAGGCCGGTACTTCCAACAGGAGGATACGTACTGCGAAATCTTTCTCCCAGCGCGTCAACTCAATTTCGTATTCCTCGATCTCCTTGGGTACCATTGCTTCTAGGTCTTGACGAAACTGTTCAACAGATATGTGGCCATCTCGCATGTCTGCTATATAGCGAGCCAGAATATGCCTCAGGTCCCTCATGGTTTTTCTCATTTCGAGTACGAGTTTCAGCCGCTTTTCTGCGACAGGCATCAGCTCTTCATCAATAATCCTGTCTTCGGGTTTCATAACGGAGGCTCTCTGACGTTGGCACTCTTCAACTGATAGCGCTCCCTCTGAGTTAGACCCACAAGTCAGCTTCGCCTACGAGCGTCCTCAAATTGTCTCCTGGCTTTCGGTGAAGAACACGGAGGCTTTTTCTAACGTTGATAGGTCGAACTCAATATTGGTTGGAGTCCAGCCAAACGGGGTCGCGCTTTCCCTATCCGCCAACAGAGCTGTGCAGGATGCATCGACCCCGTACGCCATCTAGGGCAGTCACGGTTCGATCTGGGTGGAATGGCGTGGTCAGGAAATATTACAGTGACCTAAGAGAACCTCATCGGGCGATGGGACGGACCGCACAGAATCTGTGGAGTGGCCATCAACATGAGCTTGCCTTTAGAAAAGTAGCCCTTCAAGCCACACAATTGACAGACCGCGCCCAATCGGAATCCCGAATCTTCTTCATAGTAGACGTTCAACGAGTCTCTGAGACATCTTGGGCAAGGGTTTCCTGAGCTCTTCTCCATCCCTACTCAAGAAGATTACCTGTAGGTTTCGGTATAGCCACGAGACCTAGCTGAAACTACCCACAGAACTCCATGTAGAGTGCTCCGGTTGCCGGACACAGGAAACGCTAATGTGCTTTGCACAGCTCTCTAGGAAACTATGGCGGGGCTCAATGCCGGTAAGACCAGTCAAGATAGGGGAAACCAGAGTAGACAAGAGAGGCAGAATGGTTCTACCAGCGGACCTACGAAAAGTGTTGGGGGTTTCCCCGGGAGAGACTTTCAACATCTATAGGCTCGAGGGTGCGCTCGACATTTTCGGCGAGGTCCTTCATATCGCCGCGCCAATGAGCCGCGAGGCCGGACTCTTACTCATCAGTTATGCCCCTGTGACCAAAGACAACGTCGTGTCAGTCCTAGAGTGTTGGGCAACCCACTACTCTGAAATCAAGTCGATCTTGGGGCACTCAAGGCAGAAAGAGGGCGACCACTAGAGGACATCCGAGCCAGTTGGTGGATCTGCTCGCTTCACCAAACAAGGCCTGGGTTGTGAGTTCAGAGGATCTCAGTCTGTGATCTCTCTTAGCGCGGTCTTGATTCAACCTAGGAATCGTTAGCGGATTAGCAAATGCTCTTGCCTTGTGCAGTGTGTCAGGACCTCGTGTCCGCTCTCGGTCACTAGCATAGTGTCTTCGCAGCCTGCTGCAGCGATGCCATCCTTGCTGGTTCTAGGTTCGAGGCACAGAACCATGCCCTCCTTCAGCTCGAAATCAGTTATCCCCTCTTCTCTAGGCGTTATCCAAGGAATCTCAGGCGCCCCTGTACCGATTCCGTGACCAGTCGACAGCGGCGAAACATTACATTTGGCATCAATCAACGCCTGACGGATCTTTCCATCCACCTCAGACGATCGCGCACCAGGTCTCACACCCTTCGTTCCAGCCATGAGAGCATCATAGGCTGCAGTGTAGATTGCTCGCGCTTCCCGGGAAGCATTCCCTGCAGCACCTGTCCTTGCTACGTCGCCAAGGTATCCCTCATATATTGAGCCGAGATCGAAAACGGCCAAGTCGCCATCCTTCAGCACTCGGTCAGACGCGAATACTGAGCTCAAGGCTCGTTCGCCCGAACTCAGAGAGGTAGCCCAGGGTTCAGCCTCGGAACCTGCCTCATACATCGCAGAGGCCATTCGCGCAACTATCTCGCGCTCGCGGACACCCGGTTTAATACAATCGAGCCCGGCTCGCGCGCCAATGTCAACAATCTGAGCTGCCTTTCTGAGGAGCGCGATCTCGTCTAGACCCTTGATGGCACGAGCATCAAGCATTGCGTTGAACGCTGGCACGACCTCAATGCGTGGAAGTGATCGTGATATCTCGAGGTAGGACATGAAGGAGATGTCGTCGAATCCGACGCGTCCGGACTCGATCTTGTTGTCTTTCAGAATCGTTGAAACCATCGAAGCCCACTTCGGAGCAATCGCCGGGACAGGAATCATTGGGTAGCCCTGCCAACCCTTGACTGGCGGCGCCAATCCCATCGGCGCACCTTCAACAACTGGGCCCTGAATTATCGGTTGTCCGTTCCGCGGCAACACCACAACATACGCGTTGACATAGTACACAGCCGAAAAATACGGCCTACAATCAGCGATATACCTCACATTATCAAACGTCGTCACCACAACGGCGTCGAGATTCAGCTTCTTCATTGTCTCGTCTGTTCTCTGAAGTCGAAAGCGATGCATTCGCTCGCGATCGAAAGCGCTAGTCATCCAATTCGCCGACATGACAGAGCAGGGAAAGAATATAAAACCCTATTCAGATTCCCGCGCTGAGCGACTAATGGTAAAGATCGTTTGGATCCTTCCAGTCGGAATAGGAACCTACGACGAACGCATGCTTTCCTATATCAAGCGCATCAAGCGACCTGACGTGGAAGCTGAAGTGTGCCACCTCAAATCAGGCCTTCCAGACAGTCTCGAATATCACTACTACGAGCATCTTGTCGCAGATGACCTACTCCAGAAGATCATGGACTATGAGAGGAAGGGGTTCTCTGCTGCAATAATCGGCTGCTTCTACGACGGCGGTCTTAGAGAAGCACGTGAACTCGTGCGCATGCCAGTCGTCGCGGAAGAGGAGGCATGCATACACGTCGCCGCAACGCTGGGTCACAAGTTCTCGATAATCGTTGGACGAAGAAAGTGGCTTCCAAAGATGGAAGACAACGTCCGCCTCTACGGGCTATCAGACAAACTAGCCTCGATTCGGCCTGTCGAGTATTCGACAAGTCAGATGACGGCGGACCGGAAGGGGTACCTTGACGCCGTGAGACGAGAAGCAGAGAAAGCGATCAAAGGCGACGGTGCCGAGGTAATCGTCCTCAGCGAAGAGGCCAGTTTTGACTTCGAAGACCTGATGAAGCTTCAGAGCGAGCTCAGGGTTCCGATTCTTGACCCTCTCATAGTGACGTGGAAGTTCGCAGAGCTCATGGCCGACCTTTATCATTGTGCGAACATCACGCATTCCAAGCTAGCAGCTTACGAGGCTCCGCCGGGGAAGTGATTTGCCATGATTCTGGAATTTGGTAGATGGCAGGTCCCCATAGAGAACAGTGACAAGCATCGAAAGATGATGAGGGAGATCTACGCCAACATACGGTCGAACCCTGAGAAATTCTCGTACGTGAGATCCTCACGGTTCTACACTATCAAAAGCAACGAGAGGTCACGTTTCGAGATCTGGATCTATCTGGATGAGTACCAAGACCAAGACAGTCACGATCGAATGTCCAAGGCGTTGACGGAAGACAAGCGTGCTGCTGATCTGAGAGCCCGATGGGAGGCTCTGATAGTACCGGGCTCGTTCAAGGTAGAAGTCTGGACTGATTTTGCGCCTGAATTGTGGTTAGAATAGAGGGGAAGTCCCTGCCTCCACTGTAGGAGATCCATTGACTGGAGGCAGGGATCTGAGGATCGGCTACTCAGGAGGTAATTCCTTAAACGCGAGTGACAGATCGAGACCTTTGGTCTTGCTGTAGTAGTATGACGCGATGAAGATCGCTGTGGGCAGCAGGATCGAGACAGCGATAGTAGCGAAGACTGGAAGAATGTTAGCGCCGTACAGAGAGTTCGTGAAGTAGAAGTATTCCAGGAGCAAGTAGAATCCTAGAGAGATGACGCCTGCGATAGAGATGAGCGGAACGGGCCCGACGTTAATGTTTGCAGGAGAGTTCTGGTAGAGTTTCTTCTGTCTGAATGGAAATACGATTGCTGCGATTGCGACAACCATGAATGAGAGGATTTCTGCCATTCCAGCGCCTGCGACCAATGATAGGAACGCCGGCGGTCCATAGGTGTACGACACGAGTGCGATGAATTGCAGTATTGCCACGGCGATGATCGCTATGACAGGAGTGTGGAAGCGCTCGTTGATCGAGGAGAAACTGCTCGGGATGACCCGGTCGAATGACCAAGCGAAGATGTTGCGTGTGCTAAGCATGTACGTCGGCGGGAAAGCTATGACGATTGCTGCAACGAAGCTGACTGCCAGCAAGGAGAGGACAATGATGTTGTCTGTGAGCAGGCTGACGAAGAGATTGAAGAAAGGCGGGGCCACGAACGGATATTCCGGCGCCCCGCTGTAGGCGAGGTGAGTGATCGATCCTAAGAAATCGTAGCCGAAGACTTGTATCGCCAAGGCGCCAAGCAGCGCAAGCATGCCACCGCCGACGGCCGTCGCAACTACCTGCGAATAGAACGCATTCCTCTTTATCGCCTTGACTTCGCCTGCGAAGTAAGACGTGATTATTCCATACCCCGTGGAGGCGAAGATGAACGGCATTACACCCAAGGTCGCGATCATCGGATCCGGTCCTTGGGGTGAATATCCGGACGCATGTGCCGCATCTAGAATCGCATCATATGACCCGTATCTTCCAAAAGCTCTCGCAAAGTCCGCGTTTGTACTTGTGCCCAAGAGCCAGAGCATGATGACTACTCCTAGTATGGAGATCAGGAACATGATGTTGTTGACGGTGAATGTTGCTCGAACTCCTCTTATCATGAGGGCCGTCATGATCACGGTAACAATGAAACCGACGATTACTATATTCTGAGGCTGTGCGAGCACGCTTGCAAGATCGATCAGTGGCTGATTTGATGTCACGTTGCCAAGGATCAGGATTGCGGGCGAGAGCGCGAGAGTTGTTACCCAGTTTGCTGCTATGCCGATGAAGAAGATGTACCAGAACGTGACGTTGAAGCTTGCAATGAACCCGATCGCAGGATGTAGAACACGGCTCATTAGGACATAGTCGCCGCCCGACCGCGGCATTGCCCACGTGAACAACGTGTACATGAGGCTCACGCAAACGGAAAGCACAGTTGCAAGCACGGTTGCGAGCACCGGATCACTTCCCGGAAAGACATAGGACGCCGTCGTGTAAGTGAGGACTCCAAGTGCGATGTTGATAAAAGATAGGTTTGCGAAGAACGCATCTACTGTGGATATCTGACGCACGAGGCCAGTTGCGTCACGGACGAAAACCTTGGGCTTCGAACCTGACATAGATTCGTACATACCTTCTCAGTAGTTATAAATGATTTGCGAAACTCTGGGCGGCATGTGGGACAATCGGCCCACATCCTCGTAGTTGCCTATGCAGATCACATTTATACGATTCTGATCATACACAAGTTTCCAGTGATTGGTAATGGCAACGCGGGTTCTGGAAGAAGTCGTCCTTTCGGACATCTTGGACGGTGCGACAATCCTGGCCGCGGGAGGAGGCGGCCCAGTACAAGCTGGCAGGTCCCTCCTGAATTCGATGATTACGCGGAAGTTGTTCCCGAAACTGATACCCTTAGAGGAAGTCTCCGATTCGGCGCGTGTTGCGGTACCTATCGCGATGGGGTCATGCGCCACACTATTGGAGAATTTCTTGGATTTCCAGATGGTGGGAGCACTTGAAACCTACAGGAAGATCGTCGGCAGCATAGATGCACTGATTCCCGTGGAAACAGGCCAGATCAACACGCTGGCGGTTCTCTACACCGCAGCCAAGACGAACTTGCCAGTCATAGATGCTGACGGTACCGGCCGTTCGATACCCGAGTTCAAGAATACGGTCTTCTACTCACGAAAGGCGAATCCGAATCCCTTCGTGATGTATGATTCCGCCCGAAACAATGTCACCATCAACGCATCTTCGCTCGACGAGATAGACCGGTTGGGCAGGACGATTTGCACAGAAATGGGCGGCCTCTGTGGCGCGGCCGGTATCGATGTCTCCGGCGCGATGGTCAAGGAGATCGCGGTTCCTGAAACAATCTCTCAATGTGAGAGACTTGGAAGGGTCCTCCGTCATAACCGTGACAAGGACCCGGTCAGTGCGCTAGTGAATGAAGGCGGAGGATTCTTGCTGATGAGGGGGTTAATCGAGAAGATCGAGTCCAAGGTCGCCCACGGCCACGACTACGGAAGCCTCACGGTTAGCGGTCTGGGCAAGGAGAGAAACAGGCGCGTCAGGATCGGATTCAAGAACGAGGGCCTAGTCGCCTACAGAGACAATAAGCCCGCAGTCATCTCGCCGGATCACATATTCATGCTTGACCTCTTCACGCATATGCCCGTGACTTTCACAGATGCGGTCGAGGGACTCGCCCTCGCGGTAATCGCTTTCCGAGCCCATCCGAAACGAAGAACACCCGCGGACTACGATGGCTTCAGAGCTTCGCTTCGTGATGTCGGATACACTGGCGAATACGTGCCTGTGGAGGAACTTCTTGCGGAGTGAGTGAAAATGACTCGTATGGGGCTAGTTCTAGTGGCCGGTTATGTGTCGACAGTATTGGCGGAAGGGACGAGGCTCAGGAAATGCCAGGTGCAACCTGCAAGCGGAGACCTACGAAACGACATCAAAGCCGCTGTGGAGGGTCTCGCTCCAGAACTCCGGAAGCTTCGCGGGAAACTGACCTCGGTCTCTGTAGTAACGAATGCTGTGATGAGGGCGATACTTACTGCCAAGGAGCTTGAGCGAGTAGCTCTCTTTCGACTGTCATCACCTGAAGGACACGATTCGCCGGCTCTCTTGGATCCGTCAATCGCCAAAGATGCCCTCGCACACTTCTTTGTCCTCAAAGGAGGACACGGATTCGACGGCAGAATCATCGGTTCTCCAGACACGAGCGAGATACAAGCTTGCTACAAGAAAACACAGGGTTCTGCCGAAACGTTCGTCGTCAGCTCACCTTTCTCGATACTGTTTCCCGATCATGAAAGAGAGGCAGCGAACCAGCTCACTAGATACGGAGCGGAGCAGCTTTGGTCATCATCTGAAGTCTCGTCAATGCCGAGCATATTGAACAGAGAAACCACAGCGATTCTCTCCGCAGCCACATCGAAGATCATCGAAAACATTGAGGCTGACGCGACGCGCGCGCTCGCCGATTACGGATGCAAGCCTGTACTCTATTTTGGCCGCAATGACGGGAGCATAATCGGAAGCGCGCTCGCAAGACGATTTCCGCTTGAAACAGCTTGGGGCATCGAAGGGCATTCAGCTTCAGGCGCGTCAAGAACACGCGGATTGGGACGGCAAATCGTCGTCGGCGAGAGTGGAGACAGAACATGGCTGGCAGGAGCACAGAACGGGCGTCCGGTCATGCGCAGCATAAGCTACCTCAGGAACATGCTCGTTCACGTTGCAAGCCCCGTTATCGCAGATTTCTCCAGTTCCGCGTCTGATGAAGTGAAGAAGACCAGCTTTGACCTGATCTCGGAACTGGTCGGCACCAAGAGCGCCTTGATCTCCGGCCTCAGCAAGGAGGCCGATTTTCCATTTACGGCCAAGCTAACAGCAAATTCACCGCATCTTGCCGCAATCAATGCCGCAATGTCTGCGATTAAATGGGAACGCGCGATCTGCGTCCCGAATGGTTCCGACATGGTCAAGGCTGAGAAGCATCTCCGATCGTGGCTCAGCCAAGAGATGAAACAGGCAGGAGCGAGGGCGAACACAATCAAGCTTGGACGAGTGATCCAGCGACCAGGAGTGAACCTGCCCGAAGGCGCCGTGACCTTGACTCTCCAAGCAACCGGCATGCCGGCTTGAGACACAATGCCTCTCTCCATTCCAAGACTGGCCAAGAGCCAGACTACCCGACTGATGACTTCACGTCTAGGCTTGGCAAGGGTAGCCACAGCTGATAGGCATGGAACGCCGCATGTCGTTCCAGTTTGGTTCTCTTACGCGAAAGGCAGAATTGTTGTGCCGTCGCCTTCGAACACACTGAAGGTCAGAAACATCAAGGAAAGGTCAGCGGTCTCGCTTGTAATAGACACCTACAGTGGGAAACTCAACGCCCAAGGCGTGCTCATGGAAGGCAAAGCACACATCATCAGGGGCGCCCGATCTAGAAGGCTGAACAGGCTCGTTCATGCGAAATATTTGGGTTCAAAGAGGATACGGCAGAAGAAGTGGAAGGATTTCATGGCAGAAGACGACGTAACGATCGTGATCGAACCTGATAAACTGAGAAACTGGGATTTCGCGAAGCTCAAGCTCTGATGGCTGATACAGAGGAGAGCTACCGCTTAGGCAGCGGCGTTTTCCCGATCTACGTCTGACGAGACATGCAGACAGCCCAGATCATTCAGGCGGAATCTCTCGGAACGCAAGCGACAGGTCGATTCCCTTGCTTTTGCAGTAGTAGTATGATGCAGCGAAGATTATGATCGGCACGGCTAAGGAGAAGGCGATGGCTTCGTATACGGCCGGAATATTGGCGCCGTAGAGTGAGTTCGTGAGGAAGAAGTATTCCAAGAGCACGAAGAAGATCAAGCAGATGACGGCTGAGATTGAGGTAAGTGGAATTCCGGCAACTTTCATTTTCGCTCGCGGGTTCTCGTAGAGATCTCTTGTCTTCCAAGGGAGTACGACCGCGGCAACAGACCCGACTCACCCAAACATAGTCGTCCCCGGATCGTGGGATTGCCCATGTGAAGAGCGTATACATGAGACCCACAAATATTGAAAAGAAGGCCGCCAGTACTCCTGCAGAATTCGAATCACTTCCAGGAAATAGGTAAGACGCGGAAGTGTAGGTCAGAACTCCCAGAGAGATGCTTGCTGTCCCCATGTTTGCGGCGAGCGCACTAAACTTCGATACTCCGCGAAACAGCCGCGTTGCAGCGCGAGCGAAGACTTTCGGTTAAGGCTCTCTTTGCCAAAGTCTATAAAACGCTTGCTACTATGATCGGCACGGGGACTCGATGAAACAATCTTCATTCAAAGCCTCAAACTCGACACCGATTGAACCGCAGCCTGTCTCTCTACACTGCTTGTGGAGCGAATAGTGGTTCGGAGGCACCGCTAATTGGGATTGAAACCTGCGACTTTCTCCATTGTTGCCTTCGACCCTCGTAGCAGAGACTTGGGCATAGCTGTCCAGTCGAAATTCATCGCCGTTGGAGCGCTCGTGCCTTGGGCGAAGGCAAACGTCGGAGCAATAGCAACCCAAGCCTGGGCAAACGCCTCCTACGGGCCCAATGGGCTCAAGATGTTGGAGTCTGGGCGCTCAGCTTCTGAGACGCTCCAGGAGCTGCTGGCTAATGATCTGCGTCCCGAAGTGCGCCAAGTTGCAATCGTCGACGCCAAAGGTGGAGTGGCCGTCCATACTGGAACCGAATGCATGGAATGGGCAGGACACGTGACCGGATCAGGCTACAGCTGTCAAGGAAACATCCTCGTCAGCTCGAGAGTCGTCGAATCGATGGCCAAAGCGTACGAGCAGACAACGGGCGACATAATCGACAAGCTGCTGGAGGCGCTTTCAGCAGGCCAGACGGTCGGCGGTGACCGAAGAGGGCAGCAGTCGGCTGCGCTCCTAGTGATCCGGGACAAAGGCGGCTATGAAGGCATGACGGACAGGTACGTCGACATACGAGTTGACGATCACACCGCGCCGATTGAGGAACTGAAACGTGTGTTCAAGATCTATGACATGACAATGCTTTCGCGAGAAGACCCGAAGAATTTCCTAACAATCGACCGCGAGATTGCGACAACCTTGCAAAGGGATCTCAAGAAACTTGGCATGTACAACGAATCCATTAGCGGCGTTCTGGATGACGCAACCAAGATGTCCCTGAGGAACTTCATTAACATCAACAACTTCGAGAACAAGATGCGGAAAGACGAGCGAATCTGGAAGAGCATACTCGACTACATGGAGGATCTCGCGCGAAAGGCCTGATATATTGGGCCTGGTAATCCCCTGCTCTCTGTCAGTATTGTAGGCGGGTCCACATCATACTTGGACAAACAGCCTTCACCGGCAGCTCTGAAAAACCGCAGTGAGCCAACTAGCCTCGTCATCAGCGCGAAGGGGGACGCCCTGCCCACGAAAGGAAAACTGTAGGGCTGCCCGAATCTGCTGGTCAAGCTGGATATGCCTCTGAGGTGCTTCTTTGCCGCAACTACGACTGCCGGAACGATACAGCACCGGGCACTGGCGTTAGGAGACCTTAGAGACAGCATATCAAAGCTCGCCTACATACTGGGCATTGACTGCACAATTTTTGAACAGGTCTTGGGAAAGCTAAAATGCTCAATGCTCACTAGAGCGGCGACACATACCGTGCTTAGGTAGCACAAGAAAGAGCCCAAGAGGGGGTCAGATCGTGCCCATCAAAGACATCCATGAAGAGACCAAGAGAATACTCAGCTTGGCTGAAGAACGTAAGATCGACCTTCGCCTTGTGGGCGGCATGGCCATTCGTTTCCATTGTCGAAGTGCCGAGAAACCGCCGCTCAGTCGAAGATACGTTGATGTCGACTTGGTCGGGCATGCAAAGCAATCAAAGCTGATCAAGAGACTCTTCGTGGATCTCGGGTACACCCCGAGAGATCGATTCAACGCGATGCACGGCGATACTCGACTGATCTTCAATGATCTGGAGCATGAACGCCGCGTCGACATATTCCTCGATGTCTTCAAGATGTGTCACGTCTTCAACTTCAAAGACAGACTCGAGATCGACCCTCACACGCTTTCTCTGGCTGACTTGGTGGCCACGAAACTCCAGGTCGTACAGATGACAGAACGCGAATACAAGGATCTGATGTGTCTACTTCTTGATCATGCAGTTGGGACGAAAGACGAACCTGAAGTCATCAACGGCGCTTACCTAGCGAAACTCACCTCTAGTGACTGGGGTATCTACATGACTTTCAAGCAGACGATTCACAACCTCCTAGGCGCTCTTGACGCCTACGGACTAACTACGGAGCAGCAACAGGTTGTCAAGGATCGAGCACAGCAGATCCTTGCCATGATCGAGGAAGCACCCAAGAGCATGGCGTGGAAGGTCAGGGCGAGAGTGGGGGAGAAGGTCCCCTGGTACGAGCTTCCGGAAGACGACAAGGAGATCGTTAACTAACACAGGTTTGCGTGTCTAGGCTAGAGTCTCCAGATACCGAATTCTCCTACCGTCTGAGAAGTCTCCACAGGCTCATACCATCTCTTCTTCGCGCCGATCGTTGACCGTATCTTCCAGCCAGTGGTCTTGGGCTCGTTCTCGATTCTCTCAAGGAGCGTGGAGATCTTTGAGGTTATGTCGCTCTTCTCTGTCTCGTTCAACTCGGCCATCTCCGAAACAGCTTTGCGCAAGCGGTTCAGGTTCGTCGTGACAGTGTACCAGAACCCCCAGTCCTTCGCGAGGAGCGACGCAACATAGCGCATATCAATAGTCTCTGGCGTCTGCCCCTCTCCCAACGAGTGGGCTCGCAGAAGCAGCAATGTGTCTTTGAGATCCTTCTCGCTGAAGGAGACTATCTGCAGTTTCTCAAGCAGTAGGTCGGCAAGAGAGATTGTGGGGGAGTCCAGCTCAAGCCTGCCTCTGAAATCAAGCGGGTGGTTCGCAGCCAGAAGCTTTTCGAAGAAGACATCGGCGTAGAACCACCCATCTGGGTGGAAGTATATGTGGCGCTGCGTTGCTGCAGAAGACAGCGTTGTCCGTCTCTTGCGGTAGCCAACTGACTCGAAGAATTTGCGCACGTTGTCTCGGAATTTCATATATGACATGAAATCGAGGTCCGTGTATTCCTGCTCATTGGAACCGAGCCTGCCTAGCCTCTTCGCGAAATCCGCATGCTCGCTGCTATGCACTCGAATAGCGACGCCCCCGATCAACCTAAGCGGAATCTTTGCTTTCGTTGCCTCATCAATGATCTTCCGTCCCTGCTCTAAGAAAGCTTCCGTTGGAACAACTCCTTCCCATTCAGGAGGCATTTTGATAATTCTCTCTTCGGTCAAGCTACGCTACCCAAACAGAGTTTCCCTGTGCTATGAACGTTAAAGCTTTCCGGGGACGTACTGCCGACTATGAAGTGGCCGCTCTACTCTAGCCGGACGTGAACAGGTAGCTCTTAATTCCCTTCTCTGTGAGGTCAACTAGGAGACCGCGGAGGACTCCTTCCCCATATTCGCTGCCTGGGTTGAAGCATTTGGTTCGGCCGATAGAGGCTACTCCTTTTGACTCGTGAATGTGACCGTGAAATCCAGCCAATGGTTGATACTTCTTTATAGCGTCACGGACCGCGGTGCTGCCGGCCGGCGCCATGACCATTTGGCCTCCCGACAGCACTGGCTTGAGTGTCTCGTCAAGTTTCGGCGCAG
>Ga0315289_10010662_pt1 | contig 13132 bp, 8 predicted proteins | sample YL17G11_40_MG_FD_203452 | JGI IMG/M metagenome (GOLD analysis project Ga0315289, IMG submission 203452) | Sediment microbial communities from Yellowstone Lake, YNP, Wyoming, USA - YL17G11_40 | ecosystem: Environmental > Aquatic > Freshwater > Lake > Sediment | place: USA: Wyoming | collected...
ATCGTCGGGTCCGGGATCGCCGGCAGCCTCATCGCTCACCTGCTGACCGAAGCGGGCTATGACGTGGAGGTTTTCGAAAAGGGTCCCGATTACCCGTACCCGCACAGTCCGCAGTTCAAGGAGCAGGTACATTACCTGTACGATAACCCCGCCTATCAAGTCCCGCCGGACCTGAAGAATCACACGTGCTCCAGTGGCTACCAGGGGGACTTGGAGACGGAGCGTCTCATGGTCGTCGGAGGCTCGTGCACAAAGTGGGAAGCCCTCACGATCCGCATGGCACCCGATGAATTCAAGAGAAAGAGCCTATACGGCTATGGCGAAGACTGGCCGATCTCCTACGATGACCTGGAGCCGTACTATGGCCGGGCCGAGACGTTGCTGGGGGTGTCCGGCACCGATGAGGACGACCCCTTCGCGCCGCCGCGGTCCCAGCCGTACCCGCTGCCGCCCTTCGAATTGGGCTACGACGACAGGATCATGGCCGAGCGACTCAAGAAGAACGGGATCACGCTGCACACCACGCCGCAAGCCAGGACCCGCCGAGCCTACGGGGACCGGCTGGGCTGCGTCAACATCGCCGCGTGTACCTTCTGTCCCATCGGCGCCCGCTACTCGCCGAATTACCACTTGCAGCGGGCGGTGGGCACGGGTCTGTGCACCGTCCACTCCGGGACCTCGGTCCGGCGGATCGTAATGGATGAGTCCGGCCGGGCCCGCGCCCTGGTTTACCAGCCCAACAACGCCAAGACCCCGCAGGAACACGCCGCCAAGATCATCATCGTCGCCGGCGGCGCGATCGAATCGGCGCGCCTACTGCTCTTGTCGAAGGACTCCCGCTATCCAAACGGAGTCGGGAATAGCAGCGGGCACGTGGGCCGGCACCTGACGTTTCACAGCGTGTGGCGTGGACACATGCAGTATGACGAGGCCCTCTATCCCGGCCGATTCGGCGGCTGGACGGGCCAGAGCGCCCAATTCCGCAATCCGCCCAAGCCGGCACGCCACGCCGGTGTGAAAGTGGAATTCGCCTCCTTTCTCGACATCCCCTACGGGAACGCACAGCCGGAAAAATGGAGGAGCGTCACCCGTGCCTCCGAAGTGATGGAGCAACTGCGGCCCATTGTCCATCGGCGGCAGATCGGTCTGCACTCGGAATCCGTGACCAGCGAACGGAAATTCGTGACCCTCTCCCGCAAGAAAGATCGTTTCGGCGATCCTTTCGCGCACGTCCAATATGAGCTGGCGCCCATCGACTACGAGACCTACAAGTTCGCCCGCGCGATTTTCGACCGCTTCGCCAATGCGACGAGAGCCAAGGAGGCGCACTTCCCCGAGGTCTTCGTTTTTGACTCCGGCGGCCATCAGATGGGCACGTGCCGGATGGGCAAGGACGAAACGGACAGCGTGGTGAACTCCTTCGGCCAAGTCCACAGCATATCGAACCTCTTCGTGGTCGGTCCCAGCAGTTTCGTCGGCACCTCCGGCACCGCCAACCCGACGCTGACCGTGGCCGCCCTGGCCATTCGGACAGCCGACCACCTTCTCGGCCGATTGTCGTAAGCGCAACCTCGCACACACCATGGAGGGGGAAACACGATGAAGCAGGACCGCCTCGTCCATTCGGCCCATCGCCACTTTGTGCTGCTGGCCGTGATCCTGACGGTGGCGCTGGCGAGCTACCACGCCGCCATGACATGGCGTTTCGGCGTCGCGCGCATTGACGGCGTCACCTACTTCCTGCTCGACGACGATCCGATGATCAGCATGCGGTACGGACGTAATCTGGCGGACGGGATCGGCCCGGTCTATAACGAAGGAGAGCGGGTGGAGGGATTCACCAATCCCCTGTTCACCTTCCTGAGCGCGGGACTGCACCTGCTGCCTGTCTCGGCGCCGACCCTTCCCCTGTTTGTGCAACTGACCGGCCTGCTGCTGAGCGTGGGCACCCTGCTGATGCTGACGCGGCTCTGGGGCAACAGTCCGCAAGACCGGTTCGCCGGGCTGGCCGCCGCCATCTTCTATGTCGCGCTGCCTAACCACAATTACTACACTCACAGCGGTTTTGAAGTGTACATGGTGATCTTCATCATGACCTTCGCCCTGTGGAAGATCGAGCGGCTGACGCTGCCGGCGGCCTTCGTGCTGGGATTATTGCCGCTGACCCACGCCACGTCACTGCCCATGTGGGCCGTCCTCATCGGCGGTATCCTCGTCGTTACCCGGCGCCCCCTCAAGAACCGTCTGGCGTTGGCCGCCCTTGCCGTCGTACCTTTCGTCGGCTACGAGGTCTTTCGGATCGCCTACTATCACGAGATCCTGCCCAACACGTACTGGCTCAAGGCCGGGGCCGGGTCGCTCTCCCAGGGAGTGCACTATGCCGGCGGTTGGCTGCGCAGTGTCTGGCCGCTGGCGCTGCTGGGAGCCTACTCGCTCTTTGCCATGCCCGGCCGAAAGATGATCCTGACGGCGGTTGTCCTGGTCGTTCATCTGGCCGGCGTGGTCGCCCTGGGCGGCGACATTTTCCCGCAATTCCGCTTTCTTTTCCCCTGCTCCGTACTGCTGGCAGCCCTGGCGGGAGCGAGCGTCCTGCCCCTGCGGAGACATCTCGCCTTCCTGCCCCGCGGCGAACGAGCGTACTTCGGTCTCGCGTTCGCGGGACTGATGGTCCTGATCCTGGTTCGCAAACCCCTGGTGGAGTATCGCCTGCAAGCCCCGGACTATGACGAGGACAGGCGCTGGAATATCCAGCACGTTGCCATGGGGCAGGCGCTGCGTGACAATACCGCGCCGGATGCCGTCGTGGGTCTCTTCGGCCTGGGGCACGCAGGCTATTACAGCGACCGGCACATCATCGATATGCTGGGAAAGGTTGACCCCCATATTGCCAGAGTCAAACCCATTCCGGGGCGCATCATCGGGCACAACAAACTTGATTTTGATTACGTGCTGGTGAGCCGCCAACCGGACTATATCGAGATGGAGTACGCGCCGGGGGAACTCGGCAACGTGGAGCGTTTGACGTCTCGGAGCCGCCGCAGCGCGTGGGGGTATTGGGAGGACTTGGCCCTGCACCCGGTCTTCCGGGAGCGGTACGCACACCAACCGCTCTGCAACGACAAGGGTCGTTTTGCCTTGTTCTACACCCGATCCCCCTGTCAGAGCCTGGTGTGGACCGTGCCGCAGGCACTTTACGAGAATCTGCCTCCAGAGCATGAGTACGGAGGGAACGACGAGGGTCTTGTGGTTAAAGGAATAGGACGATGAACAAGAGGAGGTTGGCGAAGAAAGTGGTGGGCCCGGTGTTCGACCTGGCGTATCGATTCCTGATGCTGCCCCTGAGGATTGCTGCGCCTCCGCGGGTACGCTTCGGGTGGCAGGAACTCAAGCTGCTGCACCGCGTGCTCTTGAGCCAGAACCTGTGCCGGATCGGCGGCCGCATGGTCCCGCAGTTTGAGGCGGAGTTTGCCCAAATGTACGGCGTGCCGTACGCGGTGGCCTCCACGTCCGGCACGGCGGCAATTCACGTCGCGTTGGGCACGCTGGACCTGAATCCCTGCGATGAGGTTATCACCGCGCCCATTACCGATCTCGGCACCGTGATTCCTATCTTGTCCCAGAACTGCATACCGGTTTTTGCCGATATCGATGACACGTACAACATCGATCCCGCGGATGTGGAGAGAAAGATCACCCCGCGCACCAAGGCGATCGTTGCGGTTCACCTGTTCGGCAACCCGTGCAACATGGATGGGCTGATCGAGGTGGCACGCCGCCACCATATCCCTCTCGTCGAGGACTGCGCCCAGGCCCACGTGACGGAGTACAAGGGCCGATTCGTCGGAACCATTGGCGACATCGGCTGCTTCAGCTTCCAGCAGTCCAAACACATGACCACCGGCGACGGCGGGATGACGATCACCAGCAATAAGCTCTATCACGAGCGTATGGACCTGTTCGCGGACAAAGGCTTTGCCCGAAAGGATTGGGGACCGAGGGCCTACCTGTTCCATGCCCCGAACTACCGAATGACCGAGCTTGTCGGTGCGGTGGGCCTGGCGCAGCTCCAGAAAGTCCGGGCCGTCGTGCAAAAGCGGCATGAGCTAGGCCAATGTATGAGTGAACTGGTGTCGAAGATCCAAGGAGTGAGCCCCGCCCCTGAGACGCCGGGCGGCAAACACTCCTACTGGTTGTACCCGCTGATCCTCGAAGAAGGCGACGTCAACCAATTCGCACTACGGTTGCGAGAGCAGAACGTGTGGGCGACACCGGGATACACGGTCAAGCCGATCTATTCGTGCACGGAATCCCTGACCGCGAAGAAGACTTACGGCAGTTCCGGCTGTCCTTTCACCTGCCATCTCGCCTCCCAGACGTATGAGTACCAGGAGGGCCTGTGCCCGCGCGCGGAGACGGCCCTGAAGAAGCTGGTCTGTCTCTATCTGGACGAGGGCTGGACAAGGGAGAGAGTCGAACAGACCGTGGAAGCGATCGCGAGGTGCCGCACGCCCTCCGCGACGACGGCCGCATCCATTCCGGCAGTACAAAAGCAAACCATCGAAGTGTCCGCCGGCGCGAGCCGAAATGGCGACAGGATTCGCATCGGCATCGTCGGCTGCGGCCAGATGGGTCGCTGGCACTTAGATGCTTACAAGAGAAACGCGAAGGTTCAATTGGTCGGCTTCGCCGATACTGATCTCACCAAAGCCCGGCCATTCGCCGAGGAGGTCGGGGCCAAGGCGTATGAATCTCATCGGGAGATGGCGGCGAAGGAGAAGCTCGACGGCGTTAGTCTCTGCACCATCCCGTCGACGCACCGGGACATTGCCTTGGACTTGCTGGAGATGGGCGTGCACGTGCTGTGCGAGAAACCGCTGGCCGTATCGGGCGACCAGGCCCGCGAGATGGTGGCCCAGGCCCAGCAGAAGAACCGGCTGCTTCTGACCGCCTTCAAGTTCCGGTTCTTCGAGGAGGTCGTCAAAGCCAGAGAGCTGATCCGGAAGGGCAGCCTCGGACGAATCTGCAATTTCCGGCTGATGTTCGGGGGCTACATCAACATGGCGGGGACCTGGTACGCCCGCCGAGACCTGGCGGGCGGGGGCATCATTATGGACAACGGTCCGCACGCCGCCGACCTGATCCGATACCTGCTGGGCGAGATCCAGAGCGTCTCCGCCCGCTGCGGCAGCTACCAGGGAATCGATGTCGAGGACAACGCCCAGTTGACGTTCACCTTGGCCGACGGGTGCATCGGGACGGCGGACTTGAGCTGGTCCGCCTCCGTGCCGTCCCACTCCTACTTCGAAGCGTACGGCGAAGATGGGGCGATGTTGCTGGACTGGCAAGGTCTCGCGTGCCGGTACAAGACCTGGAATGACTGGAAGAGAATCGACAACAAGCTGACCATCAAAGACTCTTTCGCACGCCAGATCGATCACTTTGTCGAGGCCATCCCCAGCGGTCAAGCCTCGATTCTTGGCAATGGCGAGGGCTTGAAGTCCCAGCTTGTGATCGACGCCGCCTATGAATCCCTCAAGACCCATACGACCGTATCGCTAAGCTAACGCCGGCGAAGCCACGCCGCGCAGCGCGGAAATCCGAAACAAATCCAAAACCCAAAGGACGAATGCCCCAAACGCTGGCGCCGGTCGGTGGATCCGTTTTGAATTTTGGGTTTTGGAGATTTGAATTTGTTTCGGATTTCGGAGTTGGAGTTTTGAATTTCCGCGCCTCCCGGCTAAGGACCACCACGTGATCACCTGGACAAGACTGAAGCGAAAAGCAAACCGGGCACGCCTGAGAATCAAGGTACGAAACAAATCGCCTCTCGACAAAGCCCTCGCCTGGGTGAAGAGTCATCGGGTCCGCGGCAGCGGCATCGTCACGCACCACCGGGCGGACTGCGTGACCCAGGAAGTGACGGGGTATCTCATCCCCACGCTGTACCGCGCGGGCGAGAGACGGCTGGCCTGCGATCTCGCCCGCTGGGAAGCCTCCGTGCAGCGAACGGATGGAAGCTTCGTCTGCCCCACCGCCGACGTGGCGTACACCTTCGACACCGCCCAGGTAGTCCGCGGGTTCCTGGCGGTTCTGGATGACCTGCCGGAGTTGGAGAACAATGTGCGCCGGGCCTGCGACTACGTCGAGAGTCACATCGCCCCGGACGGCGAGGTCCTCCACGACTCCTATGAGACTTGGCGGGTGGCGGACGGAAGTTCGTTCTCTCCCTACTGCAATCTCTACGCTCTGCCACCGCTGGTAGAAGCGGGCCGGCGGCTTGGCCGGCCGCGCTACGTGGAAGCCGCCTATCGCAGCCTGCGCTACTTCAAGCGCAAGCCCGATGTGGTGACGTTCAAATCCGAGCTCGGCTCGCTGTCGCACATCTTCGGCTACATTCTGGAAGCTCTGGTAGAACTGGGCGAAACAGACCTGGCGCGGAAGGGCCTCGATCAGGCCGCTGCCCTTCAGACGCCGGAGGGAGCCATCCCGGCGTATCCAGGAGTTCCCTGGGTCTGCTCGACGGGCGTGGCGCAGGTGGCCCTCGCCTGGTGGAAGATCGGGGAGAAAGAACCGGCGCGCAAGGCCCTGGGGTATCTCGAAACGATCCAGAATCCCAGCGGGGGCTTCTACGGCAGCTATGGCCCGGGCGCCCGGTACCTGCCGAATGAAGAAATCAGTTGGGCCGCCAAGTACTTCATCGACTTGTCTCTGTTGATTGGGGAGGAACATGCCTGAAATCGAATACCTCACGCCGCAGGAATGGGCGGACGTTCTGGTCAAGAACGCCAAGCCGGACGTGATGGCCGAGGCCTTGCGGGCCGGCAAGTACTGGTCCTGGACGGAGACGCTGCTCCAGTGCAGCCAGGAATCCGACGAGGTCTTGGACATGGGCAGCGGCGCCGGGGAGAACGCGGCCGTCCTCGCCCTGCACGGCCGAAAGATGACCCTGCTGGACTGGTCCGAACGCAACCTGGATTTCGACAAGCAACTGTTCAATGTCCTGGAACTCAAGGGGCGTTTTGTGCAGCATGATATGACCCAGCCGCTGCCCTTTGAGGACAATTCCTTCGACGTGGTCTTTAGCTGCGGCGTCTTCGAGTATTTCAGCGACGAGCAGATCCGGGGGATCGTGAAAGAGGCCTTCCGAATCGCCCGCCAACGCGTCGTCATCCTGGTGCCCAACGCCCGCTCGATCGCCTATCGCCTCGGCAAGCGGTACCTCGAGAGAAAGGGACGATGGCACTGGGGCCGGGAGCGGCCGTTCCGTACGCTGCGCCCGCACTTCCGGGCCGCCGGCAGCAGCCAGGTCACGGAGTTCTGCGTGGGCACAAAACACGCGCTGGATTTCCTGGTCATGCGCGGCGGCCCCACGCTCAAGAGATTGCTGATCCGCTTCCTGAGACTGACGGATCACGCTCAGCCCGCCGCCTTCGGTCAGGGGTACCTGCTCGTAACGGTCGGAGAGAAGATCGCGGAGGGTGGCTGCCGTGCTTAGAGTGTTGAGTGTCTTCGGGACGCGGCCGGAAGTGATCAAAATGGCTCCGGTCATCAGGGAGCTCCAACGGCACCCGGATCGATTCCTCAGCAGGACCTGCCTCACCGGTCAGCATCGCCAGATGATCGACCCCCTGCTGAAGCTGTTCCAGATCGAGGCCGACTATGACCTGAACATCATGCGGCCCAACCAGAGCCTGGAACATGTCACCACCGCGATCCTGATGCAGATGGGCGAGATCCTGCAACAGGACCGGCCCGACTACGTGCTGGTGCAGGGCGACACCACCACCAGCATGGCCGCCAGCCTGGCCGCGTTCTATCAGAGGGTGAAGATCGGTCACGTCGAAGCGGGACTGCGGACCGGCAACAAATATCACCCCTACCCGGAAGAGGTGAATCGCCGGATCATCGACAGCGCCAGTGACCTGTACTTTGCTCCCACGGAGCAGGCAAAACAGAATCTCCTCAACGAGGGTGCCGCCGACGAGAGCGTCGCCGTGACGGGTAATACGGTCATTGATGCGCTGCTCCAAACCGCCGGGAGGGATTTCGATCCGAAAGGAACGATTCTGGAACGCCTTTCCCTAGACGGCCGAAAGATCATCCTGCTCACCGCACACCGCCGCGAGAACCTGGGCCGGCCGCTGCTGAACATCTGCCGCGCGGTCAGGAGCCTTGCCTGCCGGTACGCCGAGAACGTGTGTTTCGTCTATCCGGTCCACCTCAACCCGAACGTGCAGGAGCCGGTCCGCTCTTTGCTGGGCGATGTGCCGAACATCTACCTGACGGAGCCGCTCGACTATCTGGCGTTCGTTCAGCTTATCAAGAGAGCCCACCTGATTCTGACGGATTCCGGCGGTCTGCAAGAGGAGGGTCCCAGTCTGGGCAAGCCCGTGCTCGTCTTGCGTCAGACCACGGAACGGCCGGAAGGGATCGCGGCCGGAACGGTCGAGCTGGTGGGCACGGAGGTCGCGAACATCATCGAAGGCGTCGTGCGGCTCCTGGAAGATGAGGAGAAATACCGGCGCATGGCCCTGGCCGTGAATCCCTATGGCGATGGAACCGCCGCCCGCAGAATCGTGAGCCGTCTTTGGGCCGGCGTCGATCGATATGACTTCTGTTTGGGAGGTTCAGCGAAGCTCGTACAATCCGCGTAGACCAAGAAAATCGTGATGGCCGGCCAAGTGATGTGACACCGGCCCGATTGACTCCAAGCGCACGCACGTCCCAACAAGGAGGGGAGATTATGGAGAGTTCGCTCAGGGTCAGTATCGTTCTGCCCACGTATGATGGGGCAAGATACCTGCGGCAGTCGATGGATAGCTGCCTCAGTCAAACTTACCGGAACATCGAGCTGATCGTCGTAGACGACGGCTCCTCGGATGAAACGCCGCAGATCGTCGGCTCCTATCAGGATCCTCGCCTGCAATACACCCGGCACGTGAGGAACAAGGGCCTGCCCGGCGCGCTCAATACCGGTTTTGACCGTGCCGCGGGCGACTATCTGACGTGGACCTCCGACGACAACGTGTTTCTGCCCGACGCCGTGGAGAAGATGGTGCGCTTCGCCGAGACGGGGCACCACGCCTTCGTTTTCTGCGACTATTATCGCTTCAACGGCGAAGATACGTCGCTCGGCACGGTTCGCGTCACCCTGCCGGATGATCCGCAGTTGGACAAAGGCAACTGCATCGGCTATTGCTTCCTGTATTCCCGCAACGTGAGAGACCGCGTCGGGGATTACGATCCGAATACGCGACTCGCCGAGGACTATGACTATTGGATCCGGATCTCGAAGCAATTCCCCCTGGCCCACCTCAACGAGCCCCTGTACCTGACGCGGTTCCACGACAAGTCTCTCTACGCGACACGGTATTCGGAGGTCAAGGTGGTCGACTTCCTTCTGCGGCTCAAGCACGGCATGCTGGACACCGGACAGGTGGCCGGCTTGTTCATCGACCTGGTCGCCCGGAAGAAGAGGAGACTCTGCCGCGTGCGCGGCGCGGTCGCCGGGCTTCTCATCGGCACGCGCGTCGACGGCATTTTGCGGAGCTTTCAGGTCGGACAAGCCAATCTCGAGGCCACCAAGCTGAGATTGCAGACCATCCTGCAGCGATGGCCCGTATAGAAATGAGTGTTCGTGGTGACGCCATCAGGCGTTTCCAGTAGCATGGGCATCCTGCCCATGAGTCGCAGGGCCATCCTGGCACTGCCTTCACGGGCGGGACGCCCGTGCTACTGTCCAAGGTGGAAGGCCCGGATCAGATCGTCAATGATCTCCTGCGACATGGCGACGTGGCCGCCGATGGGCTGAGCATCGAGCACCGCTTCCGCTGAATGCTCCAGCACCTCCAGCTTGTCGAAAGCCGACAGGACACTATCCCCGACCACCATCACCCCATTATTGCACAGCACGGCGGCAGGGCTGTGCAGAGTCAGCGTCCGCGTCAGGCTCTCATGCCCGTTGAACGGGGCCTCAAAAGGCAGCAGGCCCACCGCGCGAACGAAAACATAGCTCTCGGGGATTGTGCGGGTGTCCACCGTCCGATGGCAGACGCTGAAAGCCATCGCATTGATCGGAGAGGCGTTGATCACCGCCCCGATGTCCGGATGGGCGTCATAGAGGGCTTTGTGAACGAGGACCGCCCGGCTGGGGTGCTTGCCGAATTCCTTCTTGCCCTTGCGGATCATGACCAATTCCTCCGGCAGCACGGAGTGGCGGTCCAGCGGGTACGGCGTGATCAGGAACTTCTCGCTGTCGATCCGCGCGGAGAACGTGCCGGTGGTCATGGTCAACAGCCCCTGGCGATACCCACGCTCGATAAACCGGCAGAGCTGGTTGCGCAGGTCCTTTTCCCGAATCGTCATCATCGTCGGATCGTACTCGAAGCAGTCGATCGGCACATCGCTCCTGCCCTGAAGTTGAAGCTGCTGGTCCGTGAGATAGTGGGGCTCGCCCAGGGTGTGGGCCTTGATCAGGATCTTACAGCACATCTCCAGCGTCTCGAACTTCTGGAAGGCCTCCTGGAGGCTCCGGCCGCCGCAACAGACGCCGTGATTCTCGAGGATCACGCTGTCGAAACCTTCCGCGACTTTCTGCGCGATCTTGTTGCCGAGGTCTTCACTGCCGGGCGTGCCGTACGGCGCGAAGGCCACGGTTCCGTTGGACCGCCAAGCCTGATGAAACAGCCGCGTGTCCGGCACCTTGTGGGCAATGCTGAAAGCCACCAGGGCCATGGGGTGGGCGTGAACGACGGCCTTGATGTCCCGACGCACCGCATAGATCGCCTTGTGGAACGGGTATTCTGAGGAAGGACGATGGAGCCCTTCGATTCGGCCATCAGTACGCACGCACATGATATCATTCGGCGTGAGCGTTCCCTTGTCGACCCCCGTGGGCGTGATCCACATGTCCCCGTTCTCGTCGAGAATGGACAGATTCCCGCCGGAAGTGGTCGTCATCTTATAGCGGTAGATCCGCTGCATGGTGAGCACCAGCTCATCCCGCGGATGAAGATACTCATATCGCATAACCGCTCCTTCCTATTGGCGCGTTTACCGGTCGCACGGTTGGAGATCGCTTTGTCACTGCGCTCCTCGCAATGACACGAATGGGCACTATAGGTCATTGCGAGCGCAGCGAAGCAATCTCCTCGCCACAACCCAAGACTTGCGGAATACGCTGCTATCGCCCATCTCCCGCCTTACCCGCTCACCTGAGTGTGAGTGTCATGAGGCGCACGTCCATCACCGGCCGGCCCGCCACGGTCAGTGCCCGCAACGTCAACGGACCGCGGCCCTGCCCCAGACGCATCGTCCCGAGATTCAGCGGGCGGAACTCCTTCAGAATCGATTCGCCTTTGCGCGGGACGCGGTCCTGATCGGCGATTAGCGGCGGGTCCCACGCGGGAGCGACCTTGCCCTGCACTTGGCTGTCCTTGAAACTGAGCTCGACCGTCGAGCCGGCGTCAGCGGGCGGGCAGGTGTAATAGATCGCCACCTCATACTCCCCCGCCGTGTGAACCTCGATGTCCCACGTCATCCGGTCGTCCGGGCTGGTCCAGTTCACGAAATAGGAGCAGTTGGGCGCTCCGGCGCTGCGCCGGACGTTGCCGTGCGGCACACCGTCACGGGCCGGCAGCGGTGTCATCGGAAACTGCCGATAACCCACCGGGAAAGGCCGTTCATCCGGCCCCTTGGGCAGCACCTCCTGGCGCCAGGCAGCGACGGCTTGTCGGAGTCTGGCGGTGACTTCGGGCTGTTTTCCGGCGATATCGGTGTTCTGACCGGGATCGGCGACTATCTCGAACAACGCCCCGCGGTCGTCAAGGCGGTATTGCTGCGTGCGGACGCTGATCTTCGCATTCTGGTGCGAGAAAATCATCCGGTCCGGCCAGTCGCTTGGTGTGCCGAGCAGCAGGGGCGAAATGTCTTTTCCATCCAGCGGCTTGTCGCCGACCCGGGAGACGCCCGCCAAGCTCGTGAGCGTCGGCAACAAGTCAATCGCACCGGCGATCTCGTGGACCGTGGTTCCCGCCTTAATCTTGCCCAGCCAGCGAATGAAAAACGGTGCGCGCACGCCGCCCTCATCGGTCGAGCCTTTGCGGCCCTTCATCCCGCCGTTCCAGCGCCAACTGTTCGGTCCATTGTCGGAGAAGTAAATCACGATGGTGTTGTTGCTGAGCCGCAGATCATCGAGCTTGCGCAGCAGACGGCCCACGTTCCGGTCGATGTTCTCGCACATAGCCAGGGCACAACGTGTGACGGCCAGTTCTTCCTTCTCGCCGTCGCGAGCACGCATCGCGATCGGCTTGTCCTTGAACCGATCCCAGAACTCCTGGGGCACACAGAACGGCGAGTGCGGCGTGTTGAAGGGTAGATAGCAAAAGAATGGACGCCCCTTGTTCTGTTCGATGAACACCAAGGCGTGGTCGGTCAGATCGTCGGCGATATAGTCCTTGCCCCGCACGAACTTGCCGTTGTGCTCCAGCGGCGGGTTGAAATACTCGCCCCAGTGGCCCGAAGTGAAACCGTAGTATTCGTCGAAACCGCGTGCGTTCGGATGGTAGGGCCACTGGCTGCCGTTGTGCCATTTGCCGAATGCGCCCGTGGCATACCCGGCCGCTTTGAAAGCGTCGGCTATCGTCTTCTCATCGGTATTCAAGCGTTCCTGGCCGGTGGAGACGCCGCGCACGCCTCCGCGCGAATGATACCGGCCCGTGAGAAACTCGGCGCGCGTCGGCGCGCACACGGCACAGACGAAGAACCGCTCGAACAATGCCCCATCGCGCGCCAGAGAATCGATGTGAGGCGTTCGGAGATTGGTGTTGCCGTGAATACTCAAATCACCCCAACCCTGATCGTCGGCAAGAATGATCAGGATGTTCGGGCGGCCCCCCTCCTCACCGGTTTGGGAGGCCCGCGCCAGAACTGAGGTACTCAGAGCCGATCCCAACGCGACCTGCCCCATGCGGGTCAGGAATCCTCTCCGCGTCCCGCGAACCATCGATCCGCTCCTTTCCGCGCACCTCTGCCTCGGCCCACCCATGACACGAAACTCCGGGTGGCAGCGTCAAGCGAAGCTTGGCGATGGTTTCGTGTCGCGGCCATCCTGGCCGCGTCGTGTCGAAGGCAT
>Ga0315289_10010663_pt1 | contig 13132 bp, 18 predicted proteins | sample YL17G11_40_MG_FD_203452 | JGI IMG/M metagenome (GOLD analysis project Ga0315289, IMG submission 203452) | Sediment microbial communities from Yellowstone Lake, YNP, Wyoming, USA - YL17G11_40 | ecosystem: Environmental > Aquatic > Freshwater > Lake > Sediment | place: USA: Wyoming | collected...
TAGAGGGTTTGTCGACCTAGCCAGCGAACCGTCAGCTCCTTGTACAATTTTTAAGTGTGCAGATTGTGTGTAAATCCAGTAGATGCAGTGGACAGTATAGACTGTATGGACAGAAAACAACACCAACTAATGAATTATTATCGATCTTCTTGACGATGTAGAGGATAAATCTGTCTAGGAGATTGTCGTGATAGACTTTGCGCGCCTATCCCAGCCCAACAGGAACCCAGCTGGAAGATCCGATTTGTTTGCTTTGATCTCAATTCTTCTCTAATCCTAGAAGGGCCAGGGGGTCAAAAAGTTGGAAAGTACCACTCACTCGCCATGTACAGTAATTATCCATTTCTTCGGTGGTCGCCCGAGTATTATAGTGAGACATACTTTCGAAGGTTGCACCCGAAGGTCCCATGCGAGTCTCAAAATGGAGATGAGGATTGACTGAATTTCCAGTGCTGCCTACTTCACCTAATTGATCGCCACAGGAGACTTTATCTCCGACCTTAACCAGAGGTGTTTTGTTCAGGTGCGCATAAAGAACATAGAGCGACTGGTGTGTATAATCCCAGGATGGATGGGGAATGTGAGATGGGCAGGTCAACCGGTTATCGGGCTTTACAGGTATCGGTTGAGGGGTCACAGCAAGCCTTTCCAGGAAATCGAGGGGCAAGGTATCCAATGGGCTCTCTATGATCACCATGTTCCCATAAGGAGGACGATCTTGATTTGCAGCCGCAACTGTCCCGGATAAGACAGAATAGACTGGAAGGCCGAGCATATGAGTGTGTTTTCCCATACTATAATATGCGAAATCGACCCCATGGTGTCCATTATCCTGGCCTGGGGATGGAGCGATAAAGGCTGTTGTTACAATACTGAAAAGATCTGTAATGGTCAGATCTTGTAAAGGTGAACACATTTGAAGTCTGGCTGGGATAGTTGTGCTTCCAGGTGTTTCAGTCCAGGAAAGCGTTGTTGCAGATGGTGAAGGTGATAAGGGTTGTGTAATTGTTGTGGTTAAAGTAGAAGTTGTAGTGAAGGACTGTGTCGAGGTTAACCGTGTAGCTATGGACAAGATGGTTGAGGTGGATGAGACAGAACAACCGGTTAGTAGGATTGCAAGCATGAAAAGACAACTCGCATCCTTCATCATAGAAGAGTTTCTATTCACTAATCAACCTCTCTGAAGGGTATATTGGACAAGTGATATCCGGCTTAGGAGTATTAGCTGCAACCCAATGCCGGGGGTGATCCGGTGATTGGGCGGATGGGCAAAGAGCAATTATTCCATCTGGAGTACAAAATCTGGCTGGCTTGCGAATTTATCCAATCTGGATCTCTACCAGCCATTTAACCCAATTGAACCCCAGCATGGATGGAAATACTGCTCTCAGCGGGAAACCATGCAAGATGGGCAGCGGTTTACCACTTAACTCATATGCCAGAAAATTCTCTTCATTGGAAGCATCCCCCAATAGGATCTTGACTTCATACCCATCGGCACTGATGAGTTTGATCTCTTGTGCACCGTTTTGGACGCTGGCCAGACCTAGAATGTATTTGATGGGTACTCCGGACCAGGTCGCCACATCCTCAAATATTCCCACGCATTTTAAGGTCGGAGTGGCTGTCACCTTCGGCATACAGCGTAGTTCATCATAGCTCAGGCTAAGCGGATGATCTACCCTGCCAGTCACCTTCAGGCGGTAGCTTGCCAGGTCGATCTCCTGGGCGGTACCGGTCATATGCAAACCGGTGTCGTAGTCCAATTCGAGGGAGCGGGGAGTTTTGGTTGGCTTGGTGGGTATGATGATTGGCGTGAGTTGACATGGTCTGGGGGTTGATTCTTTTTCAGGCGTTGTTTCTGCTGTGGTGGACAGGGCCGAGATCAGAGTTGGGGTGTTTGATGCAACCTCAACTGTCCTTAATACAGGAGCATTGGCCGCGGTCGCCGTCCTTGAAAGAACTGTTGGACTGGCCGGTGGCTGCAGGTCAGGTTGAGCCGCGCAGGCGCTCATGAATGCCAGGAAAAAGATAAACGCAATGTGCTTCATCCAGTCCTTCTTTTCTGAACGATACCTCTGGCAGAAAGTACAATCTCTCTCGTTTTTGAGCTTCATCACCTGCGGTTTGGCTGGCTGAGTTGGGTGTCTCCAGTTCCGCAACCAATCCCGCAGTCCTTACTGTGGAGGACCGATGCTTATCACTGTCACCAGTGTTGAGAAGAATTATGCCAGAACGAAACAACCTATGTATTATCAGCCTCCAGGTGGAATAATCGCTCATTCTATCCGAGACAATAATAAAGGGGTGGTTAATTTGCATTTTCTCCTTGATATCCCTCTGGATGAAGTTTTTACGCCCTACGGCTTGAAAGAAAAAAATTAACGGAAAAACGATGTGAGCAGGACGTGAACGTCTCCCACACACATCATTTTTTCTGGTTCCCCTCATGCAATTATTACCAGGTTATCTCCACAGCACTAATGGCGGATAGCTATCACCGGAACAGGAAAATATACTTATAGTTGGAGATATTTCCGGCTTTATCGTAAGCCTCCACGTCGATTTCATTCCATCCCAAGTAAAGTATTTTAGGATCCAGTTCCCATGTATATGGATAAGTGTAATCACTACCAATTTCCACATACTGTAGATTTACTGTATCCCACCGGTAAAATCGCACCCTTGCGATGTCGATATTGCCGGTTGCACTTACTTCTAAATGCACCGATGTGCTTCCTACATTATAAACTTGCCCATCTCCTACCGGGGACACCCAGGAAACCTGTGGCTTTACGGGGTTTATCTCCACGTAAATAGGATGATTGACGGTTATGTCACTGCCAGTTGGGGTGATATTATTTCCATACTTATCGTAAACTAGCTGCGTACCCGCAGGTAAGGTGATCGGGTGCGGCTGTTCATCCGGAGCCCATAGAACCCAAATCCACTTGCCGGGTATAGAGAATTCATATCCGCGCAATTCGGGGTATTGGGTCACTGCCCCCACATAATTGGCGCTTTTTAATTCCTGAGTCAGGAACTTTAAGGCATTATAGGCCGGTTTGGGTTGTCCCTGCTCATCTAACAGTCCACAGTAGCGCCATCCGGGGTCTTCAAATGAATACCAGATCGTGCTCTCAACTCCGGCTGCCAGGTTTCGGACATACAACCAGACTACATAATCTGCCTGAGTCTCGTAAAAAATATTGGCGGGAGGGTTGCATTGGCTGGTATTCCACCATGGGCACATCAGAGACCCTTCAGTATGCATCAATGGCTTGCTGATGCTATAGCTGTTTAAAACACTTTGTATAAAGTGGATTTTCCCCATAACCACACCGCCAACACCATCAGCTCCTTTTTGGTTCACCCATCCTGGATTCTGCTCGTCCCAGCCCAGAGGACTTACGAAATAGCCTGGATCGGTTGTGTTCATAAAGGGAGGATAGCCGTGAAAACTTACGATATCGAAATAATTACCACCATCATTTGCCCCGTTGTGCCGAAGGATTCCTTCCAGAAACTTCGCTGACTTACAATCCTTACCCGCAGGTGGATGTTCGGGATCGCAGTCCAATAGCAACCCTCCTAGTAAAACCTGGGCGCGGGGGTCTTCCGCTTTGATAACCGGATAAACCGCCTTTAACATTTCAGCATAATAACCTCCCCCATAATAATCATCGTTTGCATCACCCCAACAACCGTAGCCGATATCGGGTGGTACGAGTGCCGGATCAATGTCCGGCTCGTTACCCATTTCCCAAAACTTGACGTTATAAGGATAAGAGCTATAGCGCTGAACTACGGCTTGCATGAATTGGGCAAACCTGGCTAATTCGTTTTGAAGGATCGGTCCGCAAATGACACCCGGTATTTTCTGTGCCCAAGAAGGGGCGAACTTTACAGTAGCAATTACTCTTAAACCACGCGAATTAGCATTTTGCAGACCGCTCTCATCTACCATTTCCCAGTGATAGACCGGTGGATCGGACTTGATTGGTTCGATCTGAGACCAATCGATCACAAATATACGTGCCCAATAGACTCCTGCCTGGCTTACCAGGTTCAATTCGGACGGGTTATCTAATCTGTTTGGAAGAATCTCTACCCCGAAACTGGTCGGTATCAGCGGGAAACCCTTTAAAATTATTGGTAAGTACAGGGTTAAGTCATCCTGTTGTATTTCGACCGTGTTGGCAGCCTGAACCTTGGGTAGAAAAGCCCCAAAACCATTACTTATCCCCAGGGAACTCATAACTATCAGAACACCCATCGCGAATACGGAAACGACCCTGCCCAATCCTCTTCGAGGCATGATCCACCTCCTCAATACATTTATGAATGACGGTTTAGAAAATTAAATTTAAGGTATCCGGTCTACAATGGTGGCTTTATAAACATGCCTACCCGGTCGTCGATGGGCAGCGGAAGTTTCGGTAATAGGATGTTGCATTATGACCGGTAAGACAGTCTGTGCATGATTAATGATAATAATATTATAAAGCAATCCTGAGTATTTTCAACATAGGAAGCATAAATTCCACATTTCATTGGATTACTCAAGGTGTGAATATAGTCGGGGTTAATGTAGGGATTTGGGTCGGTGCAGGCGTTGGAGGGGTCACAGGTGTATTAGTTGGCAGCCGTGTAGGTGTTTGTGTAGGAGGGTTAGGCTGCGGCGGTTGACTCGGCGGCTGAGTATCTGTGGGAGGCCGCCTGGTGGGTCTTCGTGTAGCGGTGACAGTTATGGTGACGGTTTCCACGGTTGAAGTCACTGTCGCTGTGGGGAGCGGGATCTCATCTGCCGGTACAAGAGCGGGATCATTGGCGCAACGACCGGGTCCAAGTCTCCCATTATTATAACTTGCCAGGGTCATCCCCAGGGCGATGCCGGTTTGCTGGTCGGATTCGTTAATTGGGCTGCCTACTAGGTGGATGTTGAGCCAGTTAGCGGCATCGCTCATCGTTTTATTCACCGCGCTGGTATCTGCCCCGCTTAGAAAATTGAGAAAAGCGGCGTGTAATTGGAGGAAAAGATAGGCAGCGACATCCTTGTTTTGAGCGCTGTAAATGGCAGCAGCCTCCCCTATTGTATAGGTAAAATTGTCAATGACAATCTGGTACGGCCAGGTTTCGGTATGATTCGCCCAATATGTCACCGAATGAGTACAATTCATGGACGAGTCAACCTGGGGTGTTGGACTCGCTGGAAGGGTGGCAGTCCGGGTAGGTGTAGGGGTGATAGTTATTGTTATTGTAGCTGTGACACTTGGCGTGGGGGTCAAGGGGCCAGTGTTTACTTTGACTTTATAAAAATAATGGTAGACAATCACCACCGACAAGACCACGCTGGCAATTAGGGCGGCTTCCAGTATTAATAACCACACCAGGATCTTGTTTCTTGGACCTGCCAACTTGCCTCTCTTTGAAAGCGTAAGATTCTATCCCAACAATACCTCATCGGTTGCGACATTGATAGATCATTTCCGACCCATATTGAGTATAACCTCTTTCCATTGGTTAATCTATTTTGACAGCTACCCTGTATCGATAAGTCATCATCCCAGGCTGGGCCTCCTTCCCGTCACTAGCGCGAGCACCTCCAGTATCAGCGCGCTGGCTGCTAACCCGATGTAAAGCCAGGTGCCCCACAGCACCCAATACAATTTGGGAAGGCTGGACAATCCAAACAATAGACCGATGCCGGCAGCCAAAGCCCATAACACCACGTGGAACACCTGCTGGCGCGTGCGGTCTCCACGTAAGATCAAGCGCAAAGTACTAAAAAAAGGCAGCACGATTAGGAGTAGAACCAAGCTCGCCAGTAAACGTTTTAAGAACACTACGCCAAAATCTGCAAGGACGGTTGCTCCTGTGACCAGCCCTACGACTTCACTGATAGGCGCAGCGACCATCCAGAAAAGAATCCATATCCCCGGCATCGGCACCCCACAAAAATCACCATCCAAACGGATGTTGGGGGAGCACGAGTATTCTGATGGCACGTTGATACGATCGAAGATCCAGGGTCCCATGATTGCCACCAGTAGCAGCACCAGTATGGCTACTCGCCAAAAACGCTTATGCTTGTTAATCCACGACATGATCTGCCTCCATCGTACCAGCACTCTCGTTTCCTGACTCGACCTCATGCAGCGTTTTTACTAGAGGTAGCAGAACGCTTATTGCATCCTACCGATCAAATATGGTTACGGACCGATAAAAAACGTGTCGGGTTCCATCGCTCTATCAGTTTAGACGCACATACAGGTGACCATTAAACCTTAACCAAGCGATTTCCCCTTGAGCTGAGCGTAATAATTCGCCTCGATACCCTTGGATGGGGGGATCGACCACAATCATGCGATTCTCCCGATAAAATGCGAGACGCACCGGTGGAACCAAAGGTGGTGGTGCCTCTTTAGTAGGTAACCCACTTTTGTACGTTACCTGCGCAATCAACTCCCCGGCTTGCAAGCTTAGTTCCACCGTAGCTATGGCTGCCTCGTACCTTCCGACATACGAGACGAGTTTTTCCTCGGGCAAGGTTATAAAGATCAACTCTGGTTCTTCTATTTGCAAATAGTGTCGGAGCGCCCATCGACTCACTTCGGTATTTAAGGTATCACCAGCTTCGGCATTCGTCAAGAGGATCAAGGCAAAGTCGCGTTCTGGTACCATCAAGCATTCTGACCATTGCCCTGATGTGCCACCCTCGTGCCGGACCAGGCGCCCACCAACCATATCCTTAAGCATCCAAGTAATACCGGCTGCGTCTGCTCGGCCGCCTGCTTGAACTTGGGGTGTTTTCATCATAGCAAGAGATGCAGACGTCAGCAGGCATGTGCCGTCCGCTGCTACCCCCGTTCCCAGATGAAAATGCACATAACGCAGCAGGTCATTCACTGTAGTAATTAGGCCCCCAGAAGGATGCAAAGCACGGGGTACCGCCCACGCCTCGGCTACCATCAGCCCCGTCTCTCCGCGAGAATAATGGCCAACCGCCACCCGATGGACAATCGCCTCTTCTGAAAAAAAAAAGATAAACGCATATCCAATGGGGCAAGGACAAGTTCGTTGATCGCTGCTTCACAGGTCTTATCGGTGACCACCTCAAGCACCCGCCCGGTCAGACAAATCCCAGGACTATTGTATGCCCAGACCTCACCGACCGGTGTGATCTGGGGGAGTTCTTTCATCCCGGCCACATACTTTACCAATGCATCGGAATCAGAGCCGGGGTTGTAAAAATAGTCAGTTTGCCAGCCGGCGGTATGCGTTAGCAGATGGCGTAGTGTGAGGCGAGCTGCGGTCGCTTCGTCGGCGAGTCGGAGATCAGGTAAATAGGTACACACGGGAGCGTCCATATCGAGTCTCCCCATTTCGACTAACCGCATTACAGCGGTGCCTGTAAACGTCTTGGTGATCGAGCCGATCTGAAAGAGGGTGTCTGAGTCGATGGGGAGAGGATGTTTGATGTTCGTCACACCGAATCCTGCTGCGTGTTGTTGGTCACCATACAGCACACCAACTGCCACGCCAGGCACATGCAGACGTTCCATGGATGCCATGATGGTTTCGTCAAGCAACTGAAAATCTGGTGTGTTAACACTAGCCTGAGCTAAATTCGTATCCATGTCGCATCAGCCAATCAAGCCAATATACATGTTATTGAAAGATTGTTCCATGAGCCGTGCTCCCTCCGCCCCCATGTAGACAGCTTGGCCTACCGGCGCACTTTATAAACCGTGGGATACGGTCAAGGAGCACAACATGGGGTTGGTAGCCAGGATCACGTCATGGCCTGCCTCCTGTAGTCCTTGGCAAAGGTTAACAAAGGGTTGTTCATCGCCCCGTGAACCAATAGTAGCTAGGACGATTTTCATGTTATCTGGATCGCACGAGATCTTATGCTCACTGTTGCCCGCCCAACGTAAAGTGTTAGCGGCAGCGGCGGTGACGGCAAGACTCGATCCCATTACACACTATTTCTGGCTCGCAGTGCATACCATCAGCAGGGCAGCCGCTGTCCGCTGGATGCGTTGTTAGGTAGCTATGCTCCCTATTCTCCCCGTGCTACCCGGGCCTGTCGCGCGATCTCTCCGATCTGCCCTAAATGACTATCGTCATGCATCAATCCAAGAACATATCGCCCTATGGCATTCACTCTCGGCCCGTCTGTCCATGCTTCATACTCATTTTCCAAATGCGCTTCTTCTGGCCACATGTCCGCGCTCGCCAGCCTCATCCGCCTGCTCTCCTCTAATCGTTGTCGACACTCCTCGATTGTTCTCATTTCCCCCCACGGCACTTCATACCGTGAACGCCCGTGATACTCCACCCCACGCGCCAATTCCGCTGCAATTGCGGCGGCTTCTTCTGCCGATGCCGTTGTATGAACAATCACGTGCCCCAGGTTCCAGGCCAACTGCACCTCTTCAGGGGTCTTGGCAAATGGATCGTGGGCTGCCGGGTCAGTTGGCTCGAAGGTCACATCCGCGTCAATGCACGCTGCGATCAGATCCAGGGTTATGTTGACCATCTCGTCGGTCAGGTCGCGCAAGTTATCACGCGTTAAATCAGCGACCAACATGGCAAGGGTGATTTCTTTGTCTAATACTGCTTGGAAGTTCAACATAATTCCTCCTGTTTGCGCAAGCGGAGATGCCCAACTTAAATTCGGTCGACGATATGTACCAGTCACATTAGCTCTCGGCGGTCTCTTTTCTTGCGCCTGGCTGGTTGTCAGCGTGTCTGGTGCTCTTTTCCTGCAGCTCCAGTTTTAAGCGCGCAATCATGAGTAGTTCGTAACGGTCCTGCTCCGTAAGCTGGCTCAGGATCGACTTCCATTCATCCAGGTCAGCCTGCTCGTCCGGTTCAGGGTCCAGCAGTCCTGCCTTACGGAAGGCAAATTCCCTTGACACGCCTAAAGCCGCAGCGATCGCCGTGCAGGCTTCCCATTTAGGCGTGATCCCGGTGCGCGCTTTGCTGATCACCGAATGTGAAACGCCGGCGTTAATGGCCAACTGGTGGTCTTTCCAGCCACGCATCGCCAGTTCCCCATCCAGCCAGTCCGTGAACGGTGTCCTTTTCCTGGATCGTGGTTTCGTTTTCATAAAACAATTATCCCACACATTAGTTTATTTGTAGAGACTAAATTTTTCTCTCTTGACACGAACATATGTTCTAACTATAATGTGTATATAGAAAATATTATCGTCTCGCTAGAGACATTAGGAGATCAGTATGCCCGGCAATCCCCTCCACATGGTGAGAGAATGCAAGGGCGCAGCGCTCTCGATATTGGTGATCCTGTTTTTTGTGCGCCAGTCGGTGGGTAAAGAGTTCCTCCAGCGTTGGTCCGGCTATACGGATAAGTCGATTTGGGTATCTTCGATAACCTGACCACCAACGCTCTTGCCAGCCTCGAACACGCCACTCCCGAGTACATCCTCGCCCACGTGACCCAAGCGCTGGGCGAGGGGAAGAGGCTTGGCCTTGCCATCTACCGCATGCGCACCGCTGACCCGATCCCCGAGACCAGGTCCAACGGTCATGCCAAAGCCTGTAAGTGTGACGAGTGTGAGAGGTGTCGATATACCGAGGGTTGGGGTTAGATTTTACTATTGTGTGCTGATCAGGGAGATGACTTTATGAACCCACCAACGAAACGAAAGCGCGGTGCGCTGCCTGGTAACCGGAATGCTCTCAAGGGTAGGCCGGTCCTTTACCTGATGTGTGAGTGTGGCAAACCGGCTGCCAATCTCGTGATCGTCCCGGGTCTTACGTCAGATCTGCACAACGACCGTCCGACCGCTTTATATTTGTGTAACGATTGCTATCGTCTCGAGCTGTCTATGGGTGAGCGGATCCTTTACTATATGCCGATACCACCAGGCACCCGCCTGCGCCGTCACCACTTGCCAGGCGTCCCGCCGATTTCTTCCTGAGCTTCCCCCTCAATTCAGAGCAACATTACACTAACCGGGTCGGCTTTAGCTTTTGCTCGCCCAGATAAAGACCCACCCGGCGCCTCCCTCAATGCTCGATTCCTTGAATCCTGACCGAGCTAAGAGGCTTTGAAGCTCAGCAAGACTGTAGCTTGAGAGCAGTGAGCCCAGCGGTTCATTGATACGCCTGAGGGCAGCCGGCACGACGACGCCTTGTGCGAATCTCAGCAGCCAGTAGAAGAAACGACGAGGATCCCTCCTCAGGTCGAAGAGAAGGAGCTGTCCTCCCGTCTTGAGTACACGGTGTACCTCCGCCAATCCACGGCTGGGGTCGGACCAGTGGTGCAAAGACAGTGTGGTAACAGCGAAGTCGAACGCGCCATCTGGCATATGCAAGCTCCCGACATCTCCTTCACGAAACTCGACCCTATCAGAGAGACGGAGTGAGGACGCATTCGTAGAAGCAGTACGGATCATCTCGGCCGCTGAATCTATCCCGACCACATGGAGATGGGGGTGCTTTTGGGCGATCAAGATGGTCAGGCGACCCGGGCCACAACCGATATCGGCGAGGATACCCGTCGGGTGATATCTGGCTAACTTGCTGAGGATCATGCGACGGAGCAACCGAAACTGGGGCCAGCGGCTGATCCGGTCGTAGGCTTCGGCGGATTCATGATCCCCAATCCCTTCAAGGCCCGGATTCCGAGGCAGGTTGATGCGCGAGAAGCAAAATGCCCCAAGCGCAGCAACCAGGATAATGATGAGCGGTATTAACCCGAGTATCATACTATCTCCGCAGGCTTTCCTGATAAAAGCGGCTTAACGGTCGGCTTCACCCGCGCTACGTAGCACCAGTATGTATTCACCTTTCCGGTTTATCAAGCCCTTTCCCTCAGCGCCGCCTCAGGCGTTCCAACAGGGCACGCGCTTCGCCCTCGCTACGGCATGTGGTGGAGATAAAGAGTCCTTCCGGCTGCACTTCGCGCATTAGCAGGTCGACTTCGTCCGGGCTGACACTGACGGCAATGTTCTTGTCGGCCTTTTGCACGTGCTGGATGAGCGGGATCCACTGCTGGATGGCTTCATGCCCGGCACCGGGCACCCACTGGATGGCATGCAGATCCGGTAGGGCCAGCAGCGCCTCCAGGTGCTGCAGTGCACCGGGGCCATCCAGGTGGTAGATGCGATGGTCGACGTTGTACAGGGTCTCGATGAGTGGCGGCAGGAAGATCTCCTTGAATGCTTCGGGCGAGATCATGCAAGAGATATCGCAGTCCAGGCCCATGGTGCGACCGGGCGACCAACAGCCGACATAGTTCAAGGAGCCCTCCACACCCAGCCGGCCCGGCCCCATGATCTGCCAGACCGCCTCCACGGCCTCGATCTGGATATCGGAGAGCCGCTTGACGGCTGACTTTACCCAGGCCGTGTGCGTGGCGAGGTCGAAGAGCAGGGCCTCAATGCCGCGCGCCAGGGCCAGGGTGTCGCCTGCCCCGTTACCCCACAGGGATTGCATAAAGTAGCGTCCATGGCTGGCTTGCGCGGCGGTGCGCGTCGTCTCCAGTATCCATCGCCACCAGGGGCTGGCGCGCCACTCCTCGCCAAAGTGCGGGTAGCCGTCCTCGCCGATTGGGGCAGGATCGACCCAGACCGTGTCAGAAGCGAAGTGTGGCTGGCAGCCGAGGTACAGCGCATGGCCTGCCGACCAGTTATGGTTGAAGAAGGGCAGCGCCTCGCCGCCAAAGTAGGTGGTCCGGTTTACCTCAAGCGTGCGCTGGACCATGTATTCAGCGCTGGTCCACTGCGTCTCCAGATCGACAGCGACTAGATTGCTGGGAGCGATGCCGTCTTTGGGCGCCGTGATGGCGATGACTACCCGGTCAAGGATCTCATGCTCCCACCAGGCCTGCCAGCGCCTCATTACGGTGGCCCAGTCCTCGACCAGCTCTTCTATTGGCATCCTCAGTCTCCTGCTCGTTGGCATGCCCGAGGCCCATTGCACATCCTGACTTTAATCCTTCATCCATGCGAGGTCCACTGACACAGCGGGTGATTATAGTGCTTTGGCCCAGCGAAGCGGGCCAGCGGTTAGCATTGACGGCTGTGCCTGACTTGGAATCCCTTGTTATGATGCCGCTCCTGAAGCATTTGATGGGGCAGGTAACTCGAGTTATTGGAGATTTTTTATGAATAGCTCCATCGGGAATGGCCTGCCGTGCCCGGGGTAGACGGTATTAATTGCTAGACTTTTCAGTTTTTCGAGGCTGGCATTCGCTGCCGCTGAGTCGTCCATAATAGAGTTGAGAACCGGTTTGTCCGTGTAGTCGAGCAGATCGCCGCAAAACAGGTCGCCATCGGCTGTCAGGATTCCTATTGAACCCTTGGAGTGCCCTGGAATAGAAAGGACTTTAGCGTCGAGCCCATATTCAGAGAGATCGTATCCATCCTCGATAGTTAAATCTGGCTTAAACCTGTCCGATTTGGGAAACCCGAAGAGGATAGGGGCCATCATTCTGATGAGAAAATTGCCTTTTTTCCTGTTCCAGAACATGTCACCGTGTTCGGCCATTCCCGCATCGTCATCGTGCATGGCTAGTTTTGTAGTGAACTTCTTGCGGAGGTAGGCGGCATTGCCGGTATGGTCAAAATCGCCATGGGTTATGACGATCAGCTTGAGATTGCCAGGCTGGCAACCGAGGCGATCAAGTTCTTTTTCGAGGCTGGCGCGTTGATTTGAACCCCCCGTGTCGATCAGGATATAGCCGGTGTCGGTTTTTATAAGGTAGCAATTGACACTACCTAAATGAAAAGGGAGCGATAAACGAATGGTCTTGATCTCTTGGGGCATGTTTTGCTCCTTGTTTTTTTGGGCGGTGATGAAACACCTTTATCTTAACCTGCAAACAACTGCAAAATTGTCAGGATGTTGGTGCTTTATTCCCCTTGCTAAAATAACTGCTATGGGTATGCAGACATCGACGGAAGGCTTTTTTATGATGCCCTTTCAATCAGCTCCTTTGCTTTTCGAATCATGCCTTCAACGATCAGGTCGCACGCCTCCCGTCCGATTTCCATAGAAGCCGACTTTCGAGGATCATCTCCCATGATGCCAATGAGCTTATCCGACTCTCGTCCAAGATAGATACTCATATCGACGCAATCTGGACGGAGATACC
>Ga0315289_10010664_pt1 | contig 13131 bp, 12 predicted proteins | sample YL17G11_40_MG_FD_203452 | JGI IMG/M metagenome (GOLD analysis project Ga0315289, IMG submission 203452) | Sediment microbial communities from Yellowstone Lake, YNP, Wyoming, USA - YL17G11_40 | ecosystem: Environmental > Aquatic > Freshwater > Lake > Sediment | place: USA: Wyoming | collected...
CTGGACATTTGGGGGTATTCCCCACTTGAAACATCGAAGAGCCAGTTTCTTTTTTCCGTGACGCGAGGAAGCGCCTGGCCGGGCTCTGGGTCCCCCTGTCATAATTTCCCGAATCGTCTATGATAGAGGGGATGAAACACCAGAGCAAAATCCTTCTCGTCGCCCTTTCGGTCTTCCTGGCCGTCGCCCCGCTCGCCGCCCAGGCCGACAAGTATCCCCTCGACCAAAAGATCCCCGTCGACCCCAAGATCACGGTCGGCGAGCTCGCGAACGGCCTCCGGTATTACATCCGCGAAAACCGGGAGCCGGCGAACCGGGCCGAACTGCGCCTGGTCGTCAACGCCGGCTCGGTCCTCGAGGACGAGGACCAGCTGGGCCTGGCCCACGTGGTCGAGCACATGGCCTTCAACGGGTCCAAGCACTTCCCCAAGCAGAAGCTCGTCGATTTCATGGAATCGATCGGCATGCGCTTCGGGCCCGACCTTAACGCCTTCACCGGCTTCGACGAAACGACGTACATGCTCAAAATCCCCACGGATTCCCCCGAAATCCTCGAGACCTCCTTCCTGATCCTCGAGGACTGGGCCCACGGTCTGACCTTCGAAGACAAGGCGATCGACAAGGAGCGGGGCATCATCGTCGAGGAGTGGCGCCTGGGCCAGGGTGCCGACGCGCGCATGCGCGACAAGCAGTTCCCTGTCCTTTTCCGGGGCTCGCGCTACGCCGAGCGCATGCCCATCGGGAAAAAAGAAGTCATCGAAAACTTCAAGTACGAAACCCTGAAGCGATACTACAGGACCTGGTACCGCCCGGAACTGATGGCCGTCATCGCCGTGGGCGATTTCGACCGGACCCGCATGGTGGAGCTGATCGAGCGGCATTTCGAAGCTATCCCCCGGGCCGCCGGCGCGCCGCCGCGGCCGTCCTATCCCGTCCCCGACCACGACGAGACGCTGTTCGCCATCGCCACGGACAAGGAAACGTCCGAGAGCGTCGTGGCCGTCTACCACAAGCTGCCCCTCAGGGACCAGAGCACGGTCGGCTCCTACCGTCAGATGCTCGTCGAACGGCTCTTCAACAGCATGCTCAACGAGCGTCTCTCCGAGATCACCCAGAAACCCGGCGCGCCGTTCCTGGGAGCCGTCTCGAGCCAGGGGCGCTTCATCGGGTCGAAAGAGGTCTACGTCCTGTCGGCGCTCGTCGAGGAGGGCGGCCTCGCCGGGGGGCTCCGGGCCCTGTACACGGAAGGGGAGAGGGTGGCCCGCTTCGGCTTCACCGCGACGGAGCTCGAACGGCAGAAGAGCGAAATGATGCGCGTTTTCGAAAACGCCCTGGCCGAGAAGGAGACGGAGGATTCGGGCACGTACGCCCAGGAGTTCAGCCGGAGCTTTCTGCAGGGAGAGTCGACGCCCGGCATCCAGTATGAATACGACCTGCACGTCCACTTCCTGCCCGGGATCACCCTCGACGAAACGAACCGGCTGGCCAAGGAGTGGATGACCGAGAGAAACCGCGTCATCATGGCCAACGCCCCGGATAAGGCGGGCGCCGGCGTCCCCGGTGAAAAAGAGCTCTTGGCCGTCCTCGAAGAGGTCAAGCGGCAAGAGATCGTCCCCTACGAGGACACCACGACCGATGCGCCGCTCCTTCCCGGAATGCCGGAGCCCGGAGAGGTCGTGTCGAAGCGGACGATCGAGGCGGCCGGGGTCACCGAGTGGACGCTCTCCAACGGCGCGCGCGTCGTCCTCAAGCCGACGGCATTCAAGGAGGACGAGATCCTCCTCCGGGCCATAAGCGCGGGCGGCGTCTCGCTCGCCGAGGACGAAAACCTCATCCCGGCCAACACCGCCGACCAGGTCGTGGCCTCGGGCGGCCTGGGCGAATTCAGCGCCGTCAACCTCCAGAAAAAGCTGGCCGGCAAAGCCGTCTTCATCAGGCCGACGATCGGCGAGCTCGAGGAGGGGCTTTCGGGGAACGCCTCTCCCAGGGACGCCGAGACCCTCTTCCAGCTGATCTATTTGACGTTCACCGAGCCGCGCTCCGACCCAGCCGTTTTCGACGTCATCAAGAGCCAGCTGAAGACCTTCCTGGAGAACCGCGACCAGAGCCCGGAAACCGTCTTCTCGGACACTCTGCGCAAGACCATGCAGAGGGACCAGCCGAGGTTCCGGCCCATGACGGTCGAGGAGATCCCGCGGATGAGCCTCGAGAAATCCCTGGCTTTCTACAGGGACCGGTTCGCCGATGCGGGCGACTTCACCTTCGTCTTCGTCGGCAACCTGGACCTGGAGAAGATCAAGCCCCTGGTCTGCCGCTACCTGGCCTCGCTGCCTTCCCGGGGCCGCAAGGAGACCTGGCGGGACTGGAGGGTTCCTCCGCCCGAGGGCGTGGTGAAAAGGACGGTCGAGAAAGGGGTCGAACCCAAGAGCCTGACGGCCATCGTCTTCTCCGGACCGTTCCGGAGCGACCCCGGAAACCGCATCGCCATTCGAGCGGCCGGACAGGTGCTCGAGACCCGTCTGCGGAAGCTCCTCCGCGAGGAGTTGAGCGGGACCTACGACGTCGCCGTCCAGCCGTCCACCAGCAAGATCCCCCGCGAGGAATACCGGGTGACGATCGACCTCGGCGCCGACCCCGCGCGCATGGACGATCTGACCCGGGCCATTTTCCGGGAGATCAATCGGCTGAAGAAAAAGGGGCCGACCGAAAAAGAGGTCGATGAGGTCCGGCTGGCCGAGTCCCGCGACTACGAGACGAACAGCCGGCTGAACGGCTGGTGGATGGCCCAGCTCGTCGAGCGCTACCGGATAGGCGAGGACCCCGCCGGGCTGACGCGATTCCCGGAGACGCTCAAGCTTCTGACGGAGAAGGCGGTCAAAGATGCGGCCCGGACGTATTTCAACACGAAACGCTACGTCCAGGTCACGCTCTATCCGGAGAAACACTAGGGACTGTCCCCAACGGGGACTGTCCCTACTGTCCCCAACGGGGACTGCCCCTCTTGTTCATGAAACGCTTAGGGGACTGCCCCTCCAGGTCATCTCGCCCAGGTTCACTCGTAATGGGTCCACATACGTATGATCTTGACCGTTTTGACGTCCGGCAGCGCCTGATAGACGAGTCGATGGTGGATGTTGATACGCCGGGAATAGGCGCCTGACAGGTCTCCCAACAGCTTTTCAAAGGGGGGAGGGTCTTCGAAGGGATTTCTGGCCAGGATTTCAAGCAAGGTCTCGGCTTTCGGGCGCAGACCCGAAGCGGCCAATTTCTTGGCGTCCCGTTGCGCCTGGCGCGTGTAAACGAGCCGACAGCTCACCACTTGAGCTTGCCGCCGCATTTCTCGACGGGCTCTTTCATCCCCTTGCGGATGGATTCGCGCATCCCCGGGATGGAGAGCAGATGGAGCGTTTCCTGGATGGCACGCCAATCTTCCTCGGAGACGAGGACGGCGTTGGCCCTCTTTCCGGTGATCTGGATGGGCTCGTGGGAAGAAGCCGCCTGGTCGAGAAGCTTAAAAAGGCTCGCCCGGGCTTGGCTCGCTGTCAGTGTTGTCATCGCTGTGACCTCTGACTGATACGTACCATATTGCGTACGTTGAGTCAAGCGCGATGCGTCCGGCAGTCCGAATGACACGCCCATGATTTTTTGTATCCCTCGGCGGTTTGCCTGATGAGATAGACGACTATATACCCCTTCACTAGCCAGATCTCACCAAATCCCCTGCGACTCCGATAAATTCTTCGGCATTTGATATGCTCATGGAAGCGCCGTCCTTAGAAAACGACCCGCTGTAATCCGCGTCTTCTCTTAAAGCCATGATATCTTGAAACATCCTGACATATCGGCCCTTTAACAAACCCTCATCGACAAATAAGACCCCTAGAGCTACGGCAAGGCAATAATGACTGCGTTCTCGATAGTCCTTGGAATAGAGGAGAGCACGCGCGGCATGAAAGATCGCATAATACGCGTTTATCGTGGCGTACTTATATTTTCCGTGTACGAATCTGTCCCTGGCTTCAGCCAGGTCTTCTTCGGCTGCTATCAACTCTTTGTTGGCCAACCTTCTTGCTCGAGGAAAAGGGATTATCTTCCTTTTGTTTAGGCATTCTTTAAAAGCCCGATTCGCCGATCGGTTTTTCCCAGAGAGTGATGCCGCGGCGGAGCTCATCGAAGAACTCCGGGCTGCCTCTTTCCAGCTTCATCCATTCGACCTGATCCTTAATGATAGGACGAATGTCGAGGCCGCTTTTTCTCTTGAAGGAATCGATCTTTTTCGATATTTTTCCCCTCTCTCCGGAGACGATAAACAAATCAAGGTCACTTGAGGAGGCAAAACTGCCCGTGGCATAGCTCCCAAAGAGTATGATCCGCCTGGAAATATCTCTCATGGCCGCAATGAGGGGTTCGAGAACGAGAAGGGCGTTGAGGACCCTAAATGACTGGAGAATCGGGTTTGATGCCCCCGAACGATAGAGTTTTGTTTTACCGATATGCTGCGAACCGAGGATGCCATGTTTTTCCAGAGACAGCAGGGCCGCGTGGACCGCGCCCAGGCTGATTCCCAGCTTCTTGGATATTTCCCTTCCATAGAAAGAACGATCGGGATTCATGACGAAAAGACTGAGGATTTTTTGTTCGGTCGTCTTGATGAAGATATCGATTTGCATGGCATGCTCCAACGTTCATAAATAAGAACACGTGCTCATTATAACCTACATTCCGCACTTCAAGAAGGGACTAATTTGCTGATTTTCGGGCCTCTCATTATGAGTTCCGGAACGTATCTTCGTCGATATCCAACAGTTTCAGGACGGCTTTATGCGTCTCGTTGAGTTCATCCAGGTAGTGCTCAACGGCATGATCGTCTTGAGTGATGACATAAGAGGAAAGGCCGTCAAAGGTTTTGAGGATTTGGGATGTGGTGGGATGGGGAGCATCTCGGTCTTCAGGATAGAGCTTGAGAGGCGGATGTTTTCTTTGCTCAAGGCGCCGGCGGACGAGGCGTTCCAGCAGTGCCTGGACCATCAGGGAGATAAAGAAGAGGAACATGTTGGCCTCAACGCGGCTGATCTTTTTAAAAAGCAGAGGGGCGGCCCGATGAATGCTTTTAAACTGAGCGAAGCGTTTCTCCAGTCTCGGCTGGTACTTGTAGGCTTGAAGGACCTCCTTGGGAGAGATGGCCGGGTCCGTGCACATCAGGGGGAAAACTCCATCGACCCGGGCTTCGCGGAGCAACGCCTCGCTGTTGCGCGACCAATCCAGGCTGTAAGAGGCGTGAGGGCGGAATTGGTAGCGGGGATATTTTCCGGGACGGCCGCGACTTCGGTGCGGTCGACGCTCGATACGGGTCTCGATATGCAGGTTGAGAAAGGGTTCAACCTGGTATTTTTGGACGATGGCCATGGTGGCCCGGCGGATGGCTGCCCTTGTCTTCAGGCGGCACCGGTTGAGCTTGGGGAGCAAGTCGCTCAAAGCGGCCTCGGCTGCTTCGAGTCGCTGCTGACGGCTGTTTCGATCCCGTTGGCGCTTCTCGCTGGATGAGTACCAGTAGATGGGATATCCCTGGTGCATCTGATAGGATCCTTCAAACAGGGCAAAAGATTCGCTTTGCGATTCATCAGAGGGTTTGGGCCGACGCCAGATGACCCGCTTGGCGATAGGAGCCTCCCGCAGCGCTTGTTTGAAGCTGCGCACTTCCGTCCGATTCTGAGGCAAAATGGTAATGGCACATCCTCCATGAGTGACGATGTATGCCAACTGCTCTTTGGTACAGAGCTTACAATCGGCCACGCAGAGGAACTCTGGGGAGCCGTGAATCTCGCACAAGCGATCCCACGTCTCGATGTGAGTGGTCTCGTCGTTGCGGTTGCCGGACAAAACTCGGTGATAAACCGGTACGGCTCCATCGTGGGAAATGCTCAGCTGGAAGACCAGCTGCCGGAGATCGGGACGATGATCCTTACTGTGTCCGTGACGCAGTTCCAATCCGCTGTGTGTGCGCCCGGGGATGCGGCCGAAGGCTTTCACCGTGGTGCTGTCGCTATGGATGCGGCTGAACTGAACGTCAAAAGTCTTTAAACAAGAAACCACCAGGCGTGTTGTCAATGAGGCGCGGTCGGCTTCATAAAGCTTGTCCAAGGCACGGGCAAAGCGGTCATCGGTGAACCGGACGGCAGGCCGCTCGGGATAACCGATCGCCTTCAGGTCTAAAGACTCCACCCATTGGGCCAGTTCATACAAAGGATCCTTGGCAACGGTCAGATTGATCACCAGCAGCGTGAGCATGTCCACCGAAGGGAAGGCTTCACGCCTCGAATCGGGAATGAACTCAAGCAAGATCTCCCGAAAATGCATTTTACGCAGGATAGACTCAATCAGAGGGAGTCCCCCGACATGATAGCGGCGGAGCGTTTTGGCCGCAGCGCTTGACATCTTGATGATATTAATATATTATTTATCAAGATGTCAAGACCTCAAATAAAAATTAAGCGCCGCCTGGAGCATCAAGAGCAAATGCTGGCTCGATTGCTCAAGACTCCACCGATGCTTCGTGGAACAGTCAGCCAAGTGCAGACCCGCTGCGGAAAACCGAACTGCTGGTGCGCCCGCAGTCCCCAAGGCCATTCTCATACCCGAATCACATGGAGCCAGGATGGAAAGCTCAAGACACGGAAAGTTCCTCCTGATCAGATTGATCAGATCTATCAACTCACCCACAACTATCGTCAGTTTCGATCCCTGCGCCGTAAAATCGCAGCCCTGCAAACTGAAATGAGATCCCTTCTTGATGACATGGAAAGGGAGAAAGACAAAGAAGCTCGCAAGTCTCTTAAGCTTCCGGATATAGAGTAAATGTTAGAGAAAACGGATTTTTCGCAACAAAAGGGACATTTAAGGAGAAGGACCGGTATGCGATAACTAGTTTATTATGAACATTTTAGAACATAATAAAATCAAGAAAAAAGCCCTTCTTGAAGTGCGGAATGTAGGATATAAGGCAAGTGACGATGTCGATTTATGAAGAGAAGAACCTGCTCATCCAGACGCGAATCCTCGAGGAGACGGACAGAGGAACCATCCAAGAGATCGCCTTCAAAGGTATCCATGACCACCTTTGGCCGGCTGGGTGGAGGATCCAAGAGTTCATCAAAGAAGAAGTTCGCAAAGTCATGCCGGATGCTTGCCTGTTCGATTTTCTGGAATATGAATATGAATTCGGCAACGAGATTGCAGGCCCGATCATGGCTCCCATGCTTGCGCACGGAGCTCCTCCTTTCGCGCCGATCGCCATTGTCGCACAAGGCAACACGGCGCGATCATTGAAGAGCCTATTCGTAGGCTGCAACCTAGGAAAGGTCGCCGAGATCGAGTTCTTCGAAGATTCCGCGAGCGGATGCGCTTTCCTTCATGGTGTGCTAGACGCGAGGAAAAGACCCCTTACCCCTGAGGGTTGAGATCGCGCTCGGATTTGCCTACCCCAGCTTCACGTCCGCGATCTCGATCTTCCCCCTGTCCGCCACACCCAGCCCCAACCCCTCGGCGATGTCCAGGAAGGCGGCGCTCCGGCCCCGGGCATCGACCTGCTGGGTCCCCCGGGCCATCCGCTCCTTGACGACGATGTCGTGGGCCACGGCGTCCACGGCCACCGGGTCCGTCCCGAATAAGAGCACGTTCGCGTCATAGATGAACTTGGGGTTGGCCCCGGGGCATTTCTGCGCGGGTTCGGCGGCGCTTTTGCCGTCGCTTGGAATGACGGCAGCGAACTCCCGGCAGGCGGTCCCTGCGTGGCGGGCGCCGCCTTGGCCGTCGGTTCAACGATCATTGATCTGACCCAGGGTAAGAGGGCCGTCCGGAGGCACAACTTCAAAGCCGGGGAATAGCGAATGGCCATCGCCCCGGCTGTTTCGCCGAGGTCGAAAACCGTAGGGCTGCAGATCCAACTCAGTTTCTGAGGCAGGCATCGCCTTGGATATGAGAATTGATCCCCTGCGGGTCACTCAATACATTGTATTCCCGAACGCCAGCATAAGGCCTAGCAGCCCCATGAAACCGCCCCCTGCAACCATAACGAGGGTCGCGATCACGTTGAGCTTCTTGAGCTGGACCGACCGGATCTCGGAGAGGGGGATGGAAACCCACTCGGAGTACCGTCCGGTGACGAGTACGGTCATTTTGTCTTCGCCCGCGCTCACGACCTTCTGGACGGAATATATCCTCCCCTCCCGGTCGATGATCTCGTAGATCGTCCCGTCGGCGCGCTTCTTGATCCCGGCAAAAGGCCCCTCGATCTCGACCCCCTTCCCGAAGAAGGTGGCCGTGCCGGCGATCTTGTCCCCTAGAAGTCGGCCCGGAGCCGATTCAGGGAACGTGTACGCGGTTCCCGACGCCGTATCGACCTTCAGGATGCGCGCTTTGGATGAGGGATAGTCGGCCGTCGTCGCGACACGGCGCGTCGAATACGTCATGCAGGACGTCGAACTGAGGACGAAGGCACCCAGCGCGAAGACCGCCGCAGCTTTATTCTTCATGGCTCCCCTCCCTGTCAGGTCATATGCACCCATAATATGCTTGCGGATGGGACGAGATGTCAAGATTCTGTCAAGATTCCGCTAAAATGGCATGTCGTTCGATGCGGAGGTCGAGATCGCCGTCGAACCAAGGGGCCGAAGGCCGACCCGATCCGCGCCGCCTACCCCAGCTTCACGTCCGCGATCTCGATCTTCCCCCTGTCCGCCACACCCAGCCCCAACCCCTCGGCGATGTCCAGGAAGGCGGCGCTCCGGCCCCGGGCATCGACCTGCTGGGTCCCCCGGGCCATCCGCTCCTTGACGACGATGTCGTGAGCCACGGCATCGCTTCTTGACTTTCGTCCCTGGGCGGCGCTAACCTTGGATCGGCAAAGGAACAATCGGGTCATGAACAGGGGGGAGGTATCTCCAACGAGAAGTCGTTCGGTTGTTTTTCTGTTAGGCACGCTGATCTGGCTCTGGTTCCCGCAGATGTCCGGCGCCCAGTGGGTGAATCTGGGCGGGCCGGGCGGATGCGGCATCGAATCTCTCGCGGCGAGCGGGAGCTATCTCTATGCCGGGACCCATTTCGGAATCTACCTGTCGAGCGATGACGGCGGAAACTGGACGGCGGCCGGGGCGGTGGGGTCAGCCGCGCTCGGGAACGTTTCGGTTTACGGCCTCGTCGCGATCGGAACCAGCCTCTTCGCCCGCACCAGCCGGGGCCTTTTCCTGTCCATGGACAATGGCGCCACCTGGATGTCCATCAACTCCGGCTTGCCTGAGGACTCCCGTGTGCAGGGTTTCCTCGAAACCGGGTCGATCCTCTTTGCCGGCCTCTCAGAAGGAGGGGTCTATCGCTCCACAGACAACGGAACGAACTGGTTCCCGGCCGGCGTCGGCTTGCCGGAGGACGCGGACGTCCTTAGTCTCGCCGTGATAGGGCGGGACCTCTTCGCCGGCCTCTACGAAGGAGGAGTTCTTCTTTCGAAGGACGACGGCGCGAGCTGGACTGCCTTCAATACGGGATTGCCCGACGACCCGAACCTGAAGCAGCTTGCCGTAAGCGGCAAAAACCTGATCGCGCACGTGTTCTTGGACGGGATCTATCTTTTGGCGGATGGTGGGGAGACCTGGAAGAAGATCGAATCGGACATGACTGAGCACACCGAAATCGGATTCCTTGCCGCGAGCGGACAGATCCTCATGGCCGGCCTCGAGGGTGGATCAGCCTACCTTTCGATGGACGGCGGCGGGATCTGGACGAGGGCCGGCTCGGGCTTGCCAGAGGACGCGGACGTCCTTTGTTTCGCGATGAGGGGGTCGCGTCTCTTCGTGGGGACCTTTGACAATGGCGTCTTCTGGTCGGACGACCTCGGCACGACCTGGACGGCGGCTAACTCCGGATTGCCCAGCGAAGCCAGTATCATCGGTATCGCTCGGATCGGAACGGATCTTTTCGCAGCGACGCGCGTGTGGGGCGGCAAAGCCGGCGTATTCTTGCGGGCCGAGGGGGGCGCCGGCTGGGAGCCCGTCGATTCGGGACTCCAAGCTATAGCGGAGATCTGCTGCCTCGCGGCCGCCGGGACAAACCTCCTCGCCGGTATCGATCAAGGGATCTTCCTCTCCGGGGACCGGGGGCAGAGCTGGGCGCTCGCCGGTCCGGACCGGCCGGATCCGTCCCGAGTGAATTGCATCGAGGCGATAGGGACGCTTGTGCTCGCCGGCACGAGCGAAGGTATCTTCCGGTCGACGAACCGGGGCCGGAGCTGGTCGCCCGTCACTTCCGGATTGCCGGGATCCATAGGCGTTTACCATATTGCTTCACTCGGAACGAGAGTCTTCGCGGGCACCTCAGAAGGCCTGTATGTGTCCAAAGACCAGGGCGCGAGCTGGACTCCGATCGAGGCGGGATTACCTAAGAATTCCGTAGCATCTCTCGCGGCGAACGGGACGAACCTCCTGGTCGGCATCCGGCGCGGCGGGAGCTTTGCCGAGATAGGTGAAGAAGAAGGGCCGATCATTGAAATCTGGCCCCCGGACATCCTGTATCTCTCGACGGACGGCGGCAAGAGCTGGACGGCGGTCACCGAGGGATTGCCGGACAAATTCAGCACCGGTGATCTCGTCGCGATCGGGTCCGTATTTTTTGCCGCCCTCCAGAATCCCTACACCAAATTGGGGATTCATGGCCTCGGGCTCTATGTCTCCAGGGACGGAGGTGCGAGCTGGACCTCGGGTGAGCCCTGGCAGCAAACGGCCGTTGTGTTCAATTGCTTTCTCTTGGGCGAAACGGCTCTTTTTGCCGGCACGGCTGGCCGTGGAGTTTGGCGTCTGCCCCTGTCGGCGCTGAAGAAAAACTGTCCGTGAGCCCCACCATCATCATGATCAAGGCTATCGCCGTCGCTCTCTGCCTGATCGCGACCTGCGGTTGTCGCGATTCCACGACCGGGCCCAAGGCCCAGAAGCCCAACGTCATCCTCTACGTCATCGACGGCGCGGCGGCCGACCTCATGAGCGTCTACGGATACGCCCGCCGCACGACCCGGTACCTCGAGCGGCTGGCGGCCGAAGGGGCCGTCTTCGAGAACGCCTACAGCAACTCCTCGGTCACGAAGGCTTCCGTCCCGTCCTTCATGACCTCTCTCCACTGCAGCGTCCTCGGCGGCCTCCGGAGCCAGTCCGATCCGCTCCCAGAGCAGGCGGTCACCATGGCCGAGCGGATGCGCAAAGCCGGCTACAGGACCGAGGTCCTGACGTCCAATCCCTATTGCGGCAGGATCAGCAGCCTCGACCGGGGCGTGGACATCTTGAGGGATACAGAGATGGGTGAGGTGCGTCCATCCTCCGCCGATCTCCACAGAGAATTCTGGCGCCTGAGAGAGGCCGATCCTGCCGAGCCCTATTGGGTTCACTTCCAGCCGACGGACGTCCATCAACCTTGGGCCTCGGCCGATCCGTTCTCCGGACCTTTTATCAGCCCGGCGGACCGCCTGATCCTCGAGCAGGTGCTCGACCGGATCACTCGGACGAGGGGGCTTTCGTTCGAAGAGAGTATCGGGAAGTCCGACATCGACGTGGCCCGGTTCTACCAGATCGCCAAAAAGCTCTACGAAGAGTCCCTGGCCTTCCAGGACCGCGAGATCGGCAAGCTCGTCGAGCGCCTGAAGAAAAGAGGGGAGTGGGACCGCACGCTGTTCATCGTCGCCGCGGACCATTCCCAGGTGTCGGCCGGACTTCCTTATCTTGCCCCGGAAATGCCGCCCTGGGAAGCTCCGCTCCTCGCTTCGCACAAGTCCCGTATCCCGATGATCTTCGTCTGGCCCGGGAAGATCCCGGCCGGCCGGCGCATCAGCCAGCCTGTGTCGATGATCGACGTGCTGCCCACGGTTCTTGACCTGACCGGTCTGCCGCGCGCCGAAGTCGCCCAGGGCCAGTCGTTGGCTCCGCTCCTTCTGGGGAGAACGGGCTGGAGGCCGCGGCCTGTCGTTCTCGACGAGTTCCGCTTCGAGGGCAAGTACCTCTTCGGCTCCATCGAGGTCATCGATGGCCGCTGGGGCGCCTCGCTCCGGATCGACCAACGGCCGGACGACAAGAAAGGGGCGCGGGATCGCCGCCGGCCGGCCCCACTTCTCATTTTCGACGTCCGGGAGGACCCTCACGCCCTCAGGAGCCTCCATGAACAGAGGCCCGACCTCGTCGCCAGATACTCGAAGATCCTCGGCCGCCTATGGAAAGACCACCTGGCGCTCGCGAGGAAGTTCACTCGGACGGGGGCGATCCCGATGAGGCCCGAGGAGATCGAACGGCTTCGCTCGCTGGGCTATCTGCGGTAATTCTGCGGGGGCACCGAGCCCGGTCACCCCATCTTCACGTCCTTTATCTCGATCTTCTTCCACGCCGCGACGCCCAGGCCCAGCCCCTCGGCGATGTCCAGGAAGGCGGCGCTCCGGCCGCGGTTGTCCACCTGCTGGGTTCTGCGCGCCATCCGCTCCTTGACAAAACTGTCGTCATTTGTCATGATATGTGACGGATATGGCGACACAGGCAATTTCCCCGGCGGCTTGGGTTCCCCGTCTGCTCGACTTGCCCGGACTTCTCTCCAAGAAGTCTTATTTCCTGTTCGGCCCGCGGCAGACCGGCAAGACCTCGCTCGTCCGCCATTCGCTCGGCGACGCGAAGCTCTACGATCTCCTCGACACGTCCGTTTTTCTCGCCTTGAGCCGGGATCCCGGGCGGATCGCTGAGGAACTGGGGCCTCGGGAGTCGGTCGTGGTGATCGACGAGATCCAACGCCTGCCGATCCTCCTGAATGAGGTGCACCGCCTGATCGAAAGCCGGGGCGTGCGGTTCCTGTTGACGGGCTCGAGCCCCCGGAAGCTCCGGCGCGGCGGCATCAATCTGCTCGGCGGACGCGCCCGGATAAAGAGCATTCACCCGCTCACCTGGCAAGAGCTCGGCGACCGATTCGACCTGACCCGGGCGGCGGCCTGCGGACTGCTGCCGTCCATCTACTTTTCAGAGGACCCCCGGGCCGATCTCCAGGCTTATGCCGGGGCCTACCTCCAGCAGGAGATCATCGCCGAAGGCGCGGCGCGCAACGTCCCCGCGTTCAGCCGGT
>Ga0315289_10010665_pt1 | contig 13131 bp, 13 predicted proteins | sample YL17G11_40_MG_FD_203452 | JGI IMG/M metagenome (GOLD analysis project Ga0315289, IMG submission 203452) | Sediment microbial communities from Yellowstone Lake, YNP, Wyoming, USA - YL17G11_40 | ecosystem: Environmental > Aquatic > Freshwater > Lake > Sediment | place: USA: Wyoming | collected...
CTGCTTCAGATCGTTGACGCGGAGCTCATCCTGTTCGCCGAGGTGGATGGAAAGACTGTGGGCTGGTTCCCGGGTATCCCTAACATCAACGAAGCCCTGATCCACGCCAATGGACTGCGCTATCCGTGGGACTATGCCAGGCTGTGGTGGCACGCGCGCCGCCAACCGAAATGCCTGGCGATCAAAAGCGTATTGGTGCTGCCAGAGTACTGGGATACGGGTGTCGCCGTCCTGCTTTTCGACGAAATGGCGAAGCGTGTCCTGACGAAAGGATACCAGTGGGCCGACCTCTCGCTGACCTCGGACGATAACCCCTACACCCCAATCCTGGCCGAACGGGTGGGGGCAAAACTGTACAAACGTTACCGCGTATATCGGTTGGGGCTGTAAAGGGTCCGCCAGAAGCGCACGATTTTGTGGATGGCCCAGGCATACAAAAACGGGATGAGCTCACGAATCTGGGCATAGGGGTTGGCGACATCCCCCAGGGACGATAAATACACCATGAATTTGGCGATCGATACCGGGCAGCCGCGCAAGCGCACCACCGGCTGGCGGCGCTGACGGAAGAGGTTGATCCTGGCATCGATCATCGCAGAGACCGGCCCCTGGCTGTGGGCGTGGCGAGGGTCCTTCAGGTGGCGCGGCACATACAATGATGAAATTTCCACCTGCTGCCCATGCACCTGCCCCGACCAGCGTGCGCAATCCCCCACGGCCAGCACCCGCTCGCCCGGTTTGGCGTTAATCGTCCCCCGGTAAGCGCCCATAAGGATATGCAACGGGCGGATCTCACGACGAGCATCGGGCTGGAAGGCGCTGATGATGCCCAGGGCATCTTGCAGCGCAACAGAGCAGCCGACCCAGCAATAGTCATAGGTATCCGGCGGCGGACCCACATACGTGGTGATATTGCTGCTGCCGTTGTAAACCTCCTCGATCCGCTGCAAGGGTGGACACAGGCCGCGCGCCCGCTCGCAAGCTTCGGCGAAGGGCACATCGCCGCAGACATCGATCTCGTCCCGGCTGATGGGCCCCAACCCGCGCTCGGCTGCCAGGCGGATATAGGGGAGGTCCAGCGGATCCCCGCCGACCATGCGGATACAGGTGGCATCCACCGCAACCGGATTGGTGCCGAGGATGATCAGGTGCAGGGGGAACGGCTCCGCAGTCAGATTGTGGTTTGCACCGGCAATGATCCCGTCGATAGCAATCAGCCCAGGTGAGATCACCTCCTGCAGGTCGGCCACCTTGTTTTGAAGCATGTGGTCGTGATCGATCAGACGGTGGGCATCATCCTGCAGGCCGATGTAGTTTTTCATGGCCGCGGTCACGAGGATGCCGCGGTGCGCTTTCAGCTTGGGGGCATTGATCAGGAAATCGCAGCGGGTGACGGCTTCGGGCACATAGATGACCGGCCGCAGCGCCCCAGGCTGGTGCAGGTGCACCGGCACGGAGCGCTGCTCGTCGAAGTATTCGGCGCGCACATGCTGGCGGCGCAGCACAGGATTATAGCCGGCGCGGGCGAAGGTATAACGCGTGGGAATAGTCAGGCCGCAGCGCTCACCCACCGCAAGGTCGGTCACCCCCTGCCCGTGGGCTTTGACCGCTCGCAGCAGCCCGTCGATGAACTCGGGTCGCGTGAAGGCATGGGGGAAGTGGCGCGGATGAGCCACCACGGCGTTGGGCTTGATCATGGTGCGCCCGTGCGGGTGCGCACCCAGCGCCTCCATCCCTTCGGCAATGATGGCGGCGATCCGCTCAGGGTCGTAAGTATCGCAATGGCGCAGGATGACCAGAGGTTTAGGCAAAGAGTTACCCATTAAGCTGGCACACTACCTATAAATTATGCGTTCAGGTAGCCAGATTCTACATCAGTCTTCGATTTTACGCGCCGAGAGCGTAAATTGACAAATACCCCTCAGCAAGCTATAATCCGCCTGCAAATAAAGATAGTGGACCCGTAGCAAAGACGGCGAAACACACATTTTGTTCGTGGAATTAAGTTTCGTGATCCGACCTTATCAGAGGTAACATGGGCCGTTATATCTTGGGACGCCTGGGCGGGCTGTTGATCGCCTTCCTCCTGGTCTCCATCATAACATTTCTGTTGATGCATGCGGTCCCCGGTGGCCCATTCGATGAGTTAAAGCAGCCGCTGCCCCCGGCCGCCAAACAGAATATCCTGCGCAAGTACGGTCTCGACAAGCCCATCTGGCAGCAGTACCTGCGCTACATGTGGGGGGCGATACACCTGGATTTCGGCATCCCCTTCCAGAGCCCGACTGAAACCGTGACCCAACTGATCGCCCGCGTCTGGCCGCCCACTCTGCAACTGGCTGCCGTGGTCATCCTGTTATCGTACAGTCTTGGCATGCTTTTTGGCATCATCGCGGCCATCAAGCAGAACTCGTGGATCGACCACACTGTGACCGCCATGGCGACCCTCGGTTTCGCGGTCCCCAACTTCGTCGTCGGACTGTGGCTGATCCTGATCTTCAGCGTGACCCTGCACTGGCTCCCCACCGGCGGGTGGGGCAAGCCGGAGAACTACATCATGCCAGTGCTGGTCTATTCCGCCGCGCCGATGGCGATGGTGGCCCGCTACACCCGGGTGAACATGCTCGAGGCGCTGCGGGCTGACTATGTACGCACCGCAAGAGCCAAGGGATTGACCGAAAGGACGGTCATCTTCCGCCACATCCTCAAGAACGCCCTCATCCCGCTCGTCACCGTGTTGGGGCCGCAGATCCCCAACATAGCCACCGGCTCCATTTTCATTGAAGCCACCTTCCGCATCCCCGGCCTGGGGCGCTTCTTTGTCACCAGCACCTACAACCGCGACTACCCGATGATCATGGCGACGATGCTGTTGGCGGCTTTCCTCTGGGGCATCACCTATATCCTCAGCGACATCCTCTATACCGTCATTGATCCACGTGTGCGCCTGACCGGACGGGGGAACCCATGACCACGCCGATGCTCCCACGCTTACAGACTCGCATCCCACAGAAACGGACCCTGTGGCGGGATGCCGTCCGCAGCTTCCTCAAAAACCGCCTCGCCACAGCCGGCCTGGTGTTAGTGGCGATTTTCATCCTCTGCGCTGTGTTTGCCGATGTGCTGGCCCCCACGCCTTACTACCGCTCGGTGTTGAGCGAGAACCTCCAGTTCCCCAGCGCCAGGCATTTAATGGGGACCGACCCAGTGGGCCGTGACCTGCTCAGCCGCATCATTTACGGTGCGCGCACTTCGCTGCTGGTCGGTTTTACGGTGCAGGCGATCGCCTTTGCCATCGGCCTGCCGCTGGGCGCCCTGGCCGGGCTGCGCGGAGGCTGGATAGACTTCATCATCACACGCCTGCTGGAGGTGATGACGGCTTTCCCAGGCTTCCTCTTTGCCATCTTCCTGATGAGCATTCTGGGCAGCGGGATGGGCAACGTCATCCTGGCTATCGGTATTACCAGCTGGATCGAGGTCTGCCGCCTGACCCGCGGCCAGCTCCTGGCGCTGCGCGAGCGCGAGTTTGTGGTGGCGGCGCGCTCCTACGGCGCTGATGATTGGCGCATCGTCTTCCGCCAGCTCTTGCCGCATGCCCTGCCCCCGCTGGTCATCATGCTGGCACTGGGCATCCCCAGTGCCATCTTTGCCGAGGCGGGGCTCAGCTTCCTGGGGGTGGGCATCAACGACCCGATCCCCAGTTGGGGTAAGATGGTCAGTGAAAGCCTGGGGTACCTGCGTGTCTATTGGTACCTTGGCCTGTTTCCGACATTGGTGATCGCGCTTGCCATGCTCAGCTTCAACTTCGTCGGCGATGGCTTGCGGGATGCATTGGATCCAACGATGTATAACATCTGATAGGTATCATCTCAATAAATGGGCGGAAATGTGGGTCATGCATAACGATCGTAAGCAAAGCATGTCATTGCGAGCAGGCGGCAAGAGAATTGCCGACGACGAAGCAATCCCCTTGAACGTGCGATTGCTTCGGGCCAAGAAGCTGCCCTTGCAATGACAATACTGCAATAATGAGGAGGTGAGACTGGCTCTGATAATTAAAATTCTATGCAAGCCCTGGCCAGGCTATAAACGATAATAAACGATAATACATGAAGCTATGAGAACCTCAAGGAGGAGTATATGTTTACCATCAGGAAACGAACCATTTTTTCTTGTTTAACTTTGCTGGTGATTTTCTCCATGACCCTCGCTGCCTGCGCTCCAGCAACATCCCAGCCAGCAACTTCTACACCTTTTCCACAAGTGCCCACGTATACCCCATACGTGGAGGTGAAACCAACCGCAACAACAGCCGCAGCAGTAGCAACTGCGACCACCGCCCCACCATCGCCCACCCCTGCGCCGAAGGGGATCGTGAATGCCTGGGGGGTGACGCTACCCGCTGATGCTGCGCCGCTAGACCAGCAGTTCATCAGAATAATGGGCATCGATGGCACCACCCCGGACTTCGCGGTGAGCGTCTACAAGCGGCCCTCATCTTACACCAGTATCCTCAGCACGCCGATGGTGCGCCTCAACAAGAACTTCGAGATCCTGCCCGCCGGCGCCTTGAGCTGGGAAGTCTCCTCGGATGGCAAGACCTGGACCTTCCACCTGGACCCGACTCTCAAGTGGAGCGACGGCAACCCGGTCACAGCCGACGACGTCGTCTTTACTTTCCAGTACCAGGCGGATCCTAAGCACGCCTGGGACTTCACCTGGTTCTGGGGCGACATCCTGAACTTCGACGAGGCTGTCGCCGGCAAAGTGCCCACCAGTGAGATCGGCGTCAAGAAAGTTGATGACTACACCGTCACGTTCACAACCAAGGCTGCCTCGCCCTACTTCCCCTCCAAGGCGCTGTACGTCCGCCCGCTGAGCAAGGTCGCCTTCGAGAAGTACGGCGAATACTACGACAACACACCCGAGACCAGCGTATCTTCCAGCCCCTGGGTGCTGACGGAATGGACGAAGGGCAAGCAGGTGGTGTTCGGGCCCAACAAGAACTACACCGGCAAGCTCAAACCCTTCATCGAGAAGCTGATCATCATCATTGCGTCTGACTCTTCGGGCGTGTTCCGCGCCTACCAGAACAACGAGATCGACATGGCCGACGCCTTCACACCGGCGGACATCGACCTCATCTCCAAGGACACGCAACTCAACAAGGAGTACCACCCCAGCTATGGTGACTTCCGCACCTATTATCTGGGCTTCAACACCTACGAGAAGCCCTTCAATGACCTCAAGGTGCGCCAGGCTTTCGCCAAAGCCATCGACCGAGACAGCATCATCAACAACGTCGTGCGCCGGCAGGGCATCGCCGCCTACTCCTTCCTGATGCCCGGCTTCCCCGAGGCCAATGCTGATGTGCTCAAGAAGGAAGATGTGAACCAATACGACGTCGCAGCGGCCAAAAAGCTGCTGGCCGATGCCGGTTACCCGGACGGCAAGGGCTTCCCCAAACTGGAGCTGTGGCTGCGCAACGAGAACGACTTGAACAAGGCCGTAGGCTCTGCCATCGCAGCCATGATCAAGGACAACCTGGGCATCGACGTTCAGGTCTCCAATAAAGAAGCCAAGCTCTTCATGGACAGCCTGAACGCGCATAAGCTGCCGTTCTACATGGTGTCCTACGGCTTCGATTACCTGGATGCCTCGAACATGCTCGGCATCTGGGTCTCTACGGGTCGCCATGCCTGGAAAAACGACCAGTTCGACAAGCTGGTCGCTGATGCGTCGTCATTCACCGGCGACCCGGCCACGCGCAGCCAGATGTTCAAAGACGCCGAGAAGATCCTGGTCGACGATGTCGGCGGTATCTTCATCTACCATGCCACACCTGGCAACATCTACAAGCCTTATCTCGTAGGCTCGGAGCTGGAAGCGGACAAAGTCGGCATGGCCGCATGGCACTGGCCCGGCCTCGAAGATATCGGCATGCTGATGCCCACCACCTACATATCCCAGGAGGCCCCGAAGGATCGTAAGTAACCACCCTTTTTACCAATGAACCGCGATACAGGGGTTGTGGGAGGCCTCACAACCCCTGTAATGGTGGGAAATTTATATAAATGCCTGATATCTTACTAGACGTGCAGGGGCTGGAGACACAGTTCAAAACACCGGATGGGTTAGTTCACGCCGTCAACGGCGTTTCTTTCATCCTGGAAAGCAAGGAAACTATCGGGCTTGTAGGCGAAAGCGGCTGCGGCAAGACCGTGACCATGCTTTCCGTCCTGCGCCTGATCCCCTCTCCCCCTGGAAAGATCGCCGGGGGCTCTGCGCTCTTCCACGGCCAGGATCTGCTGAAGATGAGCAACGAGGAGATCCGCAATGTGCGCGGTGCCCAGATCAGCATCGTCTTCCAGGACCCGATGACCTCATTCAACTCCGTCCTGACCATCGGTCGACAGATCACCGAGACCCTGGAGACCCACCTGGGGATGTCACCCAGCCAATCGAAGCAGCGTGCGGCGGAGCTGCTCGACCTGGTCGGTATTCCCGAGGCCAAAGACCGGCTGAATGATTATCCCCACCAATTCTCGGGGGGCATGCGCCAGCGCGCCATGATCGCCATGGCACTGGCCTGCAACCCGCAAATCCTGATCGCTGACGAGCCGACCACGGCCCTGGATGTGACCATTCAGGCGCAGATCGTTGAATTAGTCAAACGTATCCGTGATGAATTGGGCATGGCGATTGTATGGATCACGCATGACCTGGGTATCATCGCCGGCCTTGCTCAACGTGTGATTGTGATGTACGGGGGTTATTTTATTGAAGAAGCCCCCGTGAAAGAGTTGTATGGCAATCCTCAACATCCTTATACGATCGGTCTGTTAGGTAGTTTGCCCCGCATGGATCGTAAACAGCGCAGGCAACTGGCTTCCATCGAGGGGTTACCCCCCATCCTGTTCGAGAAACCCACCTACTGCCCCTTTGCGCCTCGTTGCAAGTATGTCATTGAGCATTGCCGAGGAGAGAATCCCCTGCTACAAGTTATCGCTCCGGACCACCGCGTAGCCTGCTGGGTAAATCCAGGAACGGGAAGAGAACGCTAATGGTCGCGGATGATGCCGTTTTACTGCGTGTTGAAAACCTGGTAAAGTATTTCCCCATTTCACAGAGGGCTTTCTTCCGGCGGCACGCCAGTGCAGTACACGCCGTGGATGATGTATCCTTTAACCTTAAAAGAGGTGAGACTTTAGGGTTGGTGGGCGAATCGGGGTGCGGGAAGTCCACCACGGGGCGCACGATTTTACAGCTTTATCGGCCGACCTCTGGCGCAGTATTTTTTGATGGCGTAGACCTGGTGAAATTAAAAGGCCAAGATTTACGAAAAATGCGCCGCAGGATGCAAATAATCTTCCAGGACCCTTACGCAAGCCTTAATCCGCGCATGACCGTGGGGGAGATCATCAGTGACCCCCTGTTGGTTTTCAACGTAGCCAAAAGCAAAAAGGAAATCCTGGAGAACGTCCGTTCCCTTCTTGAATTGGTTAAACTAGATCCATCGTTTACTAATCGCTACCCGCACGAATTTTCCGGCGGGCAGCGACAGCGTATCGGTGTCGCGCGCGCACTGGCGCTGCACCCTGAACTCATCGTATGCGACGAGCCGATCTCGGCCCTGGACGTCTCGATCCAGGCTCAAGTCGTTAATTTACTGGTAGAGCTACAACAGCAGTTCAACCTGACTTATTTGTTCATCGCACATGACCTTTCCATGGTGCGACTGCTCTGCGACCGTGTGGCAGTCATGTATCTGGGCGTCCTCGTTGAGCTGTCAGAATGCGATGAGCTGTATGATAACCCTCTGCACCCGTACACCAAGGCGCTGCTCTCTGCCGTGCCGATCCCTGATCCGATCGTCGAGGAAAAACGGCAGCGGATCATCTTGAGGGGTGAAGTTCCCAGCCCGGTGAATCCGCCATCCGGTTGCCGCTTCCACACGCGCTGCCCGATCGCCCAGCCGATTTGTACTGAGCTGGTACCCGAATGGCGTGAAATATTACCCGACCATTTCGTTGCCTGTCATTTAGTTTAGGCAGAAGGTTTTGCGTTTCAACGTCAGATGGCCGTTTTGCGCGCCGAGAGGGTGATGCTGTAAACGTTGACGCCGGCGCCTTCACCGGCGTGCACCTTTTTGCGCACGAGGATATCCTTGAACCCGGCCTGGGCGACCAGATCGATGTACTCCTGCTCCGGTAGCGCTCCAAAAACGCAAGAGGGCCAGGCATCCGGGTTCTCCAGCAGCTCCAGGGGGAAAGAGCCGTCGGTTACGATATCGCTCACTTCCAGGCGACCCCCATCTCTCAATGCCCGGAAGGTCTCAGCAAAGACCGCCCCTTTATCCTCGGTCAGATTGATCACACAGTTGGAGATGACCACGTCGACGGTGCCGTCTTCAACAGGCAGCGCATCGGCATACCCGTGACGGAACTCCACATTGGCTATGCCCGCTTTTTGAGCCGTACGGCGCGCCCGTTCCAGCATCTCGGGCGTCATATCGATGCCGATGGCCTTGCCCGTCGGCCCAACCTGGCGGGCAGCCAGGAAGGCATCGATCCCCCCGCCGCTGCCGATGTCCAGGACGACCTCACCCGGCTTCAGCGCAGCCAGGGCGGTCGGGTTGCCGCAGCCCAGTGAGATCTCAGCCGCCTCGGGCGGCACCTGGGCCTGATCAAGAGGTGTGTAGCCCTTGCCAATGTTGACATCTTCGAGAGTGACGAAGCCCGGTGCACTGCTGTCGCAGCAGGAAGCTGTATTCCTCCCTTCATCTGCCAAGCTCACATCCGAACAGCAGCCTGACGACCCCGCGGCAGTCGCGCCATAGCTGGCCTGAACAGCCTCCTTGACGCCGCTGATCCGCCTTGTCCCGACGGCGACAAACAGGCTGATCTTGGCCTGGCGCTGGCTGGCATCGGTGATCGCCGGGCCATGCGATTCGGCACTGCAGGAGTGGCCGGTGCAATCGACGATGACGTTAACCAGGCCGGCCTCCTGGAACCAGGCGCGCACCTGCGTACGCTCAAATCCCTGCCAGACATCCGCCATCTCATCCTTCAGCCAGGCGTAGGGATGGCTGTCTATATCGGTGATGACCAGGCGACCGCCAGGGCGCAAGATACGCGTCATCTCATGGATGGCGCTGGACGGGTCCGGCATGTGATGAACGACCATATTGGCAAAGACGGCGTCCATGCTCTCATCCGGCAATGGCAAGGACAGGCCATCGGATCCCTGGAAGACCAGGTTGTCGAAACCCTTCAGGTTCTGGCGGGCGACCTCCAGCATGGCTGGCGACCCATCCAAAACATACACCCGGCGCACCAGGGGGGCCAGACCGGCGGTCATGAACCCGGTCCCCGCGCCCACGTCGGCTACCGCCCATTCAGGACGGAGGTAGGCTTTGCGGATGGCTGCCTCACGCACAGCCTCGGTGAAGTAGCCAGCCCGGAGCGTATCCCACTGGTCGGCGACACGGTTGAAATAGTCAGATGAAGCGGGGGTCATAGTCATTTTTTTCTCCTTTTGTTAATTGTTAAGTCTATTGGCTAACCCGAATCTTCGAGCAGCAGGTCGGCAGCCAGCCTTCGATCTGTTCTTTCAGCCAGCGCACGCTGTCCAGATCAATGCAGTAGCAGGTGGCTGGCCCCTCGATCTCACCCTGGATCAGACCGGCCTGGCGCAGCACTTTGAGGTGCTGGCTCACGGTAGACTGGGCCAGGGGAGTCGTCGCCACGATCTCATAGGTCATGCAGGTCTGCCGCTCAGCCAGGGTTTCCATGATCTGAAAGCGGATGGGGTTGCCCAGCGCTTTCAGCATTTTGGCCAGGCGCAGTTTTTCGGCGGGGATGAGTTGGTTTAACGTTTCAATCGTCGCCATCATGGCATCCTTTTAAATCGTAATTATACGATATAAGGTCGGTATGTCAAGGGTCAAACTGCCTTTTTCAATAGATTAAACTATGGATTCTAAAGTCGCACGCTGGTTATTAAAGGCCGGGTCGGCTTGTAAGGACGGACATTCCTCCAAAGACCGTTTCCCCTGGATCAAGAGAAATGCAAATGCCATACAGGTGGCCTCACCGCACTGCCCGCAGTTGGTCTGAGGCAGGAGTGCCCACACATCCAGCGGGCGGGCTGCCATACGCCGGGAGGCAACGGGATTTAGCTCATGCCGCCTATCCCAAACTGCGTTGATGGCATCTTTGAGCGAAGCCAGCAGCTCCAGCCCTTCGCCAGCATCCTTTACCTGGGTGATTACCACCCGGTCTGGATAGATAGTCAGAAAACCCGGTTGGCGCCGGAAGGTGAGTACGGGGATATCTGGATTGTAGGCGATCACACCGGGAAGCGATGCCATGTAAGGGATCACCTCATACAGAGACCGGCAAGGTTCGCCTATCACAATGATTTTCCCAGGCTCGGCGAGGCAGAGAAGCGTACGATCCAGAACGATCGAGCCCAGGAACAACGGGTTATTCACGGATTGAAAAGATCGCCTCTGAACTGAGTGATGCCCGCACCGGGCACTTCGATCATTACCCTTCAACCGCCTTCGAGCATTTCTCTGGCTTTCCCTTTGAAGTGCTTTTTGAGGAAGGTCAATGCACTCTCGGCATCCTCGTCAACCAGGATACGGATCAGTTCGATAATCTCCTCTTCCTCCAAAACGAGGTTGAGCGCCTTCTTCATGTCTCCACCACTTCCCTTAGCTTATGTATGTTCTAAGAAACTTTTTCCTTGAAAATACGCCCTGCCTACACACGATACGCCTGATATTGCTCACGCAAAATAAACCAATTGTTTTTCGCGCTGGTCTTTTCGACTTTTTATTCTTTCTGGTACAAAAGATTACATATTCTAAATGTCTTAACACCAACCTTATACAGTCTCATATATCTATTATGACTTACGCAAGTCCACCAACCGTTCTTCGACAGCCTGAACTTCAGCTTTTAATTCAACCAGGTAGGCTTCCAGCTCAGCCATCTGCTCAGCTTTGGTCTGATAGCGGCGCTGGAAGTGATGTCCACCGTGGCATCCACAGCCGCACTCGCAGTCGCAATCGCAGTCATTATTACAGTGGCAGGACCCTCTATTGCAAGACATATCTATTTTTCCTTTCTTCTCTGAGTTTTGTGGTCAAACGAACAGCCTCTTCCGCAGCCAGAAGGCGACGTTTACCAGGCCGATCATCACCGGTACTTCCACCAGCGGGCCGATCACGGCGGTGAAGGCCTGCCCGGATTTGATGCCAAAGACCGCCACCGCCACGGCGATGGCCAGCTCGAAGTTGTTGCTGGCTGCGGTGAAAGCGAGGGTGGTGGTCTTAGGGTAACCGGCCTTAACCTTATACCCCATATAGAAGCTGATCAGGAACATGATCACGAAGTAGATCAGCAGCGGGATGGCGATGCGCACCACGTCCAGCGGGATGGTGACGATCAGGTTGCCCTTCAGGCTGAACATGACCACGATGGTAAAGAGCAACGCTATCAGCGTGATCGGGCTGATCCTGGGGATGAACTCCCGGTGGTACCACTCCTTGCCTTTGACCCGTACCAGCACCAGGCGGGTCAGGAAGCCGGCGATAAATGGTATGCCCAGGTAGATGAAGACGCTCCTGGCGATCTCCCCGATGCTGATGTTAACGATGCTACCCTGCAGGCCGAGCCAGGTGGGCAACACCGTGATGAAGATATAGGCATAGAGGCTGTAAAAGAGCACCTGGAAGATGCTGTTGAATGCGACCAGCCCGGCGGCGTATTCGGTATCCCCTTTGGCGAGATCATTCCACACGATGACCATGGCGATGCAGCGCGCCAGGCCGATTAAAATGAGTCCAGTCATATAGACGGGATAGCCGCGCAGGAAGATGACCGCCAGGATGAACATCAGGACCGGCCCGATCACCCAGTTCTGCACCAGCGAGAGGCCGAGCACCTTCCAGTTCTTGAAGACATCACCCAGCTCATCGTAGCGCACCTTCGCCAGAGGCGGATACATCATCAGGATCAGGCCAATGGCGATGGGGACGTTGGTCGTCCCCAACGAGAAGCGGTTGATGAACCCCTCCACGCCGGGCAGGAAATAACCCAGCCCAACCCCGAAGGCCATGGCCAGGAAAATCCATAAGGTCAGGTAACGGTCCAGTGTGGAAAGCTGCCTCGTAACGTTGCCAGCACTCACGCTGGCAGAAGAAGGTGCTGTGGTCATAAAGATAATCTCCTCATGAAGATCCTAGAGCTGTGTGCGATGCCTATCTCCGCCAGCACACGCAGAGTCATCGGATGGACAAAACCCTTTGGGTGCGTCCCGGCAGATACGGCTTCCCACTCGTCCCCCATGCGTGCATTGACAACCGCCTCGGCCATCTGCGAGCGGCACGAATTGCCGGTGCACAGGAAGAGAACTCTACGTTTCATCGGTCAATCGCCTTCCGCGGCGTCCGCCAGCCAGGTGGTCACTTCAGCTTCGGCAGGGATGCGCCCGGCGCAGACCAGTTTCTCATTGATGACCAGCCCAGGCGTGGCCAGGATCGGGTATTTATGGATCGCGGCGTATTCGGTGACCTTCTCGACCTGGGCTTCAAGGCCCAGGGTGGCGACCGCCTTGCGCGTGATGGCTTCCACTTTCTTGCAATTGTCACATCCGGGACCAAGAACCTTGATCTTAAGCATTTTCACCTCCAGGTTTTTTTATCTCATTTCAATGGCTTGCCCACAACATTCTGTTGCACACAGGCCACATTCGTTGCATCGGTTTATTTAACCACCTCAATTTTCGGGTCGAGGATGATCTCGGATTTCACCGAGTTGGCGACTAAACTGTACTTCTGCGCCGACTTCAGGGCACGCCGGGCCCGTGCTTCGACGATGGCCGGAGCTTCTTCGCCCGCCGCGAGGCGGATGATGGGCCATAGCCGGATATGGGTGAAAATCTCGGTGCGATCCAGTTCAATGACCTTCCTCCCTTCAGCGCGGCATTCGTAAGAGAGCAGCTTGAGCTTGAAACGTTCCGCAGCCCAGAGGAACATCATCATGATGCAGGTATTCGCTGCGGCTACGAAAGCATCCTCGGGGGTTAAAACACCCTCATGACCATGGGCATCAGGTGGGG
>Ga0315289_10010666_pt1 | contig 13131 bp, 9 predicted proteins | sample YL17G11_40_MG_FD_203452 | JGI IMG/M metagenome (GOLD analysis project Ga0315289, IMG submission 203452) | Sediment microbial communities from Yellowstone Lake, YNP, Wyoming, USA - YL17G11_40 | ecosystem: Environmental > Aquatic > Freshwater > Lake > Sediment | place: USA: Wyoming | collected...
GTCCCAGGCGGCGCCCTGCTCGTGAGTAAAGATAAGCGTCTCGCCGCGCCCGCGCTCACGGTTGAAGGTGTTCTCCATCCGGCGCTCCTCGATGAGCGCCTCGCGCTTGCCGGGCAGAGCCTGCATCATCTCGAAGTGCAGCAACCCGGCCTCCTTGACGTGGGCCCGAAAGACCTCGACCGGGGGCCCCTCGGCAAAAAGGTCCTCGTGCCAGGCAACCATCGAATAGAACTGCCGGGCGAACTCCGCCGACGACACACCGGAGGCCTCGGCCGCGGCCTCGCGCTTGGCGATCCGTTCGCGGCTGTAATAATCCGTGAAGCTCCCGCTAGGATAAATCACCACGAGATCCCAATGATCCCCCTGGGAATGACGCACGATGTAAGGCAACTCGTCGCCGCCGGCCACGACGACCGGCGCGCGTTTCTTGTAGAGGTCGATCAAGTCGATCAGCCGGCCGGGAGCCGCCTGGATGATAACGAAGCGGTAGAGGTAATTCCCCTCGCGCGGGCCGCTCGACGAAGCGCCCGGCAACGGGGCCTGCGCCTGAGCCGACAGCGCGACCGCGGTCCCCGAGACGACCAGCAGCGTCAGCGCGATGAGGGCGGCGGATTGCCGCCAGGCAACGACTTTCATCGGAGTTCCATTCAGCACGATGTCACCTCGTCCTCTTTCGTTATTTCAGCCTTTAAAAAACCAGGGACATTCCCCACACCAAATGATGGGTCGGGAATCTCATCCTCACTCGCCCCTCCTCACCGTTGTCGAAATGCATTTCGTCCAGGATTGAATAGGTCCATTTGTATTCGCCGTATAGACCGAACTTCGGGGAAATTTTCCAACGTAAACCGGCTCCTGCCCCCATCCCCCAGTTCCCGAACCGCCAATTATACGAATAGGCCTTGCGTTGCGATTGACCGTCTCGATTGAGCGTCAATTGGAGATGCGGAACCGCGGGTCCGGCCCCCAGCGAGATAAAAGGCTGCAGCCGGCCGTCCGGAATTTTGGCCGAAGGAAGAAGCATCCAACGGTAAATCCCGCTGAACGTCACGTGATTCACCCCATGGGAGACATTCAGCGTAGCGAAATGGTCCTTTAAAAGGATTTGCCCATCGGGCGGAACATCAGGCCAAGGGCCCGTCACGCTGACCTTCTGCTCGAGATCCGCCATGAAGACCTTGAGGTGAATAAAATCGATGCCGATGCCCCAATGGGGGTGACTCTTGAAGAAATGAAAAAATCGGATGCCGTAGTATGGTTCGGTAAAGGCTTTAAGGGCATCCCCAAAATGGAGGTTCAACAGAGGCTTGATGAATGCGTTGGGGATGATGGAACCGTCGGGGTAAAAAGAGCTGCCTTCGAGGCGCACATCGTGGAAGCGTGTTTCGCCGGCCCCCGTGGTGATCACCACATCTGACCGGTTGGGAAAGGAAAAGCCGCGGTTGTATTCGAAGAGATTGAACGTCATTTTCCCCGTCGAGGCGGCGGTGCTGCATCCCTGAGCGATTCCCAGCAAGAGACAAAGCAGCATGATCCTGGCCGGTTTCATGATGCGTTCATTATTGCGCTGGATCAGGACCCAAAATCCCTTCCGTTTCATGCCGCTCTCCTCCGCCCATTTTGCTCTAATAATCCCTCGGGGTGAACTCAATACTATCTTTTGGCGCGCGGCGAAGTCAATGGCCTTGCGCTTCGCTTAGAACGCGCAAATATAAAAGCGATCAATAGGCAAATCTCAGAACATAATTTTCTTTCTTCGCTAAGATCCCCGTTGAATTCTTCTCGGCCGTTAGGGGCGACACGATCTCGGGAGGGCCGCTCCCGAAATCAAGTTTGTCCGAGGGGAGTTTCGATAGATTCGTCACAAGGCAGCCGTGCTCCGGGTCGAAGGGCCGGAGCTTATCCGTAATTCTTTGAGATATGGTTTCTTCGAGTTCGGTCAGATAGAAAAGGTATGACTCCGTCGTTACGACCGGCATCGATTTTCTGATTTGGACGGCGATTTCCTTTATTTCCGAGTTTTCGATGTCGTGTCTTCGGAGCTTGATCGTATGCAGCATGATTCCGTTTCCAATAAATCTTTGGCCGTATTCTTTGACGTGTTGCCGAACATCGATGGGAATCGTCACGCCGACCTCATCCCCCCAGACGCTGGTCTGCCGTCCTACTAATTTTTTGACCGCCTTAGCCGCTAAAACATCATTCGCGGATATTTGGAAATGATCTGAGGCCGCGACATCTCTAATTATGGATTTCACATCTTTGCGGAGGATATCAACACTTTCGGCGGTGAGTCTTTCGTTTTGCGGCGCGGGCTTCAATTCCAGCCCCGAAAAGGCGAAATCCTTAAGCGCCGTCCGGCGATGATGGGGCCGGGAGGAAAAAGCCGTCAAAAACGATTTAAACGGGACTTTTGTCGGTCGGGCAATCGTTGCCAGGAGGGATAAAAAATAGAAATAGCTGTATCCGTCTCCGGCCATATGGTTCAATTTGGGTATCAAGATCAGACCCTTCTTGGGTCGTATCGCTTTTAAGAAGAATAACTTTTTCAAGTCCGGCAGGCGAAAGCGGGAATTGGCGTCCATTCCTTTGTCCTCGATCTCCGGGACGTCAAGCTCCGCGCCCATGGCTTCTTCGTCATAGAAATTTTCTTCCCGGTATCGGTCCTTAAAGATCATCCCGTCTTTATATTCGCCGAACATAGGCCAGAAGGCCGATGATAGATTCCGTAAAGCCGCCCTCAAGGTCCGGGTGTCAAAAGCATCTTTGTAGTAGAAAAGAAATTCTATCGGATAGATCCCGCTCGAAAAAAGGACATCCACCTGCGAGATGGGGATTTTCTTCATTGTCGACGTCCACGTTCTCTAGGCCGCGGCCTGGAGAAGAAAGCGGAAGAACCCGGCGAATCCGAACCCTGCGAAAAAGTCGCCTTATCCTTCTCCCGTCGTTTTGAACACCGCGTCGTTCGGGTGGACTTTCTGGGACACCTTCAAGGCCACGTCCTGGCCCGGCTTGGCCTCGCTCACGTTTTGGTGCTCGATTTGCAAAGAATTCACCAATTCTTTGAAATCGGTCGAGTGGCCGAGGAAGTGGAGAGTATCGCCGACCTTGATCCTGTCCGTCAGTTCCAATACGGCGACACCGATGCGGTCGAAGTAATGGGTCACTTTGCCGACGCGCTCGTCAGACATGGCTGCCTCCGATAACTGATTTTCCCTCGTAGCTTGCTTCTTTCCAACGAAGCCTCTCCATTATATCACAATCGTTTTGGTTCGGATCCGGGAATGGCGGCTTAGGGCCGACCGTCGACTCCGCCCTTGACTCGGCTCACCAGCGCCAGAGGTAGCTCACCTTGAAGAACACGCCGCGCTTCGTCTCGAGGAACCGGTTGCTGTCGACGTATTCGTCGCCCGTCCAGCGGATGTGCTCGAAGGCAGACCCGTAGCCGACATAAATGACGGTCCCGGGGATATATGTGAACGAGGCCAGCGTATCCACGGTCATCCGCTTATAATAGAAATTGTATTCGACGATCGCTCTCAGGAACAGATACTTATTGAGCTGATACGTATTGTAACTCCGGAGGATGGTGTAGTCGTAGATTTTGGCTCCGTCCGACCGGCGATAGAAATTCGAGTACGTCAGACTCAGAGAAAAGTCGAACTTGTCCGTCGGTTGGAACTCGAGCCCGGCGCCGGCCCGGTTTCCGTCGCCCTGGTAAGGATCGTCCGGGTCGTAATAAATGGCGCCCGTATGGCGGTAAAACAAACTCACATTCAGATGTTTCGAGAGCTGGGAGTAAGCTTGAAAACCGAGTCCGCTTCTCCCGAAGTTTTGTCCCTGATAGACTTCCGTGGCCAGGATACTGTCAAACCGGACTTGGGTGCTCCTTGGAAGTTGGAACCGCAGCGTAAAGAGGTTGAATGACTCGAGCTTGTTCGAGAACGTGTCGTAGAGATGGTAGCTCCAATAGAAGGGCTCGATCCTCTGGAAGAACGACGATTTAGGGAAAAATCTATACATGCCGAAAAGCGCCAAGCGCCTCAATCCGGTCCTCTCCAGGAAGCCGGTATCGACCTGGAAATTCTGAGAAATATCCTGGTATCCGAAATCCAAAGAGACCTTTCGGTCGTCGTGAGTATATCTCAAGGCGAGAGAATGCCCGGCGTTGATGTCGCCGCCGCTGGGGTCCTTGGTGAAGGACCCGAACAGATGGAAAGAAGCGACCGAGGTCGGGGTCAGCCGGATCCGGCCGTCCCCCCCGATCACGCGATTGAATCCGCCCCGGACGTCGCGCGCCGTGTAATAAGCCCCGATATAGGAATCTTCCTTCAGGGCATGTTTGAGACGGAAGATGGAGAAATACGGATGTTCGTCCGAGCCGCCGTCGGGCTGGTAATCCCTCGCGAAAATGGCGGCGATCGTGTTCGTCAAACCCAGCTTGCCGCTCAGCTTGAAGCCGTAATTCGGGTCGACGATGGTCCGCGTGTGGGCCATCGCGATCAGGGGAGCTTCCTCGGTGTTTCCCCCGAACTGGAAAATTTCGTTGCCTTCGAGGAAGAACGGCCGCTTTTCCGAGAAATACAGGGCATAACGCAGGTTAATATCCACCTGGCCGGCGTCCGATTCGACTTGGCTGAAATCCGGGTTGACGGCGGCGTCGAGTGTCAGGTCGTTGGTCAAACCGACCTTACCGGTCACACCGAGGTCGGCCGCCCTCTCGTCCCGTTTCAGTTGTCCGTCGTTGATGGCCAGCTTGTTGCTGTACGTCACGGACGGAAGGATCTCGACCACCCTCTTGAATTTCAAACCGGTGACCGCGATGGGCTGGCTCTGGGCGATGATGCTTCCTTTATCGGGAAAGAGCGCGGGGGAGCTGGCCATTTCCGACGTCCGAACGAACTGGCGGAAAAAGCCCAACCTCATCGTGATAGTCTTCCCGCCGGGGAACCTGATGCTTTGGAGAGGGATCCGGTATTCCACCGCGAAGCCCTTGTCATCGATCTGTCCCTTGCTGTACCAGACGAAATCCTGCTCGCTCGACAGGTTGCCGTTGATATCCATCATCCCGTCGCCCTGGATCCCCAGGGGATTGACGAGGAAGCCGTAGCCGCTCTGCATCGTGTTGTAGGTGTCGATGATGATGCCCACGAAGTCGTCCGAGAACATGGCGTCCCGCTTGCAGATCGAAGCCTTGATTTTTGACGGCTCGGCGTCAAAACAGCGGAAGGCGAAATAGAGATTGTCCGCGTCGTAGAGAAAGTAAGCTTCAGTCTTCTGGCTGGGCTCTTTACCGTAGTCGGGCTGGAAAGTTTTAAAGTCCGCCATTTTAAAGGCGCCGTCCCATTCTCCGGGATCGATCTTTCCGTCGATGACCGGAGGTTTCTTCGCCGGAGCAATTTCCTGGATAGTCAGAGCGAACAGGGACGTCGACAACAGCAAAACGGCCGAAACGAGCGCGCACGTGGATGTTGTTCTAAGCCTTTTTTTCATCGCAATATCCTTCGAGTATGGCAGTTTCCATGGAGCATATCTGTTCGTCATAGGGAAATACGAAAAAAGCTAAAAAAAGGTTCCCCCTTGGGGACGATAACAGAAGACCTAGCGGTCGAGGGCGATTTCTTCTTTATAATCCAGCGTGATCTTCGCGCCCTTTTTCGACTTCAGCAGGGCCAGCGCCCGGAGAAACGTCCTGTTTTTCTTCTGCCAGGTTCGGTTCAGTTTCCGGGCGTAATGGGCGATGGCCAGGTCGATCCATCGGCCGGCGAAAAGCTTCCGGACCGTCTGTTTCATGGAATAGAACTTCCGGTGGCAGACGATCTGCGCTTTCTGGAGGTCGAAGAGCGAGAACCGGGCCGGCCGAAAAACGGCGTGGTGGGCGTCATACAGCGTCCAGTCGTGGAACTGGATGCGGTTCTCGGCCTCGATTTTATTGAAGAACTCCGAGCCGGGCAGCGGCGTCAGGATCAGGAATTGGGTGGAATTCAGCCGGGCTTTCTTGGCGAACTTGACGCTCTTTTTGACCGACGTCCAGTCGTCCTGGTCGAACCCGATCACGAACATCCCGTGGATGTGGATCCGGTGTTTCCGGAAGACCCGGGTCGCGCGGATGATCTCGTCCACGGTCTGGTTTTTTTTCATCTCTTCCAGGCTGCCGGCGTTGACCGATTCGAACCCGATATAGACCGTATGGCAGCCCGCTTTTTTCATGAGCCGGACGAGCTCCTCGTCCCGCGCGACGTCCGCCCGGACCTGGGTCGTCCATCTGAATTTGAACCTTTCCCGGATCATCCCTTCGAGAAGGTCTTTCGTCCGCTTCCCGTTGGCCGCGAAATTGTCGTCGTAAAAGAAGATGACATTCCGGCGGTTGTCGTATTGCCGGAGCTCGGCCAGGATGTTTTCGGTGGAGCGGAACCGATAGGCTTTGCCGAACATCCCAGTGACGGCGCAGAAGGAGCAATTGAACGGGCAGCCGCGCGAGGTCAAGACCGGGATCGTCCTCACGCTGCGGTGATGGGCCCGGTCCGAGCGCAGCAGCGAGAAGTCAGGATACGGGATGTCATCCAAGGTCGCCTCGAACGGCCGTCCCGGATTATGCCGGCTTTGGCCGTCTTTTCGGTACGACAGACCGGCCACGGCGGAGTAGTCTCCCCCCGATTCCCAAGCGTCGACCAGTTCCACGAGCGCTTTCTCGCCTTCTCCGCGAATCACGAAATCCGCGTGGTCCAGGGCCTCTTCGGCCAGGTACGTGACGTGCGGCCCGCCGAAGATGACGGGAATCCCCATCTCCCGGACTTTGTCGGCGATGGCATACGCCCGCGGCGCGGTGGCCGTGATCGTGGAAATGCCGACGAGGTCGGCGGTCCGCACCCGGTCATAATCGATTTTTCTCAGCTCCTCGACATAAACGTCCACGTCCCAGCCGCGACGCTTCATGAGCGTGCCCAGGATCAGGGTCCCCAGCCGGGGAAGAGGATATTGCGAAAAAATGTGAAGGTTTGAGGCCTTGGGTTCGATTAAGATGATTCGTCTCATCGAGGGTCTCCGATCAGGCCTTCGCGACCCGTTCGCCTTTCTTCCGGTTTTTCGATTTCAAGTTGAGGATTTCCTTTTTTTTCTTTTTCGCCAGGTCGTCCCAGCGTTCGATACCCTCTTTGAAGAGCTTCATTTTCTCATTTAGCGTCTGGATGGCCGCGATCATCGCGTCGAGCTTCGTCTCCGTCGCGGCCGGAGGGAAGTCGTCCGGGCGATCGCGCAAGGCCAGAAAGTCACGGAAGTAATTCGAGATCACTTTGATCTCTTCGAGCGTATAGCCGAAGAGCTGGAGGTCCTGGATCAGCTTGCAGAAATAAATGTAGATCTTCGAGTACAGCCGGAATCCGCCCTCGCTCCGCATGTCCGGTTCGATGATGCCCTTGTCCTCCCAGTGCTTGATCGTCCGGGGGCTGACCCCGGCTTTTTCGGCGAGGTTCCCGACCGTTAAGAACTGAGCCGGGCCCTCGCCTCCGGCGTTTTTTTCGCCGGATTTGGGAAGGCCGATTTTTTTAATGATTTTTTGTATTTCTTCGGTCTCGTATCCCAGGTCCTTCAGCTTGAGGATGTGCTCCAGCCGGCCGAGGGTTCCGTTCGAGAAGAGAGGCGCGTGGTCGTCGGCGAAACCGGCCGGCTTGATGAGCTTGTCTTTGACCCAGGCGGCCAGGGTCTCTGTCGAGACCGGAATCTTTTGGAGGATCTCCTCCCGGGTGAGAAAGTTATTGTTCATATTGTACCTTTACGTATTTAATATGTCTTAATCAACATCAACGTGTACGTATAGGAATATAATTTTCCGGGATTGATTTGTCAAGCGATTTTTATCGGCGGGGCGGCGAGGAAATTAAGTATAATATTCTCAGATTGTTGCGTCCTTGGACCCGGCCTCGCGACACGCGGACGCGGAAGGAGATTTCCATGAAATATTTTCTGCGCTTCTCCATGGTCTTTTTGGCGTTTGCCGGGCTGGCCGCTCAAGACGTCCGGCCGGTCAAGGACGATGTCGGCTTCTGCTGGAACCGGGCAAGCATGAAGGTTCTCGTCGATTACCTGGCGGCCCAGGACAAGGAAAATTTCCCGGCCGAAGGGCTTATCGCCGCGATTTCGCCGCACGACGATTACCTTTACGCCGGACGGCTGTATGAGCCGCTCTTCCGCATCCTGCGGTCGAAAGAGGTCGTGATCTTCGGCGTTACGCACGGGGCCGTCCGTAAAGAAATCAAGGACCCCCAGGGCGTCCTGATCCTGGACGAATACAAATTATGGCGAGGCGTTTTAAAACCGATCGCCGTTTCGCCGCTTCGCGAATATATCAAAGCCCATCTCGAGAAAAGCGCTTTTCTCGTCAGCAACAAAGCCCATGAGCTCGAGCACTCGATCGAGGCGCTGCTCCCGTTCCTCCAATATTTCAACCCCGAGGTTCGGATCACGCCCATCATGGTCGCGCCGATGCCGTTCGATAAGATGGACGAGGTCTCCGGAAAGCTGGCCGAGGTCATCGCCGGCTATATGAAGGAAAAAGGCTTGAAGGCCGGTAAGGATATATTCTTTCTTATTTCCTCCGATGGAAACCACTATGGCAAGGATTTCAACAACTCGCCCTTCGGAGAAGGGGAGAAGGCTTGGGAAACGGCCCTCGCCCTGGACAAGCGCCTGATCGGCACGTATTTGACGGGCGGCCTAGAGGCGTCGAAAATCCGGGGGTTGACTACGGAACTCTGGGGCGAAACGTATCTCGACTACCGGAACACGTATTGGTGCGGAAAGTATTCGGTTCCGTTCGGGCTGCTCGCCGCCGAAAAAATCGTCCGACGCGCCGAAGGGAAAGGCCTGACCGGCCGGCTCTTCCGATATTCCGATACTTACAGCGAGGGCGTCCTCCCGCTCAAAAAGCTGGGGATGGGAACGACCGCGCCGTTTTCGCTCCGCCACTGGGTGAGCTTTTTTTCGGTCGGGTATTATCTGAATTAAGTAGATTTCGAGTGAGGGCCGAGCCGGACGGCCGACAGCCGCTGCGCGATCCCTGCGAAATTCTCTGACGCGTCATCGGGGGGACCAGGAAAAACTGGTTTCCTGGGGTTGACAGGCGGGCGGTCCTCAAGAATAATGTTAAGATTCATAAGGAGGACTGCGACGATGCCCACAATGCCCCGTTCCCGGAATGCGTTTCGTTTCGTCTTTTTGACCTTAATCGTTTTCGGTTTCAGCTTGGTCCTCGTCTCAGGCCAACAGCCGGCGCCGACCGCGTCGGGCCGGCCTTACGTCTGGACGGACGAGCAGGACGGCTGCACGAGCATCCAGGTCGGCCGGCTGGCCTCGGCCGACGGGTCGGTCATGACCGCGCACACGTGCGACGGCAACTACCGGACCTGGCTCAATATCGTGCCCCACGCCAAGTATCCGGCGAGCTCCAAGAACAAAATTTTCTCGGGTAAGATGCACACGGAGTCGTCCCAGGATGTCCGCGGCCTGATCCAGACGGCCGAGATCCCCCAGGTCGATGAAACCTTCCAGTTCATGAACACCTGCTATCCGTGCATGAACGAGGCCGGGCTGGCCATCGGCGAGACGACGATCGGCGGCCGCCGCGAGCTTTACAACCAGGAAGGCGCGTTCATGATCGAGGAGATCGAGCGGCTGGTCCTCGAACGGTGCAAGACCGGGCGCGAGGCGATCAAACTTGCCGGCGAACTCATTAAACAATACGGCTACGGCGACAGCGGCGAGTGCATCACGATCGCCGACGCCAAAGAGGTCTGGCACTGCGAATTCTTCGGCGAAGGCCCGCTCCAGAAAGGTGGCGTCTGGGCCGCGGTCCGCATCCCAGACGACAGCATCGGCATTTCGGCCAACATCCCGCGCATCAGCGAAATCAACCTGAAAGACCCCGACCGCTACATGGCGTCGGAGAATGTCTTCAAGGTCGCCCAGGACAACGGCTGGTGGGACCCGAAGAGCGGCGAACCCTTCAAGTTCTGGAAAGCCTACGGCAGCAGCCGTGCGGGGTTCAAGCCGTATGCGATCCGCGAGTTCTACGTCCTCAGCACGCTGGCGCCTTCGCTCAAGCTGAACATGGACATGACGGAGCTTCCGTTCTCGGTGAAGCCGGAAAAGAAAGTCTCGGTCCGCGACATGTTCAAACTCTACCGCGAAACGTATGCCGGGACGGAATATGATATGACCAAAAACCTGCTCGTCCCGCGCCGCCAGGCGATGGGCCCGCGCGGGGGACAGCCGGCTCAGCCCGCCCAAACGCCGGCCCCGGCTCCCGAAATGGTGAAAAGCCCGATCGCCCAGCCATGGATGTCGGGCGAGCTGATTCTACTCTTGAATGCGATCAAGCCTGGTATCATGCCGATGTTTCGGTCGATCGCGATCAGCGGCTGCTCCTACGCGACCGTCATCCAGTGCCGCGGCTGGCTGCCTCCGGCGGTCGGCACGGTCTGCTGGTTTGCGTTCGACAACGCCGGCCTCAGCGCCCGCTTCCCGGTCTTCGCCGGCGTGACGGCGCTGCCGCCGAGCTTCGAGATCTGCGCCCAGCACCGCTACCGGACGGACTCGGCCTGCTGGGTGTTCCGCAGCGCCAACCGCTTGGCGACCGTGAAATGGGGACAGACCCAGAAGGTCATGGAGGACACGGTCCGGGAATTTGAGGAGCGGGCGCTCCTGGAGCTGCCGCAGGTCGAGAAAGCCTACCTAGACCTTTCGAACAGCAAAACCCCGGAAACACTGCCCTTCAAACCGAACGAATACCTGACGAAATACACGAACGACTTCGCCAACGCAGCGCTCAACAAGTACCGGGAACTCACGGACCGGTTCTGGTATCTGCTCCGCGGCGGGCTGTGATTTGATTCGGACTTTTTCCCGGCCGGGCCCCGGCGTGACGCCCGGCCCGAAGCGAAGGGATGAACCATGAAAAAAGTCATTCGCCTTTTTCTGTGGGCCTTGGTTTCCGCCGTGGTTCTGGCGGCCCAGACAACGGACATTTTCCAGAGGCCCGAGCATTTCGAGCGAAGCCGCGACTTCGACGCCCTCCATTATCGGCTCAAGCTTGACCTCGACGACGCTCACCGGACCGTCCGGGGAGAGAACGCGGTCACGCTCTCGTCCCTGAAGGACGGATTGACGACAATCGCCCTCGACGCCCTCGACCTCAAGGTCGGCGCGGTCGCCGACGCCGACGGCGCGCCGCTCGAGTTCGAACAGACCGCCGCTCAAGTCCTCGTCAAGCTGCGGCAGCCGCTCGCGTACGGTGAAAAATTCACCATCGCGGTTTCCTACACCTTGACCGACCCCAAGAGAGGCTTGAAGTTCATGGTCGAAACGCCGGACGCTCCCGCCCAGGTCAATACCTATAACTGGCCGGAAGACGCGCGGCGGTGGTTTCCTTGCTTCGATTCCCCGAACGATAAGGCCACGGACGAGCTCATCACGACCGTCCGGGCGGACTGGAACGTCCTGTCGAACGGCCGGCTCGTCGACGTCACCGACGACAAGGCGGCCGGGACGAAGACCTACCACTGGCTTCAGGACAAACCTCATCCCACCTACAACGTCATGATCGCCGCCGGACCATTTGAGGTGCTCCGGGACAAATGCGGGAACCTTCCGGTCGATTATTGGGTTTATAAGAAGGACGTCGGCGACGCGCCGCGGTCCTTCCAGAAAACGCCGCGGATGATCGATTTTTTCGGCAAGACGTTCGATTATGCCTACCCCTGGGCGAAGTACGATCAGGTCTGCGTCTCCGGCTCGGGCGGCGGGATGGAAGCGACGACGGCCGCCATCCTCGGCCAGGGCACGATCCACGACGCGCGTGCCGACCAGGATTTTCCGAGCGACGGGCTCGTCGCCCACGAGCTTGCTCATCAATGGTGGGGCGACTGCATCACGGAGCGGGACTGGAGCGACGTCTGGCTGAGCGAGAGCTTCGCCACCTACGCGGAATACCTCTGGACGCGATACGACCGGGGCGAGGACGAGGGCGCGCTTAACCTCGAGGAAAAAAAGAACAGCTATTTGGCCGAAGCCAAGAACCGCTACATGCGGCCGGTCGTTTTCAATCGGTACAACGGCCCCTGGGACGTCATGGACAGCCATTCCTATCCCAAGGGCGCGACGATCCTCCATATGCTCCGCCTCGTGCTCGGCGACAAACCCTTTTTCCGCGCGCTCAGTCAGTTCCTGCGCCGATACGAGTTCCAAAGTGTGGATACGCACGACTTCATGACCCTCGTCAAGGATGCGACGGGCGAGAACATGGACTGGTTCTTCGAACAATGGATTTACAAGGCGGGCCACCCCGTCTTCGACGTGAGCTATACCTGGAATGCCGACTCGAAAAAAGTCCGGCTCAGGGTGGCGCAGACCCAGGACCAGGTCAAAATCCCGACGATCTATCGGACGCCTGTCCTCATCGGCATCGTCCTGCCGGATAGGGCTTTTTCCGAGAAGGTCTGGCTCTCGCATAAGGAAGACGTCTTCGAGTTCGACGCGCCGCAGAAGCCCCTGCTTGTCCGGTTCGACGAAGGAAATTATCTGCTCAAGCAAGTCACGTTTAACAAAGAGCCCGACGAGCTCCTCTATCAGCTCCGCGCCGACGACGCCGTGGGACGCTTGTGGGCGGCGCAGGAGCTGGCCCGGTTTCGCTCATCGCCGGCCGTCGCCGATGCCCTGAAAAAGTCCGCGCAGGACGATTTGTTCTGGGCCGTGCGGCGCCGGGCGCTCCAGACGTTGGCGAGCGCTCAGTCTCCCGACCTCGTTCCGGTCCTTCAAGCGCGGGCCGGGGACAAGCACTCGCGGGTCCGCGAGGCGGCGCTCCGGGCGCTGGCCGCGTATAAGGACAAGAAACTCTCGAAATTTTTCCAGGAACGGTTCGCGAAGGACGACAGCTACGTCGCTCAGGCCGCGGCCCTTGCGGGGATCGGACAATGCGGAGACCCGTCGGCGCTCGATTTCCTGAAAAAGGCGGCGGCGCTTCCGTCCCCCCGCCGGATGATCAAGAACGCCGCGGATGCGGCGATGAAATTAATCGAAAGCCGGTCGGCCGGAAAGACGACCTAAAAATAGAACCCGAACATCAAGCCGAAGAATTCG
>Ga0315289_10010668_pt1 | contig 13130 bp, 10 predicted proteins | sample YL17G11_40_MG_FD_203452 | JGI IMG/M metagenome (GOLD analysis project Ga0315289, IMG submission 203452) | Sediment microbial communities from Yellowstone Lake, YNP, Wyoming, USA - YL17G11_40 | ecosystem: Environmental > Aquatic > Freshwater > Lake > Sediment | place: USA: Wyoming | collected...
GGATGAGGATCGAATTCGCCTCAGGCACATGCTCGACGCCGCCCGCGATGCGGTCACCTTCGCCCAGGGCCGCACGTGCGAGGACCTCGCCCGCGACCGGCAGTTCGCCCTGGCGCTCGTGAAATGCATGGAGATCCTCGGCGAGGCCGCCAGCCAGGTCTCAGCGGACGGGCAGAAGGATGTCGACGCCCTTCCCTGGCGCGAGATTATCGACATGCGCCACCGCCTGGTGCATGCCTACTACGACATCAACAGGGAGATTCTCTGGCAGACCATAGCCAGGGACCTGCCGCCGCTCATCCGGGTTCTTGAGCAGGTAGTGGGACCGGACTTGGACAACCAGGATTGACGCGCCGAAGATGGGGGTCGATCGCCCCTACCGAGACTCGTGATCATCCGCCGCCGGTCGAACTATGCGCGGCTCATCCGGGGCACCGAGAACAAAGTCTGGGGAGGAAAATAGGATGAAAGTTGTAGGCCGGGACACAGTCCCGGCTCTTTTGTGACGCACATCCTTCTGTTTCGATACTGAGAGAAGGGGCGAACAGATGGCTCAAGTGCCGTGGCAACTCTGGCCTGCGTTGGCTGCGCGAGTAGATCTTTTTGCCTCCAAGGTCGATCTCGTGGAACTCTATAGGGGCTATTCCTGGGAACGGGATACATACACTGCGGGCTTTCCGGACATTTTGCGCCTGGAGATGCAACTGGGATCGAGAGGCCGGAAGGACGGCATTACACTTGAGGATATTCGGGACGTAGCAAAGTGGGGACATCTTCGTAACCAGGCTCGTATAGAAGGCCCGGCTTTCCCGCTCAGACGAAGCGATCTGTATGATAGTCAAGGCAAGCCCAAGGCTGCCACGGAGTCTCTGGTGTTAGAGCCACTTCATGCCCTTGGGCGCACCACGCAAGGCCTGGGGCCAACGTATCTAAGCAAGGTCCTGCGATTTGCATTACCGGAGCACTATGGTGCCATTGACAGTCGATGCGTGCGCGTTTTTGGGAAGGGGGATCCACGAGCACAGCAACATGATTGGCTCACCCTTAAGGCGAGCAATTACGGTTCTGGTTGGGCCATCCTAGAGACCCAGCGCGCCTGGCCTGACGACTATGCCCTATGGGTGACTATCTTGCATTATGTGGCGTCCCAAATGCCCGTCCCATGTCCGCATCCGAGAGCCTTCATCAAAGCGAGGCTGAGGCAACCGGGGCAATGGACATGCGCTGATATGGAAATGGCGCTCTTTACTTACGCTACCCGATCCTTGTAGGCCACCGTAGTCGAACTACGTGAGGCCCTTCCGCGGTACCGAGAACAAAGTGAGGGGCGGTAGAAAACCGTCGAGTGATTGAGGGCGGGTTTCTCCTGCAACCGTGTTCTGGGGGGTGCCATGCTTTCGCGCTGTTGCGAAAGCATGGCACCCACACCCACCATTTCACGGTTGACGGCCTGCTACCCGCGGAGTTTGCGGACAAGGATGTCGCGGACGAGTTGGGGGTTGGCCTTGCCGCCGGAGGCTTTCATGGCTTCGCCGATGAGCCGGCCGAGGGCTTTTTCCTTCCCACCCCGGTAGTCGGCCGACGGGCCGGGGTTGTCGGCGATCACTTTGTCCACGATCGTCTCAAGTTTCCCCGCGTCGCTTGTCTGGGCGAGGCCTTCCGCTTCGACGATTTTCAGGGCCGACCGTCCGGTCTCCAACATCTTGTTAAAGACCTCGGTGCCGGTGTTGCGGTTGATCGTGCCGGCCCTGACGAGGCGAATAAGTTCGGCGAGAGCCTCGGGCGTGAGCGGCAGGGCGCTCATGCCGACCTTCCGCTCGTTGAGGACGCGGGAGACGTCCTGCATCACCCAGTTGGAGGCCGCCTTCGGATCCTCGCAGAGCCGGGCCGCGGTTTCGTAGAAGTCCGCCACCTCCCGGTCGGCCGTCAACACGCCGGCGTCGTACTCCGGCAGACCGTACTCGTCGATGAACCGCCGGCGCCGCGCCTCCGGCAGTTCCGGCAGCGAGGCGCGAATCTCGTCGACCCACGCGCGGTCCGGCACGAACGGCACGAGGTCCGGCTCCGGGAAATAGCGGTAGTCGTGGGCCTCCTCCTTGGACCGCTGGAGGAACGTCACCTCCTGGTCGTCGATCCATCCGCGCGTCTGCTTGCCGAGGCGCTCCAGCGTGTAGCCTTGCGGGTCGGCTTCGTACTCCTCGCGGTGGCGCGCGATCTCGAAGGCGACGGCCCGTTCGACCGACCGGAAGGAGTTCAGGTTCTTGATCTCCGCGATGGGGGTGTAGCGGGGCTTGCCGTCGGGCCCCGTGCCGATGCGGAGGCTGATGTTCGGCTCGAACCGCATTTGCCCCAACTGCATGTTGCATGGGCTGACGCCGAGGTAAACCGCCAATTGGCGCAGGGCGGTCGAATAGACCCGGACCTCGTCGGGGCTGTTCATGTCCGGCTCGCTGACGATTTCGAGGAGCGGCGTCCCCGTGCGGTTCAGGTCCACGACGCTCGAGTTGCCGCCGCCTTCATCATGCATCAGTTTGCCGGCGTCCTCCTCGAGGTGCACACGGATGATGCCGATGCGCTTCACGCCGCCCTTCGACAGGCTCAGGGCGGTCCCGAGTCCCGACATGGTCGGGATCGAGGGGCCGTCCTCGACCGAAATCTCCAGAAACCCGCCGACGCCGAGCGGCTGGTCGTATTGCGATATCTGGTAGTTCTTCGGCAGGTCCGGATAGTAGTAATGCTTGCGGTCCCACTTCGCGAGGTCGGGGATCGTGCATCCGAGCGCCAGGGCCATCCGCACGGCCAGTTCGACGGCCTTTTCGTTCATCACCGGCAGGACGCCCGGCATGCCGAGGCACACCGGGCAGACGCGCGAGTTCGGAGGCGCGTCGTACGCCACCTCGCACCCGCAGAACAGTTTCGTGCGGGTCGCCAGGTGCATGTGCACCTCGAGGCCGATGGTGGGCGTGGGTTCGGGCCTGCTCATGCCGTCGCCTCGCAGACGGGCGGCACGCGGGCGGCCCAATCAGTTTCCCGTTCGTACATCCGTGCGACGCGGAGCAGGCGCTCCTCGGTGAACACGTTGCCGAGGATCTGGAGGCCGACCGGCAGCCCGGCCTTCGTGAAACCGGCGGGGACGCTGATGCCGGCAATGGCCGCCAGGTTGCAACTCACCGTGTAGACGTCGGAGAGGTACATGGCCAGCGGATCGGCGGTCCTTTCGCCCAGCCGAAAGGCGGGCGTCGGGCTGGTCGGGCCCACGATCACGTCTACCCGCTTGAAAGCCGCCTCATAATCCTCGCGGATGAGTCGGCGAACCTTGAGCGCCTTCTTGTAATATGCGTCATAATAGCCGGCGCTCAGCGCATACGTGCCGAGCATGATGCGGCGTTTGACTTCGTCGCCGAAACCCTCAGCCCGCGTTCGCATGTACATGTCGATCATGTCGGCGTGGTCGCTCGAGCGGTACCCGTATTGGACGCCGTCGTACCGTGCGAGGTTCGAGGAGGCCTCGCTCGTCGCGACGATGTAGTAGGTGGCGATGGCGTAGTCGGTGGCGTGGGGCAGGCTGAGTTCCACCAGTTCCGCTCCGAGGCGTTCGTACACCCCGAGCGCCTCGCGGACGACGCGCTCGACCTGGGCGTCGAGCCCTTCGCCGAAGAATTCCTTCGGGACGCCGATGCGCAGGGGCTCGAGCGGCTCCTCGAGCCGGGCGAGGTAGTCGGGCACCGGCTCGGCGACGCTCGTCGAATCGCGGGGGTCGTGACCTGCGATGGCCTGGAGCACCAGGGCCGCGTCCGCGACCGTTCGGCCGAACGGTCCAATCTGGTCCAGGCTCGATGCGAACGCGACGAGGCCGTACCGGCTGACGCGCCCGTACGTCGGTTTCAGCCCCACGACGCCGCACAGGGCCGCCGGTTGACGGATGGACCCGCCCGTGTCGGACCCGAGGGCGACGGGCACCATGCGGGCGGCGACGGCGGCGGCGCTCCCCCCGCTCGAGCCGCCCGGCACACGATTCAAGTCCCAGGGATTGCGCGTGGCCTCGAAGCCGGAGTTCTCCGTGGACGAACCCATCGCGAACTCGTCGAGGTTGGTCTTGCCGACGATGACCGCGCCTTCGGCCAGCAGGCGCTCAACGACGTGCGCGTTATAGGGGGCTTTCCAGCCTTCAAGGATTCGGCTCGCGCAGGTGGTCGGCTGGCCGTCGGCCGTGCACATGTTATCCTTCACGGCGACGGGGACGCCGGTGAGGAGACCGGACATCTCGCCCGCCTTGAGGCGCCGGTCGACTTCTTCTGCGCGGCGACGGGCGCCCCTGGCGACGGTTGAGAGAAACGCTTTGACTTTGGAATCCGTGCGGTCGATGGCGGCGAGACAGGTTTCGGTCGCCTCGGCCGCGGAGAGGTCCCCCTTCTCCATCGCCTCCCGCATCTGGATGGCCGTCAGGTCGCTTGCGTTCATAAGGATTGCTGTTCTTGATCGCCGCCGGGGTTGCTTGCCGTTTCAATCCGCCCTTCGACCATGCTCAGGGCCCTGAGGCTCTCGAAGGGCAATCCGCAATCCGCAATCCGAAATGGTTTCACGCGCCCGTCCCGTCGTCAATGACGCGGGGCACGCGGAAAAAGCCGTCCGTCGCCTCCGGCGCGCCGCCGAGCGCCTGCTCGGGCGCCAGGCTCTCCCGCGGCTCGTCTTTGCGAAGGACGTTGTGGATCGGCAGCGCGTGGGCCAGGGGTTCCGTCGCGTCGGTGTCGAGTTCGGTCAGTTTACCGACATAGTCCAGAATGGACGACAGTTGCGACGCAAAGCGATCCACTTCCTCGTCGGTGAGGCGGATCCGGCTCAGGGTGCCGACTTTGAGGACTTCTTCCTTCGAGAGCGGCATAATATCCCCTGCCCGCGTGAGGGCCGTCGGCTAAGCGGTCCGACGTAAGTTTTGTAAAGTGTGTGCGCGGCGGGTCTCCGCACCCGCCGCGGTCAATTGCTTTCTTGCGCGGTGGTTACGGAGAACCACCGCGCAAAATATATGTCGGACCGCTTAGGCCTTCTCGCCTGCGGGAACGACGCGCTTCGTGCGCTTCGAGACGCGTCCGGCCCGCAGGCACTGGGCGCAGACGCGCATCCGCGTCCGCGTCCCGTCGGGAAGTTCGACGCGGATGCGCTGAAGATTCGCATGGAACCGGCGCTTGGAGATGCCGGTGATCTTCCGGCCGACGCCGCCCAGGTACTTGGCCTTGCCTCGACGGGTGATCGTTGAGCCCGTGATGCTTCCCTTGCCGCAGATTTCGCATTTTGCTGGCACGCCAAGTCCTCCCTGCGTCCCAATGGTGCAGTCGAGGGGCGACAGTATACGCAATTTCCGCTGCGCTGCAACCTCTTTTCGCCCCGGCCGGCCGTCGATTTTGCGACCGCCGACGGCAAGGCCTGAGGTGTGACTAGATTTTCTAGAGCCCCGGAAGGGGCGCCTGACGGGTAGCCACGGGCGCAAGCCCGTGGACCCCGGCACCCCACGTCCCCTTCCTTTATCCCCTCAGGGGCGCCCGCCCAGGCGGGCGCCCCTGAGGGGATTAAAAAAAGAAAAAAAGATGCGGTCGCTTCCACGCCGACCACGGGCTTGCGCCCGTGGCTAACGTCAAACGTGCCTCCGGCACTCTGCCGCGAAACATCCCACCGGTTACGCCTGCCAGAAAATCTAGTCACACCCCTGCCGGCTATTTTACGGCGTTTGGTTGCCTTGGCCCTGGCCAAGACCATTTTTTGCTTGCCCGATGGGCGGTGAAGGGCTAGAAGATGCGGCTCCCGACGGTTGGCGGCGGGGAACGTGCCACGGCGGGGAACGTGACCGCCCGCTTCCGCGGGCGGCTCGAAAGGCGCGAAAGAGGCACACCCGGCTCGAAAGGCGCAAAGAGGGATGAGCACACGCCGGCTGAGGTTCGCGCGTCCGGTTTTGGCGGGTGCGTTGGTGGTGCTGGTGGGATTGCTGGCCTTGGAGGCCTGGAGCCAGCCGGCGGATCTGCCGGCGAGTCCCGCCGAGAAGGTCGTGCGCGAGTTGCCTTGGGTCTGGTGGCTTTCCCCGATCTCGTCGGTCGCGGCCCTGCTCATGGCCTTCTACTTCTACAAGAGCGTCATGAAGGAAGCGGAGGGCTCCAAGGAGATGCAGGAGATCGCCGCCGCCGTCCGCGAAGGCGCCTACGCGTATCTCCGGCAGCAGTACAAGGTCGTGGCCATCTTCTTCGTGGTGACCTCCTGCCTGCTGGCCGTCATGGCCTTCGGGCTGAACGTCCAGCACCCGCTGGTGCCGTTCGCGTTCCTGACGGGCGGGTTCTTCTCGGGCCTGTCGGGCTTCATCGGGATGAAGACGGCCACCCAGGCCTCGAACCGGACGTCCAACGGCGCCAAGCAGAGCCTGAACCACGGCCTGACGATCGCCTTCCGGGCGGGATCCGTCATGGGCCTGACGGTCGTGGGCCTCGGCCTGCTCGACATCTCGCTCTGGTTCCTTTTCCTGTACAAGGTCTGGGGTATCTATGCGGTCGACACCTTCGGGTGGCGGCCGATGAGCCTCGAGCAGATCACCGTCGTCATGCTGTGCTTCGGCATGGGCGCCTCGAGCCAGGCGCTCTTTGCCCGCGTGGGCGGCGGCATCTTCACGAAGGCGGCCGACGTCGGCGCCGACCTCGTGGGCAAGATCGAGGCCGGCATCCCCGAGGACGACCCGCGCAACCCGGCGACCATCGCCGACAACGTGGGCGACAACGTCGGCGACGTGGCCGGCATGGGCGCCGACCTGTACGAATCGTACTGCGGCTCGATCCTCGCGACGGCCGCCCTCGGCGTGGCCGCCGTCATGACCGGCGGCGGCGCCGAAGCCACCGAGCATTTCAAGATGCGGATGCTGATGGCCCCCATGATCCTGGCGGGCCTCGGCACTATCGCCTCGGTGCTCGGGGTCTTCGTCGTCCGCACGCGCGAAGACGCCTCGATGAAGACCCTGATGTCGGCGCTGAACCGCGGCATCTTCCTCGCCAGCGGCCTGGTCATTCCGGCCACGGCCTTCCTCATCTGGGTCCTCGACCTGCCGTGGGCCCTGTTTGGCAGCGTCCTGGCGGGCCTCTTGTCGGGCGTCATCATCGGAAAGGCCACCGAGTACTACACCTCGCACTCCTTCAAGCCGACCCAGTGGCTGGCCGACCAGGCCCTGACCGGCCCGGCCACGGTGGTCATCGGCGGCATCGCCACCGGCATGCTTTCGACGTGGATCCCGGTCCTTTCGGTCGGCGCCGCCATGATCGTGGCGTTTGCCCTGCCCGGCGGGTTCACCAATATCACGATGGGCCTCTACGGCATTTCGATTGCCTCCGTGGGCATGCTTGCAACGCTCGGCATCACTTTGGCGACCGACGCCTACGGCCCGATCGCCGACAACGCCGGCGGCAATGCCGAGATGACCCACCAGCCTCCCGAGGTCCGCAAGCGGACCGACGCCCTCGACGCACTCGGCAACACCACCGCCGCCACCGGCAAGGGCTTTGCCATCGGCAGTGCGGCCCTGACGGCCCTGGCCCTGCTGGCCGCCTACGTCGAGGAGGTCCGCGTGGGCATGCACCGCGAAGCCACCAGCGCCTACAGCGTCACGGAGGCGGGCACGGGCAACGTGGTCCCCCTGGGCTACGGCAAGTTCGCCGAGTTCGCTTCGGCCGACGCGAAGGGCTGGTTCGACCAGATGGCCGTCACCGCCGCCTACATCCAGGTCTCCGGCGAGAGCGCCGGCTCGGTCAGGCGTCCCGCGCCGGCCGGCGTCACGGACGGCGTCAGCGACATCGACGGCAAGAAGGTGATCTTCCTCCTGCCCGTGGCCGCGGGCGAAGGGGCCAAGGCGAGGATCGCCGACGTCCGCACTTACCAGGCCGGCATGCTCGACTTCATGAGGCATTACGGCGCCAACCCCATGAACCCGAACTTTCTGGTCGGCGTCTTCTGCGGCGTCCTGCTGGTCTACGTCTTCTGCGCCCTGACGATGAAGGCCGTGGGGCGTGTCGCCGGACGCATGATCGAGGAAGTCCGCCGCCAGTTCCGCACCATCGCCGGGATCATGGAAGGCACGACGAAGCCCGACTATGCGGCCTGCGTGTCGATTGCCACGCTCGGCGCCCAGCGGGCCATGATCTTCCCCAGCCTGCTGGCCATCATCGCCCCCATCGCCACGGGCCTGCTCCTGGACGTCGGAGGCGTCCTGGGTCTCCTGGTGGGCGGTATGACCGGCGGGTTCGCCATGGCCGTCTTCATGGCCAACGCCGGCGGCGCCTGGGACAACGCCAAAAAATACATCGAGGCGGGCCATCACGGCGGCAAGAGGTCCGAGCCGCACAAGGCCGCCGTCGTCGGCGACACCGTCGGCGACCCGTTCAAGGACACCTCCGGACCGTCGCTCAACATCTTGATTAAGTTGATGAGCATGGTTAGCGTGGTCTTTGCGGGCCTGATTGTCAAGTTCGGCCCGCAGATCGGCGATCTTCTGCGGATACACTGGAACCACCTGGCCCGGTGATGACGAAGCGCATGACCACTTCGGGCGGGACCGGCCGAACGGGAACCTCCCGCCGGCTGGCTGTCGCCCTGGCGCGGACCTGTGCCGAAAACCGTTGCCGCGACGTCGTCGTGATGGACCTGAGGCACCTGTCGCCCGTGACGGACTTTTTCGTCCTGGCGACCGGGACGTCGGACCGCCAGATGCGCGCCGCCGCCGGCCACGCATGCGACGCCGCCAAGGCCATGGGCGAGCGACCCTTCGGCTTCGAGGGCGCCGACTCCGGCCGGTGGGTGCTCCAGGACTACGTCGTGGCGGTCCTTCACCTCTTCAACGACGAGTCGCGCCGGTACTACGACCTGGAACTCCTGTGGGGCGACGCCCCGCGCGTGAACTGGCAACGGGGGTGGAAACCGCGCGAAACAGAAACGTGATTGAACCGCAGAGACGCAGAGAACGCAGAGGGAGGATTTAGTAACAACGGCAAAACGACTTTCGTTCCCCTATCTTTGCTGTTCTCTGCGATCTCTGCGTCTCTGCGGTGAGAAAGATTTTATGCCGAACGTCCAACGGCTGCTCGAAAAACGCGTTGAGGCGGCGATGCGAGCGGCCTTTCCCGAGGCTGCCGACTCCCCTGCCCTCGTCTTGCCCGCCCAGGACCCGAGTTTCGGCGATTACCAGGCCAACGGGGCGATGGCGCTGGCGAAACGCCTCGGAAAGAAGCCGCGCGAGGTCGCCTCCAAAATCGTCAAGCATCTCGACGTTTCCGACTTTGCCGAGAAGCCCGAGGTTGCCGGGCCGGGGTTCATCAACCTGCGCCTTCAGCCGGAGTGGGTGGGCCGGCAACTCGGGCGGCTTTCGGCGGACGAACGGTTGGGCGTCGAGTCCCGGCGCGCCGGGACTGAGACGGTCGTGGTGGACTACTCGGCCCCGAACCTGGCGAAGGAGATGCACGTCGGACATTTGCGCTCCACGATCATCGGCGACGCCCTCGTGCGAATGCTCCAGTTCGCCGGCCACAAGGTCGTCCGCCAAAACCACGTCGGCGACTGGGGCACGCAGTTCGGCATGCTGGTCGCTTACGTTCAGGCGAAGTCGTTAAAGGGCGAGGCTGACCTGGCAGACCTTGAAGATATATACCGTCAGGCCAAGACCTGGTTTGACACCGACCCGGCCAATGCGCAGGCCGCACGCCAAGCCGTCGTGAGCCTTCAGTCGGGCGATGCTTTCATGCGAAGAACGTGGAAGTCGGTGCGCGACATCTCGTTTTGGCATTGCCTCAACCTATACCATCGCCTGGGCGTCCTCCTAAAAGAGACTGACATCCGCGGCGAGAGCGCTTACAACGATGTTTTGCCAGACATTGTAGCAGCACTGGACCGCAAAGGCCTCCTGACTCGGTCTGAAGGCGCTCAGTGTGTTTTTCTCGCGGGCTTTGTGGCGAAGGACGGAAGCCCCCTGCCCCTCATGGTCCAGAAATCCGATGAGGGATATCTTTACGCGACGACCGATTTGGCGGCCATCCGCTACCGCGTCGATGAACTCAAGGCCAACCGCATCCTTTACGTGGTTGATGCGCGGCAGGCACTGCATTTTGCGATGGTCTTTGAGTGCGCACGCCAGGCGGGCTTTGCGCCGGAGCGGGTGAAACTCGTCCACGTGGCCTTCGGAACCATGATGGGGCCCGACGGCAAACCGTTCAAGACGCGCGAAGGCGGGACCGTCAAACTCATGGACCTCCTGAACGAGGCCGAAAAACGCGCCCTGGACCTCGTGACGCAGAAAAACGCCGAGGACGTTGCCGCCGAGCGCGCCGAGCCGCTCACGGAGGAACGGCGCCGGGAGATCGCCCGCAAAGTCGGCATCGGAGCCGTCAAGTATGCCGACCTCGCGCAGAACCGCACGAGCGATTACGTTTTTTCGTGGGAGAAGATGCTCTCGCTGGCGGGCAACACCGCCCCCTACATGCAGTACGCCTACGCGCGCGTCCGGAGCATCTTTCGGAAAGGTGGTCATGAAGCCGAGGATCACCGCGCCGACGCCGGCCCCATTCCCCTGGCGGCCCCGGAGGAACTGGCCCTCGGGAAGATGATTTTGCGCTTCCCCGAGACGCTCGACCGGGCCCTCGAGGGTTATCAGCCGAACGTCCTCGCGGCGTACCTCTACGACCTGGCCCAGGCGTTCACGGCCTTTTACGAGGCGTGCCCGGTGCTGAAGAGCGAGCCGGTGGTCCGCCGGGCGCGGCTGAGGCTGTGCGACCTCGTGGCCCGGACGATCGCGAAGGGCCTTGACCTCCTCGGCATCGAGGTTGCCGACCGCATGTAAAGGTGGTTGGAACCGCAAAGAACGCAAAGAGCGCAAAGGAAAGATTGGGGGAACAACAGGAAGACAAAAGGACGACGACGCGGTGCGACGGTTCTGTTTGCCGTTCCCCTTCCCTCGTCTTTCTTTGCGTTCTTTGCGCTCTTTGCGGTTAAGAATCAGTGTGTGACGGCCATGCGCGTATTCGAGATTTTCCGAAGCATCCAGGGCGAGACGACGCGCGTCGGGTTGCCGATGGCGTTTGTCCGCGTCGCCGGTTGCGACCTGGCGTGCTCGTATTGCGACACTCCCGACGCCCGCCCCCCCGATGCCGGGCACGACATGACCGTTGCGGAGGTCCTCGCCCGCCTGGACGAAACGGGCCTGCCTTGGTGCATGATCACCGGCGGCGAGCCGCTTCTCCAGTACGCCGAGGTCAACGCGCTCATTGGCGAACTCATCGCTGAGGGCCGCGAGGTCCTCGTCGAAACGTCGGGCGCCCATCCGATTGATCTCGTGGATGCGCGCGCCCGCCGGATCGTGGACGTGAAGACGCCCGGCTCCGGCATGGCCGACCGGATGGACTGGCGCAACCTGGAGCGCCTGACGCCGCGCGATGAGGTGAAGTTCGTCCTCACGGGCCGGCCGGATTACGACTGGGCCAAGGAAGTGGTTCGCCACCACCGCCTCGCGGAACGTTGCCCGGTGCTCTTCGGTGCGGCCGATCTCGGCGCGCCCGTTCGCCGGCCCGCTTGCGGGCCGCTGCCGTCCACGTTCAGTCGCGACGCGCCTGCCCCGCTGGGGCCGGGACTCGCCGCCCGCACCGTGGCCGAGTGGGTTCTGGCGGACGCGCTCGCCGTCCGCCTGAACCTTCAGATTCACAAGATGCTCGGGTTGCCGTAGGCCCGGAGGGCCGAGTTGTACTCTAGCCACGGGTGCAAGCCCGTGGATGATGAGCGCAGAGAATCCATCCGTTTTTGTTATGCTGTCCGAGCCCCGTAGGGGCGATTGAAAGGACCGCCGGTGGGCCACACCTACGCCCTTGTCTTCCATGTGATCTTCTCCACGAAAGAACGTCGGGTTCTGATTCACGATTCCTTCCGTCCCCGGCTGTTTGAATATATGTCCGGTTTCGCGCGAAATGAATTTCGCGTCGCGCTCGCGGTCGGCGGCACGGACAACCATGCGCATGGCCTCCTCGTCCTCGCACCGGACACCGGCGTCGCCGACGCGATGCGCGCATGGAAGGCCCTTTCCTCCAAATGGGTCCACGAAACCTTTCCCGACGAGACCGACTTCGGCTGGCAGGAAGGTTACGGGGCGTTCAGCGTCAGCCAATCCAACGTGCCGCAAGTTGCAGACTACATCGAGAAACAGGCGGAGCACCACAAGAAGATGTCGTTCGAAGACGAGTTTCTCGCCCTGCTGAAACGCCACAATATCGCATACGATCCGCAGTATGTATGGGATTGACGGTCTCAATCGCCCCGCCGGGGCTCGGAAGAGAAAGAGGAAGGCGCCAGGGCATTTCCTTTCCCCGGCCTCGCGGCCGGGGCTAGAGAACAGGCGTGCCTCCGGCACGCACAACAACCTGTCTCTGCAAAAGAATCGCATGTCGGAAAGCAGTCCCCCCCCGGCGCCTCGCAGAAAAAGGGTTGACGGGAACCGCTGGGCGTGCTAAGAATACCAGCCACCTCCGAGTGGCGCGCCCGCGGAAAGGCGCGCCATTTAGTTAGAGGGGCCGTATGCTTTGTTGAAAACATGCTTTTTCTCTCCCTCTCCCCCCCGGAGGGTGGAGAGGGATGTTTTCAACAGAGCAGGGGCCGTACGGAAGGCGGAAAACGGCCCGTCGAGAGCCTCTGGGTCGAGTCCCGGCGCGCCGGGACACGCAGAAAAAGGGAGAAGCACCATGGCGAAGGCAAGGAAGTGCGTCTATTTCTTCGGCGACGGCAAGGCCGACGGCCGGGCCGACATGAAGGAACTCCTCGGCGGCAAAGGGGCTAATCTGGCCGAAATGACCAATCTCGGCATCCCCGTCCCGGCCGGGTTCACCATCACGACCGAGGTCTGCACCCACTATTACAAGCACGGGCGGCGGTACCCCGGGGAACTCAAGGGCCAGGTGGACCAGGCCCTCGCGCGCGTCGAAAAAATCATGGGCGCCCGGTTCGGCGACCCGGAAAATCCCCTGCTCCTTTCGTGCCGCTCGGGCGCCCGCGCCTCGATGCCCGGCATGATGGAGACGGTGCTGAACATCGGCCTGACGACCGCGACGATTCCCGGCATGGTCCGCCTGGCGAAGAAC
>Ga0315289_10010669_pt1 | contig 13130 bp, 8 predicted proteins | sample YL17G11_40_MG_FD_203452 | JGI IMG/M metagenome (GOLD analysis project Ga0315289, IMG submission 203452) | Sediment microbial communities from Yellowstone Lake, YNP, Wyoming, USA - YL17G11_40 | ecosystem: Environmental > Aquatic > Freshwater > Lake > Sediment | place: USA: Wyoming | collected...
GTAATGATTATGATGAGGAAGAAGTTAGAAATACTGTAAGTCTTATTGATTCTGTTGAAGAAGTTATGTATATATTACGTAATAATAATGAAAATGTACCTAGATATTTTATACTTAGATATTTTCCTGACCTACAAGCAAATTTAAGAAATAATGAAGAAATTGCTGAAGCAGCTGTAGAATATGATAGTCATAATATTGCACATGTAAACCCTAATCTTCCATTTTATAATTATCTTGCTGAAGCTGCTGTTAGAAGAAATGCATATGTTTTTCAATATCTATCAGAAGAAGCTAAACAAATTCCTGGACTTAAACAAATATATGATGATTATGAAGAGTTACCTTTTTCTAAAACAACAAATAATCAAATACAAGGATATTATGATGTTAAAAATGATAAAGTAGTTGTAATAGCAGCTAATACACCTGTCAGTGAAGCAGCTAAAGTAGCAATACATGAGGTGGCTCATAGGGGAATGATTAGAATGGCCAAAGATTTAAAAGGCACAGCAGAACTTAATCAGGTATTATTTAATTCTGAAAAAGAGTTAATGAAAAAATTACCTGAGTTATTATCAAGAACTGGTCATAAAAATGCAAAAGAATTAGTTAAAGATTATGGATTTGATATAAATACAGAAGAAGGAAAAGCAAAACTTCTTATGGAGTTAGCTGCAAGATGGGCTGAAACATTAGTTGATAAACCTAAACCTTCTTGGTGGAGAGACTTTATAGAAAGTATTAAAAAATGGATAACAAAATTTACAAATAAAACATTAACTGAAACAGAAGTAAATGAGTTAGTTGGAGGATTTGTAAAATATGGTACTAAAGCTAAAGGTCCAAATAATCAACCTGTTAAGACAGTGGCTTCTGGAGAAAATGCACTTGTAACTGATTTTTATAATTCTTTAAGTGTTGCAGATAAAAATAAATTAGGTAATTTAGAAGAATTAATCAATGAATATGAGGATATGCCTTTTGTTTATTCTCAAGAGGAGTATATTGATAGTTTAAAATGTAAATTACAATGAGTTGTATTAATAAAGCAAGTAAAGAATATAAAGCCCTGCAAAATGTCTATGGAGATGCTTTGTCAGAAGCTTTTGTTCGTGGGTATCCTTTAAATAAAGGTAGGTCACAAGATATGACATTTGAGATTCCAAGTACAGTTGAAGTAAAAGATTGGTTGACAGATGAAAAAAATAGAATACCTGCAATAGTTAAAAAGTCACTTACTATAAATCCATATCTATCAGAAAATGCAATTAAAAGTTTACTTAAAGGTGTTGTAAGTAAATATAATGATGTATACTTTATTACTACTGGTTGGTTATTTTCTGGATCAATTGCTTTTGGTTCTGAAGTTTTTAAAACTATCTATAGACCCAATAAAGCTGTAATGCAAAACCTTCAGAAAGCATATCCTGATATTTTTACATTAAAAGAAACTAATAATCTTAATACTACTATTGTAGAAATTACTCCTAGATTAAAGCCAGAAGTTAGTGAATCTATTGATACTGATGAAGATACAGAACCAGAAATTGCAACAAGTATCCGTGAATATAAGTCAATTGTTGAAATGAATAATGGCCGTAAACCTGTAGAGTTTATAGCAGGAAATTTTAGATGGAGGTTAAACCAAAATAGTTTATACAATCTTGTAGATAAAGATTCAGTTTCTATATATTTAAGAAATATAGATTTAAATACTGGAGAAATAGTTCCAGAAATAGATCCAGATGCTCCACTTGATGAAGCAAAAAGAGATAGAATATTCAGATCTGTATTATTATTGATTAAAGAACAAAATTTTGATGAGTATCTTGCTATAAAAGGAATTGATACTGTTGATATTTATGAAGATTTAAGAGATGCAAAAACAGATAGAGATTTAAATAAAGTTTTAGAAACATTAATGAAAGCAGTATGTTAAGTTGTCCAAGAAAAACAAGTATAGAATGGCAAGCAGTTCTTGATAAAGCCCATGGTGATGAAGTTGAAGCAGAAAGAATATGGATTGCAGAAGGTTGGAATGATGAGCACACTGGTTACAATGATCCTGTAACAGAAGAAAATTTTGATGATGTTACTCAAGGTGAAGAAAATAAACAAGAAACAACAGTAACTGATGATTTTACAAATCTTATACAAAGAATTAAAATATATGTAAATAACCAAATTGATATTCTTAGTAAAAAGAAAATTACAAATCAAAAGTTTAAGCAAGCTAGATTAAAAGAATTTAAAGCTGCTTTAGATACAATGGATGGTGTTGAATCAATATCATTATTTGTTGGTGATGCATATAATAAAGCATTACAAGCAAAAAAAAGATTTGGAGAGCTTATAAAAAATAAAAAAACAATGTCTCATAGAGAGGTTCTTTTTGAATTAACTGCTATTATTGATTTTGCTAATAGTTATTCTATACTTGATGAAATTGATTCTGCAGATATCATGAATTATTTTACTGAGCCTGAAGGAACTGAAACTATAATAGGACCCATTACTCCACAAAAAGCATTAAAAGAAGCAATATCAATCAGAAATAAAATAAAATTAAAAGTTATATCTGAAGCTATTCCATATATGGCCAGATACTTAGTTGAGTACAAATCTTCCCTACAGGACGCAACCATAGTTGAAGAAGTAGATTGGATGCAAAAGAAGATTGAAGAAATTAATGCAAGTTCTATGAGTGACCGTAAGAAAGCAAAAGAACTTAAAAAATATGAATTTAAACTAAAGCTCTATAATACTTTTGATGTAGATGCTGATTACATAGAGAAGATATTAAAATCTGCTACTACTGATGAAAGTGCTCTTTCTTTTTTAATGGATCCACTTATTTGGTCTACAGATAGTGCTCTTGCTTTATTTGCTAAATCAGTTAAAAGTCAATTTGAATTTGCAAGACAAAAAGATATTATAATAAGAAATGATTTAGTTGACGCATTTTCTAAATATAGAACAGTAGCACCTAGTTCTTCAGATAATACTGAAAAGTTTTATGATGGCATGTATGAAGTTGTAGAAAATCCTATTTATGATACTGATGGTACTATAAAGTCTACAGTTAAAGTAGTTGAATTTGTACAAAAATATGATGTAAATAAGTTTAAGTTGGCTGAGCGTAATATGTTTAAAGAACTGGGAGCTATGCCTGTATCTGTTGACAAAGTACCTACTAAAGAAGAAAAAGTTAAAATAAAAGCTTGGTGGGAAGCCCGTAATAAATGGTACAGAGAAAATACTGTAGCAAAACCACAAGATGAAATAGATGGTATTATATCTAAAGTTCAATCAGATTATGCTGATGGTTTAATGACAGAAGAAGAGTTTAATGATTGGAATAGAAAAAATATTAGTGAATATAAAGGAGTAATTGTTTATAAAAAAGAATTATCTAATCCAACAATAAAATATGTTAGTAGTAAATGGGAGTTAATGTATGATGTTAACAATGTACCTAAAAATGAAAAAGGTAGATTTCATGCAAAATTACTTGACATATATCTTAAGGCACAAGCTAAACTTCCAGAAACACAACAAAAAGGATTTAGAGCACCTTCAATTTCAAAAACTGATCTTGAAAGATTATTGCAAAATGGTTTTAAAGATGCTATACAAAACAAAGTTAAAGGAAGTGTTAAATTTCAATCTTGGGATACTGAATTTAAATTAGGAAATTTATCTGAAGAAGAAGTAAAATTTTTACCAATTTATTATACACAACCTATGGAATCAAAAGATGTTTCTTTAGATTTTGTATCAACAATACTTGTTTTTAGTGCAATGGCAAATAGATATGAAGCCATGAACAATGTGAACTCTGAGACAACAATGATGAAAGCTATTATAGGAGATAGAAAAGTTCCTGTAGTGAATAGTAAAGGTCAAGCTGTATTAGATGTATTTGCAAAAAAATTGGGATATGAAGAGTATGTACGTCAAAATGGTACTGATAGTAATTCTAAAAAACATTTAAATGAATTCATCAATATGGTGATAATGGGTGAAATGCAAAAGAAAGAAGAGATTTTTGCAGGTCTATCATTTACAAAAATTACTAATAGTGCAATGAGTCTTGCAGCAATAACAAGTCTTTCTGCTGATTTATTAAAAGGTACTGCCAACTGGTTACAAGCTAATATACAACTTATAATTGAAGCTTCTGGTGGTCAGTTTTTTAATCATAAAAATGTAAGAAGAGGTAAAAGTTTTTTTGCAAAAAAAATAGGTGGTGTCTTTAATGATTTCGGTAATCCTGCCCCTACAAGTCTTTTAGGGAAGCTTGTAGAAAAATATGATGCACTGCAAGGTGAGTTTAAAGATCAGTATGGTAAAAAAGTAGGGATGGGTAAATTAAATAAATTAATCCGTACAGATACTATGTTTTTTAACATGCATTTTGGTGAGTATGAAGCTCAAGTAACTTCTATGCTAGCATTATTTGATTCTATTAAAGTAGTAGATAAAACTACTGATAAAGAAATTACATTATTGGAGGCATATAATTTATATGGTGATGTTGAAGCACATGATAAAATTAAAATTGCTAAAACTGATAGTAAAGGTCAAATAATGACTGATGATGCTGGGAATACATTATATATTCCTTTTGGTGAAAAAACAAGACAAGATATACAAGCAAGATTACATGGGTTAAACAAATACATGAATGGTGTATATAATGATTTTGATAAAGGTACATTACAGAAATTATCTGCAGGACGTTTGCTAACAATGTATAGAAAACATGTTATACCTGGATATAAAAGAAGAATTAAAATAGTATCTATGAACCATGAAATTGGTGCCCCTGTTGAGGGTTTTTATAGAACTTTTGCTGATGTAATGATAAGTGATATGAGACAATATAAGTTTAATGTAATTAAAAATTGGTCTACATATACTCCATTTCAAAAAGCTCAAATTAAAAAAGTTCTTGCAGAATTTTCTATAATATTTGCATTAGCAACTATATCTTTTGTATTTACAAGACTACTAGTAGATCCTGATGATGATGATAGAGAAAAAATTCAAGATAACTATATGTATAACTTTTTGTTATATGAGGCTATTAGGATGAGATCAGAAACTGCATCATATATTAATCCAATTGATGCATTACGTGTATTAAGGTCTCCGTCAGCTATGACAAGTACAATTGATAGGATAATTAAATTCATGAATCAATCTTTGCCGTGGAATGTGACTGAGACATATCAAAGAGATACTGGTGTATTTAATAAAGGTGATAATAAAGCATGGGCAGCATTTCTTAAATTAATGGGTTTTTCTGGATACAATACAAATCCAGAAGAAGCATGGAAAGTATTTCAATCAAGTTTCTTTAAATAAAAGTTCAGACAGAAAAAAAAAGGGGGAGAACCTTTTTACGGCTCTCCCCCTTTGATTATTATTCCCATATTAACTATAGGCTCTTAGAAAAAGTCAGGAATATTATCTCCTGATTCTTCTGTGTCTTCATCAGAAAAATCTAAATCAAAATTGATTATTTCTTCTTCTTTTTTAATTACTGGTTGGTCAACTGGTATAGAATCTAAATCAGCTACTATTGATACTCCTTCTGAAGCTTCAATAGCCTCTAATAATTCATAATCTGCAGGTGATGGTGTTAAACTAAGTTCCTCAATGATAGGTAATTCAAATATATTACCTGCAAGATCTTCATAGATAACTCTATCTTCACTAGGTAGGTCTTCAATAATTTCTTCTACAGCAGCATATCTAATATCTTCATCTATTTGATCAGCTTCAATATCAGCTTTCATTTCATCTCCTTCAATTGTTAATTCAGATAACTTAGCTTCTTCTACTTGTAGTCCCATAATCTGATCAAATATACTTACTTGATTAGGATCTATTACATCTTCTATAACTTCATCAACAATATCAATAGCTTGTACTATCTGTGCAGGTGCACTGCATTGTTGAAAATTACCAATAGTATCAATAAAATAATGCAAAACTCTTTGGTCTTCTAACCAAGTTCGGGGATGTGAATATTGTAAAGATAATGTAACATGGTTATAAAAAGCCCATAAACTATCTTTATCAGCATAAACAGTAATAGGACGGTCCATTTGTTGACGGATCATGCTTGCTTGTTCTGTTGTAAGAATCTGAAACTCAGCAAATAAAATACCTAACATCTGAGCCTGCCGTCTTTTATTAAGACTGATACCCTCCATAACAGCTTTATCAGAAACTAATTGATTATAATACATATTTGCATTTTGTATTTGATTATCAATCATATCTTTTGTTTCAATATCTGCAGTACCTGTATGTTTTCTAATCCATGTTCCTAAATTTCCAGAAGTCATTACAGTTCCAGTTCTATTGATATAAGCACCAATTAAACATTTAAATTTAACTTGTTTATTATAGCTGTTTGTCCATGCAAACATCATTGATAATTCAGGATCACTGTTGTAGTTCAACTTATAAATTCCTTGAGCAATCTGCCCATCTGCAGTACATCTGTACTCTTCATCTGCAATATCAAAACCAGCAGCAATAAGCTGTTGTTTTGAATAATCAATAACAAATTGGTGACTAATTACGGTATATGTAAGACCGTGTGTTGGTAAAGGAACACTAATTAAGTGCTCCATTTTACAATTTTGAATTTTTCTTGGCATAATAAAATAAACTTAATTGGTTTGTTTGTGGTTCTAGACTGTTAATTTCTTTTTTTATTTTTTCTAAATAGAAATCATAATTAATATTATATTCTTCAAATGGTTTATCTACATAGTCAATAAAGACAGTTTGCATCCATTTTCCTGATTCTACTTGTATTTCTCTTCCATCTAGAAGATTAGTCTTAACTATTTTAGCACCAGACTGAGATATATAATATCTTATAGTGTGTTGTAGTTCTTCAGTTGTATAAACTGAGTTTATAACTTGATGTTTTAAAAATTTCCAATCACCTTTAATTTTTACTCCACCACAAAAATCAAATATGTTTTTGTTAGCTTTAATAAAATCTTCAGGATCAATACCGTCAACAAAATATGCATGAATAGCTTTGGGTATAATTAAAAAGCTTTTGTTTTTATGAAGAGCTAAATCTTTAAACTCAAATCTACCTTTGCATTTAGACTTACCATCCTCAGTTACAGCAATATAATTATTTACATCTCCAAGAATAATCTTACTATAAGTATCATGTTCTAATTGCAGATTGGTAATCTTTTCCCATTTTTCACATATCTCCATATATTTATCAACCTTATTTCTAGGTATCAATGTCTCAAGACCATCAGTATTCTGTAATAATGGAATACCTTCAGGGATTTCTTCTAGGAGCATTTCATACAACATAGTCAGACTTAACTGACCATTGATAGTAATCCTCATAGTAAACTCCGGATCATACAAAAAACTATTTGCATCATTACTTAACCCATAGGTTGAGTTTAGAATAATCTTGTATACATAATTCTTTGGATCTTTTTTTGGAATCTTCTTTCTTTCATCAAAAAACCATTCATATAACTCACAAAATTCTTGCTGTGGTAAGTGAGCAGGTGCCCATTTATTTCTAATAGCAAGGTTAGGATAAAAAGAAGTTACATCAGAAGTCATAATGATCATATCTTCTGTAGACTTATATATCCTACTAGATCTAGCACCATGAATACCACCCAAACCATAATCAGTTTTTACACCTTTATACTGTGCAGAATACTTAAAGCCTCCTTTAGTTTCACCGGGATAGATGATAACTTCTTTAAATTTCTTCAACAGGTTCTGAAAAGTAGCTGTTTTAAACTCTATATAAGGTAGTATGATATCATTTACAATAATCTTTGGTCTATTGGTTCTCATTTGTCTAAGATCCCATTTTTTTATACCAGTTTGTTTACTTAAAAAATGTAAAAATAATTCTTTAGAAATTCTTGGTTCAGAAGCACTAAATAAATTAATATTATATTCTTCAGTTAAACTCCTTCTTAAATTAATTTGTTCTTTACTAAGCACCATAATTTGCTTAGTAGATTTAACATCATTAATACAATATGTAATAATACCGGGAATTTGATCAGCTCTAATATCAGTACTATGATGAATAGGCATATCAATAATATTAGACCAATCCATACTAAACTGAATCCATTTTAATGAACTTCTCTTAGCAGGATTATCCCAATGATTTAATTTAAATACATCAATTTGATTGATATGCAAATCTCTAGGACTAAACTCAGAAAATTCTCCTTCATTTTGTCTTTGGATTATTGATTGAGATTTATCATAAATAAATCTAGCAATTGTTTCACCATCCTGCTCAAGAAGTTGTTCTTTATTTCTTAAAACATGTTCAGTAATTTGACTATCAAAAGATAATCCATTAAAACTTACATGCCACTCATCATATGCTATATTTCTTTCAAGAAAAGTTACAAATTCTAAAATGTCATTTCTACTTTGATGACAAACAAATATTTCTGTATCTTGAGTTTTTATAGATTCAAATACTGCAATGAAACAATTTGATAAAGTTTCATAATCATGGACCCAATGTGTTTTCATAATATATTGTTCAGTTTAACTGTCCCCTCTGTTTAGTTAATAAAAAAAAGAGCAAGCTATACACTCACTCCTTCTTTATAGGTTTTATAAATTACTTAGCTGATTTCTCAACTTTTGCAACTTCTTCTTTAGCATTTAAAAAAACATTATAATTAAATGTTTTTGCATTAATAGCAAAAAGTGTGATTAATTCATCCATTGCTTTTTTATCTTCAACATAAAATTCTTGGAATACTTCCAATTTATGTCTTTCTTCACGGACATTTCTTCCATTTGGTCTTGGTCCTTGTGTGTGTTGAGGATCACCATTGTCATCTAATCTAGGTAACATATGTAATGACTGTTTTGTAAGTTTTGAGATGATTACAAATACTTTTGTATCTGGATCAAATATTACTTCTACATAAGGACAAGATTCTGCAATAGGAATCATTCTAAAAGTTTGCTTATCATTCCACGTTGCTTGGACAAGCATCATACTGTTTTCATTCATTTTATTGATTTTTAATTTTTACAAAGATACTCTAGAATCTTTAATATTCTCAAAGTTTGCTATTTCAATTAATAATTTTTCTTTTTCTAAATCAGGTTTATCACAAAGTTCACCAACATTAATTAATATATCTACTGGTATATCTAATATTTCAGCATATCTGCTAAAAAATTTATCAGGAAACATATAACTTGTTACATAAACATAATTACCACTACTTTTATCAAAGAAATTTACTATTTTGCGCTTTAATTCTAAACTTATTTTACTATACCTACCATATAACAAATGGTTCCAATCACTTCCTAAATCAGAAAAATCAAAAACAAATACAGATTGTTGAGCATTTATTTTATTATAACTACATAATCTTGTATGTTTTAACAAAATATTTTTTTCAAATTCTGCATAAGTCTCTTCATCAGTTTCATATACACAAACAAGTTTTTTATCCTCAGGGTTATGAACATCATTCCAAGAGAGATAAGTCTCACTTGGAACAATCTGTGTTCCCCTTCTAATATCTAAGAGCGGATAAACAAATATCTTAGACTTTTGAAAATACTTCTTATAAAGCGCATTAATTACCATAAATTTTACAATTTTAAATTACCAATAGCTAGCTCATATGGTAAATCATATCTTTTATTTTTATAATGCCACAATAATTTTGTGACCAACTCATTAAAAGACTGCTTCCATTTAGCTAGTGTTTCATCAGACACCTGATAAGGATAAATTTGATTATATTTGTCTATGACAACAAATGTAATTTGAACTTTCCACTCAGATGCATTTGGTAAACCATTTAAATACTTATCAGTAACAAGCAATGAGTATATTACAGCTTGAATCCAATATCTGTAATACTCTACTGTTTCTGGAAAATCTTGAATTGCTTTACCAGTTGTCTTAAGGTCATTGATAAAAATTATCTTTGCCTCAGAATCAATTACAACATTGTCAATGATGCCTCTGAAACCAAACGGTAAGTCTGGATGGTCAATAGAAAGTAGTTGTTCATGATAAACTTCTACCTGTGCATTTAAATTTTGTTTATCTAATTGAAAAAGAGCTCTAACATCAGAGTTACTTTTCAGTGCTTCAATAGATACATTGCAACTATCCAATGTAACTTGATCTATCACAGTTTTATCTAAACTAGCAGAAAGAAATTTAAAATATTCAATATTTTCTATTGTCAGAATTTTATCAAGTCTTTGTTGATCTGTTTTGAGTGCTTGATATAAGTTTGTAGTGAGTAGTTGTGTGAGTATCTCTTGAGGGTAGTCCTCCAAAGTTAATGAATTATTTCCAATTGATTCATGATATCTAAAAATATTATCAATAATTTTTTTTTGACTATCAGTAGGAATCTTTCCTGGCATTACCAAAAATTGGTCATTAAACTTTTCAGGTTCTAATAAAAGACAATGCAGTGCCCGACCTGCAACTAGGTGAGCATCTGTACTATCTTCTCTTTGTAGTAATACATAGTGTTTATAAAACATAACGGGAGAAAATAATAACTTATTAATCCCACTATAGCTAAAATAAAACTTCTGTTTATAAAATTTTTCTAGTTCCTCAGAACCAATCAATGTCAGATTTATCATCATTTATAAATTTAGTATTTTCTGTAATTAAACTATTTCTTTCATCATTTTCAGGTTCTACATATACTTCTTCAATAACAATTTCTTCAACAGGGAGAGATTCTAATATCTCAACATCATCAAAATCATCTTCAATTGCAAAATCAGAATCTATTATATCAATTACGGGAGACTCATCCTCCCCTATAAAAACAACTTCTTCTTCTATAACCGGAATTAAAGGTACAAAGTCTTCTTCTAAATTATATACATAATTACAATTCAAATTTGCAAGTTCTTCAGCATTAACAGTAATAACTTTTATTTTATAAAATGTACTATCTCCTCTATCTTTAATATCTTCTTTACAATTGTCTAAGATTATATCAAGTTTATCGGGTGTAAACTGCCCTTTATCTTTTAAAATATTTGTAATTGAATCAATATCATTGCGATATCTAAGATCTTCACCAACCCAATTCATTAATGATTTAAAATTTACATGATTTTTGGTATGACATTGATGTATTTCACTAGAATTATATTTAAATAATAACAAAAGATATACAAGACTGCTGTTATATTTACAATTAGCCATAATTTCCATTGCTAAAACATGATTGTCAATGTCTGTACTATCAAACATAGTTTGTAATTGTTGATATACAGTTTTGTCAATTATACATGCTTCATCTCCATTTAATAAATCTACAACTCCTGATTCATCAAATATTTGATTACCAATTGTAGCATTAATCATATTTTTATAATCATCACTTATAAAAATTATTAAGTGATTATTAAGCATATCATCTATTTCTTTTGCAAGTGATCTGTCACAATAAATAAATTCATTTTCATAAAATTCTAATGCTGTATTAAGTTTATCAATATCATGATTATCAAGTTTAGATAACAAATTAGAATCAGTTATAAAAGCTTTAAACTTTTCTGTTGGAATTTTATAATTCCATACAGTTGTAGATATTTTATGAATACTGTTTTGATTAGCAAAAAAGATATTTGCATCTTCAGGATTTCTTACAGTTTTAATACCATGCTCAAGAGCAAGACTTTTAAACTTAATTCTAGGTATACTAACTCCAGGCATAAAATAAATTTTATCACCTTTTTTAGGTTCATAAGTTGTTTTTGAAAAAGGTAATACTTCATTAGCTTCATTATTAGAAACTGCTAATTCACTACGTATTGTAATAGAAACTGAATCATGTTCATTAACAGTACTCCAATAACCTAAATTACTTTCAATAAATAAAATTGATTTTAACATTTGTTTTAAATTTAAAAAGGGAAGTATTACCCTCCCTTATGTTTGTATTTGATTAGTTTAATAAATAGAATAAAAAGGGAAAATGCCCTAAGTCAGTTTTATTTGACAGCCATTTTCACCACGCTATTATCCATCATTAGTTTTGAGAATTTTAACTTATTACCATTAATGATTTCTTTAATTAAATAATATCTTAAATCATCAGTAAAAGCATCACAATCTGTAGTAAGCTTAACCAAACGTTTTATTATTGGTTCTGAAATAGTATTAGTTTCTGCAAAATGTAATGAATAATTCACCAGACGTGTTGCAATTACACTAGCAATATCAGCTCTAAAATCTTCATCTTTACCAACAGCATTTGTCAATGCATTCATAACATAAGATTCTTCTTTTGTTAGGATGTCTTCTGGACTAATAATTCTATCCATTTTATTATTAATAAACATTGTAAACATTGAACTAAAGTCAACACCAACTGAACCTTCACCAATCATTTGTATAAGAGGTAATTTATCTTCAAATTTTGGAATAGAACTAATAGCATTAAAGAAAGTAGTAATTGCTCTAGGATTAACACTTTGGTTAACCAATTCAGGATTCATCAACATAAAGTTAATACATCTACCATCAATATTTGAGGTTTCAGCCCATTTAGCCCAAACATCTTTATCATATTTTAATCCAATAGAAATAAACCTAGTCTTTTGAGCAATATCTAAACTAGTAACATTATAATCACCATTATCTGGATTAGTTGTCAAAAGTACATGCCAATTTTTTGGTAATTTCCATGATACATATTCTTGTCTATCTAAGATTTCCATTGTTGCTTGCATGAATCTATGATCAGCTCTAGTATAGTCATCTAAAATCAAAAAACCACCTTCTCCTTTACCTTGAATCCATTCAGGTGCAGCATGTGACATTCTTTTAGCAATAACTTTATATCCTTTTTTAACAGCTGCATCTATCTGAGCTTCATTTATCCACATTGTTTTTCCTTCTTGATTTTGTATTTCAAATTCTTTAACAGGAAAACCAACTAAATCACCTAATTCTTCTAACTGAGATAGATTAAGTTTTACAACTTGCATATTTAAGTCTTTACCTAATTGCATGATAGCTGAAGTTTTACCTAAACCAGCATCACCTTCTATATTTATTGCAA
>Ga0315289_10010670_pt1 | contig 13129 bp, 12 predicted proteins | sample YL17G11_40_MG_FD_203452 | JGI IMG/M metagenome (GOLD analysis project Ga0315289, IMG submission 203452) | Sediment microbial communities from Yellowstone Lake, YNP, Wyoming, USA - YL17G11_40 | ecosystem: Environmental > Aquatic > Freshwater > Lake > Sediment | place: USA: Wyoming | collected...
GGACACATACCACGCAATGGGTCGTAGACCCTGACAATCAGATCGCGGAACTGAACGAACAGAACAACGTGAAACAGTACACGTTCACCATCGGATCCTCTGAACCCCAGACAACGACCGAATCCACAGTCACGGTTTCGGCAACAGTCACGCAGAATGCGACCTCCTATACGTATGGTACCACGACAACGACCGTTAGCGCCTACAGCACATCCACCTTGACGAGTACGACTCCCACTCTCACGACTGTTATCTTGGTTCCGTTGACTGTACCCTCAGTCGCACAGAGCATTCAATATGCTACATCAATTCTTACTACGACGGTGACTAGTTGCACTGGCACGTCCACGAGTACGGTTCCGACTGTGACGACTGTTGCTTTGGTTCCGTTGACTACGACCTCAACGGTTCAAAGTACGCAGTTTCTAACTTCAACCGCAACCACAACGGTCACTAGTTATACTGGCACACAGACATTGACGAGTACGATTCCGACGGTCACGACTGTTGTGTTGGTTCCGTCTACCGTGACCTCAACCGTTCAAAGCACCCAATATCTAACCTCAGCTTCCACCACGACGGTGACCAGCTACACAGCCACGACGACCTCCACAAGCACCAGCGTGGTCTACACGACCGTAACCGTAAGTCAAGGAGGAGCAGGAGCTGGTGCATCGAGCCCCTTGGCCTACCTCGGCTTCATATCTCTGCTCGCTGTAACAGTAGGTGACAAGGTCACGGCTGGGAAGAGCCGGAGGATTCCGAGAGTACGATCATGGATGGAAGGGAGGTGTTCGAGAAGTTGAAGAAGATCAGGCGGGCTGGCGATTCTGTTTTTAACGATCGGCGAGGCCGTTCCGTTATCGTGGCGGCGATGCTGGTCTTGGTCGTGCTGCTGTCGGCGGGCTCGGGTGTCTACGTTGGTGCCTCTTTCTTCCCTCAGCAAGCGCCAAACGTCACCATCACCACAACCATCTACACAACGACGACCAGCTGGACCACGTCGACTATCTGGTCCACTGTGACAAGCGTGGTTCAAGGCGTCCTAACAACCATCGAATACACGACTAGCACGAGCACGGTAACGGTAACAGGAGGCACAACCCGCACCGATGGTGTAGGTGGAACTGCTCATGCAGGCGGATGGGCTACGGGATATGTTCGCGCATGGAAATTCACACTATCCGCGTCCGGAACTATCACAGCGATTGGAGCAAATTGGTACAGTGGCTCAAACAAAGGCCACATCATGATGGCACTCTACTCTGATAATGGTGGAAGACCCGGCACACTCCTGGCTCAGACTCCAAGCACAGCTGTTCAAACAGCGGCAGGTTGGCAAGATGTTGCCGTAAACACAAGCTACTACGCTACCGCAGGAACGTATTGGTTAGCAGTACAATTCGACAGCGCTTCAATTGATACCGCAGGTGGCACCCCGTATGCGAGGAGCTACTACTCGAAAGCCTATGGTCCATTTGATGGCACCTGGAGTTCCGGTGCGGTCCTAGGTAGTGGATGGAGCGTCAACCTACGAGTGACCTACACGGCCTAGACTAGTGTCGAGTAACAAGCCGACGGGAGCCATTACGCAGCAGCGTTGCTCCAGAAGCGAAACCAACCGGCGAGAATCCTCCGTGACCGCCTCGGTCTTGGAACCTGTCAAACTGCAGAGGTCGAGACCGCATAGGTCACTGAGGATGCTCGGTTCATCATGCTCGTCGTCACTGGTGCGCAAACTGCTGTTGTGCCAATTCACGAAGCCCACAAGAGGCGAAACGCATTTGCGAACTCTTCTGCTAGGCTTCAGTTTTCCGCTAATGTCGATCGACCATCACTCTCAACCGCAATAGTTTATCTACGGGATGAGGGCTCACGGGGATAGAGTATTTGAGAAATGAAGCTAAGGAGCCTTGTCAGTTTGCGATGGGTGTATCGTGCCTGGTACTACTTCAGGACAGGCTACGGGACCTACCTCACATTCATTCTTGGATACGTTTCCACTCTGATAACAGTCTACTACCTTGCGATCAAGAATATGCCAGACTTGCTCAGCATCTTCCCTCATTTTGGGCCTTTCGCTATCCTAGCCACTTTGGTTGGAGTACCGACGGCTGTCGCAATAGGGTGGGTACACTTGAAGCGAAGCGGCCTCTTCAGCACCGAGATAGACATAGGGCTTGAAGCAAACCCGTACTTGTACAAGCTCCAGCCTGGCAGGATGAGAGAAGTCGACACGCCTACAACACTGGTGCAATTGAGGCTACTGCGGAAACTAGCTGAAACCAATGGGCTTCTAACAGACTCGGAGAGAAGCCAAATCGAGGAACTTGAAAAGAAGTGGTCTACTCTCTTGGAAGGGGGATACGTGGGATCCCCAAGGAGAACAGTCAACTTCTGACCAGACGCTGGACCATGCGTTGCATCGTCGGCGCGAGCTGGACCAAATTGGTTTTTGGGGTCCATGTTACCATTGATCCAGGAGAAGGACTGTTCTAGATACGGCACAAACCGGCGTGGCGTTACCTCTACGGTTGGTCGGCTAGGGCCTGGATGCCGCTACTTTGCTTAGTTCTAGGTAGAAAGGGTCAGGTCATAGTATGGCGGTTTCCAATCTAGTCGATTGAGAAGAAGCCAATATATCGGCGGTAGTACACGTCTTAGTGCGGGCGTTCGACCTAGCAGCCAGGTTGTCCAAAGCCAGACGTTCTGATTCCTGTGTCCTCGAATCAACCCACCAGGTATGTTCTCTCGTAGAAAGCTGAGGTTCATTTCATTGTGCTCAGCGCAGTGAGACGTCTTGGCAAGGAAAGCGACATCTCGGTACATCACGTTTCTCCAGTATGCCCACCTTCTGTAAGCCGAACCGGGTACTGGATCGGGCGACGCTGCAACTTGAAGAAAGATACGGTCGGCAACACGTACCATCTCAGAGACAAAATCACGTCTTCTTGACGGCGGTACCTGATTTAGCACTGAGAGGCTAATCGCAAGGCAGAATACTCTGTCACGAAAGGGCAAACGACGGCCGTCTGCAAGCACTCGAGATGCTTCGCCCTTCCTCTTCCAACTTTGGGAATACCGACTCAGAGCATTCGGATTGATGTTCACTGAAACGGCTGCAAGTGGGCCGTTCGCGAACAGTTCATTGAAGTGCCTGCCTTCCCCACCAACATCCAGAACTAGTCCTCTATCCGAGTTGTGGATGTGTCTTCTTGCGGTGTAATACCTGAGGAAACCGTCAAAGTCATTCGTTGTTTCAGTACTGAACATGAAATGCAATTTCGAATCGTTCGGCGCGTGTTTCTTGAAGAATGCATCAAACGTTTCAGTCAGAATCCTCAGGAAATGATCTGCTGCAATCAGAAGCCGGGTACTGGCTAGACCTCCGGTTCGACTAGGCAATTTGCTTGCGCCATTCAAACTGACTAGTTGCCCTCCACAGCGCGATATCTGCCTCCCACAGGTGCAAACCGGCGAATAAGCCCTTATGGTTTGATAGTCAACACTTGCTTGGACATTGCTGCATTTTGCTACGTCAGCCGAATAGTAGCACGTCGAAACGGCTAGCTTTTCATCCGACAAGGTAACGCTACCCAGACAAGGTACGTTTTTATGTCGAAGCAGCTCCCAATCGAAATAAGGTGGATCAGGAATGAGCAAGTTTCTTAGGAAGAGCTGGAGCAAGAGCCCAAAGACGGAAACAGCAGATACAGAGTCGCTTTCGGATAGGTTTGAGAAGGAGGTAATGCGAAACGCAAAGGGATCGATTGCAACAGTTCTGCGCAATCAGCAACCTGCCGCCCGAAATCCTGCGCGGGATCGACCTAGTCGCAGCGAACACGCTTCAGCACATGAAGAGTCTGAAGCCTCTGGAAGTGAACCTGCCTAGCATCGACGAGCTCACGAAACGGAGATGGCCGAGCGACGCCATGGTGCTGGCTCGTGGGCCGAGTTTCTTTCGCCAAGGGTACGTTGAGAGACTGAGAGAAGCTCGCAAGGTCGGCCGGCAGTTCATTTTGCTTTGCGCCGATGGCACTGTTGCAAGCTGCTTAGACAAAGGACTAACGCCTGACATAGTGGTGACTGTAGACCCGAGCATTCGAATCCTGCGCTGGTTCGGTGACTGCGAAGGGCTGACGGCGAAAGACGATTACTTCTTGAAGGACAGGGATTCGCCGAAGGATCACAAAGCTCTGATAGATCCAGCGCGCACCATTGACCTCCTCAACAAGTTCGGGCCGCAGCTGACAGTAGCTGTCGATGTCTTCACACATGAGAAGGTCCTCGAGCGCCTACTTTCCATCGGTGCCAAGGTTTTCCTCTACTTTCCAATGAGTGACGATGAGCAATACATGGCTGACATGTGGAAGCGGTACCCAGACCTCGTAAGCCTTTCATGCGGCGGAAACGTCGGGACGGCGGCATACAACCTGGCCCGATTTCTCGGCGTGTCTCGATTGTGTCTCTGTGGATTTGACTTCGGCTATCCGCCGGGTACTCCGCTTCAGCAGACTCAATACTTCGACCTAATTGCGAAAGATCCTCAGCTGGCGAAACAGATGTTCGTGACTGTGAAGAATCCTCAGCTGCGACGCGCTTGGTTCACTGACAAGGTGTATCTGGGGTACGCACACACACTACTTGGGATGATTCAATTTGCGGCGAGTGAAGGCGTCCAGACCGTGAACGCGACCAATGGAGGAATCCTGTTCGGCGACAAATTGGAATGGAGCAACCTGGCTGACTTCTTGAAGAAGACGCCAATCGCAGCAAAGAAGTCCTAATATGCGGGAGTCTTCGGGACTTAGTCGCTGAACTGAGCGCAACGGATCAGCACCGAAGATGCCAAATGGCCGGAAAAATAGGCTTGATGGAATGAGAGGGGATGAGCCACCAGACCAAATGCACCATCGTGATGTACCACTATGTCAGAAACGGAGGAGAATTTCCTAGGATCAATGCCTTGAACGTCAACAAGTTCCAACGACAACTTGACTACATAACTGCGACCTTCAAGGTCATTTCGTTGGAGGAATATGCGAACTTCCTCAGTGGAAGCAGTCTGGCCGGAACCAACCTATGTGTGCTCACCTTCGACGATGGCCTGAAGGAACACTACTTGAACGTGTTCCCAATCCTCAAGGAGAGAAAGCTGACCGCGTCTTTTTTTCCGATGACGCAGCCCTTGAGCGAACATGTTGTCTCAGCTTTCCACAAAGTGCATTTCCTACTGGCGAAGATCGGCTCTAGGATGTTGGCAGACCAATTCAATCTGTTGCTTAAAACCGGGTTTCCGGAGTTGGTTGAGAAACACCTTGTTGATGATAGAGTCAAGAAACAGCCAAAGTACAAGTGGGACGACAATCTGACTGCGAACTTGAAACTCAGCATTGCCACTCTTCCATACAAAGCAAAGGATGCTATTCTGAGTCAGCTTTTCTCGAAATTCCTTGGTGATGAGGAGATGTTCGCTCAGAAGCTGTACGTGAACTCTGTGGAGATGAGAGAGATGCAGGAGGCCGGAATGAGTTTCGGCGGTCACACGCATGCGCACCCAATGCTTTCCCACTTGAGTGTTGAGGAACAGAGAAGCGAACTCAAGCTTGCCAAGCAGATACTAGACGACGCTCTGGGCCAAGAAACTCGGCTCTTCTCGTACCCCTACGGGGATTTCAACGAAGACACAGTGTCAATACTGAAGAGGGAGGGTTACAAGTGTGCAGTCACGACAAGTTTCTCGATTAACGTGGGCCAAGTAGACCCATTCGCACTCGGGAGGTTGGACACCAACGACGTGCCCTTCGCCTAGTCGTCAAGGGGAGCTCGCGAAGAGCTACTTCGATCACCTAGCACGCGAATGGTTCAAGCGCGCATATAATCCGGAGGCGGATTTCTCGACGTTTCCCACGGGGAAGGTGAGGCAGGAAGTGACTATCGCGGAAATGCAGCGCCTCAGCGTCGGCAAGAGAGCAGTGGACTTGGGTTGCGGAACAGGGCAGCTCGTCATCGAGCTGCTCACAAGAGGCTACGAGGCCGTCGGGTTGGATAATGCTCCGAGCATGATAGCGGAAGCGAGAAGAAACCTCTCAAAGGCTTTTCCCATGGCAGATTCATTCAAAGTTTTCCGCGTGATGGACGTTCTGGATCCGAGTCTGGATGAGGAATTTGATGTCGTAGCCGCGATGGGGCTCCTAGAGTACTTGGAGAATGAGTCTACCTTGCTTGATCGAGTGAGCGAGGTATTGGCCGACCGAGGTTTCGCGTTTCTCGAATGTCGTAACCGGCTCTTTAACATCGTTTCAGGGAACCAATACACCTTGGAGGCAGCCAGCTCTGGGGACTTGCGCGAACTCGTGGCCCAACTAGACCGCGTTGAAAGATATAGTCAAATCGCGTTACAGGACACATGGAAGATGCAGAAGGAAGTATTCAACGGGATCGCAGAGTTCCTCACGAAATCCTGTTCTGATGTTGCAGCTCCTGTCGAGAACCCGTATCCGGTCGGAATGGTCAGAAAGCAACACACACCCGAAGAAATCGAAGCCTTTGTGGGACGAGCGGGCTTGAAGTTGAGACATGTGATATACTATCATTGTCACCCTTTTCTGCCTCGTTACGAGAGAAGTTTCCCGGCGATGTTCAACAGAATTGCTTTCGCCATGCAGCCACTTGGATACACCCCGCTCGGAGCAGCAATCTGTTCGGCCTTCATTGCGGTTGTTGAGAAGTAAGATAGCGCCAACGATCTTCCCGCCAAGGTCTGGAAGTGACAGATAGCTGTTGCCCATGGTTCAAGGCTCGACTGTGAGGCCCCTGTGAACTCCACTGAGTGCTGTCTCAAATCCAAGTTCGGTACATGACCGCACGAAGGAACGACTAAAAAGCCTCCGCAAGGCTTGATCTGCCGAGCGTGGGCACACACGAAAACGTCCGCTCGAATCTTGTTCCTAAACCCTGCGATCAAGGAGAGCTCTGAGCCGCGGCACGTTCCCTACGGTGAACTCCTAGTCGCTGCCTGTGCCGAAGACTGGTTTGGCGCGCAGACTGCTCTTCTGGATTTGAATGCTCTTCGCAGCGTTTTGCGGCAACCTGAAGCAGACAGGGAGCTGGTGGCAGCTGTCGAAGCCGAGGATTGGGACGTAGTCGGGATTGGCGGAATCACCACAGCCTACAGCAGCATCAAGCGGACACTGAAGATCGTGCGCCCGCTGACGGATGCAGTTGTCGTTCTGGGCGGGGGTGGGTTCACCGCTCAACCCTACGAGTGGATGACGTGGCTTAGGCAAGCCGACATTGGCATTTTTGGTGAGGCAGTTCAGACAATCGGCGACGTTCTGGCGCACTGCCACGACATGGTTTTCAAGGATATCAAGGGTATCATGCGGCGCGACGTTGACGGCAAGCTTGTCATGAACTCAGAGCGACAAATGATAACAGACATGGACATTCTTCCACTTCCGAAGTATGACTTAGCGCCTCTCGAAATCTACTTCAAGAATAGTTCCATCCTGCTGTCCGAGGAGGCTATGACCGCCAAACGACGGTTGGACTACGCAGCTTCCATCGGTTGTTCTTTGTCCTGCAATTTCTGCTTCGACTTGGGCCTCACAGGATTCAAGATTACTGGCACCGAAACGCAATTCCCGCGTTCCCATCCCAGCGAGGTCCACAGGTTGAATCGTTGGAGGTCTCCTGAAGTCTGCGTCCGAGACTGGAAATTCATGCGCGACAAGTACGGATGCGATTTCATCTCTCTGCTCGATGAGAACTTGATGACGATGAATATCGTTCATCCCTCGCACAGGTGGATCGAGCAGATTTCGGAACTCTGCATCAAGGAAGGCTTGCAGCCCCAATGCATCAAAGATCACGTCCCACATGACCCAGACAGATGCTCCGGCCTGCACTTCGGAGGAACCAGTCACGCTTCACTCGTTACACCTAGCGCGCTGCGAGCAATGAAGGACATGGGGTTCAGCTATCTTGACTACGGTTACGAGCATTGGGATGATCGAATGCTCAAGTATGTTCGGAAAGGCTCGACCTTGAAAACGAACGTACGAAGTCTTGTCATGACAATGAGACATGGAATCCGGCCGGTACCGAATAATATCACCGGGATGGAACCGGAGGACTTCGAGAGCATACGCCGCATGATGGTAGCGTGGACCGTACTCGGCATAGTCGCTGTGCCCTTCCTGTTCACACCATACCCGGGCAGCGACATATGGTATCGGAACAGAAAGAGGATTCTAGAGGATTATGGGGAGGACATGGAGCTGTTCGTTAGCACGCTGAATGATGCGACCGAGCCCGTGGTCTCAATCAGCAATAACTTCACCTTGCAGGACATTATGATCTATCGTCTGCACATGGTTCGGCAGAACAGGGATGCGATTGACCAGTTCGAAAACGTATGGCGCAAGCGACACGGGCTAGCTCCTCGCGGCAAAGAAGAGCAGGAAGCTGACTGGGAACGATATAGAGTCGAAGTTCAACGGTATGCCGATGAAGCATCGGCCGAACAATACAGCGTTCCGGAAGTTGCTGGATTGGCGTATGGATCTCAGATATTGGAGGGGAGCGATCAGCCAGGAAGCCCATGCACGCATGATACATCGGTGCCCACAAGGTGAACCATGGACCATGGCTTGGAAGATGCACGCTGTCTCGTGCAGGATCTGATAGGGCGTGGGTTAGCTGAATTGGCCTGCGTTCATGGTTCTCCTTACAGCCCACAGTTTTGCAAGCCATGTCATACGGACAGCGTTGGAATGGTCACAGACTTTAACGGGGTCCTTTGCAGGTTCTCTGTGCACGGGCGAGTGAACGTAACTTGAAAGCCATGGTCATCGGCCTCGGTAGGGTCGGATGGAGCTACTCCAAGGAGAAAGGACGTGGTTTTGGTTCTTCACATTTCGGCGCATACTACACGCACAGGGACATCGACAGTGTCGTAGCTGTAGATGCCAATGCGAAACGACTCTCCGAATGCGCTCGATGGTTCCAGCGCACGAACCAACGACGAAGAATGGGAAAGGAAGTTGTTTTCGTGCAGGACTACGTTGAGGCTCTGAGGAAGTATCGTCCAGATGTCGTGAGCGTATGTGTTCCTACACCGTTACATAACGAGGTCATGAAGAACCTCTGCTATGAGGACGGTCCTAGGGTCATCTGTCTTGAGAAGCCCATAGCACCAAGCCTAGTCGAGGCGATGCAGATAGCCAAACGAGTTGCCAACGCCTGTGAACAGTTCGGCAAGCCTTGCGTGGCTGTGAACTTCACGTTGCGGTGGGATCGCAATTGGCGAACCATGAAACACTGGCTTCCACGAATAGAACCAGTCGTTGCGCACGGGAAGCATCCAGGCCCATTGCTGCGGACTGGGATACACATGCTTGACATGTTCAACAACTTCTTCGGTGACCCTGTCCGCGTAATCGGAGAATCAGATGCGAGCTACCCGAGTTGGATGACGCGCAAGATGCCCGAAACTGACGACTATTCCGGGTGGGGTGTCGTCGAATATGCCAACGGCACTAGAGCCTATTTAGTCGGCGGGGAGTTGGCCAAGGAGGATCCGTATGTCCTCTTCGAGATGGAAATCCTGGGCAAGAAAGGCGCAATATTGGCCCGCCGCAATGGGGCGGACATCAGTCTGGAACTGGCGAAGCAGAGTAAGCGTTACAAAGGGCTGCGAGAGCTTGAACCCGATACCAGCAAGCATATTGTGGCTGCCACCAATAATCCCAGGGTGACAATGGTTGACGACTTGGTCCGGTGTGTCAGGGACTCCAGACGCAGGCCTGCATGTGACTTGCAAGACGCCATCAAAGCAGAAACGTTGGTCCACCTAATTCGTCAGTCGCACTTGAAATGGATCAAGCCTGAGGAAGTTGACACTACAGAAAGCATAAGAAGTCACTGATCTTCATCAAACACCGGAATTACCTGCGGTGATTCAAAGGAGCGTGTGCCGCGATTGACAAATCCCAATGCTTCGGTGGGTAGGACTGAGCTCCCTGCCAGCGAGGAGCTGATGAAGGAGATTCGCCAACTCCTCGAATCAGGTCAGCTTAGTCCATTCTTCAGAGATTTTGACGGCGGCCCCTACGTCCAGAGATTCGAGAAGCAGTTCGCTCGATACGTGGGCGCCAAATATGCTGTGTCGATGACCAACGGGACCTTAGCCCTCAACGCCGCCTACGCCGCGACCCAGCTGCCCCCTGGAGCGAAGTTCGTGACCACTCCCTGGACCTTTGTTGCGACTGTTAGCGAGATTGTCCGCGCGGGATACACGCCAGTGTTCGCAGATGTGGACCCAGAAACAGGCGCATTAGACCCTGAGAGTATCGCTCACACTATTGGCGCAGGAGCTGCATGCGTTGTTCCGATGCATCTCTTGGGCGTCCCCTGTGAAATGGACAAGTTTCTGGAACTGAAAAAACAACGTAACCGTCTGCTCGTTTGCGAGGATTCCTGTCAAGCTCTCGGAAGCAATTACCACAGTCGGATGTGCGGAAGTATCGGTGACATCGGATGCTTCTCTCTCCAACAGACGAAAAGTCTAAGCTCAGGCGAGGGAGGGGTCGCCGTGACCAATGATGAGAACATCTACGATTGTCTTAGGCATATTCGCAATCACGGCAACAAGTACGGCAAGTTCCAGGAGAAATATAGAGACATTGTCGCAACGAACTTTAGATTGACAGAGATTCAGGCCGCGATTGGGCTTCATGCTCTTAGGGAGTATCCATCAGTAGTCAAAGGCCAGCTTGAACGTTTCAACATACTCTTCGATAGCCTCACCGTCTCTCAGGGACTCGTCCCGCAGAAGCAGTATTCGGATTCATCAAGGAATGGCTACATTGTCGGAAGCACAATCACGACGAGTGCCAGACACCCTGAACGTGCACGCGAGCGATTCCTAAGAGAGAATAGCAGATTCAACAAGGGAATGCCTGGCTACGTCGTAGGACCGGGATACAGTGAACTCGTTTACGATCTGCCGGCTTTTCGGAGGTTTAAGGTTACAGAGCACCCATGTCCGAACGCAGAAGGACTTGTCAAGCGCTCCGTGTGGTTCGACGTTCGCAAAATGCCCATAGAGATAGTGAAGGAACTTGCAAGAAAGATCGAGAAGTTCAAAACTTGAGGGCCGCCGCCCGAACACAGCGCCGAATAGAAGCACGTTGACCCATTGTCGCGCCAAGAGGTTGAGTATGATTGTCCGGCACCACTCATGATGCTGTCTCGGTGATCTTGGCTCGCTCGGGTTCGAGTCGTTTCCGAGACAAGAACATCGCCTATCTCGGACCGAAACGATTGCTGGAATGGGCTGTTTCCGCAGCCATGGGTTCTAGGATTGTCTCGGCGGTCTACGTCAGTACAGACAGCAACAGGTACGCGGACATTGCCAAGGCCGCAGGCGCAACGCCGATTATGCGACCGCCTGAGTTGGCTACCGAAACAGCTACGTCCGAGGCCACGATGGCGCATGCGCTCGATCATCTTGGCGGGATTGGGGTGAAGCCTAAACTCGTAATCATGCAGCAGGCGACCACCCCTCTTACAAGACCCGAGACGATAAGAAAGGCGATCTTGGCCGTTCAGAATGATTTCGATACGGCGCTGTCAGTTGTCCTAGCCGACAAGAAACCTTGGTGGGCGTTAAAGATGGACTCTAAGGGAAGTTTGGAGCCATTCATGGTCTTGCCGGCGGATTCGCCCTACAACGTTGAGGTGCCACCGTCGCTTTACTATCCAACAGGTGGTGTGTACGCGTTCAAGACTGAGTTCTTCCGTAAGACGAACAGAGTATACGGTGGGAGAACTTGCGGGGTGGTGACAGAATGGTACGAGGCGATTGACATTGATTATGAGCATGATCTGGAGTTCGCAAGGTACACTTTGAAGCACTTGCTCTCGGCGCGGAGAAAGTCGTTGGACCCCGGTAGTTCAGGGACGGATGCCGATTTGGAGCCCCCGTGCCACGACTGAATCTAGGTAGCGAGCTAAGCGTGATGAATTCTGATTTCGAGCAGTACATGACGGTGACGGACTGCCCCTATTGCCATAATACGGATGCCGAAAAGATTGCTGACACTCCTCACACAGTCCGATGCAAAATGTGTGGTCTATACCGCCTCTTCCCGCGGATGACCCGCGACGGGCAGATAGCCTTTGTTGACTACCACTACGGAACACTGGACATTAGAGAATGGGGCAACCCACTTGAGGGAGCAGCGCAGAGCAAGTGGGAAATCGGGAAGCTCAGTGAGTTCTTTCCATCTGTTTTCCAAGATCGCGCCGATGTGCTTGATGTCGGTTGCGGGGAAGGCGGATTTGTGGCGGCTCTTCAACAAGCAGGCGCTTCCGCTGATGGTCTTGAGCCCCAACAAAGACTCGTACTAGTGGGACGAGAACACGGACTCAGTCTGCACAAAGGAAGATTTGAAGCGAATGAGATGCCTGAAGAGCTCCGCGGGAGAACATTCGATCTTATCTGTTTTCGGGAGAGCATCTATTACATGCCGGACCTTCAGGAAGCATTTGGTCTTCTGAGAGCCTATCTCAAGCCCGGAGGCAGAATCTATGTCAAGTCTCATGTCGGCACGAGTGCCTATTACAAACTGAACAGGGATTTCGCAAAACGCTACAGCATTTGTGTTGCCGCTATTCCGACCCGCGTGGCGTTATCTCGTATTCTTGAACGCGAGGGCTATCATGTTCGAGGAGTGATTCCCTATCCGAATTCCGGATTCGATTATCTGTCATTGGGTCCGTGCGCTTTTTCATCCCTTGCGCGTCGAGTGATGAACACGCTGTCAGCGCAAGGGGAACTGTATCTCAACAAGTCGATGACGTACATCGCCAACGCGCTTGGAATGGGCGACTGTCTTTGCTTCTTTGCGTGTGCTTGAGGTCGGGCCTCGCGGGGGCCGGTCGTAGAACTGGGCTAGTCACTAGCTGAGATCGGATCTAGGAACGAGCTGCATAGGGTGCTGTCAAGTTGTCGGCAAGTCGAGAGTCCTGTCAACTTCCGTCCGGTCGGAAGGGCTGTCAAAAAGCGTCGGGCGAGGCTGCCTCTACAAAGCGGCGACAAAGGAGGGAGCAGTTAAGTGCA
>Ga0315289_10010672_pt1 | contig 13125 bp, 17 predicted proteins | sample YL17G11_40_MG_FD_203452 | JGI IMG/M metagenome (GOLD analysis project Ga0315289, IMG submission 203452) | Sediment microbial communities from Yellowstone Lake, YNP, Wyoming, USA - YL17G11_40 | ecosystem: Environmental > Aquatic > Freshwater > Lake > Sediment | place: USA: Wyoming | collected...
GTAGCCCTAGGGGAAGCTTCACCGCTGCAGGGCACTTCCGGCTCTTCCGCCATCGCCCGAATCCTCGCCCGTTTTTGAGTGGTCTTTGCACAAGACTGACACATTTTTTGCCCAGGCGCAATATGCCCTCGCCCTAACCTGGCCAAACAAGGGATCAATAGTGCCTTGAAAATATCTCAAGTTTTGCGACTGGACTTCCGAAGAGCTTGGTATATAACGGCAAATGCCCGCCGACCACAAGAGGACCCATGGCCACCTTCAAACCGAGCAAATACCAGCAAGCCATTTTCGACTGGATCGAAACCGGCAGCGGCAGCCTAGTCGTTGAAGCAACGGCAGGCAGCGGCAAAAGCACCACGGCCATTAAGTGCCTGGACCTACTTACTTCCAAGGCGCTATTTCTGGCCTTCAATAAGTCGATCGCCGATGAGCTGCGGGAAAAGGCGCCAAGCCACGCCGACGTGCTTACGCTTAACAGCCTCGGCCACCGCGCCTGGATGCGCCAGGTGGGCCGGGTAACGATCCTTGCCGACAAGACCCGCACGCTCGTAAACGACACCCTCACCGAATTCGAGCAGCGGCAATATGGCCCGGCCATTAAAAAACTCGTCGCCATTGCCAAGGCCCACGGCCTAGCGCCTAAGTTGGTGAAAAACGCAAAGGGGCTCATAGCGGACACGGACGAGGCATGGGACAACCTGATTGGTCACTACGATATCGATCTGCCCGGAAAAGCGACGGACGAGGAGTACCTGACGCTCATCCATCTCGCTCGGCGAATCCTTACGCTATCTTGCGAATCTAAAATGGTCATCGACTTCGACGACCAGATCTATTTTCCGATCATTTTTGGCGTGTCGCCGCCCAAATATCCTTGGGTGTTTGTCGATGAAGCCCAAGACCTCAGCCCGGCGCAGCACCGGCTGGTGGAGATGGCCCTCACGCACGCTGGCAGGGCCATTTTTATTGGCGACAGCTTTCAAGCGGTTTATGGCTTCAGAGGCTCGGACGCTAACTCGATGAAAAACGCGATCAAGCGGTTCGGAGCCAGCGTTTTACCTCTCTCCATTTGCTACCGCTGCCCGAAGTCGCACATTAAAATGGCCCAGGCCCTGGTGCCGCAAATAGAGGCCGCAGACACCGCTCCGGAAGGGAACGTGATCGACTACGGCGAAGGCTGGAGCGCCGCCACATTTACTAACGAGGACCTGATCATTTGCCGCAACTCGGCACCGCTGGTTAGGGCAGCCTACAAAATTCTGGCACAAAAGGTTGCGGTTCGGATTTTAGGGCGCGACCTTGGCACCGGCCTGATCAGCACGATTCGCAAGCTCAAGCCTAAAAACCCGGACGATCTAATCGAGAAGCTCCACGCTTGGCGGGAGCGCGAGATCAAAAAGATTAAACTGAAGAACGAATCGGGAAACACCGACAAGATCGACGATCGCTTCGAAACCATCATGACCTTTTTGGATATGTTTCCGCAGGCCTCACCCGAAGGGATCTGCCGGGAGATCGAGGCCATCTACAGCGATAACACCAAGGGCATCTTAACGCTTTGCACGATTCACAAAGCCAAGGGCCTCGAGGCAAACCGCGTGTTCGTGCTCAACCGCAGCCTCATGCCTAGCAAGATGGCTCGCATGGACTGGGAGAAGGCGCAGGAAAAAAACCTGGAGTTTATTGCACTCACGAGAGCCAAGGATCTGCTTGGCTTTATCGAGATCCCAAAAAAGAAAAAATAAAACCCTCGAACCGCCTTAGGCAATTCGAGGGCTGAGGTTTGGCCTAGATCATGATCCGAGATAGGCCAAAAGAGCAGCCTTATCTGCCGCCGCGATCACGCCCGAAGGTGGCATGGTTCCCGCCAGCAGCTTTGCCTTGGCTTTGCCAGCTTTAAACACGGCACCCGACGTAAAGGCGGGCAGCTTGGCGCCGTTGTGGCAACCCCCGCATTCGCGGGCCACGATCGGCGCGACGGTGGCCCAGCTTGGCGGTGCTGGCGGCGTAGGGCCAGGCGCTGGAGCGGGTGCAGGCGCTGGAGATGGCGCAGTCTCGCCGTCTTTAGCCGGATGACCACACGAGGCGAGACTTAAAAAAACTAGAGCCAGTGCTGGTAAACGCATCGAACATTCCTTTCAAAGATAGTAGTGAACCAAAAGCGTTGCTGTATCTGCCTTAAAAACTGTTTTCCCACACGGAGCTCTTCCGTAGTCTCGAAGATAACCTGCTGCCAGCTCAAAGTGCGGGCGCGGAAACCACTGAAGGCGCCAGCCGACTTGGTCGATGTCTGCCCTGCGCTGATAGACCCCGCCAACATGAAGGCCCTTTACTAGCTCGTAGCCCAGCAGGTTGTAGCTAAACAGCTGGTCGTGGCTCGTGGCGGTCTTGGACAAGTCCACCTCGCTCAGCAGATACAGCCGACTGGTAAACCCAACGTTAGCAAAAGCTCCGTACTTAAGAGACCGGCTAACCTCACCACTTACGGACGTTCTGGCATGCATAGCACTAAGGCCCACCTGGCTGGCTTTGCCAACATACGCCGTCGCTCTAAGCGCCACCGCGTTGGTGCTAGAAACCACTCCAGTATCTGACTGCAGCGTTACGCTCGAGCCCGAAGCGATGCCGGTGGCAATTAGCTCGCCCACCTCGCTGCGCAGAGCCACCTCAGCGTTGTAGGTCTCGCCGCCCTCGTCAAAGCCAAGGCCCTGCCGCGTAGCCACCGTGTGGTCTTCGACCATAATGCCGTAGGCCGGGAAAAACCTGCCCACTCGAAAGGAAATCCAGTCGTCCATGTTAAAGAGAACATAGTGCCGCCTCGACTGAAAGCCTGTCGAGTGGCCGTCTAGGTCTTTGGCGTAGTTGCCGCCCGACGCCACGAGCGTAACATCCGGCGTAAACGGCAAGGCGAGCTCTAGGTCCTCTTGCATGAAAAACGACTTACGAAGCGATCCCGATCCACGGCGGGAAGCCAGGTCGATATACCTGACGTCTCCGCCGATAAAAACATCGCCGTCGTTAGGCACCCATTCGTGCAGGGCGCCGTGAAGGGGCTCCTCCTCGTTGGCGTAAGACCATGTGCTCAAGAACTCCGAAGCACTCATGCGGCCATAGCCGTTTAGGACGCCCCCGCCAGTGGGAGAAACGTGGCAGCTGGTGCAGCTGGAATAGCCAAGGCGCGAGTTGCTCGGGAAAGCATCTGCAGCAGATGGCGCCAGAAGCAAAACGACCAGCAGAAACTTAAAGGCTAGCATGGATCGACACCTCGACCTCGTCGGCCACCGTAACGCCCAAGTAAGAAGGCACGCCGATCGCTGGGTAGTCTTTGATGCTCAGCTTGATTTTAGCCACAAGGTCTTTGCCGGCTAACGTAAAATCGACCTTAACCGGCTTTGCCTGGTCTTTGATCGTAAGCACGCCATCGGCCACACCTGGCTTTGCCTGCACGTAGGCGACGTCTTTGAGCGTCAGCTTGGCGGTTGGGTACTTGTCTACCTGCAGATATTTCTCTTTTAGATGGCGGTCTCGCAGCTCAATACCCGTAACGAGGTCGGCCAGCTTAACCGTTAGGTCGCCGCTTACCTTGCCGCCTTCGGCCAACAGCTTGCCTTCGGCTGCCACGCCCGCGCCATTAATGCGCAAAAATCCAGGCTTGCCAATTGCAGTAAACGTCACCTTATTGTTGCTGGCAGTAAAGTCGTAAGACTCTGCAGCCAGACAAACCGATGAAACCAAAATCAGTAACGACGCCACTAATAGCTTTTTCACAATCAGCCCCCTGGTTTGAAATACCTGCGAAAACTTTCGCAGCCAATCTTACCATGCCAGGCCTTGCCAAGAGCAACTAGGCGCCTAAATGTGTGAACTCGAGTTCGCGGTTTGCCTCCGAAACGATGCAGGTTTGGATAGGTGTAGGCAAAGCGATACACCGCAGGACTGGTGGCGGGTTGCTGTTGGGTGGACTTCGCAGGGAGCGAAAAGCTAATGAGCCCGGAGGGATGGCTCTTGGAGGGCAGCGTCCACGACACGTTCCTAGTGCCAGACATTGCAATAGTGAGGCCAACGCAAAAGGCCCGCCTCCGAAGAAGCGGGCCGCTAAGATTATTTAATCTTGGGTGGCGCCGCAACAAAAAGGCAATCTTCAGCAATTCGCTCGACCGAGCGGAGCGAAACCAAATAAATGCTCTCGTCTGGAATTCCGCAGTCGGGGTTTCCATGGTACTCATTGAGCTGCTTGCGCAAAATTGCGGTTAATTTATTAACCGATCCCCACCCTCCCTGCACCGCTGCGTATGCCGTGGCTTGCTTACGCTCCCATTCATCTCCTTCCCGAATCTCGTAATCGAATGTGATCTTGTAAAGTCCCGCTAACGGATGCGGCGTATCTAATAAATAAGATTCGAGCCACTTTTGCGCATCCGAACGGCCGTCTGCCGCTACCCCTGTAGCTTTTTCCATCGTCGTTTCCTTTCAAGGAGATTTAGTTCGGGCTTATGCCCGGTGCGCTACTTAGCGTCAAAAAAAAATCAAAGCAACTAAATTGCTTTGATTAAACAAAAATAACCGGGTTCATTGCCTTAGTCGCGATCCGCCCATTTCGTCTCTTTCCATCTAGCCTTAAACCATCGATGGCCCTTGATGCATCCGGCAATCGCGTAGGCGCCGCCCCAATCGATGGCCCTAGCCGCATAGCGGCCAGCTATAACGCCGGCTACACCTGCCGCAGCGTGCTCCCAACCAAGCCCGCCAATGGGCTCCGGTCCTGCTGGCCGCGCCCATTTGCCCACTGAGTCCCTTGGTGTTCTGGTGTACATGTTGCCCTCCTGAAATATTTTAAGGTTCTTCGTTCCGGCGATCTTTCCATTCGTCATAGGCCATATCAGCCAGCATCTCGCGACGATCCTCATCGTAGTTTGCTAGCCCGGTGCCTCTGCACCTGCCGCATCGGTGGCCGTCCATCATGCCTTCGCCGCTGCCGTCGCAGCTGGAACACAAAGCAGCATCGTCGTCGTCGTTCAGAGCGCTATACGTTTTCATTTTTTCCGTCCTTGTTAAGGTTCACAAACTCGACAAAACCGGGGTTCGAATACTCGAGGAGTTTAGCCAGCCGCACTTTCAGATTAAGGTTGCGATCGTAGAAACCCCGGCAGCAAACGTCTTGGCCGCACCTAGAAGCTAGGTGACACGTAAAGTGCGAGCCGTCATCAATCGAATCTAAAACCTCTTGCTTGCGATCGTCCGAAACAATTTTGTTTTTAGAAAACAAACATTGCTTGCATGAGGTTTTGGCGACTTTAAATTCCGATTTTTTGATCGGCATTATACCCACCGACTGCAGCTAGTGATGGCACCGATAAAAGTAACGACAAATATTTCAAACTCACGTTTTCGATCTAAAACCAACTTAGCCGGAACGCCAAAAAGCCTAGCCAAGGTTCGCAAATCTTCCTCGGTGCCAAATGGCTCGTCCCAAAGTATCTGATAGAGCAATTCATAACTGAACGCTCTGCCGGATTTTGTCTTGGTATTGTTTAGGCGAGCAAGCGTAACCGCCCAGCCGCTAAGCTCGCTGCGCCAATGCTGCACGGCTAAATCGTCTTTTAAATAGAATGCCTTGAAAAGATGTTGCGAAATAGGTAACTGCAGTTCGCGCAGCTTTCTTTTCGACACATCGAGCGGAAAAGCAGCCTCGGCCAAATCCCTAATATATTGGCGCACCCAAAGCGTATTCATTAAATCCACCCCCCGAAATTATCGGCAATTTGCCAAAAAACATTGAGGGAATCAAGGCAAGGCCAAATTGTCCAAAGGTTTCAAAACATGGGCAATTTCAGGCCTATAAACAAATAGCCAAATAAGCCAAACAAAACGCCATTTAAAAAGATTTTAAGTTATTTAACTCAAGTTTTTCCACGAAATGCCGAAGAGGTAGGTGTTGGCAGGCACAAAGCCCGCCCAAAACCAAGGAGCCCAACATGGCCTACCAAGCAAAAGACCTAGCCCTGATTAGCCAAACCACCGGCCTTAAAATCCTCGGCGACACGGCCACGCACAAGGCCCGCATGGAAATCAAAAGCGAAAGCTCAAACCGCCTTTATTTGGTTTCCTTTCGGCCCAGCTTGCAGCAATGGGAATGCAGCTGCCCAGCCTGGTGCATGAAAAAGGCTGGCAAGCCACGGGGCTGCAAGCACCTGAAAAACATGCTGCCCGCCCTCGAGCAAATCCAAACCATCCTGAAACTTGGCTAAACATGAAACCCAAACAAACAGCCGCCGAGCGCCTTTTCGCCCGGTACAAAACCCACGACGGCCCTGCCGGCTCCCCAGCGGATTGGGCCGCTGCAGCCGCGCAAATGGCTGCCCTGCTGCGCGGCGAAAACCCCGCCGACAACCTGGCCGCCTTGGGCCTCTCCCAGCGCCCTGGCAGCCTGGCCGAGCTAAAGCAGGCCCGCCGCACCGCCATGCGCAAGGCCCACCCCGACGCTGGCGGCAGCGAGGCCGAGGCGCAGCGGATCAACCAAGCCTACCAAGATCTGGTGGCCACGCTGCCAAAGCCGCGCCGCACGCCAAGCGTCGCCTCCCCGGCAACGGCCACAATTAAGCTGCCGCGCTGCACCGCGCCCATTCCCGCCGACTACGAAGACGGCCTTTGGGTCGGCGAGCTAAAGCTAGACGGCTCGCGCTACGCCCTTTATTTAGGCGGCGATCCCTACCAGCGAGGCCACATCAACACGCTGCTTTCGCGCCACGAGTCAAAACATTTTCCAGGCCAATTCGTAGACAAGAGCGACCACGCGCCGCACCTTACCGCACGCGAATGGCCGGAGCACGCCGGAACGATTCTCGATGGCGAGATTTTCCTGACCGACCACACTACCACCCAAACCATCATGAGCTCCGGGCCGCTCGAGGCCCAAGACCTGCAAAATAAAATAGGGCGCCTTGGCTACCACGCAATCGATATTGTTTTTTATAAAGGACAAGACCTGCGCCGCCGCCCCTACGCCGAGCGCCGCGCCATGCTTGAGCGGGTGGTGGCCGAACTTGGCTGCCCAGAGATTCGGGCGGTAGAACAGCGCCGCACCAACCTGCGAGCCTTCTTCGACGAGGTGGTCGAAGCCCACGGCGAAGGCATCGTGCTAAAGCGCCTGGACGCAGCCTACGGCGACGGCTGGGCCAAGCTGAAAAAGTCCTACGACGTGTCCTGCATAATCTCCGGGTTTAAGCCCGGCAAAAAAGGCCTGACCGGAATGGTTGGGTCGCTCAAGCTTAGCGTGTTTGGCCCAGGCGGCGAGCTTACCGAGATTGGCTTTGCCTCCGGCTTTGACAACGCCCTGCGCGAGCGCATTACCGCCGCGCCAGAAAACTACCTAGGCCGGGTGGTCGATGTTTTCGCCCACGAGCTTACGGTGCACGGGCGGCTGCGCCACGCCACCTTCCACAGGTTTCGCGACGACGTAGAAGCCAAAGACTGCACCACCGAAAAAGTCGCCCGCGATCTCCGCCAAGGCGTAACCGCGAAAAGGAGCAAGAAATGACCAAGGCATACCTGATCGATTCGAAGGCTCGGCAAATTACCGAAGTCGAAATTAATGGCCTCGACGACATGCAGCGTGCCGTTGGCGGCGAGCTAGGCAAAGTCTGCGTCGAAATGGTCGTCTTCAACGGGCTGCCGCAGGATCTGGTGCTGGTCGATGGAGATGCTCACGCTCGCGACAATCCCCTGGACTATGGCTTCGTAGCCGGGAATTCGCCATTGGCGGGCAACGACGTGATCGTGGGAAACGGGCTGGTGTTTGGCCGAGACGACGAGGGCGGGGAGTTCCAAGCCCCGGTTATCAGCCTAGAAGGCCTACGGAGAATAATTTCGTGGGTCCAAATTGTCTAAAGGTTTCAAAGGATTGAAAGATTTTAAGCTTTTTAACTCAAGTTTTTCCACCAAATGCCGAAGAGCTTGGTGTTGGAACGAAGAACCACCTAAACCCGGAGGATCCCATGAAGCTCGACGACAAACCCCTTATTTTAAAAACCCCGCTAGGAGGATACAGCGCGGAAATTTCCGACCTGCAAATTCCTGGTTTTCCAGTCGAGGTCGAATATGAAGGCCTTCGCTTCAAATTTTTGCAAAACATCACCATGGGGGCCGGCGAAGATGCGGAGTTTGCGGGCAAGCAATACATAACACCGGGCGGCATCACCTTCACGATTTACAACGACTAAGGAGGCCGCCATGAAAATCCGAGTTCATAACGCCAAAGAGGCCAGCGCACTAACCAAAGAGTGGAATCGGTCTGGCCAAAACGCTGGCGAAAATATCGAGTTTGTAAGCCACGAAACCGACGAGCCGGTTGGCGCTGCGGTTTGGGACAACTGGTCTCAAACACTTTGTTTTCACCAAGATGGAGTCAAAAATGTCTAGCATCAAAAAAATACTGAGAGTCGAAGAATTCACCGCACAAGATCAATACCCGGTGCTCCGCATCACGTATGACGCACGCTGGCAGGGCGAAGATTTAACTGAGGACCTTCCGATGGTTAAAGTCGCGCCAGACGAAGACCAGCTCGGCGGCTGGGTTCCGAACGAAGAAATATTCACGCCTTTTCAGAAAGAGCTTTTCATCGCGGCCTGCGATTTCTGCGTTGCAACAGAACATCTTTAACACCGCCGCCAACGGGTGGGACAGGGCCGAACGGCCACCGGGAAAATCCCAAATTCCCCAAAGGTTTCAAATAGCCAAATAAGCCAAACAAAACGCCATTTAAAAAGATTTTAAGCTTTTTAACTCAAGTTTTTCCACGAAATGCCGAAGAGGTAGGTGTTGGAACGGAAACACCCCAAAGGAGGCAACCATGGCAGCCACACAGACAAAGCTAACCGAAGAACAACAGATCAAAATGTTTGGTGAAACAGTTGCTCAGATGGAAGAGGCAGCTGAAATGTTAGGCCCTCTGATCTTTAACGAGACAATGTACGCTATGCAAATTCTTTCAGACGCGCAAGAAGTTTTAGCTTGTGGTCACGCCGAACTCGCCCGACAGTTCATCAATAAGGCAAAGTTCTTCTTGACAAAGCAGCTTAAGAAGGAGGCCCAAGAGCGGGAATAAATAGGTACCGATTAATCTTTACTTAACCAAATACAACGCCAGCGGCAAGGCCTGGGATGCCGCCGACGCCCAAATAGATAAAGCCGAAATGGCACTTGAAAAATCAGGGATCGATTTCATGACCTCGCGGGAAGCACTAGTAAACCTGATCTAGGAGCCGAACATGAATAAGCCTGGAAAACTGACGCCAAAGCAAAAAGCCAACCTAAATATCGTCTGCCTGGTTGCAGAAGACAACTCCTGGCTCTACATCGAAGTAGCGGCAAACAAAATTGACGCGATGGTCTACCGCGAACTCCAACGCGAATCCGCACGCATTATACAGGCCGTCAAAAAGCTCAAGTTGAAGAAAGGAGCTTGAGGAAATGCCTCTCTACAACCGCCAATACCAAGTCGGCCACAAAATATTTCACGCCATCGAGTGCAGCCGCTGGAACCCTCGCGGCCAGGTGCTGCGCATGAACCCAGAGAATTCCACGATCGACAAAATGTTCGCCAAGCTGCGCAGCAGCCTTAAGGGCCTCGAGCGCCAGGGCTACCTGCGCAAACACGGGCGCACCTACAGGCCTTCCGCGATGCAAGCCCCCATGGCCCACGTTGCCCTGCCCCTTCGCGGCGCAGCCAAGAGCTACGCCTTTGGCGCCCGAGATATTATTTATGCCCGCGCCACCTTCAAGCGCCACCGGCTGCTGCTGCAAACCCTGGTCGATTGGAACGACCTGGCAGCGCTGGTAGGCATGCTGCAAAGCAGGCGCGTGAAAAAGCCGGTGCTTACCGCCCAGCTGATATTTGCCGCCTGGACATACAACCGCACGCCTTAACCCTATGCTTGTCAGGGGCTCCCTAAAAAATTCACCAACAAGCCCTCTTCGCTGCATCGACATCTTCTGCGCCAAAACCAGACTGCTGAAGCATGTCCCTAACGCAACGCCTGCGGTTATCACAGGAGAGAGCACTAACAACCGTAAAAAAAACAATAAGAAACAAAAGAGAAAATCCAATTTGCTGGTCGTCAGTTAATCTCACCGTTACTCTCCTTGGCCCATCCACTGGGTTTGCTCTTCGCTCCGAGCCGCCATCCACTCGGCCATATACTTAGGGTGGGTTCCGACAAGTTTAACAATCTCGCTTCTAGGAATCAGCTGGAATGGATCAAATGTATTCGATGCCTTCATGTTCTTTATGCGCAAATCAGCGTGCTCGTATCCGCCGTGAAACCACGTTTGCATGTCGAGGCTCTTCTCGATAAGAGCCGAAGACTTTCTCACGAGACCATAGTGAAACGTGACGATTTGAGATAAGTACACCCACGACGGATGATCGGCAGCCAAAGACTCCGCGTCTCCGAGCGCTTCAATGCCCGTAAGGCCCAGTCGTATGGGGCCGTCGTTGCAAGGCTTGTGAGCCGACGACAGGCTTATGTGGTGGTTAAAGTCTCCGAACAAGTTAAACCGGCGAACCGCGAACGTCTTGTGGGGTCCAGGGTTTTCAATACATCCGCGTATGATTTCAAAGCTTTTCTCATGAATCACCTCGTCGGCCTGCAGCATAAAATGCCAGTCGGTAGTCAGGTGGCTCATGGCTTGGTTTGCCAGAACTCTCAAGCGGTCATGCTTGGGAGCGCAGTCCCAGACGGCGCCCTCGACAAGACGAACCTTGGGGTTTTCGCTGGCGATGCGCCTTAGGTCTTCTAGGGTGCCGTCCGTGCTACCCGCATCTAAAACCACCACCTCGTCGCAAAGATCGACTAGGCAGGCGATCGACTCTTGGTAGCAATAGTCAAACTGCTGGACGTTGTGCGTAAATATGCTCCCGCCTAAACTTGTCATGTTTCAACCTTTCGAGATAATTCCGTCACGATTAATCTTAAGCTTATGGCCTCGCCAATCGACGTAGTTGGTAAGCAGCGAATCGATCCAAATAAATGGAAGGATCGCCTCCCGCAAAATCCAAAGACGAGGATCGGGAATCTTCCCGCCAATCGCTTTCACCATAGCAATGTCAAGACCATACCATCCCACAACAGTTATCGCCGCAACCTGAAGCCCGTTAAGGTCCCACACGTGCGGAACGGCAATGGCACCCATAATTGCCATCACGTACGAAAACTGAAGCGGGTGCAAGGCGTACACCCAAACCACCGATTTCTTCTGAATAACCGACCACCTCTGATGCCTAGACCAAAATTCCTTAAACGTCCTACCGCCAACATATTGCCTGATCGGTCTTTTCATAAGGTCGATGCGCTTTCCAACGAACTTCATGAGCAGTCCCATGATGTAGTCTTCGTTGATAAACTGAGCGCAAGAAGCAATGCCGCCAAACTTCTCGGCCACCGACCTTCGGTACATCATCGACTTGCCCATAACAAACGACTGGTCGAAGAACTTAGCGAAGTTCATCCACCGAGCATAAAACGTGTTCAGGTGAAGCTCTTCTAGATGACCTCCCCACCCTATCCCGCCAAAGCCCTGGATCGGAGCAGTAATGATGCCGTTAAGTTCGTTGCGAAGAAGTGGGGTTGTCTCTTGCAGGTAAGACCTGTGGGCGCGAACGTTGCTGTCGCTTACCAAGATCACGTCGTGCTTGGCAGACTTTTCTGAGGCGTCCAGGTTATTGACTTTGGGATTGCACCCCAGCGGTGTGTCGCCAATGATCAGGCGAAAAACACCGCCAGGAAACAAATCCAAAATTCGCTGGCAGACCTTTACAGCCGGATCTTTTTCGTCTGCGACAGACAAAATCACTTCGTAGGTCGGGTAGTCGATGTCGGCAAAGCTTATAAGGTTGTCGAACAGGCCAGGGTCCACGCCCTTGATGGGCTTTAGGATCGAAACACCCGGAAGGCCCGGCTGCCACATGCGCGGAGACGGCGCCACGTTCATGCGCCACCATGAATACAGCGTTCCTAATGCCGTTAAGCCCAGACTTAAAGCCCACACAATCGCCAAGAGACCGTAGAGTGCAAGCATGCTGGCTCCTTTAAAGTAATCTACGGCTTGGAAACCAAGTCGAGATGAAGATCCCCGGCTTTTCCCCAGGAGTTTTCTGTTAGAAAACGATTTTGATCCTCAATTAGCTTAGCCTTTAGATTTGGATTCTCAAAAAGAATTGCCAGCTCGTGCGCCAGGGCCTCAGGGCTTTCAGCCTGCGGACAGATGCCGTCAAGATCGCAAAAGTGTGGTTCGCGAGAAACGATCACGGGTATCTGCGCCTCCATGGCCCGCCTCGAGGCTCCGGAAGCTCCGTACACGACGTGGTCTGGGTCGCTGAGATATGGAAACACAGCGACCTGATTGGTGCCCAGATATGCATTGAGACACGACTCGCTTACATATCCCCTCAAGATGGCAATGTGGTCTTCCACGCCCAACTCAAAGGCAAGCTTCATGAGCTCGTCGTAGTACCTGTCGTGCTCGAGCTTAGAAAACATGCCCTCGCTGAACAGTCCCGTGAAAAATACATCGGGATAATTATGTTTGAGAATGGCGGCTGCCCTAATTGGAGCCTCCCAGTTCTTGTATCTAAACCCAAATCCGAACTGCATAAACGTGTGCTCCGACCTATAAAGGTTCCAAAGCCTAGACGCCGCAGATGGGCCGCAGCCGTGCTTGATAACCGTCACCTTAGACTTGATGCCCTTTTCTTGAACCAACACGTCTTTGGCCAGACGACTGTGCACCACGATCTCGGGAATAGAGTTCTCGATTACCGTCTTGTCTTTGTGGTGGTAGACCGAGTGCATGGTAACGATCGGGCGGAACTCACGGATGCGAGCTATAAAGCTAAGCCAGTGCCTGGCGTCCGGAAAAATGCCGTACTCGTGCTGAATGAAAACTGCGTCCGGCTGAAAGTCTTCGATGGCCTTCGCCAGCGCCGAAAGACTCTCGCCGCGCTTCCACAGACCAGGAATAATGTTGGTGGTCGGCTGGCAGGTGTTCGCCTCAGGGAAAAGCCTCCAGTCGGCCACCTTCTCCCACATGCGTGGCCACAGAGCCTCGGCATAGGTTGAAATGCCGCA
>Ga0315289_10010673_pt1 | contig 13124 bp, 13 predicted proteins | sample YL17G11_40_MG_FD_203452 | JGI IMG/M metagenome (GOLD analysis project Ga0315289, IMG submission 203452) | Sediment microbial communities from Yellowstone Lake, YNP, Wyoming, USA - YL17G11_40 | ecosystem: Environmental > Aquatic > Freshwater > Lake > Sediment | place: USA: Wyoming | collected...
GTAGACCTCTTTCAATTCGCCCCGCGCGGCGTCTGCGACGATGCGCGGCCAGGTCTCGTCGGCTTCCCCGAGCGCCACGGCGTCCGCATGGCGCGGGCCGCCGTCGCGGCCCAGAGCCTCATCCGGCAGCGCGGTCACGTGCGGTCCGCCCATCACCACCGGCACGCCGGCAGCGCGGAGCGCATCGGCCACCCGGTAGGCCTGGGCGATCATCCGGGTCATGGCGCCGATTCCGACCAGCCCGATGTGGTTCTCGAGCACGAAGCGCACCAGGGCGGCAGCGCCCATCGGCTGCGCGTTGCCGTCGATCAGCCGCACCTCGTGACCGGGCGGGGTCAGCGCTTCGAGCAGGAACATCCACAAATGCGGCATGATGTCGCGCCTTACGCCGTCGTCCGGGTTGTAGAGCAGGATCTTCATGAACGCCGCCCTCTTGCCAGCCTGCTGCGGGTTGGGTGGTTCCTCTCCCCGACGAACTCCTGCCAGGCGATGGATTCGAACCGATGTGCTCCCGAGTCGTTCCAACGAGATCTGATTTCGGAAGCCAGATCCCCAATTATAGTACCCCGGACCGAACCAGTGGAAACGGACTGACCGGGCCGTTGCGGGTGTCCCGGAATCTGCGGTCAGAGGAGAACGGCTGGTACGCCCGGCGCGATTCGAACGCGCGACCTCTTGCTCCGGAGGCAAGCGCTCTATCCAGCTGAGCTACGGGCGCATAGTTTACTATTCTACCTCCGCCGGCAGCTTTGGGGAAACTGCCTTCCTGGGCTTGGCGGCCGGAACCTTGCGTCCGCCGGGTTCCTTCAGCAGCGCCTCGATCTGCGCCCGCATGTTCTTCTCTTCGTCCTGGAAGAAGGGGCTGTCGGCCGAGTGCTGCGCGCGGATCACCCCCTGGCGGTCGATGAACACCAACTGCGGGACCAGCATGCGCTCGATGGGCGAGTGCTGAAGGAAGCTGAGCACCGGCTCCCGCTCCCCCGCCCCCACGGGGAAGCGCAACCGAAGCTCCTTCACGTAATCCGGCACCAGCAGGCCGGCCATGGGATTGAAGGCCACTCCCAGCGGCTGGAAACCTTTGGCCCCGTACTCCTTGTAGAGCTGGTCCATGAGCGAGGAGCAGGTCTTGCAATGCGGGCAGGTGGTCAGCAGGAACTCCAGCGCCACCACCTGGCCGCGGTAGTAGCTGAGCAAGAGCTGCTGCCCGCTGGGCAGCTTGATGACGAACTCGGGAGCGGGCCGCGGGACTTCCGCGCCCACCAGCGCCGGCAGCGTCACTGCCAATCCCAACATCGCGGTCAGAATGCGGCTCTTCAAGACTCCTCCTGGATACTGATAGTGTATCGCAGCCGCGGCTTCTTTCACCGCCTCGGGCTGCTCGAGCCCCTCCAGGCTCGTCACCCGGGCCCCCTGGCGGCGCACCAGGAAGTGGCCGTCGTCGCCGCGGCCGGTGAGGCGCGAGCCGTTCGCCGCGCCCGCCTGGAACCGCTTCCACTTGCCCTCCAGCACGCGCCGGTAGAGGCTGAAGAAGCGCTGGGCGGTCTCCGGGCTGTCCCACTCGGAAGCGTAGGCCAGCAGGACGCGCGCGCCGCCCTTCTCCTCGAGCAACTGGTAGTTGCCGCCCCGCCAGGCCGGCGCCACCGCCTCGGCGTCCTCCGCGGTGGCGTACTGCCGCAGCAGGATCGAGTGATCCAGCTCGCCCATGGACCCCTCGGCGAGCGCGCGGTAGCCGCGCCGCGCAGACGGCGACGGCGGCTCACAGGCCACGGGCTGGACGCGGGCCAGATACTTCTCCGGGTGGAGGATCTGCTGGCTCGACTCCGGCGGCCGCCGGAACACCTCCGCGAAGGCCGCGGAACCCAGCTTCTCGATGACGGCGTGCTGGAACAGCATCCCTTTCGAGTACGGGAACACCAGCGTCTCCTTCAGGTAGAGCGGTGAGCGCTCGAAGACCGGGTACTCGGCGGCCCCCAGTTCGGTCATGCGGGACATCGTGCGCACCAGCACCGGCGAGTCCTTCAGCGACTGCCCCGTCCGGTGGGCCAGGTACTCCGCCATCAGCCAGGTGGCCTGGCCCTCCATCACCGCCAGCCGGGCCAGGCTGCGGTCGTCGTCCTGCCGCGCCCGCTCGACGAACTTCTCGAGGTTGACGTGCTGGTCGGCCAGCGCGTGCGCCAGTTCGTGCACCAGCGCTGAGCGCGCGGCGAGCTCCGAGCCGGTATCCACCAGTAACAGCTTCTTCTTCCTGAAGTCGTAAAAGGCGGCGGCCTGCTCGCTGAGCAACTCGAGCGTCATCTTCTTCAGGTCGAAGTCCGGCGGCACGAAGCCGAGCTTCTTGAGCGCCAGTTCCTCGGCGCGCAGCTCCTCGGGCTGGATGTTCTCCTTGACGCGCTGCTCGAGCAGTTGCGCGACCTGCTCGCGGCTGATGCGCTGGTAGGCGATCTTCTTGAGCTGCCGGAAACCGGAGATCTCGGTCAGCTCGCGGGTGATCGAGTCGATCTGGGCGGCCAAGTCCGGCGCCTGGGCGGCCTGGACCCACCAGGCCACAACTCCGAGGAGCAGGCTTCTCAGAACGGTTCTTCTCACAGGGCCTCACAGGCGCCGCGCGGGCAGTACAGGCGGAAGGCGGCCGCGGCCGACAGGCACAGCAGGCCGCCCAGCATCACAGTGAGCCGCGCGCCGAAGCGCGCCGCCAGCGCGCCGGCGGCCAGGCTGCCGAAGGGGCCCACGCCCACCACCATCATGGCGTACAGGGCCATGATGCGCCCGCGGTACTCGTCCGGTATGAACACCTGGATCACGGTGTTCACGGCGGTGTTGTGGCGCATCACGCTGAAGCCGATGATCGGCACGATGGCCAACGACAGGTAGAAGCTCGGCGACAGGGCGAACAGCACGTATCCCAGCCCCACGCCCAGCGCGCTCACGAAAATCACCTCCGCCAGGCCGGTGGCGCGGGGGCGTTTGGCCAGCACCAGCGTGCCCACCACCGCGCCCGTTCCCATGGCGCCCATCAGGAAACCCAGCCCCTGTGAGCCGCGGTGAAAGATGGCGTCGGCGAAGAAAGGCATCAGCACCAGGGCCGGCATGCTCGAGACGGTGACCGCCGCCACCAGCCCCAGCAGCACCCGCAGCAGCCGGGTGCGCTGCGCGTAGCGGAAGCCGTCGATCAGGTATGCCAGCGCCGCCTTCTGCGGACGCGGCTCGAACGCCGGAAGCCGCATGGCTAGCAGGCCGCCCAGCACCGCCAGGAAACTTACGGAATTGAGCAGGAAACAGATCCCCTCGCCCAGGCTGGCCACCAGCACGCCCGCCACCGCCGGGCCGACTACGCGCGCGGCGTTGAAAATCGCCGAGTTCAGCGCGATGGCATTCAGCAGGTCTTCCTTGCCCGTCAACTGGATCACCAGCGATTGGCGGCCCGGCATGTCGAAGGCGTTGATGGTCCCCAGCACCAGCGCCACGGCCAGCACGTGCCAGACTTGCACCTGGCCCGTCAGCGTCAGCAGCGCCAGCCCCAGGGCCTGGACCATCGACAGCGTCTGGGTCAGCATCACCAGCCGGTGCCGCGAGCAGCGGTCGGCCGCCAGGCCGCCCAGCGGCGCCAGCAGGAACACCGGCAGGTGTTGGCAGAAGCCCGTGGCGCCCAGCAGCCATTCGGAATGTGTCAGGCGGTACACCAGCCAGTTCTGCGCCACCATCTGCATCCAGGTCCCCACCAGCGAGACGATCTGCCCGCTGACGAACAGCCGGAAATTGCGGTGCCGCATCGCCCGGAATACCGCACCCCAGCCCCCCAGCGCCGGCGGAGGCAGCGGTTCGGTCTCCGGGGAGAGTCTCTCGCAGGCCAGGGGCGGGGAGTCGTGGGGCGTTTCCGGCGCGCGAGCGTCCAAACTTCAGGATAGTCCAAGTGGGCTACAATCGGAGCAAGGCTCGCGGCGAGTCCCAGGAGGTTCTCAGTTTGCCCGAAGAGAAGACCTACAAGGCCACCTACGTCGGTAGTGGCACCTTCATCATCAGCAAGCCCAAGCGCAAGTCCGCCAAGGCACGCCAGACGCGCCTGAAGAACCGTCAGCGCGGCGCGCGGAAGTAGAACGGGGGGTAAGCGGGGACAGTCTGGCCTGTCCACGGAGGGACAGGCCAGACTATCCCCTAGTCGAGGCGGGAGTTGCGGAGGGCGGTGACGGAGAGCAGGCCGGAAGCGCCCAAATTGAGTACAGCGAGGGGCCGGTAGAGGTTCGCATCGGGCATCTTGCGGGTCACAACGAACTGGGACAGCAGCATGCCGCCGATGGCGCAGGACTTCAGGGCGATGCCGCGGGAGAGGGAGAACTCGCCGCGGGCGTTGCGCAAGAGGGGGTTGATCTCGTAGCGTCCGACGGAGCTGCGGACGTCGAGGACGGCGGCAGCGGCCAGCGCAGCTGCGGAGAGAGCCCAGGCCTTCTTGCCGGGGGGCCTGCGAGTCTGGCCGAAGCCGCTGGGCTGGAGGAGCAGCATCATCCCGATTGCTCCGCTGCAGAGTGTCTTGAATCGCCTTCGCCCCACACCTGGCTCATCGGTCCAGGGCAGGGGAGTTTGAGAGAACGGCAGTGACGGGAGGCGGCGCTACCTGGGGCTACCCTCTGTGCCAACATGACTGAGACACCATCCCCACCCGTAATTACTGTCGAGGGCGCGGAGGGACAAGAGCGTGGAGGACAGGCGAAACCGCCCGTCCCGCGGGGCGCAGAGGGACAGGAAAAGAAGGGAAGGCAAAGGACAAAAGGCAAAAGGCAAAAGGCGGAAAGCAGGAGTCAGGAGTCAGAATGCAGAAGGCCGCTTCAGCTTGGCGGCAGTAGGATGGGTGGAACCAGCGATGGCCTATCTTGCCGCGCTTCCCCGCCGCGCGTAGTCCAGGCCGCTGAAGACGGTGCCCCCTGCGGCCAGCCAGATCAAGGGCGGGGTCAGGTACGCCATACCCGTCTCCGGCCAGGCACGCGCCAGGATGGCCGCCCCGGCGGCGGCGCTTTGCAGGAAGGTGCTCAGCTTGCCCCACACTGAAGGCGGGAAATCGCGGCGGCGCCGGGTGAGCATCGCCACGCCGGCCCCGGCCAGGATCAACAGATCCCGGGCCAAGACGATCCCCACCAGCCACCAGGGCAGCGCTCGCGCGCTGCCCAGCGCCACGAAGGTGGCGCTCAGCAGGATCTTATCGGCCGCCGGATCCAGGTAAGCTCCGAGCTGGGTGGAGACACGCCACCAGCGCGCCAAGAAACCGTCCAGCACGTCGGTGATCCCGGCGGCCGCAAAGATCACCACGGCCTGCCGCCACTGCCCCAGCAGGACGGCGCGGACCGCGAACGGCGCCAGCAGCACGCGGCTCAACGAGAGCAGATTGGGGAGCAGGCTTCTAGCCGGCAAGGGCGGGCGCAACCCGTGCGCTGAGCTGGTCAAAACTCAGGATCTCATACAGCGAGGGATCCGACATGAGCCGGTGCACCAGGGCGAAGTGCATGGCGTGCCCGGCGCGCTCGGCCACCACGTGACCCACCAGCGGCCGGCCCAGCAGCGCCAGATCGCCGATCAGATCCAGCGCCTTGTGGCGGCAACATTCGTCCCTGAAGCGCAGGCCCTCGGGGTTGAGCACCGCAGTGTGGTTGAAGCAAACCGCGTTGGCTAGCGAGGCGCCGCGGATCAGGCCCATGTCCCGCATGCGATCCAGCTCGTGCGCGAAACCGAAGGTGCGCGCCGGGGCGATCTGGCCGGCGTAGCCCTCCGGAGTGACCTCGAGTTCCAGCCTCTGCCGCCCCACCAGCGGGTGCTCGAAGAACACGTCACAAGTCAGCCGGAAGCTCTCCGCGGGCAGGATGGAAATCCTCCGCGCCCCGTCTGCCACCGTCACCTCCTGCGAGATCCGCAGGTAGCGCCGGGGCTTGCGCATGACCCTCAGGCCGGCCCGCCGGATCATTTCGACGAAGGGCAGCCCGCTGCCGTCCAGGATGGGCACCTCCAGGTTGTCGATCTCGATATAGGCGTTGTCCACGCCCATGCTGTAGAAGACGCTCAGCAGGTGCTCGGTGGTCGAGATCAGCACGCCTTGGCGCATCAGGCTGGTGGCGTAGCTGACGCGGGCGACGTGCCGCCAGCTCGCCGGGATCGGAAAGCGCTCCAGATCCGTGCGCAGGAATACCACCCCCGTGCCCGGCGGCGCCGGCAAGACTCGGATGGTGACGGGGACCCCGCTGTGCAACCCAACGCCGCAGGCTTCAACGGGCTTGAGCAGGGTGGTTTCGAAGCGCAACTGGAGGCTCCAACATAAACCTTAGTAGATGCACGTTCGTTGCCGGGCTGCAACCTATTGATAATTCGATGGCTACCAGCACCCGCCGTGGCAGAAATGCCACATCTTGAGGCACCTCCTGTGGCCGGAATGCCGCTTCCGCCCGCTCCGCAGTATCATGGGGAGCATGCCTGGCTCGCGCCTGTTCCTTATTGACGCCTTCGGCTTCATCTTCCGCGCCTTCCACGCCCGCGCCCGCAGCAGCGCTCCGGCGATGCGCACCAGCGCGGGGCTGCCCACCGAAGCTGTGTACATCTTCGCCAGCATGCTGCGGAAGCTGGCGGCGGCCTACCGGCCCGAGATGATCGCGGCGGTCTTCGAGAGCCCCGGTCCCACCTTCCGCGAGCAGGAGTTCGCCGACTACAAGGCGAACCGCCCGGAGATGCCGCCGGAGCTGGCCCAGCAGATCCCCTACGTGCGGCGCTTGCTCGAGGCCCTGCGGATCCCGGTGCTCGCGCAGCCCGGCTACGAGGCCGACGACCTCATCGGGACGCTCGCGGTGCGTGCCCCGGCCGAGGGCGTCGATGTGGCCATCGTCTCCAGCGACAAGGACATGCTGCAACTGGTCAACGAGCGCGTCTCGATGCTCAACCCCATGCAGGAAGATCTGTGGTACGACCCGGCCCGGGTCGAGGAGAAGGTGGGCGTCAAGCCCAGCCAGGTGCCGGACCTGCTGGCGCTCAAGGGGGACCCCAGCGACAATATCCCCGGGGCGCCGGGCATCGGCGACAAGGGCGCGCGCGAGCTGATTGCGCGCTTCGGGTCGGTCGAGGAGGCGCTGGCGCGGGCGGCGGAGGTCGAGCGGCGGGCCTACCGGGAGAGCCTCGAAACCCACGCCGCGCAGATCCGGCTGAGCAAGTGGCTGGCCACCATCGATACGGCGGTGCCCGTGGACTTCTCTCTGGAGGCCTTTCGCGCCCAGCCGGCGGATGAGGCCGCGCTCCGGGAGCTTTACAAGGAACTCGAGTTCTTCAGCCTGCTCGAAGAGCTGGAGCCGCCGCCGGCGGCGCGGCCGACGGACTACTGGGTGATCGAAACCGCCGAGCAACTGGAGGCATACCTGGGTTCGATCCCGCCGGGCGCCCCCGTGGCGGTGGCGGTGACCGTGGGCGTCGAGGACCTGTTCGGGGCGGAGCAGGGCAGCGGGATCGGCCTGGCCTTCCGCAGCGGGGAGGCCTGCGCGGTGCCGCTGGCGCTGGCCGAACGCCTGCGGCCGCTGCTGGAAGATCCCGCCAGGGGGAAAGCGGTGCACGATCTGAAGGCGCTCCACCTGGCGCTGGCCACGCTGGGCCTCGAGGCGCGCGGCTGCGAGGCCGACGTCATGCTCTATGCCTTCTTGCTGTGGGCCGACCCAGCGGGCTGCTCGCTGGAAGCGCTGGCGCAGAGGGTCCTCGACCGCAAGCTCCAGGCGGGGCCCGAGGCGCAGGCCGACGCCATCCTGGAGCTGGCCGCGCGGCTGGGTCCGGAGCTCGACGCGCGGGGCTTGCGGCGGCTCTACGAGACCATCGAGCTGCCGCTCGCGCCGGTGCTGGCGCGCATGGAGCAGGCGGGCATCCGGGTGGACCCGGCCGAGCTGCGCCGGCTCTCCCAGCTCATGGACACCGAGATCGCGCGCCTGACCGGGGAGATCCACGCCCTGGCCGGGCGCCCCTTCAACATCAACTCGCCGCAGCAGTTGAGCAAGCTGCTCTTCGAGGAGCTCAAGCTGCCCGCCCCGGCGCGCCCCGGCAAGGGCAAGACCGTCTCGACGGCGGCCGATGTGCTCGAAGAGCTGGCCGGCGAGCACGCGATCGTCCGCAAGGTGCTCGACTACCGCCAGCTCGCCAAGCTCAAGGGCACTTACGTGGACGCGCTGCCCGCGCTGATCCACCCGCGCACCGGCCGGCTGCACACCCGCTTTAACCAGGCCGGTGCGGCCACCGGCCGGCTGTCTTCCTCGAACCCGAACCTTCAGAACATCCCCATCCGCACGGAGCTGGGGCGCGAGATCCGCGCGGCCTTCATCCCGCGCGCCGGCTGGAAGCTGGTGGTGGCCGACTACTCGCAGATCGAGTTGCGCCTGCTGGCGCACATGTCGCGTGATCCGGCGCTGGTCGAGGCCTTCCTCCGGGGTGAGGACATCCACGCCCGCACCGCCGCCGAGGTGTTCGACGTGGGGCCCGAAGGAGTCACGCCCGAACTGCGCCGCAGCGCCAAGGCGGTCAACTTCGGCATCGTCTACGGCCTGAGCGCCTTCGGGCTGGCCGCGCAACTGGGCATCGCGCGGCACCAAGCCCAGCGCTACATCGACCACTACTTCGCGCGCTACGCCGGCGTGAAGCGCTTCATTGACTCGAGCATCGAGGAGGTGCGCCGCACCGGCGTCACCAGGACCCTGTTCGGGCGCGAGCGGCCCATCCCCGACATCTCGAGCCGCAACCCCAACGCCCGCGCCTTCGCCGAGCGCACGGCGGTCAACACCCCGTTGCAGGGCACCGCCGCCGACCTCATCAAGCTGGCCATGGTGGCCATCGACGGCGAGTTGCGCGAGCGGCGCCTGAAGACCACCATGCTGCTCCAGGTGCACGACGAGCTGGTTTTTGAAGTCCCGCCCGAGGAGGTCGCGCAGGTCTCCGCGCTGGTCAAGTCGGCCCTGGAGCAGGTCCACCCCCTCGCGGTGCCCCTGCTGGCCGACCTCTCCGTCGGCGACAACTGGAGGAAATAGGGGACAGCCTGATCCGCCCCCCTGGTTTTCCTCCGCTGCCGCCGCCACCGCGCCGGGCGCGCTGAATGGTGAGGCCGGGGCCGGGCCTGCCCGGCCCCTACTTCAGCTCGAGGATTTCCTTCTCCTTGGCCTTGGCGGCCTGATCGAGCCGCTGCATGTGCGTGTCGGTGAGCTTCTGGATCTCGTCGTGCGCCCGCCGGTCCTCGTCCTCGCTGATGACCTTGTCCTTGAGCAGCTTCTTGATGGCCTCGTTGGCGTCCCGGCGGACGTTGCGCAGGCTCACGCGGTGCTCCTCGGCCACCCCGTGCAGGTGCTTGACCAGTTCCTTGCGGCGCTCCTCGGTCAGCGGCGGGATGGGCACCCGGATCACCCGGCCGTCGTTGATCGGGTTCAGGCCCAGATCCGCGCTGCGGATGGCCTTCTCGATGGCCCCGATCTGGCTCAGGTCCCAGGGCTGGACCATAATCAGGGAGGGCTCCGGCACGTGCAGCGAGGCCACCTGGTTCAGCGGGGTCGGCGTGCCGTAGTAGTTCACGCGAACCGGATCCAGCAGGCTGATCGAAGCCCGCCCGGTGCGGATGGTGGACATGGTGTGCTGCAAGTCGCCCAGCACCTTCTCCATGCGCGTGCGGGCGTCGGCCTCGATCTCCTTGACGTTCTGAAAGGCCAGGCCGGCCGCTTCAGGGCGCTGTTCCTGTTTCATAAGGCTCCCCCTTAGCAAATCAGCGTACCGACGGGCTCGCCCATCGACATACGCATTATGTTTCCGGGAACGTTCAGATTGAAGACCACGATCGGAAGCTGGTTGTCGCGGCACATGGCCACGGCGGCGCCGTCCATTACGCCCAGGTCCCGCGAAAGAACTTCCAGGTACGTAATCTGCCGGTAGAGCACGGCATCGGGATGCTTCCGCGGGTCCTGGTCGTAGACCCCGTCCACGCGGGTGGCCTTACCCATGACCTGCGCGCGGATCTCCAGGGCCCGCAGCGTCGCCGCGGTGTCGGTCGAGAAGTAAGGGTTCGACGTGCCGGCGGCCAGGATCACCAGCCGCCCCTTCTCCAGGTGCCGGATGGCGCGCCGGCGGATGTACGGTTCGGCCACCTGGCGCATCTCGATGGCGGTCATCACGCGCGTGGGCACGGCCTGGCGTTCCAGGGCGTCCTGCAGGGCCAGGGCGTTCACCACGGTGGCCAGCATGCCCATGTGGTCGGCCGTGACCCGGTCCATGTGGCGGGCCGCCGCGGCCACTCCGCGGAAAAAGTTGCCGCCTCCCACCACCACGCCCAGTTGCACGCCGCGGGCGGTCACCTGCGCCAGTTCGCTGGCCAGCCCGGCCACCCGCTCGGCGTCGAGGCCCCAGCTGGCCTGGCCCGCCATGGCCTCGCCGCTGAGCTTCAGCAGTATGCGCTCGTACTGGGGCATCAGACCTCCCCGTGGGGGTCGGGCCTGCCCGACTCCTAACCCTCCGCCGCCTTCTCGCCTCCCGCCGCGTCGCCCACCTTGAAGCGCACCATGCGCGACACCGTGATGTTCTCCCCGGTCTTGGCGATGGTGGCCGTGATGAGCTGGCCCACCGTCACGGTGCTGTCCTTGATGAAGGGCTGCTCGTAGAGGCAGACCTCTTCGTAGAACTTGCTGAGGCGGCCCTCCACGATCTTGTCCACCACCATCTCCGGCTTGCCCTCGGCCAGGGCCCGGGCCCGCTGGATCTCGCGTTCCTTAGCCAGCACCGCCGCCGGCACGTCCTGCTGGCGGAGGAACTGAGGATCGGCCGCCGCCACCTGCATGGCCAGGTCGTGCACCAGTTGCTTGAATTCGTCGGTCCGCGCCACGAAGTCGGACTCGCAGTTGACCTCGAGGAGCACGCCCAACTGGGCGCCCGGGTGGATGTAGCTGCCGATCTGCCCTTGCCGCGTGGCCCGGGAGGCCTTCCGCGCCGCCGTGGCCTGACCGCGCTTGCGCAGCACCACCTCGGCGGCGGCCAGGTCGCCCCCGGCTTCCTGCAAGGCGCTCTTGCACTCCATCATTCCGGCGCCGGTGCGCTCGCGTAATTGCTTGACTAACTGCGCGGTAATCTCCGCCATATGTCTGTACCCGTGGATGACTCCGTCTTAGCTGCCGCTCTCGCCGGCCGCCGCCTCCGCCGCGCCGCCCGCGGGCGGCGCGGCGGTTGCCGGCGACGGCCCCTTGCGGGGCAGGGACGCCGAGGGCAGCGCCTCGTCCGGCAGGCTCTCCGACATAAGCTGCTCGGCGTACCGCGGATCCGTGTACTGCGTGTACTCGGGGATCTCCTCGGGTGGCGTCTCGTCGGTGACGATCTTCTCGGCGGTGAACTCCTGCTCGGTGGCCAGGGCCCGGCCCTCTATGATGGCGTCGGCGACCTTGCTCGAGAACAGCCGGATGGCGCGCAGGGCGTCGTCGTTGCCCGGGATGGGGTAATCCACCTGGTCCGGGTTGCAGTTGGTATCCACCACGCCCACCACCGGGATGCCCAGCTTGCGGGCCTCGGCCACCGCGATCTCCTCCCGGCTGGAGTCGATGACGAACACCACGTCGGGCCGCCCGGGCATTTCCTTGATCCCCGCCAGGTTCTGCTGGAGGTGCTTGCGCTGGCGCTCCAGCCGCGTGATCTCCTTCTTGGAACGCCCCAGGTAGGCGCCCTCCGCGGCCATGGCGTCCAGCTCCTTCAGCCGCTTGATGGACCGCTGGATGGTGATGTGGTTGGTCAGCAGGCCCCCCAGCCAGCGCTGGTTCACGAAGAACATCCCGCAGCGCGTCGCCTCCTCGGAGATGGCCTCCTGCGCCTGCCGCTTGGTGCCCACAAACAGGAAGTTCTTGCCCTGCTGGGCCATCTCGCCCACGAAGCGCATGGCCTCCTTGAACAGCTTCAGCGTCTTTTGCAGGTCGACGATGTAGATGCCATTGCGTTCGCCGAAGATGTACTCTTTCATCTTGGGATTCCAGCGCTTGGTCTGGTGCCCGAAGTGAACGCCGGCTTCGAGCAATTCCTTCATCGAGATTGACGGCAAACTGCCTCCTTAGTTCTGAAAAAGGGGACAGGCTCCACTGGCCCTCGTGGCCAGCGGAGCCTGTCCCCTTTTTCGCGCATCCATTACCGCTTGGAGAACTGGAACCGCTTGCGGGCGCCCTTCTGGCCGTACTTCTTGCGCTCGTGCTGGCGCGCGTCGCACCGCAGCAAGCCCATCGACTTCAGCTTCGCCCGCAGTTCGGCGTTGAACTCCACCAGCGCGCGGGCGATACCCAGGCGCGCGGCGCCCGCCTGGCCCGTCGGGCCTCCCCCGTCGGCCAGGATCAGAACATCGAACCGATCCGCCGTCGCGGTGGCCAGCAGCGGCTGGCGCACCGCCGAGCGCGAGGATTCGGTCGGGAAATAGGTGTCGAACGGACGGCCGTTCACGGTGATCTGGCCCTTGCCCGGCCGCAAGAACACCCGCGCCACGGCGGATTTCCTCCGGCCCGTTCCTAAATACTGTTGCTGGGTGGCTGGCACTCAGTGACCTCTCAACTTTCTCGTTCGGCTCGCGACGGGCAGCGGAGCCGGCTTCTGCGCCTCGTGCGGGTGCTTCTCGCCGGCGTAGACCTTCAGCTTGCGCAGCATGTGCTTGCCCAGCTTGGTCTTGGGCAGCATCCCCGCGATGGCCTCACGGACCAGGCGCGTCGGGTGGTTGGCGCGCACCTTCCTGGCGCTGACTTCCTTGAGGCCGCCCGGATATCCGCTGTGGCGCCGGTAGATCTTCTGGTCCTCTTTTCGCCCGCTGAGCCACACCTTGGCGGCGTTAACCACCACCACGTGGTCCCCCACGTCCAGGAAGGGGGTGTAGGTGGGCTTGTGCTTTCCCATCAGCAGGATCGCGACCCGGCTGGCTAGCCGGCCCAGCACCTGGTTTTCGGCGTCCAGCACATACCAGGTCCGCGTAATCTCGGTGTGGGACGGGAATTCGGTCTTCATGGACAGACAGATACTCTCCTGGGTCCTCACAAACACTAGCGTATCGGACGTCCGCGCCCCTTGTCAAACCGACCCGTGGGGCGGACCCCCTGAAAAACGGGCGACAGGCTACCCTGGCCCCGCCCAGGGGC
>Ga0315289_10010674_pt1 | contig 13123 bp, 9 predicted proteins | sample YL17G11_40_MG_FD_203452 | JGI IMG/M metagenome (GOLD analysis project Ga0315289, IMG submission 203452) | Sediment microbial communities from Yellowstone Lake, YNP, Wyoming, USA - YL17G11_40 | ecosystem: Environmental > Aquatic > Freshwater > Lake > Sediment | place: USA: Wyoming | collected...
TTTTTTTGTTTTCATCGCCGCCGGCCGGCGAGGAGCCGACTCCTCCTCCTGCTCCACACCAGGGCCGCCCCTCCCACCACGGCGACGGTCCCCACGACGACGGCCGAGGCAGCCGCGGCGGTCCCCGGAGACACGCCCAGAGCCGTGGCCAGGTTGTCGATCGCGGGCCAGGACGCCCAGTAGGAAGGAGGCGGCGGCGGCGCGCCTCTCTGGCCGCCGCCGCCGCTCCGCCGCGCCGCGTCGAACGCCGACCCCGGCGGCGACGGCTGCCGCGGTCCCGCGGCGGCCGAAGAAGACGAGGCCCCCTCTCTTCCCTTCTTGTGATGGTGGCTACGACTTCGGTGGTGGCGGCTTTCCAGTCCCTGCCCCTGCTGCCCCTGTCCCTGCTGCCCCTGCTGCTCCTGCCGGTGCTGCCTGTGCCACCCGCCGGCGCCGCGCGGCATGCCGAGCCGAGACAGCTCGTCGTGCGCCGCGGCATAGTCCACGAAGAAAGTCGCCTCGCTCGCGGCGTACTCCTCGACGAGCAGCCTCGTCTCGGCGTCGGCGAGCAAGAAAGCGTCCTGAGGCAGGGAGCCCTCCAGCAGCCTCGAGAAGTAGCTGTTGTCGAAGCGCGGGGAGCCGTCGGCGCCGGGGGGGGGCGCGGCAATGAGGGGCAGCGGCGCGGCGCCGGACTGCGAGCTCCCCGCCCCCGCCGCCCCCGCGTCGGGCCACCAGCGGCCGAGGGTGTGGGCCCCGGCGAGCGCGACGACGTGCCTGAGGGGCATGCCGAGCCTGGCTGCGAAGGCGCGGAGGGCCCTGGCCTGCGCGCAGGAGACGGGGGAGGAGAGGGCGGAGGGGGGGGACGAGGAGGAGGGGAGGCCGCCGCCGCTGCCGCTCCGCCGGACGGAGGAGGGGCCCGCCGCCGCAGCCGCCGCCGAGTTCGGAGCCCCGCCGCCGCTGCTCCCCGCAGCAGCAGCAGCCTCTCTCGCCGCCCTCCTCGGATCGAACAGCCTCCCCTCGGGCGCGTACGCCCACGAGTCCCTCCTCCCGGGCTCGAACCCAAGCACGGGCCCCCCGGCGCCCTCGACGACGACGGCGGCGGCGAGCTGGAAGACGTCCGCGAGCGACAGCTTGGGAGCGGCGGCCTCGGCGATGGGCTTGAGCCACTCGACGACGTCGGCGAGGCCCTCGTTCCCCTGGTGGGAGAGCTCCTGCTTGGTTCTGGAGGGAGGCGCGGTCGGAGTCGGGGAAGTTTGGAGAGATAGTAGTTGAGGGTGAGGTTTTTCGTCAGTCGAGCCGATTTCCTCAAACAGGCGTCGCGCTCTCTCTCTCTTTCCTCGTTTTCCGGATCCCCATTGTTGCCAAAAATACTCACCGGATGCTTGCGTTGGCTCCCCCCGTGCGGGTCTCGGCGTCAAATGTAGCGGCGTCGTGGAACGCCAGCCGCAGCAGCGCCGGCCCGCAGCGGCGATGCCGGACGAGCTCCGCGATGGCCCTGCGCGCGTCCTGCTCCGCGTCGCCGATGATGGCCGCGATGGCCGTGGCCGAGGCGCGGCGGAGCATCTGAGACGCTTGTGATGGATAGGGAGGGGTCCTGGGGGGACAGCAGCAGCGGCAGCGGCGCTTCGCAGGAGAGCTTGATGCGACACGCCCTCTTTCTGGGCTGCAGAGCGCCGACGGAAAAGAGAGAGGCGAAAATGAAACTCTCCTCACTCCTCGTTTGCAAAAAGCCGGGCGAGACCTCTCTCTCTCTCTCTCTCTCTCTCTCTCTCTCTCTCAGGCATAGTTCCCACCCCCTCTCCTCGCCGATTGCCCCTGCGATGTCGCGTTTTTGCACCAATCGGGCCTCTTCCCAGTTTTTTTGATTGGAAACGAAAGGAAAGAAAGTCGAACGACTCAAGGGCGGACCGGCGTCCGTCACCGTCGCTCGCATTCACACCCGTTCACATGTCGCTCTCGGCTCTCACGGAGCGCCTCCGCGCGCTCTCGACGCGCACGGCGACGCCTGCAAACGACAGAGAAGCCCGCCGAGACCCAGGATCGGATCCGAGTTCGCTCAATGCGAGCCTGGCCGCGGGCGCTTTCGGCGAGCGGAGAGAAGCTTCGTCGCCTTCTTCAGAGCAGCGACGACGGCCTCGTCGCCCTCCTCCTCGCCTCTTTCTCGGCCGCTTCTCCTTCTTCCGGCGGTGGGGAGCAAGGGGGGGGCACCCCGTCGAGGGCGAGGATGGCGAGGGCTCTTCGCCCTTGCCGACGTACCCCGAGGCTTACGAGCTGCAGGAAGTCGTCGGAAAGGGGATGACCGCGGTCGTTTACGCCGCGAGAGTGGTCGGTGCTTCTTCTGAGAACGAAAACGGAAACGGTGAAAACGGCGCCGCAGACGAAAGCAACGACGCCGACGCCGACGAGAAAAACAAGAAGAGCGAAAAAAAAGTGAAGCCAAAAGCCAAGCGCGTCGCGGTCAAGATCGTCGACCTCGACGCCCTCTCGGACAGCGCCATGGATGCCGTGCTGCGCGAGACGCGCCTCTTGGGAAAGCTGCGCCACCGCGGGCTCATGCCGCCGCGCGCGTCGTTCGTCACCGGGCAGGCGCTCTGGCTCGTGCTGCCGCTCGCGGCCGCGTCGGTGCGCGACGTCCTGGACGAGGTGTATCCGGGCAGGGGCCTCCCCGAGCGCTCCGCCGCGGCGATTGTCGCCGCTGTGGCCGAGGTTCTGGCGTACGTGCACGCGCAGGGAGTGGTGCACAGGGACATCAAAGCGCAAAACGTCTTGCTCTCCCGCGAGAGCAACAACGGCGACTGCGACGACGGCGACGACGAAGACGTTGACGCCGCCGCCGCCGCCGACGACGACGACGAAGAAAGTAAAGTTGACGGAGGCAAGGAAGTGGGCAAGCGCGTGGCCTCCTGTCGCCCCCCCAATCCCCCCCTCGGCCGCGCCCGACTCTCCGATCTGGGCTCGGGGAACGCCTCCGACGCCCTCATATCGGTGCGTGGCGGCAGCTGCAGGAGGAGCAACCCCGGCGCAGGCGCGGGGGGGCTCTCTTCTTCGTTCCCTTCTTCTCCTTCTCCTTCCTTTTCGCCTCCTGGCTCGCTCACCGGCAGCCGTGGCGGCAGCGGCGGCGGCAGCGGCAGCAGCAGCGGCATCGGTCGCATCTCCTGCGCTGCTCGGACGAGCCTGACCCCCCTGCCCGAGTTCGGGGAGGGCGAGGCTTCTCCGTTGGCTCCTCCCGCACACGCCGCACACGCCCTAAAAGCAGCAGCGGCGTCTGCCCGCGCCGCGGCGGCTTTCCGCCTCCAGACCTTCCAGACCTTCGCCGGATCCCCGGCCTGGATGGCGCCTGAAGTCGTCGAGCAGGGTCCCGGAGGATACCACGGCCCCGCCTGCGACGTGTACTCCCTCGGTGCGCTGCTGGTCGAGCTCGCGACCGGGCGGCCGCCGCTGAGCCAGCTGCCCTACGACGCCCTCATGGTCGAGAAGCTACATGGCGCCGAGGCCTCGCTGGACCTCGGGAGGACCGGCGGCTACGGCCGCGACGCCGCCGAGCTGGCCGCGGCGTGCATGCGGCGGGACCCGCGGCAGCGGCCCAGCGCGCGGGAGGTGCTCCAGAGCGGCTGGCTGCTGCGCAGCCTCGGGCCCTGCCGTGGCGGCGGCGGGCGGGCGCGGGGGGCGGGGGCTGCCCCCCCTCGCCCGCCGCCTCCCGCGTCCTCCGCCGCCGCCGCCGCAGCGGCTCTGGCGGCGGCGGAGGAGATTGGGGCCCTGATCGAACAGTATCGGGAAGCGAAGGAGGAAGCGGGGGCGGCGGCAGCTGCCGCTGCCCCTTCGGCCCCTTGCTCCGCTCTTCCGCGCCGCTCGCCGCCGCCGCCGCCCGCTCCTTCTCCGGCCTCCCGCCTCCTCTGCTCAAAGTCCGCGGCGGAGACCCTGAGGCAGCGCCGCGGGTGGACGGACTTCCATTCTGCTTCCGGGACTCCTCCCGCTTCCGCTGCTGCCCCAGACGGGGGGAAGGGCGGCAGCAGTCACGGCGGGGGCGGGTTCGTCGCCGCGGCGCTTCGGAAGTTTGGCTCCGGCAGCGGCGGCGGCGGCGCCGTTCTCGGTCCCGCCGCGGCGGGCGAACACGGCGAAGGAGGCGACGACTCCGGCGACGACGCCGATCCCTCCTCTGCTTCCCCGCCCTGGGACACCAGCTGCGACCCGCGTGACGTCTTCGGTCCGGACTGGGCCCGCGGCGTCCTGAGGCTGCAGCTTTTCCCCTCCGCGGTCACGGCTCGGCTCTCGGCGGCCGCCAGCGCCGCCTCCAGCGCCGCCGCCGCCGCCAGCGCCGCCGCCGCCGCCGCGGAGGGCCGCTGCCGGGAGGGCGGCCTCCGGAGCGGCCTCGGGAGGCGGGCGCGCGCCGCCGTCCTCGACCCCCCGATCTCCTCCCTGCTCCCCCCCGAGCGCGGGGCGGACGGCGGCGCCGGCGCCGGCGACGGCGGCGCCGCCGCGGACCGCCTGCGCTGCTTCCGGGACGGGCGGGCCGTGCTGGTGATGAGCAGGGAGGTCCGCGCCCGCGCCCGCTCCTCCGCTCCGCCGCCGCCGTCGTCGTCGTCGCCGTCGTCCCCGTCGTCGGGCGTCGAGGCTCGGTACTCGCGCGCCCTGGCTGCGGCCTTCTTCCGCGTGCCCACTGTCCCCCAGCCGCTCACGCTCGCCGAGAAAGGGCTGCTGAGCTCGCTGGCGGGCGCCGGCGGCGGCAGGGACGACGCCTCCGCCGCCGCGGACACGGCCGCGGCCGTCGCCGCCGCCCGGGAGGGGGGCCACTGCAGCGTTCCCGCCGGCCGCTCGGCGTGGGCGGGCCCGATCTACTTCTTCGTGACCCAGAGGGCAGCGGAAGCCGAGGGCTCCTCGGCCACCGTGGGGGAGGCTTTGGCGGGGCAGCTGCGGAGGGAGCGGGCGCTGTGGGAGGCGGCAGGGACGGCGGCGGCGGCGAGAGGCGGCGGCGGCGGCGGAAACCGCTGCGGCGCCTCTTCGCTCGCGAGGGCGTCCTCCTCCGCTCTTCCCCCGATCCCGGACGCAGGCGAGGACGAGGAGGAGGAAGCGGGGAGGGAGGAGCGCGGCGGGAGCGGCGGCGGCGGCGGCGGGGGAGGGGCGAAGGCGGCGGCGGCGATGATGATGCAGCGGCTCGCCTCGACGGCATCGGAGGAGGGGTCCCACTCGTCCCCTTTCGTCCTGGAGCCGGCCTCGAGGAGGAGCACACTCTCTGGGGCGCCGCCGCTGTCCGCCGCGCCTCGCAGGGCCGGGAGCCTCGGCGAGGGGGGCGGTGGCGGGCTCTTCCCGGAGCCAGCAGCGGCACCAGCGGCACCAGCAGCAGCAGCGGCAGCGGCAGCAGCAGCAGCAGCGGCAGCAGCGGCTCCACCGGCAACGGAACAACAACAGCAGCCCCCTCATTTCCTCCCGGCGCGGAGGCAAAACAGCATCGGGAAGCTCTTCCTGCGCCTCAAAAGAAACAGTAGCGGCAGCGGCAGCGGCGCAGCAGGCGGCGGCGGCGAGAGCGACGGAGGCTCTGCCGAGGGGAGCGAGTCCCGTAGCGGCGGCGGAGGCGGACGCGGAAGGAGCGGTGGCAGCGGCAGCACCCCCAAGCCGGCGCCGCTCGAGGCCCCCCCGCCGCAGAGGGCCCTCCGAGCCTGCGACGCCTCCGCCGTGGCCGCGCAGATGCTCCTCTCTCCCGCGAGCGGAGCGGTGACGGCGACGGCGGCGGCCAAGCGGGGCGCGGAGAGGCAGCAGAGGGAAGGGCCTTACTCTGCCGCCGCCGCCGCCCTTGCCGGCAGCCTCGGGCTTGAGCCGCCGCGGCTTCTCCCCGCCCCGCTCCTCGGAGCGACGCTCCACGTCCTCCGCACGCCGCATGCCGCCGGGAGGCTCGCTTTCCTCTTACTTAAAGCTTCCGAAGAAGCATCGGCCGCGGCTCGGGCGCAGGCTGAGCAGCAGCAGGAGGAGGAGCGGCAGCGAAACGCTTCCTCTGCTACTTCGAAGAAGCAGAGGAAGCAGAAGAGGGAACACGCTTCCGGCTGCGTCCCCCCGCTCTCCGCGTTCCGCCTCGCCTCGGAGCCTCTTGCGAGGATCCCCGGGGACGACCTCCCTCCAGCTGTCACGCTTGCGTGGGGCGCCGTCGGTCCCCTGTTCACGGCGACGACGGCGACGGCGGCGGCGGCGACGGCGGCGGCGGCGAGCGCCCAGGACGGAGGCGGAGGAGGAGGAGGAGGCGGAGGAGGAGGAGGAGTAGGCGGAGGAGGAGGAGGGAGGCTTTCCCGGAAGAAGAAGAAGTGCTGCAGCAGATTCGACCGATGGCTCGTCCCGGCGGCGGAGCTCACCGCCGCGGCACACGGGAAAGCGCGGTGTCGCGTCGGTGTCGTCAGCGGCGGCAGCGGCGGCAGCGGCGGCGGCGAAAGAGCTGACCCGGGAGGGCAGGGCGGCATCGGCAGCAGCCGCCGCGGCAGAAGGGCCCCCGGCGACGGCGCCGGCTGCGGGGGGGCGAGCGAGCTCGACGTCTCGGCCCTGCTCGCCGGCAAGGTCCCGCCGCCGCCATCGTGGGCGCGGTTCGTCGATGACCTGCAGGGAGCGCAGGAGCTGGCGACGAGGGGCGGGGCGAGGGCGGGGGCGGGGCGAGGCGGAGAAGGCGGAGAGGAGGGAGCCGGAGAGGAGGGAGCGGAAGAGGAGGGAGCGGGAGAGGAGGGGGCAGCAGAGGCTCCTCCGCTTCGTCCTCGGGCTCCTCTCAAGCTCGAGACGGCGAGGTCGATCCTCTCGTCGGGGTCCATCCTCTCTCCGTTCTCGGCCGCGGCCTCCTCGACGGCGTCTCCGCTGCTGAGCAGCGACAACAGCAGCGACTAGCTGGTCTTTTTTCTTTCTGCACTGTGAAATGATTTGTTTTTCCCTCAAAAAGTCTCGAGAGACTTTCTTTTTCGCTTTCACTTTTTTCCCTTCGATTGCGGCCGAGACTCGATGGCGCTCGATCTGTCCGCCGAAATAGCGCGCTTGCGCTCCCTCTCCGTCCCCTCTCCTCCATCCTGGACCACGGGCAATGGCCTCCCGAGGGTCGTCGCCGCGCTGGACGTCGCCTGGGGGAAGACCAGGGACGCGAACGGAACGGGGGGCGAGGAGGAGGTGGCCGTCGCCGTCGCCGCCGGGTTTGCGCTCGACGGCGCCCGAGGAGGGAGCCTCGGCGCCGCTCCCCTCTTTGTCGAGTTCGAGCCGCGGGAGGGGGTCCTGCGCGGGCCCTTCCCAGCCTACGAGGCCGGGAAGCTGTTCAGTCGAGAGGGTCCCCTTCTTGTCCCTCTCATGAAGAGGGTGATCGAAAAAAGCGCAGCAGCAGCAGCAGCAGAGGCGCGGGCGACGGAGAGAGAAGAGGGCGAGCGTGACGACGGCGGAGGAGAGGAGGGCGACAGCCCCCAGTTCCCGACGGTCGGCCTCTGGCTCGTCGACGGCTTCGGCGAGCTCCACCCGGAGCGGTTCGGCTGCGCCTGCGCCCTCGGGGCGGCTGCTGGGGGAGCTCCCACGGCCGGGGTCGCCAAGTCTATGCTCTCGCTGAGGGGGGGCGCGTCCCCGAGCGAGAAGGAGGCGAGGCGAGGCGGGGGAGGGGGCGGGGGCGGGGGCGTGGGCGGGGGAGGAGGGGACGGCGGGCGGGGCTTTCTCGAGTGTCTCTCGTCTCCAGGAATGGAGACGTGGCCCATAGGGGATGACGGCGGGGGTTTTCCGCTCGCCGTAGCGATGCGCCCCTCGGGGAGGAGCGGCGGCGGAGAGGGAGGAGGAGGAGGAGGAGAAGAGTCGTCGTTGCCATCGCCGACGTCGCCGCCGGGGCGGGCCGCCTTCGTCTCCGCCGGGCACAGAGTCCCCCTCCCCGCCGCCGCTCGCGCCGTGCTCGCGTGTTACGACCCGATGCGGCGGTATAGGCTACCCGAGCCGAGCAGGGCGGCGGACAGGCTGGCGAGGCAGAGGCTGCGAGAGGCGCTGCTGCCCCGAGGTTGAGTCGGAGGGCAAGAGAGGGAGCGAGAGAGGAGAGGGAGCGAGGGGAGGGAGGGAGGAAGCGAAGGGAGCCTATGGGTCACAGAAGTCGAGAGAATCTAACACTCTTCAACTTCTTCCTCCACCCTCCTTCTTCTTCCTCGCGCCCGCTCCTTCTTCGTACACAATGTACTCATTCATACACCGCCTCGCTGGGCGCACTGGAAGACAAGAAATCCAGAGCAGCAGCGCCCGCCCCTCGTCGCCAAAGGCGCAATCTACTTCGGCGACGACGGCGGGCGGCGCCGCCGCCGCCGCCGCGCAGGCCGCCGCCGCCCTTTCGAAGAGGCCGCTCGAGCCGGGGTTCGCCTTCGACGGGCTCGATCCCGTCGGCTTTCTCGTGCGATATTGAGCGCCTTGGGGCATTGGGGCCGGGAGAAGAGCTACGAACGAGCCGGCGACGGTGCGAGGGTAAAACGTAACTCCTCTTGACCTTCGAGGCTCATTGCAGTCCCTAAGGCGGAAATCTCTCTCTCTCGAGAGCTCGCCTGTATTCGTTTCGTTCGACTTTCCGCGCCGACAGAGCGCGCCCTCTTGGCGCGCTCTCTCGTGAAAAAGGAAAAAACGGTATAAAATAATGCGCGCGGCCCAACGTTACGGCGCCTTTTTTGAACTCATTTTTTTCAAACCCTCGTTCAACCTCCTTCTTCGGCGGTCCCATTTCTTGCCCGTTTGCTTTTTTTTTCCCTCTCCCCTTGTTGTCCTTTCCCCTCCTTGTTCACATTTTTGCCCATGCCCAAACATTCAATAACACTAGCCACTGTAAACAAACGAGAGAGAGAAATAACACACGCACTTCTCATTCCTCAGTTTCCTCCGTCTTTCGCCTCTTCTGCTTCTTCTTCTCCAGGGCTTGCTCCTCGCGTGCCTCCTCTATCGCCGCCGCGGCCCTCGCCGCCCGCGCGGCCCTCTTGGCCCCGCCCCGCTTCCGCGGCAGCTTGGGCTCAGCGGCAGAGGCGACAGCCGCGGGAGCGGGAACTGCTTCCTCCTCCTCTTCTTCCTCGTCCTCCTCCTCCTCCTCCTCGTTGGCCCCTTTCTCTTCTTCCTCTCCCAGGAGCGCCGCCGCGCTCGCCGGCGCCCTCCGAGGGCTCGGCTGCTGCTGCTGCTGCCTCCCTTTCCCCGCCCCTCCTCCCCCTTCCCTCCACCGCTGCTGCCACTCCACCACGCCGCACTTGCGCATCAGCGCCACGACCCGCGGCGGCCCCGTCGACAGGCTCCCTTCCCTGGCGGCCGCGGCGAGCTCCGCGGCCACCGCCTCTCGCCCCCCGGCGCCGGCGGACTCGTACGCCCGCTCGATCGCGTGGACCCCCCCGGGCGTCGACGCCACGGCCGCGAGCCTCCCCGCGAGCTTCCTCCCCGCCGCCTTCTTGGCCTTCGCGCCGAGGCCCGGGCCCGCGAACAGCGCCTCGACGGCGCGGGAGCCGGCGCCGTCGGCGGCGACGCGGGCGAAGGCCGGGTCCGGGAGCGCGGCGAGCGCCGCCGCGTAGGGCGAGGCCGCCTGCCTCGAGGGCAGCGACAGCAGCGACGAGAGCAGCGCGCAGCCGACCGCCGAGAGCCTCTTCGATGCCTCGACGTCCGCCGCGGCGGCCGAGGCGAGTGGCTTCTCTCCGAGGACCAGGAGGGCGGAGGCTCGGTCGGCGGCCTTTTCGAGGGCCGCGGCGACGGCTTCGGCGGCAGCAGCGACGGCGGCAGCGGCGGCGCTTCCGCCGCCGCCGCCCCCTTCCTTTTTCCTCTCCGCCGTTTCCTTCTCGGCGCCGTCCTCGCTCCCGACGCCGCCGGCCCTCCCGACCCTCCCCGCGGCCCCCACCAGCGCCAGAAGCACCCCGCCGCGGCTCCCCGCAAGCAGCCTCCCGGCGACGGGGGCCAGCTCCTTCGCGGCGCCCCTCACGGCCGCGGGCGTGTCGGCGGCGCCGAGCGCGGCCTGGACGACAAAGTTGGCGCTCGGGTGCTCCGCGAGCGGGGCGAAGCCGCCGCGCAGGAACCGCGCGTCGAACTCGGTGCGCAGCGATCGGGGAGAGACCTCGAGCACCGCCTCGAGGAGGTGCGAGCCGGAGCGGTCGCGCGCGGCGGCGGCGACGGCGTCCTTCGTCAGCAGCGCGAGCCTCGCCCCCTCCGCCGGCAGGGCGGGAGGCGCTGCCCGCCCGCCGCCCCCGCCGCCGCCGCCGCTCTCTGCGGTCGGAGGCGCCCCCAGCAGCCTGGGCACGAGCTCGCACACCAGCTCGTCGTCGCCCTTGGCCGCGCGGAGCAGCGCCTGGAGCGCCGGCGCCGCGTACCCGTCGTACGAGAGCGCGCCCAGGTCCGACTCCCAGTCCTTGGAGAGGACGACGCGGGCGAGCCTCGCGACGAGGCCGGCGTGGCGCGTCGGCGGCGGGGGCAGGGGCGCCCGGGGCGCCGCGCCGAGGCCTCCGCCCCCTCCTCCCGCGCTGCTGCTCCCTCCACTTCCGCCGCGGGAGGCGAGGGTGGAGGCCGGCGCCCTGGGCTTGCGGGCCCCGCGGAGGAACGCCGCGCCGTCGGTCGTGTTCTCGGCTGCGGCGCCGCCGCCGCCGGGCCCGCCGCTCCCCCCGATGCGCGCAGGCTCCACCGCCCTGCCCGCCAGCGCGGCGAGCAGCGCCCTGACGACATGCGAGCCGCAGCGGTCGACTAGGAGGTCGTACAGCTTCTCGCTCGCCGCCGCCGTCGCGGCCTCGAGCACCGATAGGGCCTCGGTCGAGGAGCCTGCCGCCCCTGCTCCCTCTTCCCCTCCGCCTCCTGCGTCGCCGTCGTCGTCGTTCGCTTTCGCTGCTGCTGCCCCGCCGCGATAGAAAGAAGATGCAGGGTCCGTCAGGGCGGCGACCCTGGAGATCAGGGTCTCGGCGACGTGCGAGCCAAAGGGGCTGTTGTTCGAGGAACGGGTTTTTTGTGTTGGACAGGAGGGAAGAACAGGAAGAGGTCGTGTGTGAGGAAGAAGAAGGAAGAAGAAGGAAGAAGAAGAAGAAGGAAGCGGCAAAATGTCAATGCTCTCGAGAAAAAAACGCTCTCTCACCTCAGCGAAACGCTCCTCAGCGTCTCCGGGTCTGCAAGCACGCATCGCGCAAATACCAGGACGTCCTCAGAGCTCGCGACGGGCAAGAAAGCCTCGAGCGCTCGCGAAACGACGGCATCCGCGGCGACGTCGCTCGTCGTCGCTTTGCTCCGCGACGCCGAGGGAGATGCCGCCTCTCGGAGGGCCGCGCCGGCCAGCAGGCTCGCCTGATCGTGATCTCCTTCGTGAAGCAGGTTGTTAAGCGTTTCCCGGGCCTCTGTGAAGTAGGCCGTGGTCTCGGGATCGAGCCTGGCGAAGCCTCGCGCCATTGAAGAAGGCTGGTGAGCAGCGGCGGCCGAAGAAGGGGGCATGGGCGGCATCGACGCGTGGGGAGCTCCTCCTCCTTTGCTAGTGGGCTTCTTGCTGTGTCTCGCTGCTCCCTTTGGCGCTCCTGGGGCCACCACAATGACGGCAGCTGTGTCGTCGAGGGGGCGCGTCATCGCAAGAGGGGAAAGAAAGCGAAGAGAGAAAGCGATTACTAGTCGAGTTCAAGCCGTCGTCGAAATTTTCTTTTTTTCGCCTTGTTTTTTTGTTTTTTTTGAATGACTTAGCTTTTTTGTTTCGATCACTTGAAATGATCGAATAAAGAGAAAGTCTTCACCTCCGCTGCTGCTGCCGTTTCGGAAAGAACGTTTGAAACAAAATGGCTCCCTCCGCCACCGCCGCCTACAACACCAACCTCCGCGCCCCGATCGAGACTCGCGTCGGCGACAGGCCAACGAGCAGGCCCCACGCGGTGTGAGGAGCAGGGGGAGAGGGAGAGAGAGAGAGAGAGACAGAAAGGAGAGAAAGAGGAAGGGGCTACCTTTCTCAACGAGAACGAGAGAGTTTGGAGCAAAACAAAAAACGCTCACCACCACGGCCCCCTCTTTTCCCTTTCTGTTTCCCTCTTTCTCGAATAGCGAGTGGATGAAGGTGCTAAACGGAGAGCCTGTCGAGATCAACCCGGCAGTCGGGCACGGGTTCAGGGTAAGTAACAGAGAAGGGAGAAGATATGAGACGAGAGGACGCAACGAAAAAATCAAGAGTAACTGCCGCAAAGCGTTTCTTTCCCACTTTTTTCTCCGACGCTTTTTCTCACCTTCCCCACTTTCCCGTAAAACAAAAAAAACGATCACAAGATTATGACCGTCGACGAGTGGTCTTCGCGCTGGAAGTGCAACGACGACTACCCGGAGTGCCTCCACTGCGGCTCCTCTACCTCCACGAGAGAGTGCCACTTTGTGCAGACGTGGTGCCGCGCCAAGAAGTGCTGGGAGGCCGAGAGCCTGTGCCTGTGCTGCCAGCGCTTCTCGTGGAGGAGCTACAGGGACCCGGACTTTAAGACGCCCGAGCAGTACGAGGCCGAGCGGTGGGCGGAGCTGCTCGGAAGGAAGCTTGGTGTGAGGGAAGGGGAGAAGGGGGAGGAGAGCGCTGCTTCTTCTCCGGCGACGAAGATCAAGGCTTCGAGCTGAAAGGAAACTGGAGAGAGGGCCAGGGGGGGGGGGCGTCGAGATCGCATGTTTTTTTTGCTTTTGTTCATTGGCGAACGAGCGGGGCTCTTGACGAAACCAAAGAGAGAAAGCGGAAGAGAGAGTCGAGAGAGAGATGCCATTTTTCCTTTTTTTTCTTGTTCTTTCGTTGCAAATATCAGAGTCGTTGTTACAATCGTTTCTCCCTCCCCTCCACTTCCGCCGCGTCGCCCGCGATGTCCTCGACCAGCTGCCACAGCGTCCTATTCCTCCAGTTGGCCGGCACCGCGGCGCAAAACAGCACCTCGCTGTGAGCTTCGGAGTTTCCAGAGTCCCTCCAGGCGGACACCACCACGACGACCTCGGCACTCGACATCCCGCTGAGGACGACCGCGGGCCTCTCGACCGACGAGCGAGAGGCCAGATCAGCTCTGGGCGCCGCAGCAGCCGCCGAACTGCTCGCAAACAGACAAAACTCTTCCCCCCTGCCGATAGCCTCCTCGAAAGCGCAGCAGAGATCGCGCGAAAGCATCGCCTCAGAGGCCGCAAACGCCGGCACGACGCCCCGCGCCTCGAGGTCGTCTTCCAGGAGGTCCGCGAGGGCGCG
>Ga0315289_10010675_pt1 | contig 13123 bp, 17 predicted proteins | sample YL17G11_40_MG_FD_203452 | JGI IMG/M metagenome (GOLD analysis project Ga0315289, IMG submission 203452) | Sediment microbial communities from Yellowstone Lake, YNP, Wyoming, USA - YL17G11_40 | ecosystem: Environmental > Aquatic > Freshwater > Lake > Sediment | place: USA: Wyoming | collected...
ATATCGGTGACTTTGGTATTCTCAAAGGTCCCTCCGGTCAGGATGCCGGTATTCTCCCTGACGTTTGCCGAACCCGCGGTATTCCGGATGGTCGCGGTTATCGTCCCGACATCGCCGGGCTGCAGGACAGATGGCGAGATAATGTAATCGGTAACGATGACAGTCGGGCTCTCGGCTTGGGCCGGAACGACACAGAGGAGCAGAACAATAAAGAGGCAGGCAAGTGCGGGCAGGAACGGTTTCATGGTATCAGGATTTCCGTATCGGTACCTTGGATCTGTGAACGGGTGTGATGATAAGGATTGTGAACCTGCCACAAACAGAGCGCGATGTGTTCACCTGCACCTCTGACAGGATCAACCCTGCTCACCGCATTCAGTTTTTTCATGAATTCACAGGGATATCAAGGCCCAAAAACCGGTGTGCAGGACGGATCGCTACCGCCGGATCTCTATTGCCACTTCGTTCCGCCGCAGGAAACCGGGCGTCCACGGGGAATCATAACGCATCAGGAACGGCTCGCCCACGGTCAGGATCCCTTCGTTTTTCAGAGCCTCCTGCAACCGTGACGTTGCCGCATCCACCTCTTGTGGGGAGGCATATCCCGAAAAGCGGATCACAGCTACCTCCCGTGCGGGCAGCGTTGTTATACGAACCCGGCTGTCGAGTGGATCGGGGGTTTCCTCACGCGTTTTTCCCGCCGGCATCACAAACGACATCGATGTTGCATCGGAAACCACCGGGGCGGTCATGGGAATTTTCTGCGAGGTTATGACCGGGGCGGTCATCGGGATTTTTTCCCGGGGTTTGTTGCTGCCGGAGATGTAGGCAAAGAGCAGGTTGAATCCGGCATCGTTTTGTGAGTTATCAGCTGTTGCGAGGACCAGCGCAGGGTACTGCCGGAACTCGATCTCACCTTTCGTTCCTTTGATACTATAGGGGATGGTTTCAGCAGAGGACTGGATGAGTAGCAGGGCCAGCACCAGGATAATCGCAATGGCAGACGCCACCAGGACAGTTTTGCGCATACAGCCCAATGGGACGGTGCAGGTAATAAAAGGGAGTTTCCTGCCAAAGGCCGGAGGGAAAACGTGAGAAGGGTCACCCGTTTTTCAGCGCAACAATATCCTTAATCCCGACCAGTTTCCAGACCAGCGATCATTCCTCAACCAGAGAATTTTCCATCCATCGTTAAGATTGTGGAGAGAGCAACCAATGGACAACAAGGATGAGAGATATATCTGGGAGAAAAGAGAAAATGCCTATTATGACATCAGGAGAGAAAACCGAGGGGAACACAGAACCGAAAAAATCCTGGAGATGCACCGTCTGTGGTTTTGTCTTTACGGGTGAAAAGCCGCCAAGGGGATGCCCCGTATGCCACAGCCCGACCCATGAATTTATTCAGGAAACGGACCGGGCCCAACTCACCCATGATGGCAAGCCATTTGATGTACTGCTGATCAACGGCAGCACGCACCGGGCCGGGAACACCGGTTACATGGCCGATATTGCACAAGAGTACCTCCGTGAACGGGGTGTGAGTTATCGCAGGTATAACCTGAGCGAGTACCGCATCGATCCCTGCTGGTGTTGTTATTCCGTGCGGGCCGAGTCCTGCATCTTCCCGTGCCGGAACAAGAACGACGATGCGCCCGCCTTCCACGGGATGCTTGTCGCATCGAAAGCAGTCATTGTTGCCTCGCCGATCAACTGGAACGGCATGTCGGCACGCCTCAAGATCTTTCTTGACCGGACGACCTGCTTGGAAAATCTCTACCATCTCAACAAGCCCGGCCTGACCGGGGGAAAGGTGGCTGGTATCCTTGTCTGCGGCCACGAGGACGGTGCGATCAAGACTTCCATGGATATCTGGCTGAATTTCCAGCAGATGGGCTATATCCTTGCGCCGTTTTCCATTGCGTTCAGGACGCACGGATCGCAGTTCAACAGCAGCACTGACCGCGAGTTCTTCCGGAGCGATGAACTGATCGTCCGCCAGACAAAGGGCGTCGTAAACAATGTTATCGAACTCATGCGGCTCGATATCGAATCACAGCCGAAAGAAAAACTGGTGCCGGTCACGGAATGAACTGTCTTGTTAAGAATATACCCAATACAAAGCGAGTAGAGTGATGCCATACTTTTTTTGGGGGCCCGGTAGGTTTCCTGAAAAGCATCTTTGTCCGGGTCATTATTGTGGCCAGAGAGGATTACCGTGAGCACGTATATTGGCATGGTATTTAGCTGGTTCCGGTAACGATCTCAGGCTGAGGGCCGTTCTGGCCGGAAGCGTTCATCTTTAGGTATATTTATTATTGATACAGTCAATAATCCACCTGTTGCCTGATGCAACTGGAGTTGTTGTAAATAATGGCGAAAAAGATGAAGCCGTACCGGTGTGAGGCCTGTGGTTACATCTATGACCCGGCCAGAGGCGAGCCCAAGAACGGGATCCCTCCGGGCACCGCGTTTGAAGATCTCCCGAAAACATACACCTGTCCGGTCTGTGGAAAAGCCAAGATCGGGAAGACCGCGTTCAATCCCATGGACGCACCCTCCGGCAGGTACCGCTGCATTGCCTGCGGGTACGTATACGATCCAGAGAGAGGGGAACCGAAAAACGGGATAACACCGGACACCGCCTTTGAAGATTTGCCGGACAGTTATGTCTGCCCGGTCTGCGGGGTCTATGCAAAGATTGGCAAGAGTGCCTTTGTACCAACTGAATAAATCCATCCAATTTTCCCTTTTTCAATTGGCGTGATCATCAGCATTCTCATGAGCTTGCATCCCATTTTAGATCGTCAGAATTGTTCTCTCATCCAATGCAGATCATATTCTAAAAAAAGGACATTTTCCTGTTTTCGGCCCTTTTTGAAAGATGAATTAAAAAAAATAGAATCCTGAAGGTGAATCAGGATTTTTGGATTACTACCGTACCTTACCCGTTTTTCAGCGCAACAATATCTTTGACCCCGACAAGCTTCCAGACAACCGAACGATCCTCCCGTACTATCGCTTCGGGCGTGTCCTGTGAGGTGTGGCCGAGTGCGGTGAGTACCCGCATCGAGAGGCGGTTGTTCTTAATCATGCCGACAAACATCTCCCGCACCTTCTTCTTCTGCAGGGGGTCCTTCACTTCTTCAAGGGATCCCTGGAGGCTTACAAACGTAAAGGTAGAGAGATCCTTTGCGTACTCCTCGATCTCGACAGAGACCTTCGGGTCGGATTTGAAGTATTCCATCTTCCTGCCGTATTTCGTGGAAAGGAAATACATGTACTTTCCATCAAAGACATACATGAATGGCGCGATGTAGGGGTGCCCGGCTCCGGAAAAAGCAATGCGGGAGACATACTGCCGTTTGATCAGGGCGTCATACTCTTCCTTTGGCATCTTGGGGATTTTTACAGGATCCATGTTCTTACCGTTCCTTCGGATGAATGGTATTCTGCCTGTTGATGTATAAGTATGTGCATGAAGACAAAATTCATTACGATGGCACGGTACAGGCACCCTGTAATACCGTCGGGCTGCGTACTTTTCAATATTTCCGCCCTTTCGAGAAGCGGTGCAGCCGTGGGCCCGTGAGGTGGGGGATACCCAAGAGGTCACCTCCTAATCAACGATATAACGCTTCAGGAACAAGGGCCGTATCCCGGCCAGATTCAGTACGGTTGCAAGAATATATACTGCAGTCAGTTTCGTTCTCCCGATGCGTTTGAACCGTCGTGGAGAACTCATAATTACCCGGGCGATCTGCACCATCCTTCCAAAACGGCGGGCCGACCGGCAGAATTCAAGGTCCTCGCAGTACGGGATGACCGCATACCCCCCTGCTGCTAAAAATACCTCCCGCGTTACAAAGATCCCAAAATCCCCAAAATATATCCGGGAACGGGCGGCAAGGATATTGACAACCCTGCAGGTTACGGTATGGAAGAGACCGGCATTGCCAAAACTGTGGGTGAACGCCCCGCCGCAGACACCGGGTGCCCTGCATGCATCGGTTATAACCCGGAGTGAATCCGCGGGGATGAAACAATCGGCATGGAGGAAGAGGAGGACCTCTCCCTGTGCTTCCTCAGCCCCGGTGTTCATCTGGGTGCTCTTTCCTTGCGGGGCTGAAAGAAGGTTCACCGGGACAGGGAATTTTCCGGCATTGTCCCGGATTACGGCACAGGTGGTATCAGTACTCCCTCCATCGACCATGATGAGTTCGAACGATCCCTGCAGCCGGGCAAGATGATCGAGAAAACCTTGTATGCCTGCCTCTTCGTTCAGCACCGGGGTGATGATGGAGATCAGCAGGGATATCCCCCCCGTAGTATCCAAATATTTTTAACTTCAGGTGTGGACTTCCCTTCCATGAAATTCGAACCCGGGCCATGGATGACCACCGGGACAGGTATCTTCCTGCTGGGTGTTGCCTGGCTCCTTTTTTGGCTCGGGCCTGCATTCCACCTGTACGAGGCAGATCCACGCTGGGCCCACAACTTTGCATTTGCTCTCATCTTTATCATTGTCGGGATTGCGTATTTCCGTCCGTCGTTATCTACCGGCATGATCTCATTAGTTGCTTCCTTTATTACGATTCCGACCGAACTTGCGTACTGGTCGGGGATGGTGGCAACCCTCATGGAAACGGTATTGCTGGCGGCCATCATTGTCGTCGTGGCTGCGGAATGGCAGCTGAAGCGGCCGCTCCTTGCTGCCGGCCCGAAGGCGGGGTTCTGGCTGAAGATCCACCTCCCGGTTCTTTCATACATCGGCATCGCCCATATGCCCTTCATTTTTTTCATGGTACGATGGGTCAGTTCAGCCCCCTATCTCACCTACCTCCCGGTGGAGCACGAATACTCGACGACCATTTTCAACGCAATGGTGCTGATCCTCGTGGTATTCGCAATCGCCGGGCACTATGGAAAGGAGGTCCGGGGGTTCAGTATCCAGCGGGCAGGCTTTTACTGGGCAGTCCTGATGCTGCTTGTCCCGCTGGCTTCCATCGGCATCTTCGGGCAGTGACGCCATGGAATGCAGCCAGCCGGGTTCTCCCGCATCAAAACAGCAACCGGACCTTTCGCCCGGCCGTACAGGAGCGGGTATTGTTTCTGCCCAGGGATGTTTTCATCCGGATCATGCCGGGGTCATCCAATATTTTGCAGAGAATCGGGTCTATTCCGTCCAGATCGAATCCTGCCTGTCCTGCAGTGGGGGTTGCCGGTATTGTTATGCATCGGCTCAGGACGCAAGTTCTGCCGAGATCCCCGCTGCCGGTATCCGCCGGATCCTCCACGAGGTAAAGGCAGAGGGAGTCCGGGCGATCGACTGGCTCGGGGGAGACCCCCTCCGCCGGAAAGACTGGTACGGGCTCGCACGGGAGGCCCGGGACCTGGGGTTGATCAACAATATCTGGACGAGCGGGATCCCTCTGGCAGATCCCGCCGTTGCACGCCAGGTCACCCGGGTAACCTTCGGGGGTTTTGTCAGTGTCCATCTCGACAGCCTGGATGAAGGAATCTACCACCTGCTCCATACCGGGGACGCGGGCACGAAAATCCGGGCTATCCTGCGTGGCGTGGAGAATCTCCTTGCATCTGGCAAACCACCCGGGGAGATCATCAACTGTATCACGTTTACCCGCCCGCTTGCAGGCAACGATGTGGAACGTACCATCCGGTACTTTGCGGGCAAAGGTATCAAAACCTGCCTGACCCAGATCTGCCGTGCGGGCCTCGGCACGGATCATCCGGAATGGGTACCTTCAGGGCCGCAGATCCGGCACGCCATCGGGATCCGCGACCGGCTGGACTATCCGGGATCTGACATCTCGATGAGCACGATGGACACCAACAAATTTTACTGCGGCGGGACGGTCTGTATCACGGTTGAAGGGGACGTCACCCCGTGTTCTGTCATCCGGCGGGGATTCGGGAACGTGAACCGCATAACGTTTAGGGAGATTATCCGCAGGCACCGCCATGAGCTGCTCTTCCTGCCGCTCCGAAAAAACAACAATGCAGAAAGGTGCAGCAGCTGCAGAAACCAGCCGGTCTGCTGGGGATGCCGGGCGACCGCATACTATACGACCGGCGACCTGATGGCAGATGATCCCAACTGCAGGGTACGGAGAAGATCATGATCAACAAGAGTATTGACATCAGCATCGGTGAAGTGAGTGACGCATACACGGGGGCAGTCGGCACCCTGTGGGAGATGGTAATGGGGGAGGAGATCCATATCGGGGGCCCGATGGCCACCCGCGAACTGGCGTCCATGGCGGGGATTGGAAAAGAATCCCACGTGCTCGACATCTGCAGCGCCTTGGGAGGACCGGCCCGGCACCTTGCAGCAGAGTTCGGGTGCAGGGTCACCGGTCTCGACGCAACATTAGCGATGGTGGATGAGGCAACCCGAAGGACATCCGCTGCCGGATTCAGCGGGAAGGTCACATTCCGGCTGGGAAATGCCCTCGACCTGCCGTTCAGGGCATCCTCCTTCGATACCGTCTGGGGCCAGGACGCCTGGTGCTATGTCACCGATAAAGAGCGGCTGATCCGGGAAGCCGCCAGGGTGATACGGCCCGGGGGCACCCTTGCATTCACTGACTGGATCCGGAACTGCGACATCCCGGATGAGGAACTCGAACGGCTCCTCGAATTCATGCTTTTTCCCTACCTGGAGACCCGGGCAGGTTATACCCGCCTGCTGGAAGAGAACGGCTGGAAGGTGACTGCAGATGAGGATCTGAGCCGTGACTTTGCTGCGCAGTTCGTTCGGTATCTCGGGTTGATCCGGGGAGAACTCAGGCCGGAGATCACCCGGCGGTTCGGCGAGGAGTTCTTTGGAGCAGTCGAAGACGGGATCGCCCTCTGGGAGAGAGCCGCATGCGAGGGGAAAGTCGGGCGCGGGTTATGGGTTGCCAAAAAGACCCCCCCCTGAACCAATCGGGATCTGCCATCGCTGTCATGGCAAAACGGCCGAAGCCCGGGAAGGTCAAGACCCGTCTCTGCCCGCCGCTTACCCCACGACAGGCAGCGGATCTCTATGAGGCGTTTCTTCTCGACACGGTCGGGCTGGCTTCCGGAATTCCTGAGGCCGATCTGTTCATGGCCTGCGATCCGGATAATGCCACTTCCCGCAACTTCTTTTCCCGCACATTAGCCGGTCCCGTTGAGTGCATCCCGCAGGGCACGGGAGACCTGGGGGTCCGGCTCTCACGGCTCTCCCGCAGGCTCTTTTCCCGGGAGTACCGGAAACTCATCATCCTCGCGAGTGACGTACCCCACCTGCCGCAGGATTGTATCCGCCGGGCGTTCCGCCAGCTGGATGAGAACGATGTCGTCCTCGGGCCCTGTGACGATGGGGGGTATTACCTGATAGGGTCCCGGGTCCATGCAGCGGTGCTGTTCGAGGGAATTCCCTGGAGTACATCACGGGTGCTGGACCGGACAATTAGGCGTGCGGAGGATGCAGGATTGGCGTGGGAGCTGCTCCCGTCATGCTACGATATCGACACAAAGGAAGATCTGATGCGGCTGGTGACGGATCTGGATGCCGTTCATGGCGGAAATCCGGTCATGTGCCCCCGAACAAAGGAGGCACTCGCAGCGCTTGCACCGGCCCTTATAGGAGATACCGGAGTTCTGGAACCCCGTTAAGTGTCGGCATAAGGCAAACCAGTCACAGTCAGGATTTTCCCGGAAAAAAAGCCCGGGCCGGTGCAGCCGGGGGATGGTGCGGTGAGGACGCCCTGGTGGGCCGGGGTGAGGGGAGTGGGGCTTCGGCTTAGGCGCAGAGCAGAGAGGGGGGAGATTTGCAGGAAACGATAGGGTGGCTCACCATCTTTTTCGTAATATCCGAAGGTTTTTTTTACCGGCAGAAAAACCTGCTAATCATGAAAGCGCCGCGGTACTGGATTGTTGTCGCATCTCAGGAACATGTGATGTTCGGCGTGACCGGGGGGTTTGCTCAGGCAGGGCATGGGAAGCGGTCCGGCCTTGCGAGAATGCGTGCCGGAGACCGGATCATTTACTATTCCCCGAAAATTGTTCTCAGGGGGAAGGAGTTCCTCCATGCCTTCACGGCTCTTGGCGAAGTGTCGGATAATGAGATCGTACAGGTCGAGATATCTCCCGATTTCAAACCTTTCCGGAGAAACGTAAAGTACCTGTGGAACGGCACCGTAAAGATCGAGCCGCTTATCAACGATTTGGAATTCATCCGCAATAAGAAGTCATGGGGGTATGCATTCCGCTTTGGCCTGCTCGAGATCCAAAAACCTGACTTCGAGCGGATCGAGCAGGCGTTTGAAAAAACTTCGTCACCGTTATAAGCAGGGATTTTGGTTGTACCCAGGGAAACGGGTTGATGAAGGAACATTGGAAAAATTTTAGGATACCGGGAAATATTCTTTGCCAAAAATCATATTAACAGGATATCTCCATTAACGTTATGGTGCAATATGGATAAGTTCGAACAGATGGTCCAGATGTGGCAAAAGATGTCGCCGGAAGAGCAGAGGAAAGGTTTGGAAATGGAAAAAGGGAAATGTATATGCCCAAAATGCCCAACCTACACCAATTGTGCAAAGAATGCCAAAGAACTCCTTTTTTGCGCAACCGGGAAGAGCTTCATGTGTATCTCCGAAGAAAAAGGTTGCAACTGCCCGACCTGCCCCGTCACACCTGAATATGGCATGAAATACCAGAAGTTCTGCATCCGCGGTTCCGAGATGGCCCAGCGGTACGAGAAAACAATCTGGGGAACCTCACTGAACAAGTAATACATCCTCTTGTCAGATACCGTTCACGGCCAGAACTCGTTCACGGACTCCTGTTGCTGCACAACTGACATCCTGGTCTTTTTCCGACTCAGCAAACGTTTTTGCGGTAAACGGTTTCCTTACTTTCTGCCAGAGAGAACGGATGAATGAACTGGAGGAATTGGGGGTACCGGACCCCTCGTTTTCAGGATGGGTCATTATGGTGTTAGGTCTTGGGAGACGTGCTCTTCCTCAAATCCGGTTATCTTTCGAAGGCCCCCTTCCCACGGGGGGATCCTGACCTCCAAAAAGTGCCGAATTCGTGAAACATGGAGTTAATTACTTTCGGAAAATCGTACATCGCGCCCCGTTTGGCCGGATTCGGTATAAGGCAGGCTCGGAACAGGGATGCGGATGGTGACTTTTGGGATGCAGGTTCTACCCGAAGGGCTGTTGAAGCATGAGAAGAATGCGCAAGCATTCTTCGACTGCGATCAATTACGGGAATGGACTGGGGAAGGCCGGAGAGGGGGTTTTGTTCGGAGAACGGGTGCTGGCGGGTGCCGGCGCATGGCGGTTACTGCCGTCGGCCAGTACGGCTGAGGCGCCCCGGCTGGCAGATGCGGGGCGGGGGGGGCTTCGGCTCAAGCGGTAGCAGAAAGGGGGAAAGCTGCATGAGCGGGCATGGAGAGACAAGAAATGCATTCTGACCGGGCAGTGATCCCGGTTCGTCCCGTTGCATCATGCATGACCCGGGATAGTTCCTCTGCGATCCGGGTCATCGCCGGCAGCTGCTCATCCTTCAGGGTCGGGGTCTCACTCTGCCACGCGGTTTTGTTACCGGTTCTTTTCATGCAGGGGATGTACGGCATTCATCCCAGATTCGTGCAGTCCGGAAGAAAAACGCACATCCTGAATCAAGGGTTACTATGCTATATACTGGTAGTAAAAAGAGGGGTTACTTCTCTGCCTTGTGGATCTTCATCCACATATCCTTGTCCAGCGATGCGATCTTGTGAGCTTCGCGGGCTTGCCTGGCGATCTTGTCATCCAGATCCTGCACATTAGCTGCAGTTGCCTCAAATCTGCTGTCCATACTGATATCTTTGCATTTAACGATACCATGGTTTATCGCCGGCGGCCATAAGATTTTTTCTCTATGTATCCTTGTGTATACTGTCCAAAACAGGTGACTATCAACCATGTATACCTGATTCACCGGGGGTTTTCCTGCATGAGCGATCCCGGATAGAAAGGAGTACCCCCTTGTCCTGCATTCAGATTGTTTTGAGCTTTTCTCCGGAACCGATGCCGCCTTTTTTCTTTTTGAAGGCTTCCATGGTCTCGCTGATACGACGCCCGAGCCAGTGTTCGTCAAATTCCGAGGGGTACACGAATTTCACCTGGTTTGACACTTCCCAGTCCTCCCATGCGTTAATGTCGGCGACCCGGGAAAAGAGTGGTGTTCCGGGCAGGGGCAGGGGGATGGTGAACCAGGCTTCATCGAGCGGGAGCGACAGTGTAAGGGCAAAAGTCTTTTCGATCGACCCGATGGTCTCGTCCGGGTACCCGACCATGAAAAATCCGGCAGTCCCGATCCCTGCGTTGGAAAAGAGTTCGACAGCATGGATGCCCTGCTGTACAGTCACCTGCTTATTCATGAGCCGGAGAGTCTCATCGCTTCCCGATTCCAGACCGAGATAGACCCGGATGCATCCTGCACGCTTCATAAGGTCGACAAGTTCTGGTGTGACCCGGTCGACCCGTGACAGGCAGGTCCAGCGGATCGGCACCTCCCGAAGGATCATCTCACTGCAGAATGCCATAAGGTATGCCGTATCAAGCGTAAAGCAGTCATCGGCGATCCAGAGGCAGGTATAGCCCATCGTCAGGATTGCTTCAATCTCACGGAATACTTTTTCCAGCGGGGGTTTTCTGAAGAGATCCCCCCAGACGGGTTTTGAGCAGAAATCGCAGGCGAACGGGCACCCCCGGGTGATGATCAAGCTGGTCTGCTTCAATCCGGTGTTTTTTTCCATCGCTTCCTGGTACCTGCGGTGATCAAATCCCGAGCGATCCGGCAGGGGAAGCCGGTCGAGGATTTCAGACGGTTGATGCACAGGAGGAGTTGACCTCACCTCCCCCTCGATCTCCGCATAGAACCCCGGATACCTGGACCAGTTCATACTGTTCAGGTTGTCCGGTCGTGCGCCTGCTGAAAGGTAATCATGACAAAATGCCGGGAATATCATGTCCGCTTCGCCACGGAAGACAACGTCAAATCTTCCGGCAAATATCGCAGGATTGACCGTGGGAAGCGGCCCCCCGGCGACAAACAGTGTTTTTTGGAGGCGTTCCCGCAGCGCCGTAAGCAGGTCAAACGCATTCCTGCTCATCGTGACCATGATGGAGATTCCTACGATTGCCGGCCGGGATTCTGTGATGCGGTCGATGACTTCATCAAATGTCTCAAACGTGCAGTCAACAAGAGTCACCGGGATCCCCCGTTCCTCGAGCTGGCTGGCAAGATACGCGATCCCCAGCGGGGGAAACAGTTTTTCGACCGGGTCTTTGCTCCGGAAGTAAGGATAGATTAGGGTGACACCAGAGAGGGATGAAGGGTTCACGGGCATCCTCCCGCGGTAACACTGATGCTGTAGTGTGCCACCAGTGATTCCTGCGAACCATCAAGAGGGCCCAGCTCAACGCAGAAACCAGCCCAGCAGAGGTCATCTGTGCATTCCCTTCCCCAGAATAACCCGGTCTGCACGGCAGGTGTAACAGATGGGCGGGTGATCGCAAATCTGATCCCGTGCACGGGATCATACAGCGGAATTGGTGGTTTTTGTGCGTTGAGCATCGCCCATCCCGGTGGCGGGGGCCCCGGTTTTTCATCCCGGACCGCTGCCGTGAACCATATCGCGCTCAGCTCATTGAGCAGGCAGACAGTATCCCCGGGTTGCATCGGGGGGTGGATCTCTGCCCGGACATCCACATGTCCTCCTTCTACACGGTAGGTAACCGTCACCTGTCCACGGGGGGGTATTGTTTCAAAAACGGGGTGAATGCAGAGGATCCGGCGAAGCGGGAGTACCGGACGCATGATAATATTCTGGAACGCGGGGAGCTGCATGTAGACGCTGATGCCGGATTCGATCCATCGGGTCAACCATGGCAAGGGGTTCCCATGGATGCTCCAGATCATCCGTGTATCGATCGTAAACGTCCGTATGAGAGCCCCTTCATCTGCTGAATCATTCCATGAACGGGAAAAGTATGTGTATTCATGGTCCCTGACTGCCACACTGCCAATACCCATTCCTTCGCCGGTCAGGTTCTGATCGCAAAAAAAAACAAGGAGACCCCGTGCAAGGCCCTGGCTGATACCCTCCCCTAGGTAATGTCCATCAGGTATGACGCGGATCCCTTTCATGAAATACAACTCTGTGAACATGGGACAGTGTGGATTAAATACCCTCCCCGCGCGATAATGTCTCGGCCATCCCTGTTGTCTGGTTATTGATACAACCTCACCGCGGGGGATCTCACTACACTCCTGGAGCTACCGCATTGGGAACGATGGTTCACACCCAAACGTGCACGTGAGCGTATACGGCGCCCCGTAGCATTGTATATTCTCCCAAGATCCCCCTGAATACCAGATGAGAGGAATTTTATGTACTGTACAGGAATGAAGACCTTGATGATTGACCATCGGGCGATATTCTGCACGGCCCCGTCGTGTGGTCACCCGCTGCATCGGGTTTGACCCGTGCCGGTACGATGGGTCAAAGATCCCTTCACCGGTAGTCGTGAACCTGAAAACCTGTGCTGACTGCATACCCGTCTGTCCGGAATGGGAGGGTCGTGAAGGCAGGTGGTTGATCGTATCGGGGCAGATGAACAGGAAAAAGAAGCGGAAGAAAGCACGCCACAAACCTATTCTGGATATGGCAGCGAACAATTCTCCTGCAGGAATCCTGACGGATGCGGGCAACCACAACCAGCCCGCAGATATCCATTTGGAATTCGGGAACATGCACTCCCATGAGTCTGGTGATTGCGTTTATCGGGGCAGAGGGCGCGGCCATGGCCGGTGATATGCGGGAGATCATCACCCGGGGGGATGAACGTTCAACACAGACCCTTGAGGATGAGCTCTACAACGGCAGGATCGTCACCGACGCAGACCTGAACAAAAGGGCAGACGACCTTGGGATCTTCCTCTCCATCCGCGACGACAAGCGGAAAGTGACAGCGCGGGACGGTGTCCTTGTCGGCGAGGTGAGCGAGAGCGAGGGGGGCGTGGTGAAGAAAAGAAGGCTGTATGCGACCGGCGGTGAGTATGCCCTTGCGGA
>Ga0315289_10010676_pt1 | contig 13122 bp, 10 predicted proteins | sample YL17G11_40_MG_FD_203452 | JGI IMG/M metagenome (GOLD analysis project Ga0315289, IMG submission 203452) | Sediment microbial communities from Yellowstone Lake, YNP, Wyoming, USA - YL17G11_40 | ecosystem: Environmental > Aquatic > Freshwater > Lake > Sediment | place: USA: Wyoming | collected...
GCTTTCATGACAGGGACATAGGGAGCCACTCCCAACTGTCTGACAGGCAACCCCAAAAACAGGTGATGCATAACTGTGTTGCCCACAAGGGTCATTTCTATAATCCTCTTGGGCTCAGGACAGAGTTTCCCGATCAACTCATTCAGTTCTTCAATGACGACCTGCTGCAATTTCATCCCACCGTTTTCCATAGCGTAGGCAATCCGGCTTATCACGTCCTCTCCATAGGCAATTTGAGGATTCATCATTCCTTCGACAGCAATGTTCTTGCCGGTTTCCAGGTCAATTAAATAGAGCGCTATCTTGGTGGTTCCAAGGTCAACAGCCAGGCCTAAAGGGTTCTGATCCGGTGGTCGTACATCAATGATTTCACCATCACGGATGCTCATCCTTACTTTCCAAGTGTTTTCCCGCAGCAGGGAAGAAAGATTGCGCAGGGGCATCAGGTCAACCTTTGCCACACACTGCCTGTGCGTGCTTTCCAACTCCTCTACAAGCCGCTCCCAATCTGGCCTGGGATCATCGATACTGGCTGGCTTCAGGGCCACCAACCATTCTTTCACCGCTGGTTCAAATGCCACTTCCACCTCTTCACCCACCAGTTGCAGCCTCTGAGAAATGAGCAGGGAGGTAGGGGGAACACAGACCTTGATGTTGCCCAAAACATGTGTCTGGCAGGCCAGCCGGCAGCCATTAGCAATTTCGTCCGTGCTGAGCCGTTCCCGCTCCAATTCGGTAAGAGGCGAAATTGCACCGGCCATAACCTGTACCCGGCACCGTCCACACAGACCTGTACCCCCGCACACGGACATCAGGCCCACACCGGCCTCACGGGCTACCTCGCTCAAGAGCGCTCGATGAGCACAATTGACCCGCAGACCGAGGGGTTCGAAATCAACTCTAAAAGTGACCATGACAGTTCCTAAAGAAGACCCATATTCGTATTTGAGAGTGCTTTATTATACTGAAAATATACTGGAGAGAGATGTAAGTGTCAAATAAAGAACTGGCATGAGTTCTTGCCTTGACATCCTTCCCTTACCTGTAATACCCTCCTCATCAGCAGCTCTTCCTTTAAATGGTGATGAAAAACCCTTTGAAATTACAATCAAAGATCTTGGTGAGTATGATAACAGTTGTGTATCACCTCAACAGCTTTACCATTTGTTGTTGTGGAATAAAGATAAGGTAGAGAAAGTTGGCAGGGACGGAGTCTTAATTACTGATAATTTCCCGTATACTGAATTTCCCCTCTGGCGGTATTTAATAAGAGGTCGAGCAGTATGGATGCCACAGGAGGTCTTCGATATTAAACAGACCATTTCGGCCACAGATCGGTGAGCATGTGATTGATTACTACCTCATTACCCTTGCTTGTTTCTCCCCATGGGTTCAAGTATAAATGGAGTGCACCCCTCTGTCTGGACAGATCAAGTTAGAGTAACCAGACAGGGGTTTTGATGGTTTTTGGTCAATACACACATCTCCTCAAACTCATTTGGTGGCCTGTTTTGAAAAAGTTAAGATACATATGCGACGTTGATAATTAATGGATCATTATGCGAAAGCGTACTCAATTTTTAGTAGAATCCGAGGCTATAGGAGGTTTCAGGATATGCTCTATAGTCTTCGGAGGTTTTCAGGGAGTGAAGTAGCGGAACAGAGGATGAAGATTATCAAGTTTTATGAACAGTATGGAGAAGATGCAACGAAAGAGGCCTTTGGGGCAGATCGGAAGGTAGTCAGCCGGTGGAGGAAGAGGCTGAGTGAGGATGGGGGGAACCTTACGGCTTTAATTCCCCTTTCCACCCGTCCTCATAAGGTGAGGCGTTCTCACGTGCCTCAAGAGGTTCTTGATTTCATAAGGGATATAAGGAAGAAGCATCCTCGGCTGGGGAAAGAGAAGATCAAGCCTCTTTTGGAGAAGTATGGTCAAGGGAGGGGCATGAAGGTTCCCTCTGAATCTACGATAGGAAACATCATCAAAAGGCACAAATTCTTCTTTCAGAAGTCAGGGAGGGTATACCATGATCCCAACTCCAAGTGGGCACAAAAGCAGGTGGTAAAGAAGAAGAGGCTCCGGGTTAAACATCCTCCTAAGCCAGAGGATTTTGGGCATATTGTCTCAGATACTGTGGAGAGGGTAACGGATGGGATTAAGGATTATTTCTATTCTGCTATTGATGCCAAATTAAAATTTGCCTTAACCCTTAACTACAAGAGATTGACCAGTAGGAACATGAAGGATTTTTCCCTTCTCAATAAGACCATAGTGAGGGCACCGAGTATGAAGGCGCCCAGAGATATCCTGGAGACTACGATCTTTCCGAACCAATTCTGAGGGAAGGTACTGAAAAAGGAGTAAAAGTCAACCTCTACGATAGTCAAAAGGTAGGCTGAGCAGGCAAGAGCAATCATACCTCTGTAGCCCTGTTCCCTCCTTTCAAGCAAATGGTCAACGATCAGGACCAAAGGTATGAGGAGGAAGAGAAAATAGTGATCCCATGAAATAGGGGGAAGGAGAAGGATAAGAGTTATCACTGCTGAATATTCAAGGGGAAACTGGGGAGGGTAAAGCTTTAACTGCTGTAAAAAAATGATCAACAGGCCAAAGATGATGGTGTATTTAAACAGGTTGAGGGGGAATGCCAGAGTGATCGGATGCCATTTTAGTACATCTTCACTGGTTAAGAATCTGAGCAGAAAGGCACTGATTGATTGATTATTCCAGGCAACCAGATCAAATCCACTGATTTCTCTCATAGTATTGAAATAGGAGAGGTGAAGGGGTATGCCATAAATAAGGAGAGAAATCGTACCTAAAACCAAAATAGTTAAGATGGATGAAAATACTATCTTCATCCTTTTTCTCGCCAGAAAATAGATAATCAAAAGGAAAGGTGATATCTTCATAAAGGTAATTATCCCCAAAAAGATACCACTGCTCTTATCACTATTGCGGCTCGTTAAATAATAAATCAAACACAGGAAGAAAAAAATCATTGGTGTGGATTGACCGAGATGCAGTGAGTAGTAAAGGGGATAGGAGAGAAAGGTTCCCGTCAGAATAAGAGAAACTTTCAGGAAAGGTTCTATCGAAGATTTCACCATCTGGTATAAGAGGGGGAGTGCAAACAACACAAAGAGGAGACTGATGACAACACAGATTCTTCTCGCAATCTCGAACTGAAAAGAGGTTAAGGAGAGAAAAGGCAGAACATAGATGGGGGGGTAAAAGAACGGCGTTGGGATATAGGCAAATCCTTCCCTCTTCGCTACATCTTGAAAAATGGGAGATGCAACCTCATTGAAATTCTCCTTATCAACAGAGTAGATTTCTTCATAATTTCCTGATTGGATCAACCGGGTTGCCGTGTAAAAGGAAGCAAAATCATAACCTGGAGAATATTCTATGATCTTTATCAGTTTCCAGGAAAAAGTAACCACACTGAATAATGCTAAAAGGAAGGCAAACTTCCTGATGGTAATTTGATTGAAGAATGTCTTGAGTGATGGAATGCTATCGCTCCCCTAATTCCCTGGGTTAGGAAGAAATTATCTTACGAGTCATGGTAAGTCTACTTTAGAATAAAAAGCTTTTCAAGTATCTGTATAAAGTAATATAAAATTAAATTCGAAAGGGAAAGCACCCTGAAATTTAAGAAAAGTGCACCGAGTCAATCTCTTTTTTAGTTGAAATTCTGTAGCGACTCCTATCCTGCATCACGCAGCCTCTGATTTCATGCTCATCTCTTTTTGGATTGCTTGTCTCAGTTGGACAAGATGCCTATATCCATTAACCCTATTCAGCCTCTGTTCTATGTAAAGCAGTGAAGTTGCCATCCATCTCTGCTTCTGATTGCTGTTTTTCCAGTAATCCACCTTGTCAGTCTTCTGCCCAATCTGGGCCAGAATAGACTCAATCATGTTAGTGGTCGTAAAGCTCCTTCCTAATTCCCTATACAGTCCCAGCCTGTGGAGCGTGAGGGTCTCTTCCAATCCCTCATCAAGACTATTCACCGCCGATTCGTTGATCACGCAAAGTTCAGCCCGTATCGCCTTGAGTGCTCTCTTAGCTTCCTCATAGCTCCCCTTACTGTAGACAGATTGAAGCTTCTGTCTGAATGTGCTCTGTATCCCCTTAGGAAGGTACGATACCACATTCTCCCTCTTGTGCCAGTGACATCTCTGCACCACCCCCCATCTACCAAATACCTCGTTGATAGCCTTCCTCAGTCCTTTCGCCCCGTCTATCACACAGAGGAGACCCCGCTCATATCCTAAACCCCTCTCAATGAGTTCAAGGAGGAACTCCCGATATACCCTGCTGTTCTCGGCGGCAGACTGGACGATACCAAGCATCACTTTCTTTCCTTCTCTCGTTATCCCAATCGCTATGATCATCTCGTCATCACCAAAGCTCTTCCCGTCCAGAACAATCGCCATAAAGTCATACCCATTGAGCCTCCGCTCCATGAGATCACGAAGCTTCCGGCTGCTCGCCCGGATATACCGCCTCGATACGGTCGAGGAACTGAGCGATAACGCTTCCGGAATAGCCTCCGCACATTCCCGGTAGTTCCTACAGCTCAATCCATGGAACATCTTTTTTAAAACACCCTCGTCATCATCGGATGGACGCTGCAGCCTCTCATAAGCGGAAGGAGTAACTTCACGGTCATTCACGGTATCCCTCACCCGCTGAACCATAATCGGGATCCTCTGATCCTTGATATAGACAAAACCCCGCTGTTTACCCCACCGGTCATGCCCAGGCAGACCATCCCGCTTGTACCTCTCCCCGGCTAACTTCTTCACCTCCTCCTGCAGGACCTCCTTTACGTGCATGAGACCCAAAGGGATCAGTTCCTGAATCAGGGCCACCTTGCTGTCCAGTTCTAAAGCCCCGTATCCCTTTAGCTCCATTACCTGTACTGGCCTCGCCTTTTTGACCTTGCCTTTTCTCCTAATCTGGACTATCTTTTTCATTGCGGCTTCTTTCTTTGATATTTGTTTTTTCCTTAAAAATCTACAACATCTGAGGAGCCGCTTTACAAAATTTCAACTAAGGATAGCACTCACTAGTTGTTCATGATGGGAGAGGACAATGACCTTCAACAGAAGGAGATCATTGAGGTACTGGAGCAATCTAAACCAAGATTTATCATTTTCAGCCATATGCGCCTTGTAGATGGAAAGTGGGTTGAAGAGTTGTTCTATGGGAGGAAGTTTGAGGATTATGCTGGCCTTTTGAAGAAGTATATCCAGGCACACTATCAGCCGGAAGAGTGGCCAACACTCTTTCAGGTATGGAAGTTGAGGCCTGCCCAGTATACCAGATAGAGAATGTGAATTTGACACTCCTCTTAAAACTCAGTACACTGAATTTTCGATCCTCAAGAGAGGAGCTTTTTCTAATTCTAATATATTCAATACCTCTTGGAAGGTGAAGAGAGTTAAGCCGAAATACCTTTTAGTCTCGGTGATTCTGGCCGGCCTTTTGCTAAGACTTTTTATCCTCCTCCGGCCCTTTGTTTATATTGACAATCTCTTTATTCCTGACGACACGTACCTTTCTCTCAAAATTGCCCAGAATCTTGCCCAGGGCAAGGGAATGACCTTTGACGGGATTAATGCTACTAACGGCTTCCAGCCCCTTCTCGTCTTACTCATGATTCCGGTGTACGCCCTCATTCCCCATGACCTAATTCTCCCCATCCGCATTGATCTTCTCCTCCTTTCTCTCTCTGACGCTATTACCGCTTTGCTCCTTTACACGCTGGTACTCTTTCTTACGGGAGATGCTCTGGCTGGTATTGTGGCCGCATTTCTCTGGTCGTTCTCTCCCACCATCATCTCTAATACCCTTTGTGGGTTAGAGACTGCCTTGAACGTTTGCCTGCTTTCTCTCGCTACCTATCTCTATCTTCAGAAGGTCAGAGGTCATCTGAATCCCCCCTCCAGGCAATGTTTTCTTTTAGGGATTATTCTAGGACTCTCTGTCCTGGCGAGAATAGATTCCGTTTTTCTGGGAATAACTATGATGGGAGACATCCTCTTATATTCCATCCGTAACTGCAACAGAGCTAAAGTGAAAAGTTTGATTAAAAATTCTTGCTGGATAGGTGGGGGTGGACTTCTGGTTCTTCTTCCCTGGTGGATTCTGGAATTAACATGGGTAGGCACGTTAATACCGGAAAGCAGCGAATCCGTTCATTTACAGGCATTCTTGCACACCTCGGTAAGCCTGACCCACAGGTTTCTTCTCTCCCTCTTCCACCTTTCCAATGCCCCTGTTCCGTTCTTTATACCCTGGAAGCTTAAAGTGGTGGAGAGACTTGATGTTATAAATTATGGCCTTCTGCTTGCCATATTCTTTGGGGCACTTATCCTTGTCTTCACCCTTTTGAGGATGATGGAAAAGGTACTGAAAAGAGAAAGGGGCGTCTTATCCCTTTCTTTTCTCATCCTTTTTGGATTGATCCTCCTTTTCTTTTATAACTTCTATTTCTCAGCTTTCTGGTTTTTTAAGAGATATTTTCACCCTTTATTCTTGATCAGTACCCTGATCGCAGGGTTGTTTGTATCCGCTTTTGGAGAGCTGTCAGAGAGGGTTTTAGCCGGGAAGGGCAGAGTTTCTTTTTTGATAACCTTCATTCTCTTTGGGCTCTATTTTTTCTGTCCCCCTTTGAAATTCTACCTCCTGGGCAGGCCGGAATCCACTGTGGATAAGGGGGTCTTTGGTGTAAAGGGATACTACGGGGTGTTGAAGGAATTGAGGACGGAGGAGTTCAGGGGAAAAAGGATCGGTTCTTTTCAGAGCGGCGCCCTTGGATACTTTTTAGAAGGAGCCCAGGTGTTCAACCTCGATGGGGTAGTAAACGGAGCAGCACTGGAGGCGGTAAAACAGGGAAGGCTTCCCGAATACATTGATTCTCTCGGGATTGAATATGTGATTGATTGGGATTGGAACATCCAAAATTATCTGCCTTTGGAGAGTAAAGGGCAAGAGATCAATCCCAGGCTTGAATACCAATACAGCCTGAAACCGCAAGATGAGGATAGCAACACCACCTTCAGGGTGTTTCGCTGGGGAAAAGGAGAGAAGGAACAATCGTAGTAGATTATCGTGCAGGCAGGAAAATAAATCGGGGTCTGAAGGGCGCTCCTGCAAGGGGGAGAAAGGTCTTCTCGCTCCTGTAAGGTATCTGCTTTGAAAAAGGGTAGGCCTGCAAGATAGCTTTCTCGAGAGGATTTTGAGTCTCTGGCTTAATTTCCCAGTCATAAATGATAGCAGAAAACTCCTTTTGTTTTATCTTGTTAAAAAGATCCTGAGGAAGCAGCTGAGGAAATCCCACATAAATATCTTCGATTGGCATTTTATGAGCATACATTTTCTTGCCTGCCATTACTGAATAGTAAGAGTGGAAAGGCAGGTAGACATCTCCTTTAAAACTGGATATTGTCTGGAGGAGGTTCCTGCCGGCCTGGTAGTCATCGCGTGTAGAAAGCTGGGTCACTGGGTTATAAGCCATAAGAGCAAATTGCAGTACCGTTGCAATGTACAGCAAAAATCGTAAAAAGATTCTAAACATTGATTCGTTCCCCCTTTTGTTAAGGATCCGGCCTGCAATGATTCCGTAGAGGATAAGGGAAACAGAAACGGAGGGGATAAGTGCATTGATATAACCGCCATACTTGGACCTCATGGAGATGCTACTGATCAGCGCAGAAAGCAAAACCAGCGGCCAGAAGAGAGACGCAGGTTGCCTTCTGTAAGTTCTAATCTCATAGAGTATCCAGCCGAGGATGAAGATGAGTATCACAGGTATATTCTTGAATAAATCCACCTTAAAAAAATCAATAACTTTTCTTATGCTTGCGTAATTTACCTGTGTCGGCTCGTATTGCCCGAAGATCATCTTCAACGATGGGTCATACGTAATTCTTCTGTAGCTATAATGGTGCAGCGGTACTTTAAATGTGTGAAACCAATACCATCCGTCGGTTAAGAAGTTAAATAAGAAACTCGCAGCGGCAATGATGACCAAACTCACGAGCGTGAAGAAGAGACATTTTTTTCTTTGAATAAACCAGAGGTATACCGAGCAACCAAGGATAAAAAATACAGCCGATTGTTTGGTAAAAAAAGAAAGGGAAAGCATCAACGAAGCAAAGAAGAGACCGTGATAGGAATGGGAAAAGTATCTCAGCAGGTAGATACCCGATAACGCTAATGCCACAAAGAGGGAATCCACCCGGGCTATATCGAACCATGAGCCAGTGATTTCGTAACTGGCAAAGAATAACCCTGAGGCAAAAAATGCGCAGAAATTACTTTTGGTTTCTCTCCGTATGAATTGGTAAATGATAAAACCAGACAGTAATGAAGATAGTATTGAAACTAATCTAGCTATCCCAAAATTAACCCCCGTAATCTTTGCCAATCCAGCAACTATCCAATAATAGAGAGGGGGATAGAGAAAGGGGATGAACTCCGCATTGGGGGGCGGATAAATGCTCTCATTTTTGAGAATACGCGCAATTCCTACCAAAAAGTAACCTTCCAGCCATTCCAGTTCAAAAGGATAGAGTAATCTCTTAGAAACCACGTAAAGATAGCAGAGGATGAAGTATGAGGACAAGAAAATGATTATCCCCTTTATCACTTTGTTGCTGTAATTTTTAAAGCTTTTTCCCATAAGAAATGTTTAGAAAGTTCGGATTAATTCCGAGGATGAACAAAAACTATATGTAACGAGATGGGAAATACGTTATTATGCAAGTAGTTCAGTGCCTTCGTTTTTTATAAGCATAAAGCACAGAAGGGCAATTCCATAGGTAGCAAGTCCTATTGCCAGTGTTGCATCAAATCCCAGTCCCATAGCCATGATTATTGTAAGAATAGATGCGGTCACAGACGCACACGCATTTATCCCTATTGCCCATGGGACAAGTTCAGGACTGATAGTTTCTAACCGTATCCCGGAAGGAAGGCTCAGGCGTATCCCCAAGTTTTTCCTTTCAAGCAGTTCACAAAAAGCTATTACCCGCTCCGAATTTATAGAAAAATTGTCATCCTGGATAAAAACATCCTCTATCCCGAACTGCTCTTTCAGATACTCAAGTTCGCTCACAATCCTCCTGGGACTGTATCCCCGCCACTTTCTGTTGCTAATAAATGGGGTACTACAAAATGAGCAATTGAACGGGCATCCCCGGGAGGTTATTATCGGGGCAAACCTTCCGGAAACGGGGGCATGGGTCATCTTCAAAGCCCAGTAGTTTGCCAAGGGGACCAAGTCCCAAGCAGGGAATGGTAATACATCCATGTCTACGGGTGTATTTGGGGCAGGTTTACTGCTTCTCTCTTTCGACACTACTCCCGGGATATCAGTGACAACTCCGCCTGACGAAAGCCGTTGCACAAGGACGATAAGTGGGGTTTCTCCTTCACCGATCACCGCAAAATCCACTCCCCCTTTCAAAAAATCTTTGTAGTTGCCGGAAACGTGGGGACCGCCCACAACGACTGGTATATTGAATCTTTTTTTAATCCCCAGTGCGAGGTTAAGACAAAAGGACGCAACCATGCCCGAATGGATCGAAATGCCTATGAGCATGGCTTCCCGGTCAATCCTCTCAAAAATCTCTTCCTCTCCCAATCCTATCCTGATGAACTCCTTCCTGTATTCTCTGCTGGCACAGGGGGATTCGCCGAAACAGTCAAGGATGTTTACTTCAAAACCTTTTTCCCGCACATAAGCTGCCAAGCTGGCAAGCCCTATGGGTGGAGAGGGAATCATCCCAAAGATGTCTCCTCGATAAGTTATCATGGACGGTGAAATCAGTTGGATCACACTCATGCCGGTACCTTATGTCTTTTTCACTCTTCCCTGGACGAGGACTCTGATGGGCCAGAAAAAGAAGATAGTTCTGCAAAGCCATTCGATGGTCTTAAAAATGATTTGTCTGCGGAAAGTCGTCCTGCTCGACGCTATATGATTAAAGGGCTTTATCTGTAGCTCGTCGAGATATGACCGCAAAAGCCGCCGCAGGCCCCCTTTGGTGTTCGAACGTAATGCACCCCTTTCCTCCTCGGGAATCAGGTGAGCAAGGAACGCCAGAGGATTCATGATATTCGGTTCTATTAGGAGAAAAAGCGCGCCCTTCTTGGCCACCTTCTGAACCTCAGTCATTACTTTTTCCTGATTTTCAACATGATGAATGGCATCTATCATAATTACCAAATCAAAGATATCTCTTTTGAGCGGTATGGATTCAGCTTGCGCCTGAAAAAGCATAACATTCTCAAGCCCTAATTCTTCCTTCATTTCCTGGGCCTTCTTCAAGAGCCCCCATGAGATATCAACACCGATCACGGTTTCAGCGTATTTGCTCAAGATGGGCAAGTATATACCAGAACCGGTGCAGAGGTCCAAGAGAACTACTTTCTTCCCATGAGGGACGAAATGGAATGCAAGGTCATTAAACAAGGCATATGATTGCTCATCATCGATGATCAACCGAGGATTATACCGATCCTCATACCCGCAGGAAAAAGGTTTCTTGCTCCTTACCTTTTTCTGAGTCAGCTCGTCGTAAAATTCTCTCTGGAATTTCGTGGAGTAAAAGGGAGACATAAAAAGTTTTTATCAACAAATGCCCTATAAAGCGAAATTATAATTGATTTTAAAAAGATTTTATACTATTTATTATTTGTTTAGCTCAATAAAAAACTTACTTGTTAACAACAAAAAATATTTGTTTGCGAGGTAAAAATTAGGTTATCTACACCATTTAAAAATTTATCAGAATCAATCTTCAACATAGAAAGAAAGTATCTCTTTGTTTCTTGTGTTTTAATCCTAGTTATCTCATGGGTATCGTTTAATAAGAAATGGGGACCTTATATAGAGCTATATGATTTCGGGGAGCATGCAGCCAGTATAAGAGAACTGTCAGTTCACCTCTTTTCACCCCAAAACCCCTTACTCCCCATAGATGGATCAACCACTCTGAGATATACTCCCTATATCTTCTTATTGGCATTAATAAAAAAGCTCTTTCATCTGGACCTCTTTACGATAATCAATCTTTCTTCCATTGTCAGTTTATTCTTTCTGATACTGGGTGTGTATTTATGGAGTAAGGAATATTTTAGGGATAGAGAAGTATCCCTCTATGTTTTAGTTGCACTTCTTTTTCTCTGGGGAAAACCTTTTAACTACAGCAATGAATACAACATAAGATTTTTGGCCTATACCTTATTTTATCCCTCTACTGTAACTTTTAGTTTAAGTTTTTTAGGTCTTTACTTGCTTCTCCGGTATGTACGATATGAAACAATGAGGGAGTATTTCCTCTACGTATTCCTTGGGACTTTTATTTTTTCTACTCATCCATTAACTGGTTCATTCTTTTTGTTGTGCGCCTTTCTCCTGACAGTAACAGAAGGGGAAAGGAGAATAAAGCATTTGACATTAAACGTATTGAGTCTTTTTATTATTGGTTTACTTTCAGTGCTTTGGCCCTATTATCCCTTTATGGATGCAGTTATCAAAAGCACCGATACAAGCTGGTATTTTCCTATCCGCATGTACCTTTACGATGTCCAGAGTATCTATAAGATGGGGCCTGCTCTCTTAGGTCTTCCCATCGTGCTTCTCCTTCTCATCAGGAGAGAATATCCTTTTATTAGCCTGGGATTTCTTCTCTGCTCCTTCGTTTACATATCATCCTATTTCTTGAATGTCGGGTTGGGGGAAAGGTGCATCTTTTTTATCATGTTCTTCCTACACCTATCTCTTGCCTGGTATTTTAGTACACTATGTCTCCTATCCCCTCGTAAAATAAGGGATACCATTACAAACCTGAGTAAGAAAAATGTTCACATTCTCTTCTTCATAATCATTTTAATGGCAGGTATTTTCTATCAGGTTATTAGACTTGGTTCTGAACAGGCCGGTTATACAATTAGCTTTAATCCAAAGCCCACTTTTTATAAATATAAAAATCCTCTTGATAACTACACCCTTCTCAAAGATAAGGTAAAAGAAAGTGATATCGTAATGACTGATCCCCTCACCGGCTGGTTACTGCCGGGATTAACAGGAGCTAAAATTGTCGCACTCTATCATGACAACCCTTTTGTCTTGGATAATAGTCAAAGGGTTAATGATGCTATCACATTCTATGAGTCAGCCACACCTCTCCATAAACGGGAGATGATATTAAAAAAGTATCATGCTACCCATGTTTTATTGAATTTTGATAGAATGAAAGAAAATGACGTTAATAGGATAAATAATTATTATAAGGATTTTAGAATCGACCTGCGCTTACTCGATGATTTAAAAAAAATAGGAGAAATAATTTTTAAAAATGATGGTCTTACCCTATTTGAATTGAGACATATTTCGTGAGAAAGACGACTCCAGTATCTCTCTTCATGGAAGAATACAAGACCTTAAAGGAAGGGATTTTTCGAAAAGTAAGGACACCTAAAAACCCTATCAGTACTCCTCAATAAATGGAAGGTTGTAACGTCAGTACCACTAAAGAAAAGGGAGTAACAAATACCCACAGAAGATCAAATGTTTTTTTATCATTAGGAGTGCTATGCTACAGCACTGCTTCAGTTCTTTTTTATTTTCAAAATAGAATCACATATTCTGCTCCCCTTAAGAAATTCAATTTCTTCCCGGCCCTTCTTGCTGATTATTTATGTAGTATACCATCAGCAATAATTATTGTGCTTATCTTCCTTTCCATATTATGGGGTTACTATCATGTCAGGACGAATGGAAAACATCGAAGAAATCTGCAATGGTTTATCCATGTCCCTGCTTTCATTAGGTTTGCAATGGTCTCCCTCTTTTTTATTTATACGCTTTTCCCCATAAGATGGGCTCAACAAAGATTCTCTCGCTCTCTTGACTCTTTTTTAGACTATACTTATTTTGATTTCATTTTGCTTCTGCTGTGCTTAGTGGGAACAATCCTCTGTTGTCTCTATTGTTTTGAAAGATTTCCTTTAAAGATTACTCTACTCGTAGAAAAGATGATGGACCGTTTCTTTAAATGGAAGGAATCTTTTTTTATTGGCAGATTGCTTATTCT
>Ga0315289_10010677_pt1 | contig 13121 bp, 6 predicted proteins | sample YL17G11_40_MG_FD_203452 | JGI IMG/M metagenome (GOLD analysis project Ga0315289, IMG submission 203452) | Sediment microbial communities from Yellowstone Lake, YNP, Wyoming, USA - YL17G11_40 | ecosystem: Environmental > Aquatic > Freshwater > Lake > Sediment | place: USA: Wyoming | collected...
TCCCGCCTCATGGTAGGCAATGACTTCCTTCTCTTTTGCACTGATTTTACGGCTCTTGCGTTCAGGTCCGGCCATCACCCGGTCCACGGACTCCTCAAAATCATTGATGCCGATAGCTTTCTTATTGCGCCGGGCGGCTAGGATAGCAGCCTCGTTGACCACGTTGGCCAGGTCGGCGCCGCTGAAGCCTACCGTCCCTTTAGCCAGCACTTCCAGGTCCACATCTTTATCAAGCGGCTTGCCGTTGGTATGCACTTTAAGAATCGCTAAACGGCCGGTGATATCTGGCAGGTCCAACATTACACGGCGGTCAAAGCGGCCGGGGCGGAGCAAAGCCGGGTCGAGGATATCCGGGCGGTTGGTGGCAGCGATAACGATAACGCTGGTATTCGTATCAAAGCCGTCCATTTCCACCAGAATCTGGTTAAGTGTCTGTTCCCTCTCATCGTGGCTGCCGCCAAGACCAGTACCGCGCTGCCGCCCTACCGCGTCAATTTCATCGATAAAAATGATGCACGGCGTATTGCGCTTCGCCTGGTCAAAGAGGTCGCGCACCCGGGAGGCGCCCACGCCGACGAACATTTCGACGAATTCGCTGCCGCTGATAGAGAAGAAAGGTACATCGGCCTCGCCGGCTACCGCCCGCGCCATTAGCGTCTTACCAGTACCGGGCGGACCTATCAATAACACACCCTTAGGGATACGAGCTCCCAGAGTCTGGAACTTTTCGCGGGACTTGAGGAATTCCACCACTTCCTGCATATCCTGCTTGGCTTCCTCCACGCCGGCGACATCGGCAAATGTTACCGTGGCCCGGTTGGCGGGGAAAAGCCGTGCCCGGCTGCGCCCGAAACTCATCGCCTGGTTATTGGCGCCGCGGGCCTGCCGGAAGAGGAAGAATAGCAAGAAGAAAAGGAGCAAGAAAGGCAGGCTGCTGATTAACAGATTGGCCCAGTTAATCCCCGATGAACCTTTAATATCGACGACGATGCCAACGAGTTTCAGGTCTTTGATATCATAGAGGCTGGCGTTAGTTTCTTTAAAAGCCCTGACTTCCTTGCCGTCCGTGGTCGTAACCGTCAGCAAGTCCCCGTCAATTTTGATTTTCTGTATCTCATTGTTCTGGGACATGGTGACAACCTGACTCAACGGCACTTCCTGAGGCTGGCTGTTGCCCGGCATCAGGAAGGAGAAAAGAAGGACAGCCGCGAGCAAAACGACGATATATATTATGCTATTGCGTTTCCAGTTCGATTTCGTAGGCATACCAATTCCTTTATTAACTTAATTATACCACAAAAAATATTAATAAATAGTTTAATGGGTTCTGTTTGCATTTGGTTGGTATGTGATAACCTCACCCCTGTCCCTTCAGGGAGAACCTTCAGGCCGAGCCTTCTGGTCGAGACCTTCAGGGTGAATCCCTCTCCAGCTGGGAACATTGGCAGGAACTCATAAATATTGATAGCTGGAGAGGGGAGTGTAAGAGAGAGGGGGCTTCGCCCCCTCTCAAAGTTTCTCCCCTTCTCAAACAGACTTACTTTCTATCTTGTGCTATCCTGCTGTTTGAGAGGCCTGCCTGCGCGTAGCCGCTTCGGCGAAGGCAGGGGGATTAAGGGGGTGAGCTTAAACGGGATGAGCTTAAACGGGGTGAGTTTTAGATGATGAAACAACCAAAATCGAATAATACTTATTTTATTACCTCGAGCACTAATTCCTCACCGGCTTCCGCCGCCGCCATTATTCTATCGAACTCAGGCTCATTCTTCGTTAAAAGCCTCAGGCAGGCATCGACAATATCGGAATCGTAAAGAATACCGCTGCCCTGCTTTATTTCCGCTAAAGCGCTATCCAGACCCAGAGCCGGGCGGTACGGGCGGTGAGATGACATAGCTTCCACGACATCAGTTACACCCAGAATCCTGGCTTCAAAGATGATATCGTTTCCGACCAGACCCTGGGGGTAACCGGAGCCGTCCAGCCTTTCATGGTGCTGAAGAATCGCCCGGGTCACCGGCCAGGGGAAATCAATCCTCTGCAGAATATCGCACCCTACCCGGCAGTGGTTTTTGATGATATCGAATTCACTGGCGGTTATCTTGCCGGGCTTGCTTAATATTTCCGATGGCACCGAAACCTTACCGACATCATGGAGAAGGCCGGCGATAAAAATTCCCATGGTCTGCCATTCGGATAGTCCTGTCTCTTTAGCTATCTCCCGCGCCAGCTCCGCCACCCGCCGCTGGTGGCCGGCCGTGTACGGGTCCCTGGATTCAACCACCAGCGACATAGCGTGGATAACGCCGTCCATTGCCTTCTGTATTTCGCTGTGTTTCCGTTTCATATTTTCATAATGATTGGCGTTATCGATACTGGTCGCCACATCGGCGGAAACGGCCTGTAAGAGCTGCCTCTCTTCATAAGAGTAGGGTTCATGAGAAGTCTTCCGGCTGAGGAGGAGCACACCGGCCAGGTGGCTGCTGCTCCGCAACGGTATCATCAGCTCGATGCCGCATTTTTCCAGGATTTCCCGGTCATGGGACGGAAGGCTGACGAGCGATGGAATCACATCCCTATCATTATAATCGACCACGCTGTCATGCTGCGTCATGGCGGCTACGAGCTGGCTGTTAGCGGGAAAATTTATTCTCCCCTGGTTCTTCTGCCCGGCGTAGGTATAGGTCACGAAATTTCCCGTAGCCAGCGAGGGCAGGAGGAGATAGACACCCTGACACTGCATACCGTTAGCCACCGTTTCCACCAGCGATGAAGAAAGCTGCTCCAGGTTGAGTTCGCCCTTGGTCTCCCGGGTAAATCTCTTCAGTGTCTGGATATGGTTATATCTTTCGCGGAAAAACCACCGGTCCACCGTATGCTGCAGCCTGGACAGCACCGGCTGGAACAGCGAAGCGGCGATAAAAACGGTCACGATAGTTACCGTAATGGCGACGGGGCTCATAAAGTCATGGAAAAAATAGCTCAACAGATAGATAAGGCTGCCGAAAACGCCGAAAATCAGCGCGGTCGTTAAAGAATAGGTGGTGCCTTTGCGGAGGACGACCTTCATATCCAGAAGATTGTGCCGCAGCATGGCGGTAGTGGCAATCAAACAGAATAAGATATTGCCGATGATGCCCAAGGGATAAAATTTTACACCGAGGGACGGCAGAAAATCAGTCGTGGCACCGATAATCATCGCGGTAATGCCGGTGATGAGATACTGGTCACGCACTCTGTCACCAATGACCCGGGTAGTCTTATAGTGCTTTTTCAACATCACGGCGCTGAACACGATGAACAGGTTCGTACATAAGACAAAAAGAGGGAAAAGGGGCCCGGTTACCGGCCCTTTGCCAAACCACATCATCTGCACGCCGCTGACCACCAGCCCGGTCGGGAGCAGACCCAACACCACGAAATATATAGCATAAAGCGAATACCTGAAATATTTATTCAGCCTGGCCCCGGTAAAAGTAACGGTGAACCAGAAGAATAATAGTGAGGCGCTCAATATCGCCCAGAATGCGAATTTCTCCCATACCAGCGCAATGTCCATGTCGATGCTGGCGCGCATCATAAAGATGAGGAAGCCCCAGAGCGTCATGAAAAAAAGGAATATGGTAAAAGGACGCCGGGCGATATGCTGCCTGCCGCTGATGGTCAGCACGATGAGCAGCGCAAGGCAAAGCACCACTTCGATTAAAGGTATCAGCAAATAAGTATTCAAGCTAATTTCTTCACATCTCTGATTTTTGCTTCCAGCGAAATAGTTCCCCTGCGGAATGCCAGCGCCTGTTTCCGTTTATGCAGTTCAAGTCTAATCAGGCTGCATCAATTCGGAATCACAATCCAGCCCGTATTGTTATCAAAATAATCACAGGAGTTAACCGATAACGATAGCTGTGATATTTTCCCGCCGATTGATGTCAGAAAAGCCCGGGATATAATTACCTGGAAGCAATAACCGGTAAAAACCGACCCGTAGCGGTGAGACCTCGCAGCTGTGGTTTTTTAGCATTTGGTTGGTATGTGATAACCTCACCCCTGTCCCTTCAGGGAGAACCTTCTGGTCGAGACCTTCAGGGTGAACCCCTCTCTCCTTCTTTCTATTCTGTCATTGCGAGCTCTTCGGTTACCATCAGGGTAAAACTCCGCGAAGCAATCTCTATCACCGTTTTTGGAGATTGCCACGGTCGCTAACGCTCCCTCGCAATGACAACGAGGCTGTTCGAGAGGGGGACCAAGGGGGTAAGCTTGGAAGATGAAACAACCAGAACCGAATAATACCCCAGCCGTTCAAACTTGACAAGGAGAAGCCAGCTATAGTAAATTTTTATAGTATTGCATAGAATAACACGGTTTTTCCAAAAAATCCCATCCTTTTTATTTTTTCGTCACGTCTGTAACAGGCGGTAAAAGCAAAAAATAGTCACCGACAAATTGTTAGAAGGAGAGTAACTGAGATGTCTGACGGAAAAGGCAAAAAAGTTGACGTAAAGCCAGACAAAACGGTAATTAAAGCCCTGGCTCTCGGCGGACTGCTCGGCGGCGGCGGCGAATGCGTCGTCGATGTCAAAGACGGCAAAGCGGTCAGAATCAGGCCGTTCCACTACGACTGGAAATACGATAAAAAGAAGTTCAATGCCTGGAAGATTAAGAGGAACAGCGCGACTCTGGAACCACTGATGAAAGCGCTGCCCGGTACTTTCTCGCTGGCTTATAAGAAAAGGACTTTTTCCCCTAACCGGATTAAGTACCCCTTGATAAGAGTCGACTGGGACCCCAACGGCGAGAGAAACCCGCAGAACCGGGGCAAGAGCAAGTATAAGAGAATTTCCTGGGAAGAGGCCACCACCATCGTCGCCAACGAAGTAAAGCGGATGCATAAAAAGTACGGCCCGCTTTCTATCCTGGTACAGGGAGACGGACACGGCGAATGCAAGACTATCCATACCCCCCACGGCCACCAGGGAAGACTTCTCGATATGATGGGAGGCTTCACCCAGCAGGTGAGGAACCCGGACAGCTGGGAAGGCTGGTACTGGGGCTCCAAGCATGTCTGGGGGCAGGGATTCCAGGGAATGATGTCGCCGGCGGCCAACCTTATCAAAGACATCTCCGAGAACTGCGACATGGTCCTCTGCTGGGGCTGCGACCCGGAGACCACCCCCTGGGGTTTCACCGGCCAGTACGCCACGCGAATATGCTATTTCTGGACACAGGCCGGCATTAAACAGATATATATTTGCCCCGAGCTGAACTACGGCGCCGCCGTCCATGCGGATAAATGGATACCGGTGCTGCCCAATACGGACGCGGCCCTGCAGCTGGCAATAATATATGTATGGTTAAAAGAAGGCACCTGGAATAAAGAATACATCAAGACCCATGCGGTAGGCATGGATAAGGTCGAGGACTATGTCCTGGGCAAGGAAGACGGCATACCCAAGACGCCGGAATGGGCCTCTAAAAAATGCGGCGTGCCGGAATGGACCATCAAGGCGCTGGCCAGGGAGTTCGCCAAGAAGGTAACCTCCATCATCCACTACTTCGGCGGTTCCATGGTCAGAGGGCCATTCTCACATGAACCCGGCCGGCTGGAATGCGTCCTCCTCGGCATGCAGGGACTCGGCGCTCCCGGCGTCCACCAGTGCCAGATGACCTACTTCGGGATGCCTCGCGCCGAAGGCCTGAAGAGCATCCGCTTCTTTAACCCGGATTTGACCGAGCGTCTAAGGATACCTTGCCGAACCACCATCGATGCCTGGGGAAAACAGCTCATTCCCAAGACTCTAATCCAGGACGCGATTCTGCATCCGCCTCTCACCTTTATCGGCAGCGGCGGCCAGGAGTCCCAGGTGGAAGACCAGTTTGTAAAATACACCTATCCCATCGCTAAAGAAAAGGGCGGCGTCGAGGTACACATGATATGGACGGATACCCCCTGCCGCATTACCTGCTGGAACCACGGCAACTGGACGATCGATGCCTTCCAGCACCCCTCGATTGATTTTGTCATTGCGCAGCACCCCTGGCTGGAGAACGAATGCATTTATGCCGATATCATCCTGCCGGCGAACACCACGCTGGAAGTCGAGGATATCGTCACCAATACCCGGCAGGGCCCCCACTTCCAGAGCGTCGCTATCCAGGAGCAGGCTGTTCAACCTATCGGCGAGTCCAAGAGCGACTATGAAATAGTCCTGGAGATAGCCAAGAAGCTGGGGTTGGGGGAAAGGTTCTCCGAGGGAAAGACAACCAAAGACCTGGAGAAAGATGTCTTTGATACCATGGAAATAAGCAACATGATAAGCTGGAAAGAATTCGAAGAAAAGAAATATTATGTCTACCCTACCGCTAAAGACTGGGAGAACGACACACCCGGTTTCCGTAAGTTCTATGAAGACCCGGTCAAGAACCCGCTGCCCACGCCAACAGGCAAACTGGAGTTCTATTCCGAAAGGCTGGCCAAGTACTTCCCTAACGACAAGGAGAGGCCGCCTTCTCCCCAGTGGATTGAGAAAAGCGAGACGCATGACGAGCGGATTTCCAGCGAGAGAGCCGCCATGTTCCCGCTGCTGCTGATGTCCAACCACGGACGGTGGCGCACGCACGCCCAGGGCGACGATATATCCTGGACGCGTGAAACGCCGACCTGTAAAGTCCTGGGGGCGGACGGGTACAGATACGAGCCCGTCTGGATTAACCCGAAGGACGCCGCCAAGCGTGATATCAAGGACGGCGATATCGTTAAAGTAATCAACGAGAGGGGCATAGTGCTCTGCGGCGCCCGCGTTTGGGAGCGCATGATGCCCGGCGTAGCCTATGTCGACCACGGCGCCCGGCATGACCCGATAATCGATACCGTCGACCGCGGCGGCGCTATCAACACCATCGCCCCGAACGGTCTAACCTCCAAGAACGCCTGCGGCCAGGCCACCAGCGGCTACCTGGTCGATGTCCAGAAAGTCACCGAGAAAGATTACGAGGAGTGGCGGAAGATTGACCCCGAGGCATTCGACGCCGCTTTTAAGAGAGAATACGACCAGGCATCCGGCCTGCGTTTCAATGCCTGGGTTGAAGGAGGTATGCAATAATGAAGGTTTTTGTAATCGACGTCGGAATCTGCAATGGCTGCTACAGCTGCCAGATTGCCTGCAAGGATGAACATGTCGGCAACGACTGGTCTCCTTATGCCAGGCCACAACCGGATACCGGGCAATTCTGGATGAGGATGACCGAGCATATCCGGGGCACCGTACCCAAGGTAAAGATGCACTATGTACCTATGCCGTGCATGCACTGCGACGAAGCGCCGTGCATACCCGCCTGTCCCATCGAGGGCGTTATCTACCAGAGGGATGACGGACTGGTCATTATCGACCCGGAGAAATGCACCGGCTGTCAAGCCTGCGTGGACGCCTGCCCTTACATGGCTATCTTCTTCAACGAGAGCCTGAACATCGCTCAGAAATGCACCGGCTGCGCCCATCTACTGGACGGCGGCGAGTGGAAGATACCCCGCTGCGCCGATTCCTGCCCCACCGAGGCTATCAAGTTCGGCGAAGAGGAAGATTTCAAAGCCCTGATTGCCAAAGCCGAGGTGCTCAAGCCCGAGCTAAAGTTAAAGCCGCGGGTTTACTACCTGAATATCCCCAAGAAGTTCATCGCCGGCACCGTTTACGACCCGGTGGAAAAAGAGGTCGTTATCGGCGCCACCTGCACCCTGACCGGCCCCAAGGCGGGGAAGAAAGCCACCGCCACCACCGACGCCTTCGGGGATTTCTGGTTCCAGGGTCTGGCGGACGGCACCTATTCCCTGACGATTGAAGCCGCCGGTTTCGCCGCCAAGTCCTTCGATAAACTCAATACGGAAAAAGATATCAACCTGGGAGACATACCGCTGGCCAAGACCGGCAAGAAGAAATAGTCCCGGTTAAAGCTTTCGACTAAAGAGGGGGAGTTTTAACGACTCCCCCTTATTGTTTTTATACCATTCTTCATTCTCGGGCGCAACCCGAGAATCGAGACCCCCCTACCCTAGATTCCCGCTGGAGTTTACCCCGTACAGCGATACGGGGCGGCAATGACAACCGAAGATGAAAACTAACGAACCTGTCATTCTGGCGAAGGCCAGAATCCATTTTACTTTTCCCCCCAACACTGGATTCCCACTGGAGTTTACCCCGTACAGCGATACGGGGCGGCAATGACAACAAGAATAATAAAGCAGAGATAGAGATTGCCACGTCGCTTCGCTCCTCGCAATGACAACGGGAGCAAAATCCCCCTCTTATCCCCCTTTACGAAAGGGGGACGATTATGCATCTTTAATGCCCGAAGGATAAAAAGGGAGTGCGTAGCGAGAGGGGCGCAGCCCCTCTCAAAAAACTTCCCCCTTCCTTTCTCAAAGAGCCTGTCCTGGTTCCACTGAGTCACCACCTGTGGCGAGAAACGGTGGCGAGCCACGAAGTGAGCCTGCTGAAGGAAAGGGGGTCAGGGGGATGGATTGCTAAGGGTGGATAAGGAGAGCTGGATTCCCGTTTTCGCGGGAATGACATCTCAAATAATATATTTGCGCATTCGCCCGTCTTTGGCATAAACTCACATTAGAAAGATAATCCCCGGAGGTATTGCCATGGCAAAGCAGAATAACATCGTCATCATCGGGGGGACGGCCTGCGGGCCTAAAGCCGCCGCCCGGGCGCGGCGCTGCGACCAGTCCGCCCGCATCACTATTATCGAACAGAGAGATAACCTGTCCACCGCCACCTGCGGCCTGCCCTACTATATATCCGGGGTGATTAAGGGCGAGGGGGATTTAATTTCCCGCCAGACGGACTACTTCCGTAATGTCTTCGATATGACCGTGCTCACCGGCACCAGAGCCATGTCAATCAACCCCAGGGCTCATAGCGTAGAAATAACCGACATCAAAACAGATAAACACGCAACACTGGAATACGATAAGCTCGTAATTGCCACCGGGGCAACGCCTACCGTGCCTAATTGGGAGGGCAGAACCCTTAGAGGCATCTTTACGCTGAACAATATCCCGGACGCCAGCGCTATCCGCAACTATGTAAAAGGTCTGAAAAGCCAGGAAGCGGTCATCGTCGGGGCGGGGCTTATCGGGCTGGATGTAGCGGAAAACTTCGCCACCATGGGACTGAAAGTCACCGTCCTCGAAGCCCTGGGCTGGCCATTGCCGGCCCTGCTCGATTTTGAAATCGCCGTCCAGGTGGAAAAACAGCTGCGGTCGAAAGGCGTTAACGTTATTTTCGGGCAGCGCGTTACCGGTTTCCAGGGCGATGCCGCCGGGCAGGTACGTAAAGTCATGGTCGGCGATACCGGACTGGATGCCAGCCTGGTGCTGCTGTCCCTGGGCGTCCGACCCAATGTCAGCCTGGCTAAAGAGGCCGGCCTGACTATCGGGACTACCGGCGGGCTGGTCGTTAATGAATACCTCCGGACCAGCGACCCGGCCATCTATGCCGGCGGCGACTGCGTCGAGGTGGTCAACCTTATCACCCGAAAGAAAACTTTAGTGCCGATGGGGTCGACCGCCAATAAGCACGGCCGCATCATCGGCACCAATATCACCGGCGGCAGCGATACCTTCCCCGGCATCGTCGGTACGGCCGTCGTCAAGGTCTTCGACCTCAATGTGGCGAGGACCGGCCTCAACGAAGCGCAGGCGCGAGATGCCGGCTACGATATCGTCACCTCTCTCATCCCCAGCTTCGACCACGCCACCTATTACCCGGGGTCGCGGGACATACTGGTCAAGCTGGTCGCGGAAAAGTCCAGCAGCCAACTGCTCGGCGGACAGGCGGTCGGGACGGGCGATACTTCCAAGCGTATCGACGTGCTCGCCACCGCTCTGACCTTCGGCGCCAGGGTTGATGATATGGCTAACCTCGACCTGTCTTACGCGCCACCTTACAACAGCGCCATGGACCCGCTGCACAACGCCGCCAATGTTATCCGCAACAAACAGACCGGCCATGCTAAAGCGCTGACGCCGCAAGAGGTAAAAAACAAGCTCGATAAAGGCGAGAAATTCGTCCTGCTGGATGTGCGCTCCCCGCTCGAATGGAAAGCCCAGCGTATTGAAGCCCCGCAGGTTAAGCTGCTCCCCCTGCCAGAGCTGCGTAAAAGAATGGGTGAACTTTCCCGGGAAGATGAGATAGTCATCCTCTGCCAGACCAGCATACGCGCTTACCAGGCGGAAAGAATACTTGACGGGGCAGGTTTCAAAAACGTTAAATTCATGGACGGCAGCATGGCGGCCTGGCCGTTCGCTACCACCTCATCCCCTCCCGGAAAATGAACCTTGAACCGCTTACCCGACTATATTAGAATTTATCAACGGGGGAAAAAGAATGAGCCAGTGGCGAGAAGCCAAGCAGACCGTCCTCGAAGCCGCCCGGGATATGTCGGAGAAAGGCCTGGTGGTCGGCACTTCCGGGAATATCAGCCTGCGCCTGCCGTCCGCAGGAAAAAAACAGCTATTAGCCATTACCCCCACCTCCCGCCACTATGACACGCTCGATATAGACGATATCCCGATAATCGACTTCGACGGGCAGCCGGTAGAAGGCGACCTGCCCCCTTCGGTAGAGACGCCGCTCCATATCGGTATCTACCGGGCGAGAAAAAACGTCAACGCGGTGATTCACACTCACTCGGTCTTTGCCAGCGCCGTATCCGTGGCCGGGCTGGATATTCCACCTATCATGGAAGACCAGGTCATCTTCCTCGGCGGCGAGATAAAGCTGGCCGGGCATGCGCTCAGCGGTACGCGGGAACTGGTGACCAACGTTATCGGCGCGCTGGGAGACCGGAGCGCCGTGCTGCTGCCGAACCACGGCGCGGTAGGCACCGGGCGCACCATGCGCGACGCTTTTACGGCCTGTGAGCTTATCGAAAAGACCGCCAGGATTTTCCTGCTGGCGCTAGCCGCGGGCAAGGTCAATCTGGTCCCGGCGCAAGCCCTGGAAGCGGACAAAGCGCTCTATGATAAGCTCCAGAATGCCAACGAATAAAATTACCCAGCACGTCCAATAATACAACGCCATCATTTTGGTTTAATTCGGTATTGGTTGTTCTACCATTTTAAACTCACCCCCTTGTCCCCCTCTCAAACCCGTAAGATAAGATGATACCAAAAGTCAATTTGTTTGAAAGGGGGAGAGAGTTTGAGAGGGGGCTTCGCCCCCTCTCTCTTTAACTCCCCTCTCCAGCCAATTTAGACACCCGTTCCAACCATGCTTCAGGCTGGAGAGGGGTTCACCCTGAAAGTTCTCCCTGAAGGGTCAGGGGTGAGGCAATTCTATCAACCAAATGCAAACATGACTATCATTTCTTTCGTTTGACATCACTCCCTGATTTACAGTAAAATATTACGGCACAATTTCCTGCGAGGGGGGACAATTGTGTCAGGCAAACAAAGGGGACATGGTTTTTCGATGACACCTCCGTTACTTACCGCCTGTACGTTTGCGCTTTATCAGTCCCCGCCTACTAGAAAGGCTACCAGCCTATTTGGGATGTCAAAGCTGTATCGATAAAATGGGATTACACGTGACGGGAAGGGAAACAACCTCGCATTACTCTATCTCCGTAGCAACGCGGATTGCCATCGGGTTATTTTATTTTCTGCGTTTCTATGACAGCAGCTGATTCATTAAGGCGGCTTTTACGCCGCCATCTCATGTTCCCTTGCCGCTCCGCTATCATGCCGCGGCCGGCAAGTTGAAATACCGGAAAAGAACATTTTCAATAAAATAAATAGAAATTGGAGGAAAACAATGTCTTACCCAAAATTCGAGTCGATTTTACTTGAGAAGGACCAGGAAGAACCGAAAGTTACTTATCTGACCCTGAACCGGCCCGATAAGAACAACGCCATCAGCATCGGCGAAGAGTACATGACCGGCGATATCAAGAAAGCCATGTGGGAAATCAACCACGACGACGACTGCAACGTGGTGATTTTCAGGGGCGCCGGCAAGAACTTCTGCGCCGGGTTCGACCTTTCCATGGTCTACCGCATTTACGGCGGCGCCAAGGGCGTCAAGCCGAGCCAGAGAATCCGGCTCCAGACAGACCAGGACCAGCTTTACGGATTCCCGCAGGCTATCCTGGACTGCAATAAAGTCGTCATGGTGCAGGTGCACGGCTGGGCTATCGAGGCCGGCCTGTACATCACCAAAGCCGCCGATATCGTCATCTGCGCTAAAAACGCCAAGTTATCCCAGATGGGCCAGCGGCTCGCCTTCGGCGGTCTGCCCACCCTGCCCCTCGAGCTGGTCATGGGCCACACCAAGAAGGTCGAGGAAATCCTGCTCACCGGCCGCACTATCAGCGGTGACGAGGCCGAGGAAGCCGGCTATGTGACCAAGGCCGTCCCCGAGGAAGACCTGGAGGCCGAGGTCCACAACCTGGCCGCCGCTATCTCCCTCCTCCCACGCGACTGCGTGGTCATGGGCAAATTTGCCCGCCGCCACATGTTAAGCCGTCTGGGCTTAACCAACCTTAAAGAGGTCATTCTCTATCACACCTTCAGCACCAACCTCAAGTACAGCGAGGACGAGAGAGACCTTATGTTCATCCGCGACCGCGAGAGCATGGGCGAGAGAGAAGCCTTCCACAAGATGCATGAGAAATATGAAGAGCGCCTTAACAAGACGAAGTACTTCCGCAGCTATCGCCCGGAAAAGAAATAAAGACAGCGTAGGCTGTTGGTAAGGAGTAAATTCAATGGCACAACATGCAGAATTTGCTAAAGACGACTATTTTAAGATAGACGTCGAGTGTCACCTTAGCGGCGAGGCGAACAAGAAATACTTCAACTACTTCCCCGAATACAGGAAGTGGGTCTACGGCACGGCGGAAACCGCCCGCGCTTTCAATGCCGTTCCTCACCATGTTACCAAAGACTGGAAAGAACCGCCTGTAACCAAGGCGGAAAAATCAGAAATGGCTGAAGAAGACCAGTTGATAGTTTACCTGGACCGCTACGGCGTGGACATGGCCTGCATCCTCCCCGAGTCCATGATGGACACTACCGGCTATTCCACCAAATGGTCCACCAACGGCTATCTGCTGGCCGCCCA
>Ga0315289_10010678_pt1 | contig 13120 bp, 6 predicted proteins | sample YL17G11_40_MG_FD_203452 | JGI IMG/M metagenome (GOLD analysis project Ga0315289, IMG submission 203452) | Sediment microbial communities from Yellowstone Lake, YNP, Wyoming, USA - YL17G11_40 | ecosystem: Environmental > Aquatic > Freshwater > Lake > Sediment | place: USA: Wyoming | collected...
ACCACAAAGGCCGCACCTGGCGACCGGGCCGCTCTCCCCACTCCGGCGGCCACTTTATCTTTGCGTCCTTCGCGCCTTCGCGGTTCATAAATCACCCCACCAGGAACGCCACGACGTAGGCCGCCGTCGTGCCCAAATTCACCACCAGGTTCGCCCCGCACAGCCTCTCCAGCGTCGCCCGCTCGCGCCAGCGCCCGCGCACCACCAGCACAGTGAGTGCCAGCGACAGCGCCAGGATCGGCAGATAGAGCCACAGAGCCAGCCTGGGTACCCCCTGGCCCAACGATAGAAACATCGCCACCCAACTCCCCACGCTGGCCAGCCCATACAGCACGGTAGCCCGCTCGCGCCCCAACCTTACCGCCAGGTTCCCTTTCCCCGCCGCCCGATCGGCCTCATAATCGGGAAACTCGTTGAGCAGGATCACGTTAAAGATGGTCAGGCCGATCGGAACCGCCAGCCAGTGGACCACCGGCGCGACCTTCCCTGTTTGCAGATAATACCCCACCGCCACCGGCAGCCAGCCGTAACAGAAGAGGATCCACAACTCCCCCACTCCCTTGCTCACCCATCGCACCGGCCGCGCCGAATAAAAGAAGCCACCCAGCAGGGCCAGCGCCGCGAAGGGCATCGTCCACGGCCCCGTCCGGTAGCCCACTTGCAGGACCAGCGCCACCCCCACGGCCAGCACCAGGCTGACCAGCGACGCCCGCAGCGCGGCGCTGCGGGGCAACAGCCCGCGCTGGAGCACGCCCGAGCCGCCGGCGAAGCGGCTGCGCCCCAGCCGGGCCGCGAGCGCATCCTCCACAGTATCCCAGTATTCCCCGGCACAGTAGGTGGCCAGCATCACGCACACCACCCCCAGCGTGCCCCACAGGCAGGCGTCCCAGCGGAAAACGCCACTCAGGCGCCACGCCAGCACCATCCCCAGCACGAATGGCAACACCCCCACCGTGTGGAACGGCAGCCGGAACAGCGTCAACCAGGCGATCAGCCGCTCACGCCATACAGGCACTTTGCTCACCTCTCGAACCCCTCTGCCAACCTCTGTGCTTCTCTGTGTCTCCTCTGTGAATCTCTGTGACCCGAGCGGCTACATCTACCCAATTGAACCCCTCTGCCAACCTCTGTGCTTCTCTGTGTCTCCTCTGTGACCCGAGCGGCATTGCCTGCGCCTGCCTTTCTGGTACAATATCCGGTATGAACCCATCGCAAAGGCTACGCAGCGAGCTGCTCACCGAATTCCTGGCCTTCTCCCTGCTCGTCACTTCCGTCGTACTCCTGTGGCGGAACAACCTGCTCCTCTTCGCCGTCGCCCTGGCCGAATGCCTGCTCGGATTGGTCCTCTGGCACGACCGGCTCTCCGTATCCTTCTTCCTGACCATCGCCATGCTGGGGACGCTCGCGGAAGCCATGTTCGTGCACTTTGGCATCTGGCACTACGCCAATCCTACCTTGCTGGGCATCCCGCTGTGGTTCCCTGTGGCCTTCGGCACGACCGGCCTGCTCGGCGCACGACTCGCCCGCACCATCACCGCCATGTGGGAGAGGGTAAGCCCATCGTGACGCCGCATTATACCATCTTCATGCGGCTGTACAAGGGATGAGTTCCAACCTTCCCGAAGGCTCGGAGCCTTCGGGAAGGTCAAGGAGGGTAACGATGAGTTGAAACGAGTCGCAAACTGACGTTGGGCCGCATCCTGCTCTATAGCGCCGCCTCGGCCGGCCTCAACATCATGAGCATCACCGCCAGCACGTGGATCCTCTACTTCTACGCCCCCCCACCCGACTCGGGCCGCGTCCAGTACCTCCCCGCCGCCCTGGTGGGCATCCTCCTCACCGTCGGCAGCCTGTGGGACGCCGTGATTGACCCCGGATGTACCCATCCGCTTCATCGGCCACTGGAGCGACACGCTCAAGTCCCGCTGGGGTCGCCGCCGGCCTTTCCTCATGTTCGCCACGCCCATCGCCGCGCTCGCGCTCGTCTTGATCTGGACCCCGCCCACGCCGGGCATCAGCGCCCTCAACGCCGTCTACTTTGCCCTCGTCACCTTCGGCTTCTTCACCGCCTTCAGCCTGGTCGGCATCCCCTACGACGGCACCCTGCCCGAGATGGCCCCCGACTCCCGCGCCCGCGTGGGCCTCAGTTACTGGAAGAACCTGTTCGGCATCGTGGGCGTCCTGATCGGCTCCCTGGTCGCTGCGCCCTTGTTCGGGACGATCGGGCCGGTAGCCATGGCAGGCGTCGTCGGCCTGGTCGGGATGGCCACCATCTGGCTGGCGCTCCTGGGCCTGCGCGACGTCGAACGCCCTCTGGGCGAACCCATCGCCGCGCTGGAGGGGATCCGCATCACCCTGCGCAACCACCAATTCATCGTCGTCTTCGTCTCCACCCTGTTCGTCCACCTGGCCTACCAGATGCTCCTGGCCAACCTGCCCTACTTTGTCACGCTGGTGCTCGGCCAGGGGGAAGGCAATGTGGGCATCTTTCAGGGCGTCCTGATCCTGGTCATGGCCGCCACCGGCCCCCTGTGGGCGCTATGGAGCCGCCGCCTCTCGCAGCGTAGGCTCCTCACCATCTCCATGATCGGGATGGCCGTGACCACCGCGCTCACCTTCGGCGTGGGGCTGCTCCCCGGCGTACCCGCCATGGTCCAGGCCCTGGCGGTCCTCATCCCCACCGGCGTCATGCTGGGCGGCTACTTTATCGTCGTCTACGCCATGATGGGCAACGTGGTGGATTACGACGAGATGCTCACCGGGCGGCGGCGCGAGGCCATCTACTACGGCGCGTTCAGCCTGGCCAACGGGCTGGGCATTGCGGTGGGTACGCTGATCCTGCCCGTGCTCCTGGAATGGCTGGGCTACACCCGCCAGAACCCGCTCGGTGTGCGCGCCGCCTTCCTGGCGATGGCCGCCGCGATCTTGATCGGCGCGTGGATCTTCCGCGCCTACCGGCTGGGCGACACCCCCGCCGAGACTCGCCAGAACCTGGGCCTGCCCCAGGTTGAACACGGATGAACACAGATCGGACGGATTCACACGGATAAGACAGAAAACCTATGCTCATCCGAATCCGTGTTCATCCGTCGTATCCGTGTTGATCCGTGTACCATTGACCCGGCGCAACCTGGAGTTGCCCCAGGCTGGACACGGATGAACACAGATCGGACGGATTCACACGGATAAGACAAAAAACCTATGCTCATCCGAATCCGTGTTCATCCGTCGCATCCGTGTTGATCCGTGTACCATTGACCCAGAGATCCGTGTACCATTGACCCGGCTGCAGTAGGAGGTTACGTGATGAGCGAAATTCGATTGCGTGCAGGGGTGGCGCGCGAGGTCATCTCGCCGCCCCCGGGAGTCTACCTCATTGGCTACGGCGACCGCACCAAGGGCAACGTGGGCGTCCACGACGATCTGACCGCCACCGCGCTCATCCTCGACGACGGGCAGGAACGGGTGGCACTGGTTGCCTGCGATCTCCTGTGCCTCAACGAGTTCATCGTGGACCGCGTCCGGGCCCAGGTGGGTGAGGGCACCCAGGTCATCGTTTGCTGCTCCCACACCCACGCCGGCCCCATCGCCTACGCCGACCGTCAATCCGGTCGCGTCTACTATAGGACGATCAACGACCTGGTCGAGCGCATCGCCCGCGCGGTACAACGCGCCGCCGCGGCACTCGTTCCGGTGGAGTTGAGTTGGGGCCAGGCGGAGGCCGACATCGCCGTCAACCGTCGCCAGAAACAGCCCGACGGGGAGGTCGTCATCGGCGTCAACCCGGCCGGCCCCGTGGACCGCTCGGTGGGGGTGCTGCGTGTGTCCACGACAGACGGCGCGCCACTGGCCACCGTGGTCAACTTTGCCTGCCACGGCACCGTCCTCGGGCCGGACAACCTGCTCGTCTCCGCCGATTGGATCGGCGCCATGCGGGCGCGCGTCGAGCAGGCGCTCGGTGGCTCCGTCCTGTTCCTGCAAGGGGCAGCGGGCGACCTCAACCCGGACCATGAATGGGGCACAGGCGACCCGTGGGAGGCGGTCCGCGCACTGGGCGAGCGCGTCGCCGACCAAGTGATCGCTGCGTGCGAGAGCGGCCTGACGCCGCTGGCGGGCACCCCGCTCCGCATGGACCGCCAGGAGGTGTGGCTCCCACTGGAGGCCGCCGCCACCACCCCCACTCCGCTGCCCGCTTACCGGCGAGTGTTAGCGCAGATGGTGGGCCTGCCGTTCGCCCTGCGCTTCGTGGTGGACATCATCCTGGAGCACCGCTATCCCTGGCGCTCCCGCGTCGAGGCCCAGGACGAGGTCTGGCACGTGCCCATACGCCTCAACGTGCTGCGCATCGGCGACCTGGGGCTGGTCACCTTGGCCGCCGAGACCTTCACCGAGATCGGCCTGGCAATCAAGACCGCCTCGCCCGCCGCCTGCACCTTATTCGCCAGCGTCAGCGACGGCTGCATCGGCTACCTGCCCACCGCCCAGGCCCACGCCGAGGGCGGCTACGAGGTAGACTTTGCCCCCTACTTCTACCGCTACCCGGCCCGCCTCACAGCCGAGTGCGCCCAGATTGCCACTGACGTGGCCATCCAGGCGCTGCACGGACTATGGTAGGCTCAGCCAGATGACAGGCTGCGCTTTGTGTTGATGGGCTTGCGGGCTGTGGAATTTTGACTTCTGCACGGAATTGCACTACACTATCAGCATGATGAAATAGAAAGCGCCCCGTGGCTGTCGCCAGCCCGAAGATGCCGGCACCACCCAAGTAGCACAGGAAACATCAGGAGGCAGACTTGTGACCCGCACCAAGCCGTCTATTGCTGCAACAAGACCCAAAGCGAAGGTAAAGCAGCATCCGGATGTCATAAATGAGTCCTTTCAAACCAACCAGGGCAGCACAACGATCACCGGCGACGGCAACGTCGTGGGCGATGGAAGCACTACTCAGGTCGTTAAGGTAGAGCGAGGTACCCACATCGAAATCACCCAGGTGGCAGGCGACTATTGCCCCGCATCGTCTGTTCCTGTTCCTGCTGTTGCACCGGCGCCGCCAGCCCGATTTGTCGGCCGCCAGACTTACCTGGATGCTCTGGGCCGGGACCTGATGGCTGGCAGCGTTCCTCAGGCTATCACTGGCATGGGGGGCATCGGCAAGACTGCCCTGGCACAGCAGTTGGCGCTCAGGCTGGCAGACAATTTCCCTGGCGGAGTATTCTGGGCCGATCTATCTGTCAATGAAGGGAACCCCATGCCGATCCTGGCTGTGTGGGCGCGCTTGTGTGGCCAAGACACCAATACGCTTCCCGCCGATCCTCAAGACTGTGTCGTGGTAGTACGTGGCTTTCTGGCTGAGCGTGCCAATAAGCAGGGGCGCCTGTTGATCGTTATTGACGATGTACGAGAGAAGTGGCTTGACGGGGCACTTGCTCTCAATAGATCTCGGCCCCCTCGCGCCCCCTTGCTGCTCACTACCCGTGATAATGTATCGGCGACCAATATGGGTGCGAATATTCATCGCTTAGTTGTGCTACCGTTAGCAGAGGCTGTCGAACTGCTGTCGCGATTGGCTGGGGACGTAATCAAGAGAGAAGAAGAACACGCCCGTAAGTTGGCAACACTGGTAGACTGTCTGCCGCTGGCATTGGAACTGGCTGGCAAACTGATCGCGCTGCGCGCCGACAAGCCCGGTTGGCGGCTGGCAGACCTGTGCGAACAGGTAGCAAGCGGCCGCGCCGACGAGAAGTTGCGGCTCCGAGATCAGCCCGGCCTGGCGGCTACATTTTCTCTGAGTTACGAGGCCCTTGATACCGACCAGCAACGCTTGTTCCAGGCACTCGGTGCCTTTGCCCCCGTTCCTATGACCGCCGAACACGTGGCCATTGCCTTGGGTGACCGGACAGCGGCCAAGGCGGCCGGGGATGGGCTGGACAAACTGGTGGATTTGTCCCTTGCGCGATGGGGGGAAAGGGCGGGTGTGGCGGGTGTACACTACACGATGCACCCTCTGGTGTACGAGTTCGCTGCCAGGCTAACTTTGGAGGAAGAGCGGAAAGGTTTCCGTACCCCGGTTCTGAATGTGCTGCGTGAGGTGATGTGCAGTGAGCGAAAGTCCGATGGGGAACGCCGAGATGCAGCCTATACGCTCACACACTTGCGCTGGTTGGATGACGCCGCAGACGTTTCCGCCGACGACGTATCGGCCTACATGGAGCTGGTCGGGCGCTACCTGGATTCACCCGCCGAGCGTCGTCGTCTGGTACAGGTCATCACTTCTATGCTGGATGCCCAACCAACACGCGGCTCTCTGGGATTTCGCGGGGTAACAGTCCAGTTCGCAGCGTTTTGCCGCCACATCTTGGGTAAGATCACCGCAGAATGGCCAGATATGGCGTCGAACAGGTGTTCACCCCGCAAAGTCCCAAAGACCCCAACGCGCTTGTCTGAACGCCACCAAATCCAGCTCATGCACTATCGAGCGATAAACCTGGGCTACCTGGGCGAATTAGACGAGACAGAGAGGGATTATGAGCAGGCCATCCGACTCATCGGCTCGAGAGCCGATCTGCCGGAATATCGGAAGATACTTGCACGGCTCAACCTCATAATGGCGAATATTCTTGCGTCTCGAGCGGATGAATTGGCTGGGCCAGAGGCCCAGGAGCAGCAGCGAGAGTTACTGCAGAGAGCAGTGGACTCCTACCTGAAGGCAGCCGAAACGGCCCGGACCTACGGGCAAGATGTAATCCTCGAAACAGGCATCTACAAGGAACTTGGCTACACGTATGCTCTCCTTCAGGATTGGACAGAGGCTGAACGCTACTGTCACAAAGCCTTGGACGTTCTGCAGCAGACAAAAGATGCAAAAGTTTACGTAATCTATCATGCCCAGATCCTGGACGTGGCGACTAATGTACACCTGGAAAAGGGCCAAAGTCTGGCTTCTCCCCATGATGCTCAGGCCCTTTCCGAGTATGAAACCGCCTATGAACTTGCCCGGAAAGCAATTGCGATGCTGGACAAGTCTCTGGGTGAATCGGAGGAGCTGGTCATCGCACGGATCCATGCCGGGGAATGTCTGTTGGCGATGAGCGAATGCCCGGGCTGCCGCGAGCCTGAACCTCTGGCCACAGCGTGCGAGGATTGGCGGATCGCTCTGGACATGGCGCGACGCCTGGGTATTGGGAATCTAGAACAAGAGGCTGGTAGACTCATGGGTACGCACTGCCGAGCAACTGCCCAGGCTACCGCTTCTGACGAGTCCGCTGCGAGGAGCATGCCTGAACCATCACCTTCACGCCGGGAAGCAATAGCCGTTGTCCCCGGAGAGGACTGGCTTTCGATTCGACGGCAGCTCGCCGAGGCGCACGAGAATTTGCGTCTCATAAAAGAACGCCAGGCAGAGTTTGTGCTCAGCACCGATATACCGCTCCAACTCGTCAAAGAAGAGCGCCGCTTGCTTGACAGGATTGCCGAATTGGAGCGGCAGTTGGCTGAGTCAACTGTCCCCGGCGGGCCTGGCCCGCGCCGAGATGGCGCGGCGCACCCGTGACTTGCTCCTTGAGGAATTGGAGGGAGCGGAGGAGCATGAACGTCAGAAGACGAGTCTTTCGATGGGCGTTTGGGTTGTTGGCTCTGATCCTGGCACTGCCCCAGACTCTATCGGGATATCCCCTAGCCCACGCCGCATCGGTGACATTGGTCATCAGCGAGGTGCTGTATGACCCCATCGGAGTCGATCCGGATGAAGAGTGGATCGAGGTCTACAATCTGGGCAGCACCTCCATTAACCTCACCAATTACAAGGTAGGTGACGAGGAGACTTCTGGCGGCACCGAGGGCATGATGCGGTTTCCGACTGGCGCCTCGATCGCTCCCGGCGCAACGATCGTCGTCGCCAACAAGGCCAGCGCCTTCTCCGCCGCCTACGGCTTCAAGCCCAACTATGAAATGCTGGAGTCGGATCCGGCGGTGCCCAACATGGCGAACTCCGGCTGGGCTAGCGGGAGTGTGGCGTTGCACAACGATGGCGACGAGGTGCTGTTGCTGAATGGCAGCAACAATGTGGTGGACACCCTCTCATGGGGGAGTTCGACGTTTGCCTTCGCCCCGCCCGCCCCGGACGTCGCCGAAGGCCATGCGCTGGAACGCCGTCCGGCCAACCGGGACACCGACACTGCTGGCGACTGGATGAACCAGGCCACCCCCGCGCCAGGCAACGTGGTCCTGAAACTGGTACAGGTCGTCAGCTCGGCCAACAGTGGCCCCGGAACGTTGCGACAGGCGTTGCTCGACGCGGCCGCCGGGGACACCATCACCTTCAGCCCGGCCGTCTTCCCGCCCGCTAGCCCTGTGACCATCTTCGTCCGGTCGTTCTTGCCCCCGATAACCAGGGACAATGTGACCATAGATGCCAGCAATGTCGGTGTCATCCTGGATGGGTCACAGACGTCGGCAGGCACTAACGGACTGACCGTCCAGGCCAGCCACTGTGTCGTCCAGGGTCTGACCATTCAGCGGTTCACGAGCAATGGCGTTCTCATCACTTCGGGGGCGGCTACCAACATCATCGGCGGCGACCGGGGGGCAGGCAGCGGCCCCAACGGCCAGGGGAACCTGATCGTCTTCAATGGAGGGAGTGGGATCGAAGTTCGCGGCGACGGGAACCGGGTGTTGGGCAATTATATCGGTGTGGACAGATCGGGCACCTTGGATTGGGGCAACGCCTACAACGGCGTGGTGCTCTGGCAGGGAGCGAGCGACAACGTCATCGGCGGTATGGCCAGCGGCTATCGCAACGTGATCGGCGGCAACGACCATAACGGCGTGTGGATCGACGGGGCTGGCACCGATCAGAACGTGATCATTGGCAACTATGTAGGTACGCGGGCCGACGGGCTGGGGCCGCTGCCCAATCACCTCTCAGGTGTTTCCATCCAGCATGGGGCGCAATACAACTGCATCGGCGGCACGGCCAGCGGAGCCGGCAATCTGATCAGCGGCAATGCAGACAACGGTGTCTACATCAGCGATGCGGGCACGATCAACAACCAGGTCCTGGGCAACGTCATCGGTCCCGACCGGCGGGGCATCGGCATCATTGGCCAGGGTTATAACGGTGTGGTCATCACTTTGGGAGCCAACAGGAATGCGGTAGGGGATGGTACGACGGCCGGGCGCAATCTGATCAGCGGCAACTCGTCCAACGGCGTGAGGATCGAGGGCAGCGACACGATGAGCAACACGGTGCAGGGCAATTACATTGGCACCAATGTAAATGGAGACGCCACGTTAGGGAACGGAGCACAAGGTATCGAGATCACCCAAGTGGCTCACGACAATCGCGTCGAGGGGAACGTGCTCAGTGGCAACGGAAGCAATGGAATCATCATCGTTGGCGGGGCCCATCACAACGTCGTGTGCGGCAACTTGATCGGTACGGACAAGACAGGGATGCTTGCCATCGGTGGGCAGTCGGGGGGAGGCGTGGACCTGGCCACTGGGGCCCACCACAACACGATCGGGGGGCCGACGGCGGCGGAACGCAACGTGATCAGCGGCAACGGTGTGGATGGGGTCTTTATTGAGGGATGGGAGACCATGACCAACACCGTCCAGGGCAATTACATTGGCACGGATGTCTCCGGGGTGGTGGCTGTCCCCAACAGCCCCTGGGGCTTGTTCATTTTGAACGGGGCACCGGGCAATCTCATCACTGGCAACTTAATCAGCCACAATGCCGACTACGGGTTGGAGATCACGTACTCGGCGATGGGTAGCAGGATCGTCAGCAATACAATTTCGCACAATGGCGGGGCGGGCATCCATTTCACGCAAGGAGCCTCCCTACACCAGGTGATGAGCAACACGATTGCCAGCAACAGCCAGGCCGGCGTGCTGGTCGAGCACGGCTGTACCCGAAACAGGCTCGTTGGAAACTCGATTTACGACAACGGGGGCCCGGGCATACGCAACCTGGCTTCCCCCGGCCCGGCGCTGACCGTCGTCGCCACGGATACGATCACAGGCACAACCACCCTCAATGCGCGGTTAGAGTTCTTCTCAGATGACGACGACGAGGGGCGGGTTTACGAAGGATTCACACTGGCCAACGCCAGCGGCGTCTTCTCTTTTACCCAGCCGGGAGGATTTACCGGCCCCAACGTCACCGTCACCAGCACCGATGCTGACGGCAATACGTCCGAGTTCTCCCTGCCGGCCCACCTGTTGTGGACGTTGCTCCTGTACCTCAACGGGGACAATGACCTCGAAGAATTCATGTTCGACACGCTGACCAATACCGTGGCCGCCGGTCCCAGTCCACGGGCGAACGTGTTGGCGCTCATAGACGGCTACACAACAACGAGCGCCTACTCGGGCACCGTATTGTACGACGTCACGCGTGGCCATGCCACGCCGCTCAGCGCCACGCTGACCATCACCGGCGAGCGCAACATGGGCGACGGGCAGACACTGGTGGACTTTGTCACTTGGGGGCGGGCTCACTACCCGGCCCGCTATACGCTGCTGGCGATCGTGGACCACGGCGGCGGTTGGGCACCCAGTGATGAGGCAGTCATCTCTGGAACGTTAAGAGTTCACAAACGCGCCTGGATGGCCGGTAGTAGCGGCCTGAGTTGGGATTTCACCAGCGACTATGACTACCTGGACAGCCGGGAGATCCACCAGGCCATGATTGACGCCACCTGCGGTGGCACTGAAAAACTGGACGTGATATTCTACGACGTCTGCCTGATGGGGATGCTAGAAGTGGCGTACCAGGTCAAGGACTATGCTGCGTTCTTCGTCTCGTCCCAGAACATCGGGTGGGCACCGGTCGGGCCGGCGGGCCGCTACATCCGGACGATTCAGGGAATCGAGCCCACGGCCACGCCCCGCCAGATGGCCGAACTATTGGTCCAAACCTATGCGGATGCCACGCCGCCGCAAGAACATCCGTTTACTATCTCGGCGGTTGACCTGGCGTCGTTGTCCACGGTGGCGAGCGCGGTGGACCAATTGGCTAAAGCCATCAGCCAGACGCTCACCGGCCCGGTTCAGGCGGCGACCCTGGGCAGGGTCTACAGTGAAACGCAGAAACTGGACTATGACAGCGATCTTCGCCTCGAACCGGTCACGGATGGCTTTGTAGATCTCTACGATCTTGGCCTGAACGCCTCACGCCAGTTCACCGCCCCGGCCATCATTACTGCGGCACGAGCCGTGACGAGCGCACTCAAGACCGCGATCGTGGCTGAGGCACACCGCAGCGGGAGTCCGTGGATCGAGCCCGATCAGGTGTGGGACCTCGACGACGTGCACGGCCTTTCTGTCTTCCTCCCCCTGGGCGAGGATTTAGAGTTGCCCATTGTGATCACCGAGACCTCGCCGATTACACCCGGCCTGGTGATATCCCGCCACTTGCGTCTGCGTGAGATGTACACCAGCGACCAGTTGCAGTTCGTGGGGGATACTTCCTGGGGCGCGCTCATTGACACGTATTACCGCGTCGTCTCCTCATCAGTGCCCACCGGCACGACCGAAGGGCCGGTAGATGGCCCACAGAACCCGGATGTGGCCCCACCGCAAACAACGATCACCGTCACCGGTGCGTTTACGGTCGGGAAAACGATCACGGTGACGTGGGTGGCGACGGATGCCCAGACGGGGCCGCTGAGCGGGACGCTGTGGCATCAGCCACCCTCTGGCTCGTGGAGCGCCGTGCTGACCCAGGGCGGTTCTTCGGGTGTGTTCACGTTCGTATTGTTGACGGGAGGGGAAAACCGCTTTGCCGTGTGCAGCACCGACAGGGCTGGCAACCTGGAGCCACCCAACCATGGCCCCAACACGGTCGTCGTGCCCGTTGAGGCTCGCGTCTTCTTGCCCCTGATCCTCAAGCGTCATCCCTGAGGCCCGCCCTATGCCTGGCTCCAGGGACAACTGCCACTACCATTCTAATCCAACTACCTTCACACGCGCGAAGCGAAACAGTTTCCCTTTGCCAAATCCCTGCAGGAGCTCCAACAGGTCAAACTTCGGCCCCACCTCCAGGCCGGCGAAGAAAGCATCCTCCCGCACCTCCAGGAACCCGCCGAACAGCACCTTCTTCTTCAGCCCCTTGGCCGGCAGATCGAAGCGATACCCCGCCCCCTCCCGCCGCAACGAATACGGCACGTACGCGCCGCGCAAATACTGCTCCAGCCGCGCCCGCGCCTCAGGAAAGAGATCCCCCGGCAAATGTACCTCCAGGTGCAGCCGGCTGAATACGCCGGGCGTGAATCCAGAAACCCCAGAAACCGGGTTTTTTCCTAAAAACCCGGTTTCTAGGGTGCGCTTCAACCCCTCCGCATCCCACGCCTTCAACCCAAACACTGTCTCCCCCCCCATGACCGGGAAACGATCGTCGTTGGGAGGAACAGTGAACAGACTCTCTCGCACCGCCAGCAGATTGTCCGCCAGTTCCGGGTAACACCCCAGGATCTCCCGGAACACGAACGCATTGAGCAACTCGGGCCGCACCCCGGTCAGTCCCGGGTCCACCTGCACCCGATAATACACCACCGGCAGCCGCCGCTTGCGCGCCATCACCTCGCGCAGTTGGGCCAGGTACTCCCGTCCAGGCGGGCGGATCGTATGCTGCGTGAGCGCCCGCCTGTGCTCCTCGTCCGGGCACGCCCCACACCCCAGGCACCGCCCGGGCCGCTCGTCGCTCCCCAGGCAATACCCACCATTCCCCTTTTTCTCCCCCCTCCCAGGGGAGATCGAGGGGGGTAAGCCGTCCCCCCTCCCAGGGGGGACCACAGGGGGGTGGGACTCCCGGTACAAAAACTCCCCCGCCACGTTCGACTCGACGAACTCGAGCGCAAACGGATAATCCGGCCCCTTCTCCCCCAGGAACCCCTCGTTCCAGTACCCCGCCCCCTCCATCCAACCCCGCAGTTCCTCCCAGTACCCCTGCGGCAGCGCGGTATCGAAGCAATACCCCTTCTTCGCCAACGCCACCAGCGGCTCCACCAGCCAATATCCCCCCAGCGCCAGCACCTGCGTGACGCAATAGGCCGGCCAATCGAAGGCCAGCCGGAACTCGAACCCGTTCGTCTCGCAGGCCGACTTGGCCTGCCCG
>Ga0315289_10010679_pt1 | contig 13119 bp, 11 predicted proteins | sample YL17G11_40_MG_FD_203452 | JGI IMG/M metagenome (GOLD analysis project Ga0315289, IMG submission 203452) | Sediment microbial communities from Yellowstone Lake, YNP, Wyoming, USA - YL17G11_40 | ecosystem: Environmental > Aquatic > Freshwater > Lake > Sediment | place: USA: Wyoming | collected...
ATGGGGAGATCCATCATTCTTTGCATGTATGCATTCATTCGCTCTCGGATTGCAGCCCATAACCCACTGCTGGCTGGATAGAGCGTATCATCCAGATCGAAATATAAGCTTTTAAAATGCATGGGATTTATTATACGAGATAATGAAAGAAATGGATAACCCTTTGATATATAATATCCCCATGCCCATCCATTTATTATCCCCCGAAGTGGCCTCCCAAATCGCTGCAGGTGAAGTGGTTGAACGACCTGCCTCAGTGGTTAAAGAGCTATTGGAGAATGCCCTGGATGCAGGTGCAAAGCAAATCACGATTCACATCAGAGAGGCGGGTCAAAGGCTGGTGGAGGTAGCGGATGATGGGTGTGGGATTCCAGCAAATGAGCTGCTCCTATCAGTGGAACGCCATGCTACCAGTAAGTTGAACTCAGCGGATGACCTCTTCAAGATTGAAACCTTGGGCTTTAGGGGTGAAGCCCTGGCATCCATTGGATCGGTGTCGCGTTTGACTATCACTTCAAGGATCACCGGATCATCCACGGGCGGACGCCTCTATGTAGAGGGAGGTCAAGCAGGGAAACTCCAATTCGTAGGTTCCCCGGTGGGTACCACGGTCGCAGTGGAGGACCTTTTTTATAACGTTCCTGCTCGCCTAAAATTCTTAAAACATCCAACTACTGAACGCCGGCATATTGATGAGATGGTCACCCGTTATGCGTTGGCATATCCTAATGTACATTTTCGTCTATATCAAGACGAGCGCCCAGCCTTATTGACAAGCGGAAATGGTAATCGGCGTGAGATCCTTGCCACACTGTATGGGGTGGAGGTGGCGCGGCAGATGATGGAAGTCTTGGCTGAAGAAGAAGGATTATCAGTAACGGGGTTTATCAGCCCGATCAGTCTGACCCGCTCGAACCGGCGCGAGATAACTTTCTTTGTAAATGGACGACCAGTACAAGATCCAGCATTGGGAACAGCATTGGTTCAGGCGTACCACACTCTGCTCATGGTAGGAAGATATCCGTTATCTACCCTCTTCCTGCATTTACCAGCAGAGGCTGTGGATGTAAATGTCCACCCGACCAAGGCTGAGGTGCGTTTTAAAAATGCAGATTTGGTATTCCGCGGTGTCCAACGCGCTGTGCGGAGAGCATTATTGGCACACACACCAGTTCCATCCATGGGCGTGAATCTATATTGGCATGATACACAAGCTGCTCAGGGTCCAGGTAGACAGATGGATCCTGCCTGGAACATCTCTTCAGATCTAAAAGAACATCCAAGCTCTGCAGCTGGGTCATATCCAGATGGACCCACACCTGCTCAACCGAGTCAAGCGGTATTGGCTAGATCAGGAGTACCTCTCCTGCGATTAATCGGTCAAATCGCCTCAGCTTACCTGGTAGCAGAAGGACCAGATGGGTTGTATTTGATCGATCAACATGCCGCTCATGAGCGGGTATTATTCGAAAGTTTTATGGCAATGTGGGAAGGATCCAACCAGTCTGGTGATGGTACGAGGACGGGCAGTATCCCAGCGCAGGTTTTACTTCAACCGGTGAGTGTCGACCTGCCTCCCAAGAGTGCAAGCGTAATCGAAGAGCAGCTGCCAATCCTGAATCGATTGGGATTTCAGGTGGAGCTATTTGGAAAAGGTAGTTTTCTGGTGCGAAGCATTCCTTCCTTACTGGTAGGCATGGATCCAACCGCGGCCCTGGCAGTAATTGTCGAGGATCTTGAGGAAGATGAAACCCCTTTACAAGCCGAAACTGAAGCCAGGATCATTGCCCGAGTCTGTAAACGGGCGGCCGTAAAGGCGGGTCAGGCCCTCTCGCCTGTGGAGCAGAAGGCACTTTTAGATGATCTTGAAGCCTGCCAGTCTCCTCGAACTTGCCCTCATGGTCGTCCGACCATGATCCATTTATCTGTGGATTTATTGGAACGACAGTTCGGGCGCAGGGGAGCGCGATAATCAAGAATAATACGATGCAATCCCTTTGGCTTGAGAATCAAAAGCTAGAATTTAAAGCTGATGTACCCATCCCAATTCCTGCGGAAGATGAAGCCCTTATTCGCGTACGACTAGCAGGGCTGTGCAGTACAGATCTTGAGCTGGTACGTGGATATTATCCATTTACAGGTATTCCCGGGCATGAGTTCGTCGGGGAGGTGGTAAGCTCACCAAAGGACTCTTCCTGGGTCGGCAAGCGCGTGGTGGGAGAGATCAATATTACCTGTGGTATATGCGAAACCTGTAAATCAGGTCTCCCTCGGCATTGCGAGCGTCGGAAGAAGTTGGGCATCCATGATTGGAATGGAGTATTTGCGGAATATGTGGTATTGCCGTTGACCAATCTTCATACCGTCTCTGATCAAATTCCTGACGACATAGCAGTTTTTACCGAACCTATAGCGGCTGCATATGAAATCATCGAACAGAATCCCCTTAATCCTGAAGATCGGGTATTGATCATCGGTGCAGGTAGAATTGGTCAACTGGTGGCACAAGTCCTGCGGGGAACAGGCTGCAAGCTTGAAGTTATGGCACGCCACCCGAAACAGCGGGAACTGTTGAAGAACCAGAATATCCGAACACTAACAGAGCAGAACTTGGGGGATAAAAAAATGATGTCATCATTGAGGCGATTGGAACACCGGATGGATTTTTATGGGCGAGGAAATCTGTCCGTCCACGAGGCAAGATCATCCTAAAGAGCACTTATCTTGGGGACATACAGGTGAATTTTTCAGGGATCGTAGTGGATGAGATCAGCATAATCGGCTCGCGGTGCGGACCGTTTGAACCTGCCTTGCAATTGTTGGAAGTGAATAGGGTTGACCCAAAACCCTTGATTGAAGCAATTTATTCACTTGAACAAGGTACGATCGCTTTTGAACATGCAGCTAAGCCAGGGGCATTAAAAGTGCTTATACAGCCGGGGAATTTTAACCTTCCCTTATGATTGGTAGATAGACGGTAAACGTTGAACCATGTCCGATTGCGCTGGAAACCTCTATCCTGCCCTGGTGAGCTTCAATAATTTGCTTGCAGATAGTTAATCCCAAGCCAGTACCTGTAGACAGATTCTCCCTGTTGGGAATTCGGAAAAACCTTTCAAAGAGCTTAGGGATATACTCACCTAGTAGCCCCTGGCCATCGTCTTTAATGCTGAAGGATATATCTGTGGGGCTGGATTGACCAGTTATGGAAACTATTCCACCTGGGCGGTTGTACTTTATGGCATTATTCAGGAGGTTAAGGATGACTTGTTTTAACCTATCCCTATCAGCAGTCAGCAGCAAGGGGCGACTGGAGGTCTGCAGGGTAATATCTACTCCCTTAGCATCTGCCTGGAATTGCATCACTTCCACGCTCTCTTTTATCAGATGGAATAAGTCAAACTTGGTGGGATTGAATTTCGCCCTGCCTGATTCGAGCCGGGCATACTCCAGGAAGGAGGTCGTCATGTTTGACAATCGGTTGAACTCAACATTGATCATCTCAAAGATCCGCTCTCGTTTTTCGTGTGCTAAATCATCACGCTGAAGCAGATGGACTGCCATATTCAGCGATACCAATGGAGTGCGCAATTCATGAACGAGCTCGGAAACCAGGTCAGACTGAAGGAAGAGATGGGTGTTGTCGATGTAAATCGCAACCTGGTTAGTAAAGGAGACTAATATTTCCTGATCGAGGTTGCTGAAATCTCCTTCCCGTTTATTGACCACTTCAAGAACACCGATTGGCTTGTCTTTTGCAGTCAATGGCACGCTGAGAATAGATTTTATTTCTAGATTGGTTGGGTTAGCTATTTCCCCAAAGTTTTGGTTAGAAAAATCAGAATTATTGATCATCACTGGCTTTTGATTTGCTAGCACCCAGCCTTCCAGGCTGGATTCTGCTGGAATAACACGTCCCCGGTAGTGTGAGTTATTTGGAATCGCGGAGGCTTTAATTTGCAACGAGTTATTGGGTGAATCCGATAAAAGTAACCATGCTTGTTCAGCATTACTCAGCTCGGTTGCAGCCTTGACGATGTGATCCATGAGCTGCTCAGTGTTCAAGATGGATGCCAGCTCTTGAAGAACCTCGACTAACTGCCTATAGCGCTCTAGGATTGTCAGTTGTGTTTTTTCAGCCATTCAAGACCTCATTCGATATCTGAGGTAATATTTCTGCCACATCTGCTCGGATGACTGCAGCTGCACGAATATCCATAAATGTCTCAGCATTGTTAATGATGATCAATTGAGCTCCATGATCCAAGGCCTGGATGGGAAGCTTAGCTGATGGCATGACTTCTAGAGAAGTTCCAATTACCAACATCAACTCACAATTTTTACAAGCTTCTTCAGCATTAAGCCAGGTTTTTATGGGTAATTGCTCTTCATAAAGAATGACATCAGGTTTAAGGATACTGCCGCAGACCTGACATTGAGGGATTGTGCAATGATTAATATATTCCTCCATAAAGGTGGTTGAGGAAAATTTTCGGTAACAGTTCGTACAGGTCAAAGTATCCAATGTACCATGGACCTCTAATACATTTTTAGAACCTGCACGAGAATGTAAACCGTCTATATTTTGGGTAATGATTGTGGAAATGTAACCGGTGTTTTGAAGTTGAGCCAATGCGAAGTGTGCCGGATTGGGTTGTGCTGTGTGCATTTGGATGGCGAGGGGATAGAGCCATTGGTAGAATTGCTCTGGATTATGGCGGAATGCGGTGAGAGAAGCCACATCCATAGGCTGATAGCGAGTCCACAAACCAACCCCTGGGCTGCGAAAATCTGGTATTCCGGAAGGCGTGGAAATACCCGCACCAGTCAACACAACGGTGTGGTGAGATTTTTTTATTAGGTCAACAGCAAGGGTTATGGTATGGATGATCTCCGGAGAAATCGTGGTCATTCTTTGATCCGCACACGTCTGGAGATATTATCAGCCAGCTTTGCGAATTGTTGCGATGTCAAATTATCGGGATGTTGCATTACTAGGGGAACATTCGCTTTTGAACACTGATAAGTCAGCTCGGGTGCGGCGGTAAAGACGATACTGATCGGATGTTGATATTCCATTTGGACTTGTGCTAATGAGTATTGCATTTCGGTGCGTTGACGGTTGTACAGAACGGTGTTGATCCTGCCTTCTCCAAAACCCTTTTTCGTCAATTCTTCCACCAAAGCTAATGTTCGCACGATTGTGCTTGGGATCGGCTCCAATACGACAATGATTTCGTCGCAATGAGTTAAACTTCTATCTGTTATGGGAGTAATCCCAGGACCTAAATCAATAACGATGTGAGGGGCCATATATGCTAAATATCTGGCAATCGCATCAAAATGGTCGACATTTGTTATATATTTTGCATGGGCAGGATCGTACGAAGATAATAAAAGCCTGACCCCTGATTTGTGTTGGAATAACTCATTTTCAATGGAGGTCTGGGTGATATCTTCAGGAGGTGACTCTAGTACACGACATAAGCCATCTAGATTTAGAAAACCAAGGTCCAATCCTATAGTACCAAAACCCGGACGAAACTCAGCAATAATGACGTCTTTTTTGCTGCGTGCCTTCAAGCTTATCCCTAAATTTAAGGTAAGAGTGGAGACACCCAATCCACCTTTGACGGCCATCACACCCGTCACGTAGCCTCGGGATCTGGAGGTAGGCAGAGGGGTTACTGGAGCTGAGGTTTTTCTCCCTCGAGCTAGCACGGCTTTTACATGCGCAAAAAGCTCACGTGGCTGGGTCGGTTTGGTAAGATAGTCATCTGCACCAGCTTCATAGCCCTCTACTTTGTCGTCCACCTGAGTTTTTGCGGTGAACATTATGATGGGAATGGTACTGGTATTTTGATCAGAGCGGAGTTTACGGGCGACTTCGTAACCATCCATCTCAGGCATCATAATATCCAGAAGGATTAAATCAGGTCTGTCAGTTTGAGCTAATGAAATTGCTTGGATACCGCTGCTAGCAGCATTGATCCGATAACCCTGATGTTGTAACATCAACCCAACTAATCTCAATGTATCCAAATCATCATCGACGATGAGGATTTTTTCCGCCATGTACAAACTCCTTATCGATTGAGCAATTCCTCACTCATAATACAATAAATTTGTGAAAAGGGCAAATAAAAGCAGCGCTATTTCATTATACGCTATAATTCTTTCAATTATGCTTGACAAAATTGCTAGGTTGATTCAATACGAAGGCAAATTGGATGCTATGGCTCTGCTTCTGGTAGGTATTTCAGGGGGACCAGATAGCTTATGTCTTCTGCATGCGTTACACACCCTCGGATATAACCTGGTTGCAGCGCATGTGAACCACGGGTTGCGGCCCGAAGCAGATGAAGAAGCACAAATGGTAAAACTGTTCACTGGGGAATTGGGGGTAGAGTTTATTTCCAGCAAGGTGGATATACTATCTTATGTAGATGAATATAAAGTCTCCATCGAAGAAGCAGCCCGGACCATGAGGTACCACTACCTATTTGAACAAGCAGAGAAAATGGGAGCAAGTGCAGTTCTGGTTGGTCACAATGCAGATGACCAGGCTGAAACTATCCTGATGCACCTTTTGCGTGGCTCAGGGTTGGCTGGTTTGCGTGGAATGGAATACCGCTCGGTTCCTAATCCGTGGAGTGAGCATATTCCCCTCATCAGGCCATTATTATTTACCTGGCGGGAGGATATCCTGAAATACCTGGCAGCGAATGGCCTCAACCCGATCTCAGATCATAGTAACCTCGACACCACATTTTTCCGCAACCGCCTGAGGCACGAATTATTGCCTTTCCTGGAAAAATATAATCCTCGAATAAGAGAGAACCTTCAACGTGTGGGCCAAATCTTGACAGATGATTTTGCGGTTTTACAGCAATTAACTACCGAGGCATGGAAAACAAATCTGGTCAGGCAGGGACCAGGGTATCTTGCTTTTCATCTGAGCAACTTTCGCCAACTGTCACCGTCGATTCAACGTTATCTTTTGAGAAAAGCTATTGCATATCATCTCTCGAGTTTGCACGACGTGGATTTCGAATGCATCGAACGAGGAATAGGATTCTTATGCTATGATAACCCGTATGTTCAAGCTGATCTAATGGCAGGTTTGCGAATTATCAAAGATGGTGGATCATTTTGGCTGGTTAAAGACAACGCTGATCTACCGGAATCCGATTTTCCATCGCTGAGTACATGTACCGAGCTATTATTAAAAATCCCCTCTACGCTTTCTTTGAATAACAATTGGAAACTACATGCAGTGCTAGTACCAGACCCAGAATTAGCCATGCAACAGAGTTTTACTAATTTGAATCCATTTCAAGCCTGGCTGGATGCAGATGAATTGGAACCGCCTATGGTTGTTCGTTGCCGAAAAGCGGGAGAGCGAATCCGACCTCTGGGGATGAATGGGCACTCCATGAAGGTCTCCGATCTGATGATCAATCTCAAGCTGCCCAAAAGAGCGCGCTCATCCTGGCCATTGGTCTGCTCTGGGGAGGACATATTATGGATACCGGGATACCGCTTGAGCCACCTGGTAAGGATCAAGCCAAGTAGTCGATCAATCGTTCACCTGGCCTTGGTCAAGGAATTATCCACCTAATTTCTGAAGCTTTAGTTTCACTTCCCGCCATTGAATCTTGGATAGTCCCATTTTTTGACGAACTTTATTTGGTTCCATACCAGATTGCAGGTCATTCAATGCGCAAGTCCACCGACACATTTCAAACGATACATGCTTCGATAAACCAGCTTCTTCACCAAGGTCTTCAAGGAGATATTCCAAACGACGTTGTGACCAAGGAAATATTCGATCACCTGGATGATATTGTCCTTGATATTCATCGTACGCCTGGATCCAATCATCTGATAAGGCGATCTTTCGTTCTTTATAGCGATGTTGTGGGCTGGCATAGCGCACGAACAGGTGAGGCCCTCCGGGTGCATCCAGATCAATATGGTTGGGACTAAGCGCAAGGCATTCACTTTTTTTGATCCCAGTTTCCAACAACAAATCCAACAGGGTGAAGTAGCGAGCATCAGGCTGCAGCGCATGACGATATTTGGTGGCAACTTCGATAACAGATTGGGTCTCTTCTTGGGAGAGCACTAGAGGTAGAGGACTAATCACAGATTGCTGCAAGACTTTTTCGCCAGGATCGACAAGGATAACACCATATTGGATCAGCCAGCGGAAAAAAGCTTTTATAGAGGTAATTCTTCTGGCAAGTGTTTTGGGGCTGCAGGGAACACCTCGCTGTTTCTGCATCCACTCGAGGAAGTTATTTAGCTCATTGGTGGTGATTGCACCCAGGGGGCGATCAGGTGGTAAATAACTGGCCAGTAACAGCATGTCGGCGGTAAAGGCTTTAACTGTATGGGGTGACTTTCCCTGATCGTTCAGGTAAATTCGCCAGGAATTTATGGCAGGGACTAGCGAGGTATGGGCGGTAATGTGGGAAGGGATTTTGTTTTCAGGTGACATGGGAACCTCACATATGATTGCGTATAGGATTTTCGTATAGTCAATATCTATTAGTGTAGCGTATTATTATGGGTTTGTCAATCATATTGTGGAAATTATGCAGGCAAATATCGGATAAATAAAAGAGCACAGGTGCTTTCGACTGTGCCCTTTAGATTACAACAGCAAAGTTTATCCAGCCAAATTTAATTCTGGAGCGATTGTTCGCATGGCAAGAATGACGTTACCGACATGTTCCCACAGATCGATGCCGAATTCCTGGGTTGCTTTGGCAATTTCGTCACGGTTGGCTCCGGCTGCAAAGGCTCGGTCCTTCCACTTTTTCTTGACCGATGATGCCTCCAGGTCTGATAACGATCGGGAGGGTCGTACAAGTGCAACCGCCGTGATCAAGCCCGTCACTTCATCACAAGCATAAAGCGCTTTTTCCATTTGTGTCAGCCTCGGAATTCCAGTATGGTCTGCATGACTCAAGATTGCCCGGACGATTTCTTCGGGTACACCTCTCTCACGCAGAATGGGGGCTCCCGCCAGGGGATGTTGCTCTAAAGTGGGGTGAATCTCCCAATCAAAATCATGCAGAATGCCGGTGATCCCCCATGTATCTTGATCCTCACCAAATTTCACAGCATAAAAACGCATCGCAGCTTCCACCGCCAGCATATGCCGGACAAGGTTTTCATTCTTTACATAATCATGCACTATCTTTAATGCCTCAGATCGGTCCATACAAGCTCCTTGAATAAGTATTTACCTAAACGATACATCGTACTTATCATTTCACTGATTTGTTGTCGAGAAGATTGGCTCCGGCTGGCCCAGGATTGGTACAGGATGCAGCAAGTGCACATCCAACAGTGCAGTCAGGGTGGCAGGGAGCTCGCGCAAATTCCAATACAATAATGAACCCAGACGATACGCCCGTTGGTCTGAAGCTACACCGATAGCCTTCAAACCTAACGCATTACATGTATACAACGCCCGGGGTAGATGAAAATTTTGGGTAACTAATATCGCTTCTTGGATTTCAAAGATGGCGCGTGCACGGTAACAGGTATCATAAGTCCGCCTGCCAGCATAATCCAGGACGATTGCTGCTTCGGGAACACCCAGGCTGAGGGCATATTCGCGCATAGCACCCGGCTCATTGTAATCAAGATAGCTATTGTCACCGCTCATCAATATTTTCTGGACTTTTCTGGAAAAGAAGAGCTCTGATGCAGTGGCGATTCGATCTCTTAGGATGGTAGTGGGCGAACCATCGCGCCAGAGACCGGCTCCAAAAACGATTGCTACTGGTGTAGATGGTACAGTCTCTAAGGAATAGGTCCTTGGGATCGCATACAAGGCGGTGATCAAACGCGGCAATATGATTGTCGCCAATCCCAACAGAACGGCGATTTTTATGAATCTGACGATTACTTTGATGGCTTTATTCAGCACGCGGCTATTCTACCATGAACATATTTTGGGTAATTTGTTGGATTATCCACCTGGGATCCTAAACTATCTACTCTTCCCTATAGCCCACCTAAGAGTTACAATCCTTAAATCATGAAAAATGTCGAAGACGCCTATAAAGATGCATTGGATTACCTATACAGCTTCGTAGATTTCAGTATGCAAAAGGCGGTTACTTACTCACCTGCCCGATTCAAGCTGGAACGTATGCAGGCATTAGTCGCTTCTCTGGGCAATCCCCAGCAGGCGTATCCAATAATTCACGTCGCAGGTACCAAGGGCAAGGGATCGGTTTGTATCCTATGTGCAAGTGCCCTGCATGAAGCCGGATATAAAGTTGGGTTGTATACATCTCCCCATTTGGATGATTACGCTGAACGGATCCAGATTAATGGTGAGTTCATCCCACACGGTGAGTTGGCCGAATTGATGGCAGAGATCAAACCTTACGTGGCTGCTATACCAGAGCTGACCACCTTTGAGATCACCACTGCATTAGCGTTCTTATATTTCGCCAAGCAAAGAGTAAACGCGGCAGTTATCGAAGTGGGTTTGGGGGGTCGCCTGGATGCCACGAATGTGGTGGACCCCAAAGTGTGTGTAATCACATCGATATCCTACGACCATACTTTATTATTGGGGAACACCCTCACCCAAATCGCAGGGGAGAAAGCGGGCATAATTAAACCCAAAGTACCCGTGGTTGCCTCCCCTCAGGAGGAGGAATCTCGTCTGGTCATCGAGAAAGTCATCCACGAACGGTCTTCACCCCTGATCCAAGTGGGGCGGGATATTTTATACCAGGAAATTTCTCATACGCTGGAGGGTCAAACAATCAGCGTATGGTCAGCTGCAGGTAATCAAAAAAAACCGATGATATTATCCATTCCTTTGCTAGGAACACATCAGATGGTTAATGCCGTAACGGCATATGCAGCTTTGGAAATCTTTACCCAACAAGGTTTGGATATTAACCGGGCTGCGATTAAACGTGGATTTGCCAAAGCATTTTGGCCTGGGCGCTTCGAAATCATCCAACATTCGCCACCTGTGATCCTCGATTGTGCCCATAACCGTGATTCGGCTCAAAAATTACGCCTTACTTTGAATGAATATTATCCTGGCAAGCCAGTTGTATTAGTTTTTGGAGCCTCTGAAGATAAGGACATCCAAGGGATGTTTATTGAACTGATGCCATTGGTAAAGGAGCTGATCGCAGTAAAGTCATTTCACCCACGAGCTATCGAGCCAGATAAATTAATAGAGATGGCACAGGCTTTTGGACATCCAGCTCATTGCGTTGAACATATCCCGGAAGCAATGGAAAAAGCCATGCCGCTGGTGGGTAAGGATGGAATAGTGCTGGTCACAGGTAGTATATTTGTTGTGGCAGAAGCACGAAAATTTTGGGAGAAGAAATCTAATATCAGGAGATATTGATGAAAGATAGTGATTGGTATTATCACGATGACGATGATGATTTTGGAGAAGCAGTCCATCGTCGTACCGAAGAACTTTATAAAGTACCGGATGCGGTCTCCGATCCCGAAGGGATGATTGAATGTCCGGTTTTACCATTACGCGACCTGGTGATATACCCGCATATGGTTGCACCGGTTTTTGTTGGCAGAGAGGCTTCCTTACTTGCAATCGAGGAAGCCCAAATGGATAACCACACAATGATTGCTCTGACTCAGCGCGATTCGACCATCGATAACCCCAAAGTGAGCGATTTCTTAACCATTGGTGTGGAAGTGGCAGTGGGTCGATTGGTGAGCATGCCAGATGGTTCAAGCTCTGCCCTCGCACAAGGACGCCGAAGGGTGGAGGTGGTTGAATTTGTCCAACACGAACCTTTTATGGTCGTAAGGGCACGCCCATTATATGAGACAACCCGCCTGGATCGCGAGATTGATGCAACCATGCGGACTGCGCTGGAGCTGTTTCAAAAGTGTGTGCAATTAAATCGCAGCTTGCCGGATGAAGCTTATTTATATGCATTGAACATCGACGAGCCTGGCTGGCTGGCAGATATGATCGTAACCACCATATCACCCGCAATGGATGAGCGCCAGAAACTTTTACAGATGCTTAACCCAACTGAACGACTTAAAAACGTGGTCGCATTGTTGGCTCAAGAAGCCGATGTCCTCGAGCTGGAAGACCAAATCCATACTCGGGCTCAAAGTGAAGTCGATCGTACACAGCGAGAGTTTTATCTGCGGGAGCAGATGCGGGTAATACAAACAGAGTTGGGGGATGCTGATCCATGGGTACGGGAGATTTCAGATTTACGCAAGCGCGTTGAAGGAACCAGTTTACCTGAAGAGATCATGCTGCGTGCTTTGAAAGAGATTGACCGTTTGAACCAGATGCCCGCCATGTCTCCTGAGGTTGGCATTATCCGAACCTATATCGATTGGATTCTAGATTTGCCATGGTCGACCACCACAGAGGATAATCTTAACGTTCCTCATGCGGCTGAGATCCTTGAGCAGTACCACTATGGGTTACCGCGTGCAAAAGATCGTATCCTAGAATATATCGCGGTCAAGAGCCTAAAACCTAAACGCTCCAAGCAGCCCATTTTATGCTTTGTGGGACCTCCTGGGACGGGAAAAACCTCGCTTGGACGTTCAATTGCCGAAGCCCTGGGACGCAAATTTGTACGCTTGTCCCTGGGTGGGGTGAGGGATGAGGCTGAGATCCGTGGGCACAGGCGGACATACATCGGTGCCTTGCCCGGGAGAATATTACAGACCATGCGACGGGCGGGTACGATCAATCCACTATTCATGCTGGATGAGGTCGATAAACTTGGGCAGGATTTTCGTGGAGATCCTTCTTCTGCCTTATTGGAAGTCTTGGATCCGGAGCAAAACCACGCTTTCTCGGATCATTATCTCGAATTAGCATATGACCTCTCCAAAGTGATGTTCATCACTACAGCCAACTACATTGGGCCGATTCCATCGGCGCTGCTTGACCGGATGGAAGTGATTGAATTTCCTGGCTATATTGAAGAGGAAAAGCTGGAAATTGCACATCGGTTTTTACTCCCCCGACAGCTGGAGGAAGCTGGCTTGGATGAGGATAAAGTGATTTTCCAGGATCAGGCGCTCCAACGAATCGTCAGGGAATATACCTATGAGGCT
>Ga0315289_10010682_pt1 | contig 13116 bp, 15 predicted proteins | sample YL17G11_40_MG_FD_203452 | JGI IMG/M metagenome (GOLD analysis project Ga0315289, IMG submission 203452) | Sediment microbial communities from Yellowstone Lake, YNP, Wyoming, USA - YL17G11_40 | ecosystem: Environmental > Aquatic > Freshwater > Lake > Sediment | place: USA: Wyoming | collected...
CGCCAACATCCTTTTCAACCCCCGGAAAGCAGGTGAACCTCCTGCCTGTCAGGACGCCGGCTTTGGCGAGCACCGACGGCGCGGCGCAGATGGCGGCGACAAGTTTTCCCTCGCCATTGGCGCTCCTGATCATATCGAGCACAAGCGGCGATTTGCCGAGGTTGCCGGTTCCCGGCTGACCGCCGGGCAATACCAGCGCGTCAAAGTCGCGCGTTGCTTCGGCCAGAAGCACTTCGGCGGCGATATGAAGGTCCCGGGCGCTGCGAATGTCAAACGAATCAAGACCCGCCAGAATTACTTCGATGCGCGCGCGGCGCATGATATCAATGGTCACCACCGCTTCGGCCTCTTCAAACCCATCGGCCAGAATAATCATCGCTTTTTTCATGGCGGACCTTACTTTGAGAGCTGACACCGGATTACGGTCCTCCGGGGCATTTCCGGAAAACATTCCGATTGCAGCACGGCAAAAAACGACAGCGGCGTATTGATCGCACCGGCGTGCCGCGCCGGACCCCCGTTTGCGCGAAACCACAGCCGGCCGCGTTTCGCGGTCATGACATCGATGCTTTGGAGCAGCGAGCTTTGCACGATGAGTGTATCGTCGCGCCAGTAGCCGGAAACGGACGGCAGCGCATTGGCTTTTTCAGCATATTCCCACGCGAGAAGATTGTCGGGCAGCTGGGGCAGGCCGGGAATAAAGGTCCACGAAAGGCCGGCGCGGGGCTGCCGTTTCCATGTGCGGATGATGTCCGCAAGTCTGCCGTATTCCTTATCGCGATAATCGAATCCGTGGTTTTCATCAGGATAAAACGAGCGCTGAACGCCGACGCCGTTGGTATCGAGCCAGTCCAGAAACTGCTGCTGGAGGGACGCGGGATAAATCCGGTCGTTGCCGGCGTAAATGGTGTAGATGGGCCGCTGCATCATATTGCCGGGACAGATGGGAATTTTAAACTGCTGCAGCATGCCGCCAAACCCGGAAATGGCGACGAACCCGGCGAAAGGTTTACACAGGGAATTAGCGGCCGCATAGCACCCCACGGCGCCGTCGGATACGCCGGCAAGAAAAATCCTGTCGCGATCGATGGGAAAATGCAGCGTCATGTAGCGCAGCGATTGCAGGATGCGGTCAACGCCCTGCGGCGCCCACCACGGGGCTTCGCGCGTGGCCGTCGGACTTGCCAGAAAGAGGGGGAAGGTGTCGCGGAGCGCTCCCAGCATGTCCCATGCGCGCGCGCCCTTGTCGGGTTGTGCGCCGCCGATTCCGCCGTGCAGGTAGATGATCAGCGGGTATGCGGTGTCCGTGCGGAATGCGGCGGGCGTCGCATACCCCAGCGTGTACCCGACGCCCGCTGAATCGTTCAGCCTGATTGCGGCCTCTCCGGCCGGTTGGGCGTTTGCGGCCCGGGCGCGCGCGATCACCGTGTCCCATTGGCTTGACGAAAGGCGCAGATCGGCCAGGGAGCGGAGCTTTTGCTCCGCAGGGCCCACGAACCAGCCGGCAAAGGCCCCGGGGGCGGATTCCGGGATCCGCGCATGCATGGAACAGGAGCCGCACAGCGCCGCTATCGCCAGGCAAACGGCGCAGGAGAAACGGTTGCGGGACACTATCGTCATCATCAGCGCGTATTCCTGTCGTATTCGATGAATCGATATGATAAAATAGGTATTTTCGAGACACTTTGCGGCCATACAATCAATCGTGTCCCATGAAATTCGACCAGCAACTGACCGTTCGAATCCGTCGCGCTATTGACGAACGCGTGTTTCCCGGCTGTGTCGTCGGCATTGTCCGGCGCGGCGGCGAGCGTCTGGTGCTGCCCATGGGGAAATTCACCTATGAAAGCAGCGCTGCGCCGATGCAGGAGACGACCGTCTTCGACGTCGCTTCGATCACCAAAGCGATTCCCGTTTCCTGCGTCGCTCTCCGATTGATGGCGGACGGCCGCCTCCGGCTTGACGGGAAGGTTTCCGATTATGTGGCCGGATTCAGCAACGCATTCCGCGATCAGGTCACGATTTTCCACCTGCTGACCCATACGCTGGAATTCGCGGGGCGACTCTCGGCGCATAAGGACCTGCCTCCCGCGGACTTGCTGCGGGCTATTGTGACGCAGGAGCTCACGAGCGCGCCCGGGGCCGGCTATTCGTATTCCAATACCGCCAGCATCCTCCTGGGCATGGTGATAGAGCGCGCTGTCAACCAGCCGTTGCCGCAGGTCGCCGATCAGCTGTTTTTCAAGCCGATGAGGATGTTCCGCACGACATTTTTCCCCGAACACATCGAAAAGAGTTCCGTGGCGCCCACGGAACTCGACCCATGGCGCGGCCGGACACTGCAGGCAGAGGTGCACGATGAGAGCGCCTGGGCTTTGCGACGGATCATGGTCGCGGGGTCCGCCGGCCTTTTTTCCACGGTCCCGGACCTTTTGGTGTTCGTGCGGATGCTGCTGAACAGCGGCGAACACGCAGGCGCGCGGGTCCTGGAGCCGGAGACGGTGCGCCTGATGCATACGAACCAGCTTGAGCATATCGGCCGGAGCGCCGGCCTGGGCTGGGAGCTTTTCCAGCCCCGATTCATGGGCTCGCATTGCACGCCGCACACGTTCGGTAAAACCGGTTTTACCGGCTGCTCGGTGATCATAGAGCCGGAAGCGGGTTTCGGATTCGTGCTCTTGTCGAATTGTACGTTCCCGCAACGCAGGCCGGATCGGACGATGATTGACGAAGTGCGCAGCGAGTGCGCGGACATACTCTTTGCCGGACTCGAATAGTTCGTGACACCTGCGCGGAAATCAGTTATTTTCTCGGATACACCGCGAGATAAGGAGTTGCATTGAAAGCAAAGGACGGATTTAAAAAGAATATTTTATGTATCGGCGCCGGCTATGTAGGCGGACCTACCATGGCGGTCATTGCCGCCAGATGTCCCGAATATAAAGTCACCGTCGTAGACATCAATGCCCGCCGCATTGCCCAGTGGCAGACCGGCGAATTGCCGATTTATGAACCCGGTCTTCTGGACGTGGTCAAACAGGCGCGTGGAAAAAACCTGTTCTTTTCAGCCGATATCAGCGGCGGCATCCGGCAAGCGGATATCATTTTTGTTTCCGTCAATACGCCCACGAAAACATTCGGTGAAGGCGCGGGCCGGGCCGCCGACCTGCAATATTGGGAAAAAACCGCGCGCGAAATCATCACAGCATCGACATCCGACAAGATCGTGGTGGAAAAGAGCACCCTCCCGGTCCGCACGGCCGATGCCATGGAGCGGATTCTCAATGCCAATGAAAAAGGCATCCGTTTTGAAGTGCTTTCCAACCCCGAGTTCCTGGCCGAAGGGACAGCCGTGGCGGACCTTCTCAAACCAGATCGCGTGCTTATCGGCAGCCATCAGACCAAACGCGGCCTGGCCGCGCGGCAGGCGTTGGTGGATATCTATGCGCATTGGGTGCCGCGCGAGAAAATACTCACCAGCAATATCTGGAGCGCGGAGCTGTCCAAGCTGGTCGCCAATGCGTTTCTGGCCCAGCGGGTTTCTTCCATCAATTCCATTGCCGCGCTTTGCGAAAAAACCGAAGCCAATATCATAGAAGTCGCGCATGCTATCGGCAAAGACGGCCGCATCGGCGAGCGGTTCCTGAATGCGGGCGTGGGCTTTGGCGGCTCATGTTTTAAAAAGGATATTCTCAATCTCGTTTATATCTGTGAGTATTATGGGCTGGAAGAGGTGGCGCGCTACTGGGAAAGCGTCGTAAAGATAAACGAATACCAGCAATCGCGATTCGTGCGCACCATGGTGTCGGCTATGTTCAATACCGTAGCCGATAAGCGAATAGCGATTTTCGGGTTCGCCTTCAAGTCCGATACCGGCGATACCCGCGAATCACCGGCTATCTATATTGTCCGGAAGCTGGCTGAAGAGCGAGCCCAGGTCGTTATTACCGATCCCCAGGCCCTTGCAAATGCCCGAAACGATTGTGCCGGCCTGCCGAACGTAAGCTTTGCCGACGACCCCGGCAATGCGGCAAAAGGCGCGCATGCCATTGCCGTGTGCACGGATTGGAAGGAATATCGCTCATTTGATTACAAAAAGATATATAATTCCATGGAACATCCTGCCTTCATTTTTGACGGCAGAAATTCTTTAGATCATGAAAAGCTTTTTAAAATCGGTTTTAATGTTTATCCAACAGGAAAACAATCGCTTCGGCATTTTTAGCAGCTTGACTTGCCATGCAGCTTAATCTATACTAATTCTCAATGGCCGGCCGCCAACAGTGGCCGGAGCAGAATACCGGTATCATCGGCCCGGGAGGCATACTACATGATGAAGAAATCGCAGACCCCATTTCGCCTGCTGGTCATGGGTGCAATGATGGCGGCGCTCGTTCTGGGAGGTTGCACGAAGAGACCCAGTCAGGAAGAGCTGGCCAAACTCGATGAGGCGCGCATGGCCGCCGAGAGCGCGGAGAAAAAACTTGCTGAGCTTAAATCAGAGCGCACCCAGTTGGAGCAGGCATTGCAGGAAAAGCAGGCCGAGCTAGCAAAACAGGAAGAAGAATTGAACGATCTTAAACAGAAAATGGGAAAATAGGCCATAGCGGCCTTGATCCGGTTCCGCACCCGAGAGGACATGCCATGAAAATCACCTGCTATTGTATTGTATTCATGATGATCATCCCGCTCGCCGCAATGGCCGCAAAAACGGAGATGACTTACGAGCAGTACCAGAATGAACTGGTGTCGGTCCAACAGCGAGAGAAGAACGCAAAAGAGCAGATCGCGGAAGTGCAGGCGAATATCGAAGCGCTCAAAGCACAGCTTTCTGAATTGGACCAGAAAATCGCCGCGGCAATGGATGAGAAATACCGCGTGCTTGGCATCACCGAACAGGACGTCATTGCGGCTGAGAATGAAATCGCCGCGATCAAGCAATCACTGGAGTCGCTGCTTTCGCTCTCCACGGAAGAATTGCACAAGCGGATGAAAGAGATCCAGGCCCTTGAAAGCCGCATCAACGCGATCAAGGCAACGCCGGTTTCCTACCTGTGGCGTGTGCGTGACAAACTGGCGGAGGCGGATAGCCTGCTTCAGCGCGTCAAGAACGCGGCAAACCAGCCGATTTCGCAAACCTATAGCAGCGAAGGGACCTATACCGTCAAGCTCCAACCCGATCAGCGCGATTGTCTTGCGCGCATCGCGGCGTATGATTTCATCTACGGCGACGCATCCAAATGGCCGCTTTTATATAATGCGAATAAAGATATCATCGATCGCGCATTTGAGCGATATAAAAATAATATCGCCGACCCAAAATTTCAGAATCCCGAAGACCTGATTTTCCCGGGCCAGGTATTGCAGGTGCCGCGCGGGAACTGATGGATGCGGCGCTGGATGCCGATATCCCCGCTGGCCTGAACCGGAAAACCGGTCCAGGCCATTATCGTTCCTGAAGGTCTGCGCCGGGCCTGATGTTTCGTAAATACCTGCGCATGCGAGGAGCTCACCATGGCTGAAAAACCGACGTTTGTCCGCAAACATGTTTTCATCAATCGCCAGCTGCAGGGCCATTACATGCTTACCTTTCTGATCCCCATGCTGGTCATGCTGGCATTCTGGTTGTTCACCCTTTATTTCGCCACCCAGAGCATCATGGACACCACGCTGTCGATCATCCGCAAGGACGTTGACAGCAAGATAGCAGCGCAGTTTCAGGACCAGATCCAGCCTACCATAGAAACCGCACGCGCGCTGGTGGACGATGTCACCAAATACCTCCGTAAATTTTCTAAAGACAAGAAGAACCGCGATGAGGTTCTATCGTCGCTGCTCTGGATCTTTGGCGCCGGCATTTTTCTCGTCATCATCCAGATCGTGCTGCTCACGATCTTTTTTTCGCACAAGGTGGCCGGGCCGATATACCGCTTTGAAAAGGCATGCCACAGCATGATCGAAGGCAATTACACCGAGTCCATCCGTTTGCGCAAAGGCGATGAGATGCAGAACCTGGCAACGCTGCTTAACGAAGTAATGGTCCTGACGCGAGACCGGCTGGCCGCGCTGCGGTCGGCCACGACCGAAGAAGAGCGGAAAAAGGCCGCTTCGTCCCTGATATTGCGCTGATGCGCTATTGACTCGACGGACGATTTAAAGTAATTTAAATCGTTTGTTTTAAAAAGGCCGGCCCTATGTTGACTAAAAAAAATATCTGGCTTCTCGTTTTGAGCGCCGGACTTCTGGTGGTGGGCTTTATATTACTCGGCCAGGGGCCGATAAACAACCATCTGTCATGGAGCGTGGCGCCGGTGATTCTTGTGCTGGTCTATTGTTTCCTTCTGCCGTTCAGCATAGTGGCCAGGGACAAGCAAGACGGCAAGGACGGCAAACAGAAATAGCTTCCGGGCGTTTAGCTCAGCTGGTTCAGAGCACCTGCCTTACACGCAGGTGGTCGTAGGTTCGAATCCTGCAACGCCCATGTTCGAGAGCAATCCCTGAAAATATCAGGGCCCGTAGTTCAGTTGGTTAGAACGCCGGCCTGTCAAGTCGGAGGTCGCGAGTTCGAGCCTCGTCGGGCCCGTAATTGAAAAACCCTCGAAGCCTTCGATGCATCAAGACTTCGGGGGTTTTGTCATATGGCCGGTCCGCTACGGCGCTTGATGGATTTTCTGCCAGCCTTCATGGATTTCCAGCCTTTCCAACTTCGAAATCCCCGTCAACTCGAGCGTTTTTTTAATTTCGGGCAAGGCGATCACGTGCACGGTATGTTCGGTATCCTTGAAGGCATTGGAGATCATGGTGATAAGGCTGATTTCAAGCGAGCTTATGTGACGAAGACCGGCAAGCTCGAAAACAATGTCTCTGTCTCTCGGCGCTTTGGCCAGAAAGTTCGCAAGATCGCGGCGCAGGACTTCGATATCGGCGAACGACTCCCTGGAATAGACGACATGGGTATATCGGGGGGTATCGTGCTTCTCGAATGCCATGGCAATTCTCCTTGCGGATGATAATATGTCGCGCCTATTGAAAAGTCAAACGCAAAGGTCAATAATATATTCACATACGCGTACTCCATGGCGCATTGAACCGCGAAAGCCGGCAACACATGCCCGATTCCCCGATTATTGAAATTACCGGAATATCAAAAACCTTTATTGCGATTCCCGCGCTCAAGGAAATTTCATTTGCGATAGCCGCCGGAGAATCGGTCGCCCTGCTTGGGGCCAATGGGGCCGGCAAAAGCACTTTGTTTAATATCGTCATGGGATTTATCGCGCCGGACTGCGGCACGGTGAAGGTTTTGGGGAATACGAAATTTCCTTATCCGCATTCCCTGCGGGAGGAAATCGCCATTGTTGCGGATCATGCCGGCCCTGTGCCATGGGCAAGCGCCGTCGATCTCGCCAAACTGTATGCTGCGATATACCGGCGATGGGATGATGGGCTGTTCCGGTCGCTTGCGGATCAGTGGGCCATCGATGTCTTTCGCCGGCTGAACGCGCTTTCCAAAGGCCAGAAAAGGCTGGCGGAACTGGCCTTGATCGCGGCGTGCCGTCCTTCGGTGCTCGTGCTTGACGAGCCGTTCAACGAACTCGATCCCGTAATGCGTGTGCGCGTTCAGAAAGAGCTGCGCCGCATGCAGCGCACGGATGGAACGACCGTTTTTTACGCGACGCATATTCTCACCGAAGTCAAGGCCGTGGCAGACCGCATAATAGTCCTTAAAGCGGGCGCCAAAGTCGCAGACGCGGTGATTGGTGAAAACGATGGCGGCGCAGAGGCGGTTTTTATGCGCCATTACGGCCTTACGCCTGCGGGCGCGGTGCAGTGAAGATTGCGGCAAGTCTATGCGCATCATACTTTCAGTAGCCATATTTTTCTTTAAAACGGTCTATTTTTCTCCTGCTAATAATCCGGCGTGTCTGGTCCTCATTGTACTTGCCGCTTTTCTTGCATTAGGCGCTTCACTCGGCAAGCACGAGTTGCTTGCGCTGATGTTCGCGGCCGCCTGCGCGCATGCGCTGATGCCTGCGCTGCGCAATGGCCGAAAGGCGGCGGAAACCCGGCCGGACGCGGAAGCCGTTTCATCGCTTTTAATGTTGCCGGTGTCACGGCGTACGGTCATCTCCGGCGCGCTGGTTTCCGCGCTGCTGTATTTCGCATTTTTCCAGACCGCTTTCGGCGCGCTCATGGTCCCGATGGAGTCCCTGCCGGGATTTATTGACGAACCGGAAAAGCTGGTGCGTATGGTTGGGTTCGGAGAGATCGAAGTGCGGTACACCGGCCCGGTCTCGGCGCCGGGCGCGCGCAATCTGGTCAGCGATCTGACCGTCTGCGCGGAACCTTCAATGCTGTTTGGATCTCTTCCGGGCGCCCGAGGCTGGCCGATGTGGATCGGCGCAGCGTTCCTGCTGATTTTCCTTGGTGATTTTGCGTCGTATTACCGAAGACTGCTTTTGCTGTCGGACCGGGTGCTGGATTATGCACTGTCCGGTATTTCACTCGTGGGCGCGGTGTTTTTCGGCGCGCTCATTGCGGCGGATGTAGCGCTGCCGTCCATGATGCAGTATCGAATGTCGGTGGTTGCAGCGGAGTATCGACCGGAGCTTATGGCGGGCCTGGGGCTCTGGACAGGCGCTGCGCTGCTTAGGATATTCCGGCTGTGGCATGGCGCACAGGGGCGATAGACAGCAAATGAATGCGGTCCACGCCCCGGTCGCTGTCTGATATTCCGGGCCTCTGAAAGTATAGAATTATGAAAACTGCAGGTTTCCTGGTATTTGCCAGCCTGCATCGGGAGCTGCTGATGCGACTATACGCATTTGACGCGCTGATGCTTGTTTGCGCGGCAGTGTATCTGATCATGCCGGTTTCCATTCTTGCCGTATCGCTTTCCAACCTTGTTTTCCTTTTCCTGGTGATGATTTCCTGCATGCTGTATCAGCTGCATCTTGTGCGCACGTACTGCGGGGATGCGGCATTTTATCTGAATCTGCCTGTACGCAGGCGTGATTGGGTATCAGCAGCATTCCTGGCATTGCTGGCGCCGGGGACCATCGGATTGGTTGCCTGCATTGCGTTCTTGTCAGTCGCATGTGGAACTTCCGGTATGTCCGGAGAGATACTTGAGCGGGGAGAGCATGTGCTGATAGTGTTTATCCTGCTTAAAGCATTGCCGTTGCCCACATTTATAAAATTCCGCAGGCACCCGGCGCTGGTGGTGCTTTTATATATGCAGATCGCACTCATCCAGGTTGTGCTGATGATCGCGCAGGAACTCTTTTTCTCCCGGCTGGCAGATCCGCGGCCGCTTATGACGGCGCTGTTTATCGCAGGAACGCTGCTCCTTTGTTTTCGCGTAGTCAATCGAGCGCGGCTGGAGTGATGTGATCGCTCCCATCCCGGCACATCCCGGATGCGCCGGGATTGCCGATCCCTGCCTGATGTATTTTGCTTTCCCTTGTGTGATCCGGATATGGCATCTCAAACCCTTAACCGCGCGTTCGGCCGTGGAAGTTCCGTCTCTTGCAGCAGGGGAGCACGGCCGGCGTACAATCCCGCTATCAAGGCCTGATTCCAATGTCTAATGAAATCTTTGTATCTCCTGAAGGAAAAGACGCCTGGTCCGGCAGGTTGCCGTCGCCGAATGCGGATAAAAGCGATGGCCCGGTGGCCTCGATCCAGCAGGCCATCAAAAATGTCCGCCAGCAGCGCATGGCCGATAAATTCGTAGGGTCGGCAATCGTGCGCCTGCGCCAGGGCCGGTATCATTCATGGCGCGCCGTGACCATCCATCCGGAAGATTCGCATATCACTTTTGCCGCGTATGAAGGCGAAACGCCGGTCATCGACGCCGGCATGAAAATCGACGGCTGGCGCGAGGAGAAGGTCAACGGCAAAGCGGCCTGGACGGCCGATGCGTCCCGGGCAATCGACCGGATCGGCTATTTCCATCAATTGTTCGTCAACGACCGGCGCGCGCAGCGGCCGCGGCTGCCTAAAAAGAAGATGTTCTGGATGGAGAGCGTGCCGGAAACGCCGGTGGACGAATATCACTGCTTTGCGCCATGGCAGAAGAAGCAGTTCGTCGCCCGCGCAAAAGACATGCGGAACTTCCGCAATCTCGGCGACACCGAAATGGTGCTGCTCCACTGGTGGATCGAAGAACGAAGGAACATCTCGTCGTTCGACGAAGCTTCGCGCATGGTCACGCTTGCGGACGATACCTGCATGATATTGACGGACGATCATAATAAGCGCTATGGACGCTATTACCTTGAAAACATCTATGAGGCGCTGACCGAGGCGGGCGAATGGTACCTGGACCGGCAGACCAGCCAGGTTTTTTATATCCCGAGAGCCGGCGAGACGATCAAGGACGCGGAAGTTTTCGCCGCGGGCCACGAACAGGTGCTCAAGTTCGCCGGCAAGCCGGAGGAGAAACGCTGGGTGGAGGGCGTTTCCTTCCAGGGGATCGTTTTCGAGCATACCGAATGGAAAAAACCCAATACCAGCGTGCAGGCGACCATGTGGATGCCGTCGGGCATTTATCTGGAAGGCGCACGCAACTGCGCGTTTGAAGATTGCATTATCAGGCATATGGGCGCCTGGGCCGTGGAGGTGGGGCAAGGGTGCCATAACATCCGCATTGCGGGAAACACGATCACCGATATCGGCGGCGGCGGCATCAAGGTCAGCGGGTCAGATTACTGGGGCCCGCTGCATGGCCGCACCGGCAATGTCACGATCACCGACAACGAGATCTCTTCCCTGGGCCGCGTGCACCATAGCGCAGTGGGGATCCTGATTGCCCATGCGGGCGGCTGCAGCGTCATGCACAACCATATTCATGATCTGTACTATACCGGAATCTCCTGCGGATGGGTATGGGGATTCAACCCGAGTGTCGCGCATGACAACCGGATCGAAAAAAATCACATCCACAATCTGGGTCAGGGGCTGCTCAATGATATGGGCGGCGTCTATACGCTGGGCGTGCAACCCGGCACCACCATCCGCGGCAATCTGATCCATGACATCACCAGCAACGGCTATGGCGGCTGGGGCATATATCCCGACGAGGGATCCACCGGCATCACCATTGAAAACAACATCGTCTATACGACATCATGCCAGCCGTTCCATTTGCATTATGGGAACGAACTGAATATCCGCAATAATATCTGGGCGTTCGGCAACGAGGGCCAGATCGCCGTCAGCCGCGGGGGCGATTCCCGTCACGGCAATACATGGCTTTACAGCACCGGAACGGTGCTGACCTTTGAGCGCAATATCGTGATCACGGACAACCGGCCGGTATTCGTGGGCGGCATGGACGATGTAACGGGCAACCTGGAAAGGCGCTGCTTCATCAGCGACCTCAATCTCTTTTATGATGTCAACCAGGCCCCGCTTTTCGCGGTCAATGCCGGCCACATGATGCGCGCGAAGGGCTATGACCGAAGGTTCGACTGGGCCGAATATCTTTCATTCGGCTATGACGCGCATTCGATTATCGCCGATCCGCGCTGTGCGGACATCAAGCGCTTCGATTTCACTCTCGGGAAGGATTCTCCGGCCCTGGCGCTGGGTTTCAAGCCGATTGATATGAGCGACATTGGGCCGCGGCCAAGGGAGAAACGCTACTGACCTGCATCGATGCAAGCCGGGCGCATTGACAAGAGGTCATGCTGCCGTGGGTTCCATCATCCCATCTTCCGCCGCATTGCGCCCGTGGGTCAATCGCCAGACTTTTGCATACTTCCTGATCCAGATCACCGCCGCCACATCCTCCGCGACCCACACACCCGTCATCGAATAGAGGTGCTTGACGTAATTGCGGATTTCTTCGATTTGTTTCAGGTTGTCACTCATATGCTTTTTGGCCTTTAATAATGGTATCGGCAATTTTCTTCTTTAACTTAAGCGATTGAGGCTGATTGAGAATTCAGGTATGTATTTAATTGATAAATAGGGTGATATAGCGACGCACATCGCTCCAAAGCCGGTTTGCTTAATCGATTTAATCAACGCGGGGTTTCGAAATGCAGGGCTAAGCCAGAAAATTCAAATACACTTCCCCGATCTGCGCGCTGGCACTTGACGTATGGTAGGCTGAAATGCCCGCGATGGTGTTGCCGGCGATTGTGGAACCGGCTTGATGCGCGACAAGGTCGATTGTTTGGATGCCGTATGCGTCGAGGCTTTTAAGCTCGTTCACATCACTCACGCCGTCACCGTTTTCATCCTGCCAGATTTGCAGTTTTTCGAAGATCGGATCATTCCGGTCGATACGGTTGTTCCCGTCGCTATCATATTTCCGGAGCTCCGCGAACCCGTCGGAAGCGCCATTGGCATCGCCGAAGAGTTCCCGTCCGTCATTGATGCAGCCGTCGGAATTCCGGTCGTATGCCAGCAACCCGTCGTGAGGCGATACCCATGAGACATTCTCCGGCGTTCCGTCGGCGGTCAGATCGAATCGTACGCCATAGCCTTTGCGCGCATCGGTAAGTTCGATACCGTCGCTGTCAAGGTCAACCACCAGCGGATCGGCGGAAGCGGGCTGCTGCTGCGTCTGCGCTTCCACGCGCAGCCGTTCTTCGTGCTCCAGATGTATTCGAATCGTGCCGTTTTCATCCGTGGCAGCGATGTCGACGGTGTCTTTCCTGTTAAGTTCCATTGCCGCACGGGAAATGGTGACCGTATCGGATGGCCGCGTTTCCGGTTCGGCTGTGTCCTGCGATGCGGCGGCAGGATCGGTGATGGCGCGGACCGGAGGATCGGCCCTGTCTTTGCCGGTGAACATCAATTCGACCAGATCGCGCTGCATGGACATTTCAGGGTCCGCATTGTCAAGATCGATTTCCGAACCTTGGGCCTGGTCCGGCGTCTTGGGCACGGGAAGGACCGCAAGTGCGGCTGTATCGATGGATAGGAATGCCATTTTCTGCTCCGATGTTCAGGATTTTTTGAGGTCAGCGATTTATACTTGAGAGTACCGTATATTCCCATTCGCACGTCAAGCTGCCAGTAGATTGATTCCCTCTTGTCTGTCCAAGTCGATTTTATCTCGGATGAATTTCGCAAGGATATGATCTTCAGGCGAAACCGCGA
>Ga0315289_10010683_pt1 | contig 13115 bp, 9 predicted proteins | sample YL17G11_40_MG_FD_203452 | JGI IMG/M metagenome (GOLD analysis project Ga0315289, IMG submission 203452) | Sediment microbial communities from Yellowstone Lake, YNP, Wyoming, USA - YL17G11_40 | ecosystem: Environmental > Aquatic > Freshwater > Lake > Sediment | place: USA: Wyoming | collected...
AAAGGCGTCGAGGGCCGATTTATCCTTCCAAAGGTTGTGCGGCTCCTTGAACTCCGCGTTGACCGAGTAGCCCGGCCCGCGATGGAAGTTGAGACTGACGTGCAGGCCGTACTGGCCCGCCAGCTCGATGCCCCGGTCGAGCTTCGCCAGCATGGACTCGTTGATCTTGTAGTCGTCGCCACCCTCGATCCAAAGCCGATAACATGTGGGAAACCGCAGGAAATTGAACCCGAAGTCCCGAATCCACTTGAAGTCATCCTCCCGGAAGTCCCCCCGGCTCCGCATCGTGAACATCTCCAGCAGATTGAACCCCCGCCAGCGGGGAATGGCGGTCTGCGCCTTGGACGGAGCGGATTGCGCCTGCTGCTGTGCATCGGCGGCCAACCTCGTTCCGGCCAAGCCCGCCAATCCGACGGCAGCGTTCTTCAGAAAATCGCGACGGCTGCTTGTCATTTCCGGTACCTCCATTGCCATTTGTCCCCCTACCGATACCCCCTCCCCGCGTCCCCGTCAACCGCCATGTCCCCGACCCCACTCCTGCCATCGCAATTCGCCCGCCCTTTCATGTCATTGCCAGGAGGCCAAAGGCCAAGCCTGCCCTCGCGAAAGCGGGGAAGCAATGCCGGCCGTGGAAATTGGCTTTGTTTTTACAGAGACACAGTCCGTGTGCTTTCCCATAACCCTTTTCCCGAATGGCAGTTGGCGTCATTTTTGCTACCGGAGAATTGGCTTTGTTTTGCATAATCGGCCCTCATCTGATCACGGCAGAGGACTCAGAGCAACCGCCCGGCGTAACCAAGAACAACGAATCCGCAGATTGCGCCGATTTACGCAGATTTGATCCTCCGGAATCTGTGAAATCTGTTGAATCTGTGGATGATCTAAGTTTCTTTCGCCTGAGGATTCACAGCAATTCCCCTTACTATTTGCTATCTACGATTTGCGATTCATTATCGAACTCCGACTATAGTTTAGTAATTATCATATATTCGCAGCCGCTCGGCGTCAACCCAAATTCCGGACCATGCAAGGCTTTTTACTGGCCACCGATGGATGCAGATAAACCCTTGTCAGACACGGAGTTGCGGGATTTACACGAACCCCGACTCTATCATTCCCCCCAAAGAGTATCGCACTGGGGCGGGCGTCACGAATTACGAGCCACAATTGCGGATTCTGGATTTGCCTTGCTGCACGCATGCGACTACAATCCTGGCTACAGGGGCGGAGTGTGACGGCCTTAGAGGACGACAGGAGAGCCTGAAAATGAAATGAAGGGTACGCCTGGCCCCCAAAGCAATGTCCGCAGATCAGTCGATATAATCTTTATGGGACATGCGCTCGCATGTCCGCAGAGGGATGCAGGAAAGCCAGGGGATCTCAATCATGGCGAAACGTGAAACGAGTGTCGGTTCAATGACGCCTGCCCAGGCCACGGCGATCGCGGAGGCCTACTTGTCTGAACTGAGGGACACCCGCGCCACGCATGCCAACATGCCCGAAACATCCTACTACCCCGTGCTTGCCAATCTGTTCAATGCGGTCGGCAAGACTCTGAAGCCCAAGGTCCGTTGCATTATGAATCTCAAGGACCAGGGTGCGGACTACCCCGATGGCGGTTTGTTCACGGCGGACCAGTTCGGGCGCAGAAGCGACGCTGAGCTCAAGGGCGGGCTGCTGCCCTCCCGCGGCGCCGTAGAAGCCAAGTCCCCGAACAAGGATGTGAAAACAATTGCCACGAGCGACCAAGTCCGAAAATACCTCGATCTATACGGGATCGTCCTCGTGACAAACCTGCGCGATTTCCTCATCGTGGAGCGCGGTCCGGACCAACAGCCGAAGGAACGAGAGTCATTCTCTCTGGGCCACAATGAAAAAGATTTCTGGCAGAATAAAGTTGCGCATCCTCGCACCACAGCGAATGAGAAGGGCCAGCAGTTCATCGAGTTTGTCAAACGTGCCTGTCTGCACAATGCGCCATTGCAGAATCCCAAGGAGGTGGCATGGTTCCTCGCATCCTACGCGAAGGATGCACTGGCCCGCGTCGAGCAGCAGAGACAGTTGCCTGCTCTGCAAGCGTTTCGCTCGGCACTGGAAGAGGCTCTGGGCATGAAATTCACCGAGGAGAAAGGCGAGCATTTCTTCCGCTCGACGCTGGTCCAGACCCTCTTTTACGGCGTCTTCTCCGCTTGGGTGCTTTGGTGCCGAGAGAATCCACACCCAAATGCCGTCTTCGATTGGGGGCTGGCGGCTAAAACGCTTCATGTTCCCTTTGTGCGGTCTTTGTACTGGCAGCTTGCCCACCCGCGCCGGCTTATGGGTCTGAACCTGATCGAAGTGCTCGAATGGGTGGACGGCGTCCTCAACCGTGTGGACCGAACCGAGTTCTTCAAGCGATTTCGAGAGGAACACGCGGTCCAGTACTTCTATGAGCCCTTCTTGGAGGCCTACGACCCGGAACTGCGCAAGGCCCTGGGCGTCTGGTACACGCCGCCGGAAATCGTCAAATACCAGGTCGCCAGGGTGGACGCGGTCTTGCGGGAAGAGTTGAACCTCCCGGATGGACTCGCCGACCCCAACGTCATTGTCCTCGATCCCTGTTGCGGCACAGGGACGTACCTCGTCGAAGTCCTGCGCCAAATTGCCACGACATTGCGTGGCAAGGGTGCCGACGCTTTGATCGCCTCCGACCTCAAAGAAGCTGCCATGAACCGTGTCTTCGGTTTTGAGGTCCTCCCGGCGCCCTTTGTCGTCGCGCATCTGCAACTGGGCCTGATGCTCCAGAAGGAAGGCGCACCGCTCTCGCACCACAAGGACGAGCGCGTCGGTGTGTATCTGACCAACGCGTTGACCGGCTGGGAGCCGCCGAAGGGAGCCAAGGCGACCCTGCCTTTGCCGTATCCGGAACTCGAAGAAGAACGCGACGCCGCCGAGCAGGTGAAGCGCAAGAAGAAGATTCTGGTCATCCTGGGAAATCCCCCTTACAACGCCTTCGCCGGTGTCGGCCCTGAAGAGGAACAAGGATTGGTCGAGCCGTACAAGAAGGACCTCAACAAGCCGATGGGCGAGGGCGGATGGGGCATCCGAAAGTTCAACCTCGATGATCTCTATGTGCGATTCTTTCGTCTGGCCGAGCGGCGCATCGCGGAAATGACCGGCCAGGGCGTCATCTCGTTCATCTCCAACTTCTCCTACTTGAGCGACCCCTCCTTCGTCGTGATGCGTCAGCGGTTCCTCGCACAGTTCGACAAGTTCTGGTTGGACTGCATGAACGGCGACAGCCGCGAGACCGGCAAGCTGACGCCCGACGGGATGCCCGACCCCTCTGTCTTCTCGACCGAGTACAACCGTGAAGGCATCCGCGTGGGTACGGCGGTTTGCGTCATCGTTCGTAAGCCGACGCGCCAGAGGAAACCTGTGGTTCGCTTCCGGCACTTCTGGGGCGTCAACAAGCGTGCGGAGTTGCACGACAGCCTCAAGACAAAGAGGTTCAATGCGACCTACACACTGGCGTCTCCATCGCGCGACAATCGTCTCTCTTTCCGCCCGGAAGAAGTTGCCGGCGACTATGTAGTCTGGCCGAAGATTGTGGATCTCTGTGCGGTTCCGCCCCTCAATGGATTGATGGAGAAGCGAGGCGGAGCGTTGATCGACATGGATCGCGCGAGACTTGAAGAACGGATGCGGGACTATCTGAACGCCGATTTGTCGTGGGAGGACTACAAAGCTCGACGGAACGCGCTGACGGAGAACGCGGCGGCGTTCAACGCAAAGGCCTCACGGCAGAAGGCAATCGACGCGGAGACGTTCGACGTCAATCGCTTGTGCCGATACACGCTCCGGCCCTTCGATGTGCGATGGTGCTACTATACGTCGGTAAGCCCCGTCTGGAACCGTGCGCGTCCGCGCCTTTGGGCGCAGCTTTGGAGGGGTAATCGGTTCCTCATTACCCGTTTTCGATCAAGCTCCGATTGGGAGGGCCATCCCATCAGTTTCACGACGGCTTTGCTCGATGACCACTATATCGTGCCCGATGCGGTGGCCATTCCGCTGCGGTTGTGCAACGGGGATCGTTTGAGCAAACGGCAGCGTGCGACCCTCTTTGACGCTTTGGACGGGGGCTGCGTTGAGGACCAGCCTGTCTCCAATGTCTCCAAGCGCGCACGCGTCTACTTGGCCACGCTGGGCCTCACAGATCCGGACGCTGATACGAAGACGGCGGAGCTCCTTTGGATGCACGCACTCGCAATCGCGTATAGCCCGGCATATCTGACGGAGAACACAGACGGGATCCGGCGGGACTGGCCGCGTGTCCCCCTTCCGTCGGATCGCAAGGCTTTGCAGGCATCGGCGGCTCTGGGCGAGCAGCTTGCATCGCTTCTCGATACCGAGGCAGGGGTACCCGGCGTCACAACGGGCACGATCGCGCCGGCACTGAAGACGATAGGTCTTACGACCAGGATGGAAGGCAACGAGATCGACTTGGCCTTGACAGCCGGCTGGGGGCACGGCGGCAAGGACGGCGTGGTTATGCCGGCCAAGGGCAAGTTGTCCGAGCGTTCGTACGAGGGGGATGAGGTCAAGGCCATCGAGGCAGAAGGCTCGGCGCGCGGCATGACAGCCAGGGACGTGATTCGCCTGCTCGGCGAAAAGACCCGCGACGTGTATCTGAACGATACGGCCTACTGGCGCAATATTCCGGTGAACGTGTGGGATTATCACATCGGCGGGTATCAGGTCATCAAGAAATGGCTGAGCTATCGTGAGCAGGAATTGCTCGGCCGGCCGCTGAAGTCCGAGGAGGCGCGCGAAGTGATGAACATGGCCCGGCGGATCGCGGCCATCATCCTGCTGCAACCGAAGCTGGACGCGAACTATCAGGCTATCAAGAAGGCCACTTACCCCTGGAGCGCTGGTCGCGAGGTCTGAGCAGGCAAGCAAGGGCGGGATGCGGGCGATCTGGCGGGTCCGCACCATTTGCGCGGGACTTGGTTTGGGGTTTACGGCGGTCCTCGGCCGGCAACGGCGCGGACCGGGGAATCTCGGATGCACAAGAAAGCCATGGGGGTGGCGGTCGTCGCGGCAGCGCTGAGCGCCGGGGCCGTTGTGTATGGGGTTCTGCTGCGCGACAGGTATCGCGTCGCGGACATCTTGGCCGCCTATCAAGAGGGCGCGAGCTATCGTGATATCACGGTCGAGCATCCTCTTGACGGGACGCTGTTTCCGCCGGAGATGGTTCCCCCGACGTTCTGCTGGAAAGACAGCTCGTCGGCGTAGAGGGCGTGGCTGGTGCGGATCGAGTTTGCCGATGGGCAGCCGGAGGTGCAGGGTCTGACGCGCCGGCGGCGGTGGACGCCCGGCCTGCAAGAGTGGGAGAGCATCAAACGCCGCTCGCTCGAGCAGGAGGCTCACGTCACCGTTCTCGGCGTCGGGCCCGGCCGACCCGTGCGGGTACTGTCGCGGGCACAGCTCGCCTTTCGGACCTCGAAGGACCCGGTCGGGGCGCCCCTGTTCTATCGCGAGGTCATTCTGCCGTTTGCCGAGGCGGATAAGGACCCCTTGCGCATCCGCTGGCGTTTCGGGTCCATTGACTCGCCGCAGCCACCCCCAATTGTCCTGCACAATCTGCCGGTGTGCGCCAACTGCCACTCCTTCAGCGCCGACGGCACTACGCTCGCGATGGACGCGGACTACGCCAACAACAAAGGTGCGTACCTTATCACGCGGGTCCAGGAACAGATAGTGCTGGCACTGCGTGACATCATCTCGTGGAACGATTATGAGAGGTCCGGCCAGAGCTTCGGCCTGCTATCGCAAATCTCCCCCGATGGGCGGTACGCCGTCAGCACGGTCAAGGACCTGGCGGTCTTCATGGCGAGGCCGCCGCTGGCCTTCTCACAACTGTTCTTCCCCGTCAAGGGGATTCTGTGCGTGTTCGACCGGCAGGCGGGCACGTTCCGCGCGTTGCCCGGGGCCGACGACCCTAACCCCGTGCAGAGCAATCCGACCTGGAGTCCCGATGGCAAGTACATTGTCTTCGCGCGGACCCGGGTCCCCGATCTGAGCGGGACCCACAGCCAGGGCGTGACACCTCTGACCCCGAACGACGGTATCGCGCTGACCTGGGAAGGCAAGCCGTTCCAGTTCGAACCTGTACCGGATTCCTTTCAACGGCGGCGCCGGCGGCACGCCCGAGCCCCTGGCGGGCGCCTCCCATAACGGCATGAGCAACTACTTCGCCCGCTATTCACCCGACGGCCGCTGGATCGTGTTCTGCCGGGCGCGAAGTTACATGCTGCTCCAGCCCGACAGCGAGCTGTACATCATTCCGGCCGAAGGCGGCCCAGCTCGTCGGCTTCGCTGCAACACCGCCCGGATGAATTCCTGGCATAGCTGGTCGCCCAACGGCAAGTGGCTGGTCTTCTCCTCGAAGGCCTATTCGGATTACACCCAACTGTGCCTGACCCACATTGACGAGAACGGCGCGAGCACACCCCCGGCGCTGCTGGCCCATCTGACCGCCCCCGACCGTGCCGCGAACATCCCGGAATTCGTCAACACGCAACCGGGAGCCATCGTCCGAATCCGCGAGCAATTCCTGGATGATCGTTAGTTCCTCGGTGACGACATAATGCGGAGCGCGCCCGCCATGCGGGCGGCCCAACGAAAAAGGCCGTGGAGGGGTGTCCACGGCCGAATCGCAAGGGTCTGGTAAAAGACTGCTTGCTATTATCACTCTTTTGGTTCCGGAGCCTGCGCCGAGGCCGGCATGCCCGATCCTCCGGGGGTGAACCTCTGCCCCGCGGCCACAAAGTGGCAAACTGGGGCATAGTTAGCCAAACCCCCCATGCTAACTATATCGACCGCTCCGTGTCAAGGGTTTATGTCCACTGCGCGGGTAACGGGGTGCGGCCGGCATAAGGTGGCGGATTTTGATTCATCCTTCCACGCCGTGGTTCCACCCCCAGGCGGAAGCCTTTTCATTGTCATTTCGACCGGAGGCCGAAGGCCGGAGCGGAGAAATCTGGCCGCGAACGGACGACACACCGGATTCGCAGCCAGATGTCTCGACTCCGCTGCGCTCCGCTCGACATGACAGAGTGCAGCCCCTCCGCGACCTTTCTCCGGATGGGTGCAGGTGCTGCCACCATATTCCGACCACACCCGGGTAACGTGTGCGGCTACGTTTTGTGGGCGGAACAGGCCCGATTTGTCATGCTGAACGAAGTGAAGCATCTGGCCAGCGCAGGAAAAGCTCCCGCTGCATCCAATCCACGTTCAAATCCATGACCAGAGATCCTTCGCTGACGCTCAGGATGACAGAATCCGTGGGGGAAATCGTCTTATACAGCGTTGGGGCAACCCACGAAATTCAGGCGCACGCCGGGTAGGGCTTTCCGGGGGGCGGCGATTTTAGTACAATCCCACGTGCGAACCAGAGAAACGCATGTGTTCCTAAATGAACTTTTGCAGAATGGAGATTAGGCTTACTTGAGGAAGGAAAAATCGTCTTCGTGATTTTCCCTTCCGAACGGCAGGCGCTTGATGCACAATCCGTGAGGCGGATTATTCAAGGAAATCGGTTCTGGGATTTCCTTGAATAATATGAGCCTAATCTCCATTCTGCAAAACTCCTATTCCTAAGGTCTTGCTCAGTCGGGATATAGAGAAATGGGATTGCCGGTAGTGGCGATAATTGGTCGGCCGAACGTGGGTAAGAGCAGTCTGCTCAACGCCCTGGCCGGGGAGATGATCAGCATCGTCGAGCCGACGGCGGGCGTGACGCGGGATCGCGTCAGCACGTTCATCGGGCGCGACAGCCGGTACTTCGAACTGATCGATACCGGCGGCTACGGCGTCGTCGATTCCGACCACCTCAGCGAGCACATCGAAGGCCAGATCCTCCAGGCGATCGAGTCGGCCGACCTCGTGCTCTTCATCGTCGATATTCGCGAGGGCATCACGCCGCTCGATCAGAAAATCGCCGAGCTGCTCCGCAAGCATAACCTGGACGTGCTCGGCGTGGCGAACAAGGCCGACACAGGCAAGATGTTCCCCGCCGCCGGTGAGTTCACCCGGCTGGGCTTCGGCGAGTTCCTCCCGGTCTCGGTACAGAACAATCTCAACAAGGCCGTCCTGCTCGACCGCATCTTCGAGCGGATCGAGCACCTGGAGCAAACGGGCGCCCCGCCGGAGCCCGTGATGAAGATCGCCATCGTCGGCAAGCGCAACGCCGGCAAGAGCAGTCTCGTCAACGCCATCGCCGGCACGGAGCGGGTCATCGTCAGCGAGGTCCCCGGCACCACGCGCGACGCCATCGACGTGCGGATCCAGAAAGACGGCAAGACCCTGCTCGTTATCGACACCGCCGGCGTCCGCAAGCGGGCCAAAATGAGCAGCGACATCGAATTTTACGGCTACGTCCGCGCGGTGCGCTCGATCGGCCGGGCCGACGTGGTGTGGCTCCTGATCGATGCCACCGCGCCGGTCTCGGAGATCGATAAGAAGCTGGCCCACCTGATCGCCGAGGAGTTCAGGGCCTGTATTATCGTGGTCAACAAGTGGGACCTGGCCAAGAACGCGGCCGCCACGGGCGATTACGAGGGGTATCTGACAAAGACCATGCCCGTCCTGAGTTATGCCCCGATCTCGTTCACGACGGCCACGGCGGGCAAGAACGTCCAGAGCACGCTGGACCTCTCGGCCGAGCTGTTCAAGCAGGCGAACACCTGGGTCACGACGGGCCGGCTGAACAAGGCCTTCGAGATCGTCCGGACGGAGCGGGCGGCCCCCGGCAAGCGAGGCACGAAATGGCCGAAGATTTATTACGTGACGCAGGTCGCGGTCAACCCGGTGACCTTCATGATGTTCGTGAACGATCCGGGCCTGTTCGACGAAAACTATCGCCGCTTCGTTGCCGGCCGCCTCCGCGACCTGCTTCCCATCTCCGAAGTCCCCATCCGCCTCCTCGCCCGCCCCAAAACCTCCCGCCGCGAGGAGCCGAAGACATAGAGTTGTTTTCCCCACGAAGAGTGCCAACCATGGCAAAGGGTCAGCCATGCATTTGGCAACTGTGCTGGATAATTGGATCAACCAGTCTGATTTGGAAGTAAATACCCAGGCGATAAATACTCCCCAGGTATCTGGCTCTCCCTGGGTAGATAGATAGCCACAGGTATTTCAAGGCGCGACAAATACCTGCACATTACTGGGCCAACGTCCTTCCAATCGAGATTGCCGAGACCACAACCGAGTGCCGGTAGAGCAATTGACTTTATCCCCTCGCTCCTATGATTTGCCACGATCCACCGGAGACCCTCTTCAATTCCATTCAAATCCGAGTTCTCGCGCCAGTGTCGCTTTGTGGCAAACAGAAGGAACCATTTGACGCCATTCGGCGTCACGATCGCGCCTGGCTCATCGATCAGCTCGTCATCAAGGGAGGCTTCTCGCTTATATAGATACGGTTTGCCCATCGTCAACCACTTCTTGCGGCATGCATCCTGGTAGACCACATATACGTCTGGGAACTGGTATTTCGCGCGAGAGGCAAGGCCTTTGCCCATGATTCCGACGGTATTTACACTTACTGTCAAGGTCTGATTGTTTGAGAAGAACATATCGCCTTCGACAAGAGAGAGAAGCCGCGTGATGTGATACCCCATAGCCGGTCTGAAGAACATGTTCGGTTCAGGAATAATGGGCAGTTCCGGCCGACACAGGAGAGTTCTCGCTCGTTCCGCCACATCGTGGTTTGCGACATAGACGCTGTGTATGAGGTCTGCTGGTATGGCTCCTGGCACGAGGCACTCGGCCATAATCTTCCTTTTGGACCCATCGACGGAGTTCCACCATTCGCTGCGTATCGTGTCCCAGATTTCCGACACCGCTTCCATGCCGCTTCCATAGTCAAAGAACTCGGTCGCGTTGTTTGCCGCATTACCGTTGGTAATGTATGCGCCCGATGTTTCTAAGACTCGGGGTTGTATGCCAAGCACCGCAATCTCTTTGAGGTCTCGCTCGTGGACGACCCGAAACAGCATTGGGTTGCGCGGTTGGAAATAGACATTCGCAAACTCCCAAAGGCTACGACCATCAGGGGTGGTCTTGGTCTTCCGATTGCTTACGATCTCAGCATCGTAGATCGCCTTATACTCTATGTTGTGATCCTCAACATAGCGGTGTGAGAGAATGCCTTGAGAGAGAATCGACGGAAGATTCTCAATGTGAGTGATATAATATAGGCTCTTTATCTCTGGTTTTTTCTTGCGTTTACCCATTCAAACCGCCAATAGCAGTTGCTTCTAACATCCGACATTCCTCGGGTTGCATGAAACACGATAGCACAGCACCTCGGGCAAATCAAGAGAATCGACAGAAAAGAGCCGCCATCTGTTTCTATCAGTCTTTCATCGTTCGTATTTCGCGGGAGAGTCCTGCCACAGAATTCATCAAGGCCACAGAAAGGGCAGGTTGCATCGTTTCCAAGCTCTGTGTTCTCTGTGGCCTCTGGGGCGGAAACCGCCTTGCGGATTGCCGGGCGCACGGCAGACCCTGCCATGGATTCTATTCGTATAAAAAAAGAGCGGTCGATCCTGACATTCTATCGTGTCTTATAGGGAGCCGGGGTGGTAGAATGTGGGTGTTTGGCTGACTCATGTGAAAGGAGAATCTTATGGGTACGACCGTGTTGTTCGCTGTTGTGGCTGTTGTAATCCTGTTTTTTCTCTCGGGCATAAGGATCGTCCGTCCTACGCACCGGGGCCTCATCGAGAGACTCGGCAGGTACCGGCATTTTGCGGCACCGGGTTTCAACTGGATCATTCCTCTGGTTGACAGAATGATCCAGATCAATATCACCGAGCAGATGGTGGACGCTCGGCCGCAAGAGATCATTACGAATGACAATCTCAATGCGAGCGTGGATGCCCAGGTCTATTTCAAGGTCAAGGATGACGAGGACAGCGTCAAGAGCTCTCAATACAATGTCAACAATTACCAGTTTCAGATTGTCAACCTCGCCCGCACGACCCTGCGCAACATCATCGGTACGCTGACGCTGAAATCGGCCAACAGCGAAAGAGACAAGATCAACACCGCGCTTCTGGAGACGTTGACCAGGGAAACCAAGCACTGGGGTATGGAGATCGTCCGGACGGAGTTGAAGGAGATCGACCCTCCCAAGGACGTTCAGGAGACCATGAACAAGGTCGTGAAGGCGGAGAACGAGAAGGTCGCCTCCCTGGACTTTGCCGATGCGGTGGAGCGCCAAGCGGATGGCGTCAAGAGAGCGGAGATCAAGAAGGCCGAGGGGATCAAGCAGGCCAAGATTCTCGCGGCGGAGGGCGAGGCCGAAGCGATCCGGCTGGTCAACGAGGCGGCCAACACGTACTTCGTGGGAAACGCACAACTGCTCCGCAAGCTGGAGGCCCTGGAGAAGTCTCTGAGTCAAAATGCCAAGATCGTCATTCCTACCGGCACGGAGCTCGTGAACGTGATTGGCGAGATGGCCGGCGTCCTGCCGCTCATCCGGCAACCCCACGAGGCCGGGCCGAAGACCAAAACCGCGGAGTGATGTCCCCCTCGAATCATTCACGCGACCTCTCGACGGCGGGGCCGTGTTCGGTGCATCGTTTGCCGCGTGGGTCAAAGAACCAAGCCTACGTACTCTTACTCTAACACTTGCGAGCGGGGCTGATTTTGCTACACTGGCACATAGGACATCGATAGCCCTTACAACCAGATTCGGGAGGCTATATGATTAGCGTGCTTGTGCTGGCTACGATTGCGATATTCGCAGTCGCCTATATCACCTATGGCCGGTTCCTCGCCAAGCAGATGAATCTCGCCGACAACTACCAAACGCCCGCGCATGAGATCAACGACGGCGTGGACTATGTGCCGGCCCGGGCGTCCCTGCTGCTGGGGCAGCATTTCTCGGCCATTGCGGCGGCAGGGCCGATTGTCGGGCCCATCCTGGCGGCGAAACTGTTCGGATGGCTGCCGGCGCTGCTGTGGATCGTGCTCGGGGCGATCTTCATCGGGGGCGTACACGACTTTGCGGCCCTGACGGCCTCGGTGCGGCACAAGGCCGCCTCGGTCGGCGAGATCGCCCGGCGGTACCTGCCCGGCCGGACGTACATCTTCTTTCTCGTCTTCATCTGGCTGACGCTGGTGTACGTCATCATCGCGTTTACGGACATCACCGGCCAGACGTTCCGGGCGGTGGCCCAGGGCGAGGCCTACGGGCCGGGCGTGGCGGCGTCCTCCATCCTGTACCTGGGTCTGGCGGTGGTCATGGGCGTGCTGCTGCGCTACAGCAAGCTCAAGCTGTGGCTGCTGACGACGATCTTCCTGCCGCTGGTGCTGCTGGCCGTGTGGGTCGGGCCGCGACTGCCGGCATCCGTGCTGGATTTCTTCGGCGGCGTCTCGGCGAAACAGTGGGATGTCTTTCTGTTGGTCTACTGTTTTATCGCCTCGATCATTCCGATGTGGCTGCTCTTGCAGCCGCGCGGCTATCTCGGCGGCTGGCTGCTGTACTTGACGATCTTCATCGGTCTGGCCGGCGCCCTGTTCGGCGGCTTTGGAATCCAGTATCCGGCCCTGAACGTCTCGGGTCTCAAGAGCCTGGTCGACGGGCGGCTGCTATTTCCTGTCCTGTTCATCACGGTGGCCTGCGGCGCCTGCTCGGGCTTTCACGCCATCGTCGCTTCGGGCACGACCTCCAAACAACTGAACAAGGAGACGGACGCCCGCCCGATCGGCTATGGGGCCATGCTGCTGGAGGGCATCGTGGCCGTGCTGGCCCTGGCGACCGTCATCATGATCAAGCCCGGCTCCGAGCAGCTCAAGATGGACCCCAATCTGATTTACGCCAACGGCCTGGCGACCTACCTGGGCCTGCTGGGCGTCGGCTTCAACGTCGCTTTTCCGTTCGCCCTGCTGGCGTTCTCCACGTTCGTCTACGATACGCTCGATGTCTCGACGAGGCTGGCCCGCTACATCTTTCAGGAATTGACGGGCTGGCAGGGAATCGCGGGCGGGTGTCTGGCGACGGCCATCAGCCTGGCGGCCCCGCTGGTGTTCCTGCTGGCCACGCAGGAAAAGGCGTACCT
>Ga0315289_10010684_pt1 | contig 13115 bp, 9 predicted proteins | sample YL17G11_40_MG_FD_203452 | JGI IMG/M metagenome (GOLD analysis project Ga0315289, IMG submission 203452) | Sediment microbial communities from Yellowstone Lake, YNP, Wyoming, USA - YL17G11_40 | ecosystem: Environmental > Aquatic > Freshwater > Lake > Sediment | place: USA: Wyoming | collected...
GGTTTTCCAGGCTTTTGATCTGCAGCGTCAGTTGCTCGGAGCGTTGGCGGATTTCTTCCTTGGCCTGGGAAGTTTCGGCGCGGCCCCGCGCCAGCTCGTCGGCAACGTACTTGAGCTGCTCGACGACTTGGGTTTCTGCCCGTTTCAGTCGTTCCTCTTGTCCGACGAAAAACGCCCGTACCCGGTCGCGCTGCTGCTGGAGCGCCGCGGTAAACTTCTCTGTCCAGACTTCGCTGCTGGGCGTGGGCGGGGGGGAGACTTCCGGTGTCGCCATGGCTGCAAACGGGAACTCGATGGTTTGGTGGGGGAAGCCGGCCGCATGTCCTCCCATGTTTTCTATACGCTACGCTGGGGCAGCGGTCAAAATTGTCGTAACGGTTGTGACGATTGGCGCGATGCGGAGGAGGCTGCTACTTGATCCCCGCCATGAATCGCAAAAAATGGGCCTCCAACATCCGCCAGTCGCTGCCGAAGACGGCCGTGAAATCGGCGATCCGCTCGTCGGCCGTGACCTCGTGAAACGGAGGATGCCCAGCGGTCACCGCCAGATACTTCGCGTACTTGCCGGGCGTGGTCTCCACCAGGAAGAAGCTCAGCGCCCAGGCCTCGGCGTAAGCCGCCCCCGGACTGACGTGGAAAAACTCATCGGAGGCGACCATCGCCGAGAGCAATTCGGGCCGATGCCGCGGCCGCAGCAGTTTTTGAAATACTGCCAGACGCTCGTGGTTGATGCGCTCGCTTTGCTGGGTGTGATATCGGCTGTCGTACACGCCGGGCGCTTCGAACAGCATGGCGAGCCCTTCGGCCACCCAAACCGGCGGCGGCGAGTAGCGGCTGTGGACCGCCGTATTGAAAGCCGTCTGGTGCGTGGCCTCGTGAATCACTACCGAGGCGTTTTCCTGCCAGCGGGCCGAGCCTTCCTTTCCGCCCATGTCGTAGAGCATGATGCGGTTCGAGTCCAGCGCGTAATAGCCCAGCACGCCGGATGGGGCCGCCGTGCCCTGCTGGGCCGCATGACGCGCGAACTCGCCTTGGCTGCGGCAGACGACACCCACCAGCAGCAAAGGCGGCTGCTGAAGCTGGAACCCGCGGACCGAGAAGTAGTGTACGAACGAGCGGTACAAGTCTTCCAGGCGCTGGGCCCATTTGTCGCGTTGTCCGCGCGGGTGGGCCACCAGGTAGTGGCTGGTGCCGCTGACTTCGAACTCCTGCCCCAGCTCCCGCAGCAGCGCGGCGCGCAATTCGGAGGGAGAGTACCCGCGGAATCGATCGGCCGTTTGGCGGAAGTGGCCGGCCTCGTCGGGGGCGAACTGCCACAATCGTCCATCGCGACCCAACAGATGCACCTGCTGCGGGTCCCAGCAGAGCGGCGTGCCTTCGATCTTCTGTCCCCGAAGCGTCAGCTCCACCATGAACTGTCCAGCAGGCTCGGCCCGGACGTAATCTGTGCATGCCGCAGTGAAAATCACCGCGAGTGCGATCCGCAGGTTCATGTTTCGCGCAGGAGAAGATGACTTTGTCGAAAGGAAAGAGGACCGGTCAGCAGCAAACGGTCATTACAAATGTAGTGCGCACACGGCCGGAGTGCGGGCGTGGGAAGTTGCCTCGCCCTAAGGTGTTGACGCCATGACCGTTAAGCATCACAACTGTGGATCCAAGCACGCGGATGCTGCCGCCCGGTTCAAAGCCACCCGAGGTAAGAGAGGAAGTCCATCAGCCACGGATGGGTCCAAGGATTCCACGTCGGATAGCTGGCCGAGAGCACCGAAACGGCCAGAAGCAGCAGGGCCAGGCCACGCGTCCACGCCCGGGCGGCCATGGCGTCGGCGGCGGGCAGCATCGCCACCAGCCACAGCGGCGCAAACCAGAATACCCAGCGCAGTCCGCTGGTCATGCCGCCGTAGTTGCGATACTCGAAGCCTTTCTGCGGCTGAAGATAAAACGCCAGGCACAAGAGCGATACCGCGGCAATCAGCGCCGCCAGTTCGCGCAAGCGCCGGTCACGCCTGCTAAGCAGCCACATCACGGTGCCCACGGCGCTTAGCAGCCAGATCGGCGTGAGCGAGAAGATGCCGTGATGGCCGACGGTCACGTGCAGCGCATACACCGGCCAGGCGGATTCGCCTTGATCGATGCCCACGGGATTGTCCCAGTAGCTTTCGATTTCGCGGCCGTTGCGGACGTAGGTGTAGTGGTACCAGTCGTCGGCCGTGTCCTTGGCGCGGTGCAAATATGCCGGCACGAGGCTGCGGTGGGCGATCCAGTTGGTGCCGAAGAACGCGGCCGCCACCAGCAGTGCCGCCGGCGCGTAGCCCAGCAGCGTCGGCCGCGGGGCCTTCCAAAGGAGTGCCAGCGCGAGAAAGACGAGCAGTGCCGTGGCGGGCAGTTCCAGGGCCGCCGTCAAGGCTGCCATCAGTCCCGCCAGGGCAAAGTACCGCCAGCGGCGCTCATCGTCGCACCAGATGCGCACGGCCGCATACAGCGTCACCGCGGCCGATGCCGCCGCCGGCACGTGGTTGTTGGCGGTGACGGAAAAGGTGGTCAAAAACGTGCCCAGCGCCGCCGCGGCCATCACGAAGATCCGCCCCCAATCGGTCGTGCCGAGCCGTTCGACCAGCCGGGCCAGCAGCAGGAAGGCAACAATCAAAGGGAGCACATTGATCGTCACCAGCATGAATCGGCCGATGGCGTAAGGTTCGGTTTCCAGGGTTGCGCCGGTGAGATGGTAGATCACCCAATACTCGGCCGCCATGAGCGTGGCCATGAACGGCGGCTTGCTGGAATACAGATGCCCGCCGATCTGCCGCCCATCCCAGTTGAGCACGCGGTCGCCGTCGCGCCGCGGCGGAGGCGTCGCGGGATCGTGGTAGCGGCGGTTGTGTTTGACCATGTCGATGGTGTCCCAGTTCGGCTCCTGGATCACCTTGTCGATGGCGTAAGGCGCACCGGGCACGCGCAAATCTTCCTCAACCAACGCGCGGACCGTACACCAGCGGCTGCGATCATTGGCGCTCAGGAAGGGCCGGCGAAGCTGCAGCACCTTGCGCAATCGCTGCTCTTCGGCCTTCAGCGCAGCGGCAAGCCGGTCCGCATCGAACTTGCCCTTCCACGATTCCTCTTTCTTGCTCAGCTCCGCACGGATGCGGTATTCTTCCAGGGCGATGCGATCGACCGCGTCGACGGCCAGGATGCGCCCGAGCATCATCCCCGCAGCCGCCACAATCAGCAGCAGGTAAACCTGGCGCCGCAGTCGCGCGTGGGGATCGGCGGGGAGAGGTGTCATGGGCTGCTGGGGATCGAATCGTGACGGGAGGGGGATTCCGCGTCCGGCTTAGCCGCCTTCGAGTCGGGCTCGGCCGCCTTTGTGTCTGGCTCAGCCGCCTTCGAGTTCGGCTGGGCCGGCTGGGTGTGCTCGGAAATCGAGTAGGCTTTGATCTCGGGGTCGTGGTAGGCGATGAACAGTTCGGCCAGCAGTCCGATGAGCATCAACTGCCCGCCCATCAACAGCAGGCCGACCGCATAAACTACGGCGGGCGACTGTTGGATCGTGAGGAATTCCCACTCGGGCGCCAGCCGCGCGATCATCCAAGAGCCGGCCAGGTGCATCAGCCCCAAGGCCCCAAGCACCGACAGCACCAGGCCCACCGTGCCCAACAGGTGCTGCGGACGCTGTCCGAAGCCGGTGAGAAACTTGACCGTCAACAGGTCGAGGAAACCCTTGACAAAGCGGCGCGGGCCGTATTTCGAGCGGCCGAACCTGCGCGGACGGTGGTGCACGACCAGCTCGCCGACGCGAAACCCGCGCGCCACCGCCAGCACTGGCACGAAGCGGTGCAACTCGCCGTAGAGGCGGATCTCTTCCAATGCCTCGCGGCGGTAGCACTTCATGCCGCAGTTGTGATCGTGCAGCATCACGCCCGTCAACCGGCTGACCATCCAGTTGAAGATCCGTGACGGCAGGACCTTGTGCCACGGATCGTGCCGGACCTTTTTCCAGCCGCTTAAGACGTCGACGCCTTGGTGCATTTCGGCCAGAAAGCGGGGAATTTCGTGCGGATCGTCCTGCAGATCGGCGTCCAGGGTCATCACCAACTCGCCCTGCGCCTGGGCGAAGCCGGCACTGAGCGCGGCCGCCTTGCCGAAATTGCGGCGAAAACGCAAGCCGCGGACCCGCCGATCGGCGGCCGCGATACGCCGAATCGCTTCCCACGAGCGATCGGTCGAACCGTCATCGACGAAGATCACTTCGAGTTGGTAGCCTTCCGCGCCGGCCACTTCGTCGAGCTCGCGGTACAAGGGCCCCAGGCTTTCAGCCTCGTTGAAGAGCGGAATCACGATGGAAAGCATCACTGGGCCCTGTTGATCAATCTGACTTTCGCGCCGGCCGCGAGGATCTGGCGCTCATCCTCACTATAGTATAGGATACCCAATATCGTGAACTCCGGCACCCACTATTGGTACACGAAATACGCCGTTGCCCGGCAGTCGCAATCGGCACTGAGCCGCACCCAATGGGCCGAAAAACCTGCGGGAAAGCGGTGGATCACTTTTTGCCCGGCGGCCACGGCGATCTTCTGGTAGGGCTGCCAGGTAGCAGGCGTGCTGAGGATGTCGACCTCGATGGAAAACGCGACGGGCCGGCTGGCGTCGTGGCTCAACTCCAGCCGCTTCTGATGGAAATTGGCCATTAAGTACGGATCGGAAGGCTGGCCGGCGCGGACCGGCTGATCGACCCACGGACCACCTTCGCCGGTGGGCTTGCCGAACTGCCAAAGGTCGTCGGGGGTGCCCAACCACAGGCCGACGCCTTCGCCGCCGCGGACGTAATTCGGGCCGGATTGGGCCGCCGCGTCGCTGCCGGCCATGACCATCAGCCCGCGCCAGGACGCGAAGTCTGAGATCACGCGGTTGTGCGTGGCCACCGGACGCACGAACCAGGCATGGCGCAAGCCGGTGGTTTCGTAGAAAATGCCGTGTACGTCGATGAGCATTCGCTCGGTTTCGACCTGGCGGATCCGCGGCCATTGCTGCCCAAGGGCTTGTTCGTACCGCCGGTTGGCCTTGGGCAGTCGATACAGGCTCCAGTCTCCTTTCTCCGTGCGCACCTTCAGCAGTGCGGAGGCCCGATCCCAGCCGGTGGCAAAGACCGTCTCGCTCATGGCGCCCAAGTTGCTGATCTCCCCAAAAGCAGCCCGGTCGATGAGTTGCCACCGCTTGCCATCCCACTCGGCCAGGCAGCCGCTTTGGCCGTCGTCGGCCGTGGCGGCCACCAGCACCGTCTTGCCGGCGAGATGGCCGCCCTTGAAGTTCAGCTTGATGTCGTTCAGTCCGAGTTCGCGGGGGATGTTTGCAACAGGCTTGACCTCCAGGCGGCCCATGTCGCCTTCGAGCAGACGCCCGTCGGCCGTCAGAAAATACATCTTCGTTGCTTCCGGATGGCGGATCGATGAGACGACGTGTTCACCTTCGAGCGCTTTGAAGGTTTGCACGGTGCCGTTGTCGCGGATCAGGTGCGGCCCGATGCTCAACAGTCCGCCGATCATCTTGCGATTGGCAAACACCCCGGGCAGCGATTCTGCGCGGCGCACGAACTTCAGGTCTTGGTCAATCTCGTACAGTCCGCTGCCAAGTCGACCCGCGTTGGGGCCTGCAACGTACGCGGCGAACCACAGCCGATTGGCCAGCGGCAACAGTCCGCCGTGAATCCTCGTCCGTTGTTGATCGGCAGGGGAGAACGATGCAAACAATTCCAGCGGCTGCGTGCCGCAAGCATCCTCGGCTTGGGGCGCGAAAAAGAACTCGGCGGTGGCCACCGTATCGTGGTTGGGCGTGATGCGCAGCCAGCACCCTTGTAGCTCATCGGGCAGCACGTGGTAAGTGTATCCACCAGGCGGGACCGTAAGGGTTTGATACCGGCTCCACGCGCCGGAACTATCCTGATCGATCTCAAGCAGGAATTCAGCAGTTGTCTCGCCGGCCTCTTGCGCCAGGTGCAAAACGCGATGCGTGAAGCCACGGATGAGGAACGGCTCGGAAGCGACGCCGGCCTGGACGGCGTCGCGATGCCACGGGCCGCCCCAGCCTGCCGGCTTGCCCCAGCGCCGCAACTCATCCGGCGACCCGAACCAAAGGTTCGACTGCGGTTGGCCGCCGGTGCGGTTGCGGTGGCTCATGGCGTCGTTCTCGTTGCCGGCCAGCACCAGCCGGCCTTGCCAGGTGCAAAAGTCCGGGGTCATGCGCAGATGATAAGCCAACGGCATCAGTCCGCCGGCATCGCCCGGTCTGAACTGCGGCGACATCGTATAGAACAGCCCGTGCATGTCGAGCATCAGTTGTCCGGGGGCGACTGCACGGATTCGCGGCCATTCGGTGCACCAGGCGTGATCGTACGCCTGGCTCCCCTTGGGCAGCCGATAGGTCGCCCACTGGCCGTTGCTCAGCACCGCCAACAGCACCGACCGCATGTCCCAACCGGTGCAGTAGAGCGGAAAATTGTCGTCGGCCACGGCGTCGACGCCCTCGGCGGTGGTCACATCGCAAAAGGCGGTGCGCTTCAGCACCGTCCAGCGCTTGCCGTCCCACTCGGCGAGTCTGCCATCGCCGGAGCCGTTCTTGGCGTCCGCGGCATCGTAGCTGTTGTTGGCCACGACGACACGTCCCTGGGCGGTATATCCCCCTTTGAAATGGGCATTCCCCTTGATGCCCAGTTCCTGCCGCAGGTCGAAGAGCAGTTTGACTTCGAGCGTGCGGACGTCGGCCTCGTAGAAGCCGCCTTCCATGGCTTGTACATAGACCTTGCCGGCCGGATCGCGCAGGTGCCGCATCACCGCGGTAACACGCTCGTTGCGGGCAAGCGTGTCGAACACGCGAACCGTTCCTTGGGCATCGATCAGGTAGGGGCCGATGATCAACTGGTTCGACTCGCGATGGATCATCCGTCCGGCGTGCGTGCCCACGATGCTTTCCGGGCGCCGGCGAATCTTCAGATCGGGCTGGATCTCGTACAGTCCCACCCCGCTGCCGGCCTTGTGCGACACATAGCTGACGTACCACAGCCGATCGGCCCAAGGCACGACCGCGCCGATGCCCACTTCGCTGTACGAGTCGGAAAGGGCCGCCAAGTGCGGATAGACGCCGCTGATCTGCGGCGGCGAGGCCGCCGTGTTAGGCCGCTGCGCAGAATCTGCCGCCCGCGCAAAAGTACCCGAAAGGAAGATCACGAACACCACCGCCGCCTTCACAACGATTTCCCAGTTGCACACCATAGTTGCATCCTCCCTTTTTGGCATTTCAGCGTCGTTATCGGGAATGTCGTTTTGATATCTCACGCAAAGGCGCAAAGACGCAAAGAAACCTCTGTGTGCTTCAACCCCACCCTCTTGGCGACTTAGCGCCTTTGCGTGAGAGTTTTTTGTCAACGACCGTGCCAGGCTTCAAGCGGTAGTGCGGACTGTCGGTCTGGCCGGTCAGTTCGTAGAGGAAGCGGCTGGGTATGGTCGGCCGGGCCTTGCCCCATTTGAGCCGACTCAGCGCCAGCGTCAAGGTCAAGCAGCGCTCAGCCCGGGTGACGCCCACGTAGCACAGCCGCCGCTCCTCCTCGAGCCCCAGGCCGCCGTCGCCAACCGACCGGCTGTGCGGCAGCAGGCCCTCCTCCATGCCGACCATATAAACTTCCGGGAATTCCAGCCCTTTGGCCGCGTGCAGCGTCATCAGGGCCACCGCGTTGCGATTCAGCTTTGACTCCTTATTTCTGTCGTCTTCGTTGCTGGCCAAGGCCACCGCGTGCAGGAAGCCGGCCAGCGTGGGCTGCCCGGCCCGCCCGGCATAGTCGCCCACGGCGTTGACCACCTCCTCGACGGCGGCCCAGCGCGATTCGCGCTGGCTGGCATCCGGGTACAAGCGTTCCAACTCCTGTTGATAACCGATCTCCACAATCAGCCCGCGCACTGTTTCCACCAGTCGTTGACTCTTCACTGCCTGGTATCGTCGAATCATGGTGCAAAAGCCGCTGACGCCGGATAGCGCCGCCGCCGGGATGTTCGCCAACTTATCGGCCTTTAGCAGCACGTCCCACAGCGGCTTGCCACGCGCGACTGCCTCGGCCCGCAGCCGCTCGACGGTGCCCTGCCCGATGCCGCGGGCGGGCGTATTGATGATCCGCAGCAGTGAGATTTCATCGTGCGGATTGACGATTGCCTTTAAGTACGCCAGCACGTCGCGAACCTCCTTGCGATCGTAGAACGACATGCCGCCCATCAGCACGTACGGAATCTTGGCGTTGCGGAGTTCCGTCTCGAAGGAGCGCGGCTGCTGGTTCGTCCGGCACAGGATGGCAAAATCGCGAGGCTCCCGCGCTTGTTGGCGAATCTTCGCGGCGATCTCATCGACCACGGCCTGGGCCTCTTCGGCCTCGCTCTGGAGTTGCAGAATCCGCGGCGGTTCGCCTTCGGCGGTGGTGCGGAGCAGTTTGCCGTGCCGCAGCCGGTTGCAGGCGATCAGGCGATTCGCCCAGTCGAGGATTTGCCGCGTCGAGCGATAATTGATTTCCAGGCGGATGATTTTGGCGTCAGGCCAATCGTGCTTAAAACGGAGGATATGCGTCACTTCGGCGCCCCGCCAACCGTAGATCGACTGGTCGTCGTCGCCCACCACGCAAAGGTTGCGATGCCCGACGGCCAGCGCTCTGACGATACGGTATTGGCTGACGTTGGTGTCTTGATATTCGTCGACCAGTAGGTGGTCGAAGCGGCCGGCCTCGGCGAGTCGCAGCTTGGAGAACCGCTGGAAAAGCTCCTCGGTACACAACAACAGGTCATCGAAGTCGAGCGCGCCGAGGGCCTTGAGCGTGTTTTGATATCGCCGGTAGGCCGCGGCAGCCAGGTGCTCCTTGTCGCTCCGCGCCGCCGCGGCGGCCTGCTCGGGACGCATCGAGGCCATCTTCCAACGGCTGATGAAATACACCAGGTCGCCCGGCCGCAACAGGCCCTCGGACGCCTTGATTTCCCTGAGCGCCCCTCGGGCAACACTCTCCTGGTCGCCGCGGTCGTAGATCGCAAATCCCTCGGGATAGCCCAGGTGGCGAATGTGGCGGCGAAGGATGCGGACGCAAAGGGAATGGAAGGTGGAGATCTCGGGCTGCTGGGGTAGCCGCTTGCCGATCAGGGCGGCGGCCCGTTGCTGCATCTCGTCGGCCGCCTTGTTGGTGAAGGTGACCGCCAGGATCCGCTCCGGCCGAATGCGATGGCGGATCAACTCGGCAATACGGTACGTCACCACGCGTGTCTTGCCTGTTCCTGCGCCAGCCAGGACCAGCAGCGGACCCGAGAGCGTGGTCACCGCATCGCGTTGGGCAGGGTTGAGATCCATGAAGCCGGCGGCAATACCCATGCTGGGGGGAAGCTGAGAATCAGTAAGGATACTCGATCGTAAAGCCACGGCGCGGATGACGAAAGGGGGACCGCCGACCTTGACGGGCCTCCAGCGGTAGTTCTATACTGCGAGGTTTGGATCGCCGTGAGAATTTAGCCGTTTGCACCGGGCCATTGTGTAAACAGGAAAAAGGGGAAAGGGGAAAAATGGGAAGAAGAGAACCGAATTATTCGTGAAGATGCCCAGCGAGATTTGCAGTATCTCCCTTTTCCCCTGTTTCCCGTTTTTCCTTCTCTTACACACTCTTGCAATTCGCTAAACAGTTACGACTCTCCTAATCCCCAATCCCTAATCCCCAATCCCTTCCAAATGAAAAGTAAACGACGCCACGAACTGGAACAAAACGAGTTGGCCGATTGGCTGGGAGCCGTGGTCGCGGGCATCCGGCCTTATCAGAACCTCATCTTGGCCGTCGTGCTGATCTTGGCGATTGGCGGGGCGGTGTATGCCTGGTGGGCGCGGCAGTCGAGCACAAAAACCACGGAAGCCTGGGACCAGGTCTACGCCGCCCTCGACTCTGGCAGTGTCTTGCAGCTCGGTGCGGTGGCCGACAAATACCCGAACACGTCGGCCGGCCATTGGGCTGCCGTCGTCGACGCCGATCAGCACCTCGCGTACGGCTGCAATTTGTTGTTCTCGAACAAGGCCAGTGCCAATGAGGAGCTGCGCAAGGCGCTTCAGTATTACTCGATCGTGCTCGACCAAAGCCGCGAGGCCCCGTTGCGGCAGCGGGCCACCTTTGGGCTAGCTCGGGCCCACGAGGCCCTCGGCGACCTGGAGAAGGCCGAAAACCTGTATCGGCAGATCGGTAACGACTGGCCCAAGGGGGCCTATGCCGAGGCAGCCGCAAGCCGCCTGGCCGACCTGCAAAAGCCGGCCACCAAGGCCATGTACGACCGCTTCGCCAAGTTCGATCCCAAACCGGCGATGCTGAACGAGCCCGGCACGCCGGGCCAGCGGCCGCCCTTCAAAGTGGAAGATCTGCCCGAAGAGGGCCCGTTGTTCGAGCCGGGCAAGGCATTTAACCTCAAGCCCAAGGCGGCTGAAGAAAAGGGAACCGAGGAAAAGGAAGGGCATCAGAAGGGCGCCGAACAGAAGAAGGTCGAAGAGAACAAGGCCGACGAGAAGAAGCCGGAGAATTCGCAGAGCACGCCGGAAAGCTCCCCCGAATCCGCCAAGCCGGCAGCGCCAGAGCCAGCCGAAAAACCGACCGATCCTGCGGCGCAAAAATAGCTTGCCCGATCTCATAAAGCCGCGACCGTTGGTCGCGCTGCCGTTTCGCGACCAACGGTCGCGGCTTTGTGCTTTCCCGTGCGACCATGTCCGGCCAGCAGCTTTCTTCCGAGCCCGTCGAGTTGGTGGTGGAGCCGTCAGAGGCTGGCTGGCGCCTGGATGCCTTTCTCGCGCACCATTTCCTCCAGTACAGCCGGGTGCACCTGCGCAGGGTGATTACCGCAGGCGGGGTCAAGATCAACGGCAAAGGTGCGAAACCCGCATATCGGCTCATTGCGGGCCAGCGGGTAGCGATCGTCTTGCCGGAGATCCCTCGCGAGGCCCCGCATCCCGAGAACATTCCCCTGGAAGTCCTCTACCAGGATGATTGGGTGGTGGTCGTCAACAAGCCGCCGGGCATGGTGGTCCATCCCGCCCGGGGACATTGGTCCGGCACGCTGGCCGGCGCGCTGCAATACCACTTTGGTGGAGCCTTGAGCACCAGTGGCGGTCCGAGCAGGCCGGGAGTGGTGCACCGGCTGGATCGCGACACCAGCGGGGTGATCCTGGTGGCCCGCAACGACGTAGCCCATGCAAGCCTGGCGGCCCAATTCCGCTCCCGCTCGATCGAAAAGGAGTACTTCGCGCTGCTGAGCAGCTCGCCCGACCGCGATCGCGACTGGATCGATTGCCCGATCGGCTATCATCCGCACCAGCGCGAAAAAATGGCCATCCGCCACGGTGAGCTAACCAGCCGGCCGGCGCAGACCTTCTACGAAGTGCTGGAGCGATTCGACGGATTCGCGGCCGTCAAAGTTTTGCCGAAGACGGGCCGCACGCACCAGATCCGCGTGCACCTGAACCACATCGGCTGTCCGGTGCTGTGCGATCGGCAGTACGGGGGCCGCAGCCGGATCACGCGGGGCGACATCTGCCGCGACCCGTCGGACACGCTGGTGCTCTTGGAGCGCCAGGCGTTGCACGCGCGGCGGCTGCGGTTCATCCACCCCAGCAGCGGCGAACCCCTGGAGGTCGAGGCCCCGTTGCCGGCCGACATCGCAGCAGTGCTGGCGGAACTGCGAGAACATCGCAGGAAATAGCCAGGCTAAGGCTTGCAGGCGCGCTCGGCGCGGGGCTGCCGACCCCGCCAAAACGCCGACCGCAGGTCTCCTCCGCCTTGGGAGACCTGCGGTCGAGGCCGTGGGGGCCGTCAAAGAGGCAGCCCGGCCCCGTGCGAATCGAAAGGGGAATGGCAAAGAAAAAGAATCGGTCAGTAGGGTCGAAATCACTCACCGATCCGGGAATTCGCGGGCAACACTGCCCCCCAAGCCAGCAAAGGCACCCGCGCGAAAGGGCTGCAAGGGGACGGCTCGGCTTGTTGAGATGTCGCAACGTCGGTAGAATCTGTGATAGGGAGGACGAGGATCGTGGAGGGGCTGTCGTGGAAGAAGGTACGGCAGCCCAAAACGGCGCAGAGAGCACCGACCATGGTTACCACCGAAGGCATCACGAGCGCTGAGCAATTGCTCTCGGCGCACGATCTGGGACGTTGCGAGCTGGTGCGCGGAGAATTGATCATGATGTCGCCGGCAGGATCGGAGCATGGTTGGATTGTAATGAATGTCAGCGCCCCCTTGGCGATGTTCGTGAAAGAACACGCCTTGGGGCGAGTGTTCGGCGCCGAGACGGCCCTATGAATTCTATGAATTCCGGGGACACCATACATAATTATTTGGGAGTTATGTATGTTGTCCGCAGAATTCTACCTATTTCTCACAAATAGATGAGAGTTGTCCCCGGAATTGTCTCCCCTGGGGCAGTGGCGCCCAACGCCCTCACCCCGGCCCTCTCCCGCTCGGCTGAGCTCGCCGCAAGCCGCCAGGGGAGAGGGAGATATCCTTACACCCGCAGCAGGCGGCCGGACTTTGCCGAGGCGTAGGCCTTTTCGACGACGCTGAGGATGTGCAGCGCAACGCGGGCGTCGTTGATGGCCGGCGGGCGGTTTTGCAGGATGCAGTCGGCGAAGTATTGGCACTCGGCTGTGTAGGGGTTGACGGCCTTGAAGGGTATCCGCTGGAACTTGCGGGCGGCGTCTTTGTCCTGGGCGGCGTCGTAGGTGGCGTCGCCGAGGCCGAAAATGCCTTCGAGCCTGCCCGCCTGGCTTTGCCCAATGGTGCCTTCGCTGAGGATCGCGCCGCGGGAGCCGTAGATTTCCAGCCGGGTGCGGCTGGCTTCGTCGGGGATGCAGTAGAAGCAGTCGACCGTCGCCTGGGCGCCGCTGCGGAACCCTAGCAGCGTGGTCGAGGCGTCGTCCGACTTGTAGTCCTGCACCAGGTTACCCACCAGGGCCGCCACGCGGCCGATCGGGCCGGCGAACAATTCCAGTAAGTCGTAGAGATGGGTTGTCATGGCGGAATTTCGGGGACACCATACATAATTATTTGAGAGTTATGTATGGTGTCCCCAGAATTCTA